>Ga0335069_10007492_pt1 | contig 15747 bp, 13 predicted proteins | sample Lox_Sample_11_FD_206714 | JGI IMG/M metagenome (GOLD analysis project Ga0335069, IMG submission 206714) | Soil microbial communities from Loxahatchee National Wildlife Refuge, Florida, United States - Lox_Sample_1.1 | ecosystem: Environmental > Terrestrial > Soil > Wetlands | place: USA... | reverse complement strand
TGCCAGGGCCGTCGCCAATGCGAATGACGGGCAGCAAGGGCAGCTTTCTGGACGAGTGATCCCAGACCCAATCGATCGAGGTATTCAACCTCTTGGCGACTTGTTCTGGCGTCAAGAGGGGATCGTGTTCGTACCCTGCACTTGCACTCGCGATAAAGTTTGAATCCCCACTCATAATTTGCAGCACTCCTCAATGGCAATTCACTGCTTCGCAGAAACCTGGGCGCATAGCCTCGCACCATGCTATGCGGGTTGAGCGAGCCCGACCGTCCTCGTAATTTACCCGCCTGGCTTCCCGGCAAGTCCGAGCCGTTGTGTCTGCCGAGTTGCGGTCGGGGCGGCACGACCAGGAACGTCTCCCGCGCTCTTGATAGCTTCAAATCCGGAGTCAGTCAAAAGGGCTCACCCGGCGTGTGATGTCCGTTGCTGCGGCTATGGGAATAGTTGTACGAGCCCGTGCCGAGCTCCGAGGAGTCTGACGGAGATGGACTATTTGTCGTGTTTGAAATCAATCCGTTACGGACAGAGAGGCCCGTCTGTAAGTTGTTGATTCTTAGTCGAAAATTGGGTGTCTCCCCGGGAAGCTCTCAGTCAAACTTTTCCACTGCAACATGACTGTCTTGAATTTGTTGGTCCGGCAACTCCGCCCCGGTATCGCGATCGTTAATATGTTTATTTCACCGATTACACTTTGGCTGGGCAAAGCAACTGGTGGGCGGGAATACGCTGCCAAATTGGACTGTCACAAAAGTGGAGGCGACTTGGTCCGTGATTCACTCCGCCATGGACGCTGCGAAATCAATTCCTTCCCCAATACGTTGCCTGACTTCCTTGAGCCACGCTCGTGGGTTGGTACCGTGAATGACGCGCCCCAAAAAGCCAAGCCGTTCGGCCGCATTGTCGCGGTTACGGCGAATGTCGTCCTTCGTGATCTTGGTGTACAGGGCAAGAAAGGTATCCATGCTCCGCGGCTTGGCGAAAACGTAAGTCGCGTGACCAAGCTGAGGGGTCTCCACGACTACGGCTTTCTCAACGTCGAATATGTATTCCTCCCGAAATAGATAGATCCGGCGTGCCCGGCGTGAGAGCTGGCGATAGAAGAACGAGTCGTAATCGGGGCGCCAGCTGATCTGGGCGACATCAAAGTCACCCGGAATACGCAGTTCCGAACACATTCGCTGCAGCTCCGCTCGCTCGACCGCGTGACGTTCCAAGCACAGCCGGATTTGATCCAGCGCCCGCGAGTACTGGCCGAAGCCATGATAGGCAGTTTTGGCAGACTCCAATTGCAGATGGAAATCGAGTGGCAGTTTGACCCCCAAGCGGCTCGGCAGTGCAGTTTCCCAGGTAACGAGTTCCCACTGCTCACGACGCTTGCGGTATTTGCCACACTGTACGAACGTGCCCTCGACCTCGATTTTGGTTCCTAACAGATGCTTCCACTGGTTCCATGTGCGGTCCCAGAGTGTATGCAGGACGGCTGGATCGAGCCAGAACTCCAGCTTGCGGCGCATGTCGCGGCACAGTGCCCGGTCATCGTAGAAATCACATCTGCGCAGTGGCACATGGAACCGTCGGCGCCGGAGATCGGGTGAAAACGCGAGTATGCGGCGTGCAAAGAACGTCCGTCCGTCACGCGAAGGCTCGCCGACAACGAAAAGAGAGCCAAACCCGCCATACGGAAATAAGGCAGGGGCTTCGGGATCGGCCAGCAGCGCGTCATAGCAAGCGCGCAGTTCGGGCTGGCCGACGATGTTGAACGCCCTTTCCAGGACCACTCGCTCTCTGTGCGGCCCGCCCGCCGTCCTTAGCTCCAAATCACGCAGTTTGAAGGCGACGCGAAGCTCGGAGGGCGAAGCGCTGGCGGGGATACGCAACACCTCGTACAGAGTGGGATGGTCGATTCTGGCGGTTGCACGCGGCAGGCGATAAAAATATTCGCGCAGGACGTCGCATGGCAGGAAAATCGTACCGAAGCCAAGGTTTCCCGAGCGAACTTCGGCCGAGACGAAGTGCTGATCTCGTTTGTCCTGCTTGGGCTGGCTGACGTATCCGATTGGCGCCTGATAGAGGAAGCGATTCTCCCCCGAGGAGCCGTTCTTCGTGATGTAGATTTCCCCTTCTGCTGCGTCGGCTACTGGAATGGGAAATGTGATCTCGTCTCCGATGGTGACTTTGGCTGCGAGATAGCGAGGCAGCAGAAGCTTGGTTTGATTGGCAAACACGCAAACAAGCGGCCCCTCGCCGCGTTGGACGTTAACCACGCGCTCGCGGCACACTGGAATCGGCGAGCTTAAGGGCTGAGAAGCCATACCGTTGGCGGGCAGTATAGGACTGCATCGCGGAAGTGTAAAACGCCGGTATGGAGGCAATATGGCCGAGTTGAGGGGGCTGCAAGTCTTGCTCAGCGGCCTGTAAAACTTACCGGGCCCCAGATGCACTCTCCGATAACCCTCATGTTTTCAGGGCCTATCTCTGGCATGTCACTTGCTTTCCAAACTACCTCGGCCAAATCAGGTTCGGTATTCATTGATTGAGGATTCGTGTCCCAAAGGAGGCAATAGTTGTAGCGGCCCTGATTCTGGCGGTGGTAATTCCATCTTCGCGCCACGCCTACACATGGTTCCGTAGAATTTCTGCCAACAAGCAACTCAATCTCAGTGACGGTTTAGACCATCAGGAAAGTTCAGCCGATCCACAAGTTCTCCTGGCGGAAGCCAACCGCCTTTACTGGCTGAACAACGGGCCGAGAGCTGCACCGCTGTACGCGAAGGCCGAAAGTCTCTTCGCAAGTCGAGGGGACGCGCGCAATGAGCTCTACGCCAAGATTGGACACCTCAGATCAGAAGCCGAGACGATGTCTTTCGTTGATCTCTCGCGATTCTTGAACGACCAGTTGCAGAACCCGATCATGCGCGACGACCCAAGATTGCGCCTCTGGTGCCTCGCCGCAAAAGGTTATACCGACATCGAAATTGATTATCAGGCGGAAAAGCGGGACTGGTTGGAGACTCGACAGATAGCAACAGAGCTCGGTGAAGACCGCTGGGCAACTAGGGCCACGGGCGAACTGGGCATCATTGCTTTCCTGGAAGGAAACACTGGCCAAGGAGCCAAGCTCCTGGGCTCGGCACTGGTCTCGACCATGACGAACGGGGACACGGGTGGTCAGATTCGTTTTTTGGAGATGTTGGGGAATGGGATGGTGGAGGTCAACCGCAATAGCGAAGCACTGATGTTCTTCGAAAGAGCTATCAAGCTCGCGGAGGCGAATAGGGATTCCGGGCTCCCATTCATGGGCTATGAAGGGAAAGCAGCCGCGCTAGTTGCATTGGGAAGGCCGGAGGAAGCCCAGCGAGTGATCGAGGATGCACTTGTGAAGGCCAGATTGCAGCAAAAGCAGGGTCACGCCGCCCAATTATTGATTGTTCTGGGCAAGCTGACTGCGCAGCGGGGAAACAAACGAGAGGCCATCGCTCACCTGGAAGAGGCAGGGCAGTTCGCGACGCGAGTCCAGTTTTACCGCATGGAAGCAGACGCCATGTTCGAGTTGGCCAAGTTGTATCGTGATGTCGGAGACATCGTCACCGCCGATGCCCGTGCAACACAGGGGCTGGCTGCGAGCCAACGCGTCGGAGACCGGTACTACGTTCCACGCAACTTAACAGTCCTGGCGGATCTGAAAGCGCGGCGTGGCCGCATCACAGAAGCAAAGCAACTCTACCAGCAGGCCGAAGACGTGATTGATGGGATGCTCGGCGGAGACGATTCGTATTGGAACAGTTCAGTAGCGGCAGCGATGAGCCAAACCTACCTGCAACATTTCGAGCTTCTCGCCGAGCAAGGCGGCACTGCCGACGCATTTCAAATATTGGAGCGCGTACGAGGACGAACGCTGGCTGTCGTACTGGCAGATAGAAGAGCAACTCCGAGATCAGGGAACTCCGAAACCGCGGCCGTTGATGGTTATGTAGCCAACACTCAGTTACGAATAATGCAGGCCAACAGCGCCGGCGAGCGCCAACAACTTCTCGATGAACTGGCTGAGTACGAATGGCGATCGCGGCTCGCTTGGAACCAGGGAGATTACGGATTTCCACTCGAGCCCGCGCCGCTGGTTAGGGTGCAAAAAGGTCTCAAGCCTGACGAAATGCTGCTGGAGTACGTGCTCGATGAACCAAACTCCTTCTGCATCGTATTATCTCGCTCGAAGGCAGCCCTTCGCGTGCTGCCGGTCGGGCGCAAAGCAATCGAACACGTCGTCCAGCGCTATGTTGACGAAATCCGTGCAAAAAGGCCCGGAACGGAGGAAGCGAATCAGTTATATGGATTCCTCTTACGGCCGATTGGTGAGGTCGCGGCTGGCAAACGGTTCGTCATCGTGCCAGATGGCATACTGAACATACTGCCTTTCGATGCACTGCAAAACGACGATGGCGAATATCTGCTGAAGTCTGCCGTCATTAGCTATGCGCCCTCCGCCACTGTGCTCGATGGTCTGCGTCGAAGGGCCAATCCGCAACGGCCGCCCAGACCCTTCCTGGGGGTAGGGGATGTCGCATACGAGAACCAGGGCGGCGCGGGGCGCAGAATCTCGGCGCCAGACACCTTACGCGGCCGATTCGTCCGCGGGTTCGCCGACTTTGCAGGGGTGAGACTTCATGACCTGCCAGAGACGCGGGAAGAAGTGCAAAATATCGGTAAAATCGTAGGAAAGAACGCAGAGATTCTTCTTGGTACTGCCGCCACCGAGTCCACATTCAAGAGAGAGCCGCTGAGCGAGTTCCGCGTTCTGCATTTGGCGGTCCATGGCTTTGCTGACCCGCAATATCCTGAGCGATCCGCTTTGGTTCTCGGGCCAGACCCGAAGTTGGGAGAAGATGGGCTACTCCAAGTGCGGGAAATCAAGAGGTTGAGGCTCAATGCGGAGTTAACCACTCTTTCCGCCTGCGACAGCGGATTTGGGAAATTGCAGGGGGAAGAAGGCGTCAGCGATTTGGCCGAGGCGTTTCTGGCGGCAGGATCTAAAGCGGTTGTCGCCAGCCTATGGAGCGCCGATGACACTTTCGCAAGTGCACTGATGGAGCGGTTTTATCAGCGCTTAGCCTTGGGAGAGGATTCGAGCAAGGCATTACGCGGGGCCAAGCTGGACCTGCTGGCGAAATACGGCGATCAGGTGAGCCCATTTTATTGGGCGGCATTCGTGGCGATTGGCGACGCTTCCACGCCAGTCGGGATTAGGAAGCAATGAATCTGACTCTGGAACAACGAACGAAGATCTTCGACAAAGTCTGCCGGTTGGTGGAGACCAAACATTTCAATCCCGCGATGAACGGGGTGGACTGGAAGGCGCTTACTAAGAGCCGACGCGACCAAATCCTCGGATGTGATGAACCCGAGGCTTTCGAGAAAGAGGTCAACCGACTGGTGGCGGAACTCAAGACCAGCCACACCGGGTTCCGGCATGCTGGAATGCGCAACATACCGGCGCGGCATGCCATCAACGCGACCTTGCACCGGTTCGCGGTGAACGGTACCGAACGCTGGATGTTTCAGGATGTGCACAAAGGCGGCCCGGCTTACTTGGCGGGGATACGGCCTGGCGACTTGTTGCTCGGAATGGGCGAGCGGGAGATTCGGCCGCCGGAGGATCTGACGTTCTCAGCCGGCGAATCAGCGCAGATCACCGTCCAGAAACTGGATGGGGTGGTCGAGGGCGTCAGCCTCAGATTGCCAATGCCCAAGGATAAGAAACATCCCGTGACGGCGCCTGAGGCGGTCCATGCCGAGATGCTGACTGATGAGGTCGGCCTATTGAAGGTGGCGATGTTCCCAGGCGCTATTGGAATCGACGTGGCCAAGGACATCGATCGAGGCATTGCCGCTTTGAACGGCTGCAGTCGGCTGATTGTGGACTTGCGTGGCAACACCGGGGGAGGGATCGGCGGTCTGAGACTGATGAGCTACCTTACTCCCGGGAAGGTGGAAGTCGGCTACAGCCTTACCCGCAAGCGTCGCGAGCGCGGCTATCGAAGAGAGGAACTGACTCGTTTCGGTCACATCCCGTCACGCAAATCGACTCTGCTCTGGCTGGCGGCCCGCTATGCATTCGTGGACAAATCGATCCTGGTCGTTACCGAAGGGCTTGGTCCGCGCCGCTTTCACGGACGTGTCGTTCTAATGGTCAACGAGCACACCGCCAGCGCGGGCGAGATGGTGGCTGCGTTTGCGGAAGAGAACAAGCTGGCGACGATTGTGGGAACCAAGACGCCGGGCCGGCTACTAAGCGGTGGCGCCTTCAAGGTCGGGCACGGTTATATTCTCGGACTGCCTGTAGCCGCCTATCTCACTTGGCAGGGGAGGATGTTGGAGAACGACGGCATTAATCCCACCGTTTCAACTGAACTCTCACGAGAAGCCTTGCGGGACGGCAAGGACTCACAACTGGAGACAGCAATCGAGGTCGTAACCGGCCTGTAGCAGGAAGCGGCGCTGAGCTTTGATCAAGCTAACCCCTTTCCACAGTTCCACGCCGTCCATCCGCAGCCACTATCATCGATTGGCCTTTGGTCCGCGTCAAAGACGCATGCTCTACAGTTACTTCTGACTTGCCGACCATCTGGGAGTAACCTCACCTCAAACGCGTTTGTGGTACTGACCTGCGGCACTGCGGTCCACATCCGAATGCCATGACTTGAGAGGAACCCATCGACTCGGGGGAGTTCGCAGAAGCAGATTCCTAGCTCGGAGAACTCCACTGTGATCGCGCTAACCAGGATGTCTCGACGGGCTGTTGCAGCGCTAGTGCCGCTTGCCGCTGACTGAAATGTTTGAATCTGAGGATTATATATATAATCCAACCAACAGCTGCTATGCGTTACGAACCGGAACACAAGACGCAAACGCGCGATCGTATCGTGCGGAACGCCGCTCGCAAACTTCGCGCTGAGGGGCTGAGCGGCCCTGGCGTCGCCAGCCTGATGAAGGCCTCCGGCATGACGGTGGGCGGATTTTACAAGCACTTTCGAAGCAAGGACGAGCTTCTCGCCGACGCCATTGCGCAGGCATTCTCAGATAGCGAGAAGGTCTATGCCTCCCTGCAAAACGTGCCGCGCGAGGACAGGTGGAAGGAGATTGTGCGATTGTACCTTTCACCCGAGCATTGCGATCATCCCGATGCCGGCTGCCCGGTCGCAGCGTTGGCACCTGAGATTGCTCGTGCCAAATTCAGTGTCAGAAAACGAATTGCCGGCCTGATGAAACAGCGGGCGGACCGATGGGTGGAGTTCATGCCGGGAAGGACCGCAAGGGAACGGGAACAAAACTTCTTCGTCATTTTCAGTGCCATGGCGGGTGCCGTGTCCGTTGCCCGCCTTCTTACCGATCCTGCAGACAGGGAGAAGGTGCTGACGGGCATGCGAGACCATCTTTTGCGCAGCTTTTGATTTTTTTTGTAACTATTGGATTATAGCCATAATCCAATTGGATATGCGGTATCAGACGGTCGACCCGCGGGGGTGGATACCGTTCCCGGCCGCCAAGTATCGAACGTGTTTACGTGACAGTGGTCACGAAAGGACTTCCATGAAACTGACTGGTCGCACCATCCTTATTACCGGGGGCTCCGCCGGAATCGGCCTCGCTTTCGCGCTCAAGTTTGTTGAACTCGGCAACGAGGTCATCGTTACCGGTCGACGCCAGGCGGTGCTCGACAAGGTCAAAGCCAAGCATCCTAAGCTACACACCATCCAGAGCGACGTCGCCGATCCGGCTCAGATCGCCGCCCTTGCGGCGCGGGTGAAGTCGGAGTTCCCCAGGCTCGACGTGCTGATGAACAACGCGGGCATCATGCAATACAAGAACCTTCGGGCCCCGGATGCCGACCTGGCTGCGCTAACGGCGGAGATGAACATCAACGTGGGCGGCGTAATCGGCATGACCTCCGCATTCATCGACATCCTCACCGCCAACAAGGGCACGGTGATGAACGTGTCGTCCGGGCTGGCCTTCGTGCCGCTGCCCGCCGCGCCAATCTACTCCGCCACCAAGGCCGCAATTCACTCCTACACTCAGTCACTACGGTTCCAATTGGAGGAAACCGGGGTCGAGGTCATTGAGCTCATGCCCCCAGCAGTCAAGACAGATCTGACGGCGGCTTTTCCGGAAGGCGAGGTCACCGTGATCACCACTGAGGAGCTGGTGAAGCAGTCCTTTGCGTCGCTGAAGGCCGGCGCCGTCGAGATCCGGCCGGGTCAGTCCAAACAACTCGCGTTGCTGCGCCGCCTCGCACCTGATTTCATCAACCGGCAGCTTTGGAAGGCTAGCAGGAAGTACGTGCCGGTCGGGATGGAGAGATCATGAAGGCGTTTATCGTCGATCGGTATGGAAAAAAGGACGGCGTACGGATCGGCGAAATGCCAGACCCGGAGGTGCGAGAGAATGACGTGTTGGTCCAGGTCCACGCCGCTGCTGTAAACCTCCTGGACTCCAAAATCAGAAACGGAGAGTTCAAGCTCATTTTGCCTTATCGCTTACCGCTCATCTTGGGCAACGATGTGGCTGGGGTTGTAGTCCGAGTCGGATCACGGGTGCGGCGATTCAAGCCGGGCGATCAAGTCTATGCACGGCCTCCCCAGGATCGAATCGGTTCCTTCGCCGAACTCATCTCGATGAATGAAGATGCCGTCGCGATAATGCCCAAGAATCTCACCATGGAAGAAGCAGCTTCCATCCCTCTGGTTGGCTTGACCGCTTGGCAGGCGCTGGTCGAGAGAGCCAACCTGAAGAAAGGGCAGAAAGTTCTCATCCACGCGGGCTCTGGGGGCGTTGGAACATTCGCGATTCAGCTGGCCAAGCATCTTGGTGCAACTATAGCCACGACAACGAGCGCTGGGAATCTCGATTTGGTCAAGCGCCTCGGCGCGGATACTGCCATCGATTACAAGACAACCGATTTCGAAAAAGTCCTGGGTGACTACGATGTTGTTCTCAATAGTCTTGGTACTGAGACTCTCAACAAATCGCTCAAAGTGCTAAAGCCTGGGGGAAAGCTCATCTCGATCTCCGGTCCACCAGATCCCGATTTTGCAAAAGACATGGAAGCATCTTGGATCTTGAGACAGGTAATGCGCCTCTTGAGCTATCGAATCAGGAAAAATGCGAAACGTCGTCGCGTGGGCTATTCATTTCTTTTCATGAGAGCAAGCGGAGACCAATTACGCGAAATAACCTCTCTCATCGATGCTGGAACCATACGCCCAGTCGTGGATCGGGTCTTTCCATTCGAATCAACCAAAGAGGCGATGGCCTACGTCGAACAGGGACGTGCGAAAGGCAAGGTCATCGTCAAGGTGAGATAGAACCCGTCTTGCTTCGGGGGTAGGTAGATGTGGCGATGGTCCGTTGTGACTCCCCGAATGACGGGCAAACAAGAAATTTCGCCCGTGCCCATCGAACAGCTACTAATCCGCCGATTAACAAGACCCCACCCAGTGGCATCCAACTCGCCCCAACTGCCAGCTCTGCGTCACTACCGATAGACGCCATCGATTTTCTTCATGATCCTCTCAGCCCATTGAACAGCCGATGCAACCAGGGACTCCGTCCTCGGGCTTGGCTTCGAATCGAAGAGATCTTCCGTAGTCTTCAAATGGCGGGCCACCAGGATTCCCGCCACGATCGCGATCACTCGTTTGCGTCCCTCGTCCACAGAGGCAGCGTATCATATTCGCTTTTTCTTCGCTATAGTGAATTGGGCTTCCAAAGTCAAGACACCCGAACTAGGTACGTGGTCCATTCGAGACCGGGTTGTCGGAGTGCAAGAAAATACAGGCCCGGCTTGACGCTACTGACATCCACATCGGCCCGAAGGCTGACAACGTGATCCTGCAACTGTGCTATGCCGCTCGCGGCGATGATCTGACCACCCGTGTCACTCAGAAGGGCCAGATCGTAGGCTCCTTCTTTGCTCCCGATCGGCAGGTCGACAATCAGGTGCTTGACCGAGCGATGGATTTCAAGAGGGCGCTGATCCGATTGAGTTGGGTTTTGTCCGCGGGCCACAGAGAGGTCGCGGAGATCCAAAACAGCAGTTTCTGGTGGCTGTACCGCATGTTGAGTTCGCACCCACAACCATCCCGCCACAGCGAGAATTAGGACGGCAGCTGCGGCGAGCCACGCCTGTGTGCGGCGACGTTGGCTCGCGGCTTGCTTGCGCAGTTCGGTGAATTCCTGAAAACACGGGCTGCAGGAAGCGAGGTGATCCAGCCACTTGTCCACCTCTTCAAGCCTCAGCTGGCGGAAAGCGATGCCTCTCAGGACAGCAGAATCAGGGCACCCGACACGGTCGGGGTTGGGAAACTCGCGCGACAAACCCCGCGTCAGCGCGTCCAGTAAGCGTTGCTCGTCTTGGCCGAATTCGTGTTGGTCGCTCAGAGTTTGCCTTCTCTCGCCGGAATTATTGTCACTTGCCGGACGCGAAGCGAGCTGCTAGCTTGCGCAGCGCATTGTGAAATCGAGCCTTGGCCGTCTGTTCGCTCAAGCCCACATATTCACCGATCTCTCTCCACGTATACCCGTATTGCTTGGCCGTCCAGACCCTGCGTGTCCAATCGTCCATATTCTGGACGACTTCTCTGACCTGTATTAACTGCTCGAGGTCCTGGAGATATTTTGCATCCCGAGCCGCCGGAAGTTGCTCCAGGTCGCGGGTTGAAGGGACGAGTTCTATCGTCTCCTGTCTTCGCCGTTCCTTTTTCAGGGCGCGATTGAATCGATGATGGAAAGCCCCGAACAAATAGGCGTCCAGATCGACGATTCCCGGGTCTTTGCCATTGTGCCGCCGCACGGTCTTCGCAACCGACTGCAGAACTCTCTCCCAGACTTCGGCCGCCAAGGCAACCCCCTCGGCAGAATTCTTGTCCGCAAATTCCCTGCGAGCATGAGCTTGGACGCGCGGCCAGAGCTTGGTAGCGGCTGCGGTCAACTCAGCGTCGAGTGGCGGACTTTTCTTGTCTGAGGAGTCTTTAGACAGGACCCAATCAAAGTTCAAATCCGGGCTCGGCATCCAGGGCCTTCACATCTCCTGTTAGGGTTCGCCGGCCAGAACAGCAGAGTGCCATTTTGCGCGAATGAGTGTCAAGCTGCGGACTTCCGACTGTCACGGTCGCTCGCTTCGTGGTTTCGAGAGAAAACTATCGCAAGACAATTGCAGGCCGTGATGAGGAGTTTTTTTTGGATACTTTTCCTGTCTCGATGTTCCTTCAATAAATGTGGGGGGAGAATCTCCACAACAATACCAGCCACTTCCACAAGCCGCAGGCAAGGCGGCATTAAGCCGCTTGCCGACCGCGCACGCCCTTTTCGTCTCGACAGAAACTGATCGTCGGCCGCTCCTTCTGCTGAGGGAACTGGTGCGAGCAGGAAGATGCCTCCCGCACTGGCGACGGCACCCAACTTCGCTCTTGCCGGATTGCTCGTAAGTGGTGCTCGCGATTTGTGCATAACCCAGTTGGGCACGAAACAGGCTCTCGATTCACGTCTGACCGCAGTGAGGTTGCGCGATGCCCATGGCTCAGGGTCAGCAAAGTACAAAGTCGAGCAAGCAGTTGGCCGCAATCGACCGACTGCTGATCGCCGGGATTAAGCTCGGACCTGCCAAAAAGCGCGAGGCAATTAACAAGGTGCTTGAGCTGGTCCCAGATTGGACGCGTGGTAACTGCTGGCAACGCATCCGAGATTTGCGGAAGACTCCCGAACTGGCGGCGCTTAAGGAACTCCCCTTAGGCAAGGCTAAGAAGTCGGCGGACGCTGCCGCAACCCGGCGGCCGGTCTCCGCGCCGTGGACACCGGCAGATGACGAATGGTTGTTGAACCTGGCCGGATACGAACCGGTCAAAAGGATCGCCCAGCGCATGAACCGTTCGGTCCGCGCAGTCCGTTTTCGGATTGTGGCGCTGGGTCTGAGTGCGAGGGTCACTGATGGGTGGTCGCTGAGGGCGTTTATGGCAACCCTTCGCGTCAGACACTCCAGAGTCCGGCAACTCATTGGAAGTGGCATATTGAGAGTGCGTGATCCGCGCGTCACGGCACGCTCTTTGGCGGCATTCGTGGAGAAGAACCGCGTATCTCTCGATCCCGCTGCTGTCGAGCGCGTCACGGCTGCTCTGGCCAAAGGGGAGGAAGGATACAAATGGGAACGGACTGCGGACCTTCTAGGGGTAAGCCTGAGCGACGTGCGGGACTGGATTTCGGCCGGTCAGCTAATGGTGCTTGACACGTTCGTTACTGACAGGGCGTTTGAAGAGTTCTGCAGGAAGCATGGGGACGAGATCAATATGGCGCTGATTGATTCGGCCACTGGAAAATGGCTGGTGAGCGAGTACGGTGTCTCACCATCCGTTGCCCACGGCAGGAATGTACTTCGAGTTCAAAAGCATGTTTTGGTGATCAGAGCCTGTGGGTGTGGAAGGAAAATAGCCGGCAACGCATACTTCCGGCATGTCAGGATCTGCCAGACGAGGGCCACGATACACCCCCGGAACGCAATCTAGGCTGGCGTGTAAAACAGTTGGAACTTGACTCTTGTAGAACGCTGAGTGCCTATGGACTTGTAGAGCGTTTAGTCGTCGAGGTCAACGTAAGAATCGGCATCCCTGCGCCATTCCTCAAATAGCGGGTAGGGTTTGGGCGGTTCCGATTCCCAGACCTCGTCGCAATAGTCGGCAAATTCCATTGTCCGAATTGCCCGCGGATGGCTTCGCGCCTGGATGAGAATGGCGTCGAACCAGCCTTCTTGTTTCGCATCCAGGAAGAAGCGGTCGCCGACCCAGAGCATCAGGTGCTCCCAGTCTTGCGCGGAACCTCTGGGCGCCTTTCCTCGTGTTGGTAGCCGGGTGTACAAGTATCCTGGGCATCGGCGTTCCACCTGGTCGGCGACTTCCGCAGGAAGCTCGGCACGATGCTCCAATGCAGGCCGAGCCCAGTAAGCCAGCGCCTCATAATCCATATAGCGGGCAACGGCGTCGGCTAGTCGGTCGGGGTGTACCAGCTTAGCTGATGATCTGGCTTTGCGTTCACCGGCGGTTAGATGGGCGGTTTCGTCACATTGTGCCGCCATGGCTGTCCATTCCTTGAATGACGGATATCGAATCGGCTTGACCCTCTTCCAACTCTCCACGCATTCCGACCAGCAGACTTCGGCCCGCTGATAACGCGGGTCTCGCATCGCGTAGTAAGTAATCGCATTAAACCAACCTTCCTGCTTAGCAAAGCCGAAGACATTTTCATCGATCCAGTCTTCGAGTCGGAGAGCGAGAGGCCGAGTCTGGGCTGCTTTTGGCATTGACGCCCTATTGCTTTCCAGAAATCCGGGGCAACGGTCGTTGACGATTTCAATCAGCCAATCGGGAATGCGGCCCTCAACTTCCAGGATTGACCGCACCCACAGTTGAAACTCTTGCCAGTCGATGTATTGATTTCTGACATCGTGGAGGCGCTGCCAGGGTATTCGGCGGGCCTCATCGTCGGCACGAACCAGAGCCGCCCTCTTGAGCTCGGCGCTCGGACTGCGCAGGGATTGCGTCTTGAGTTTCTTCAATTGAACAACCTCGGCGGGGAACCGTGGAGCCTGGGCCCGTGGCCTAGTGCGGCGCCGCCCCATTCTAGTCAATTTCGGCGATGCCGAACGAGTTTTGTGAGCCGAAGGCCGCCGCAAGCGCAATTTCGTCACACGTGCGGTAAGATGGCGCGCAGAAACGACTTCACCGTGAAACCCACAGCTGGGATTCCAGCCCGGATACTTCCCAATGGTCGACGCGGAACTTCTAAAGTCGGTCGCCGCGCAGCTGATGACGGGTAAGTCCGTAAGCGTCAGCGACAAATCCACACCCGTCCGCCGCACAAGTCGACAGCATTTGAAAACCGCCTCATTCAGTGTTGACGGTCACCAGTACCAAGCCATCGAGCAGAATCCGGAGAAACCGAGCCGATGGGGACAGTTGGCTCGCAGCGGTCATCAGGTCGTGCAATTCAAGGACGCAGAAAGCAACAGGTTCGTGGCGGTCGTTGTTGATGGCGAGGTCACGTTCTACGGCGCGAGCAGGAAACCGTCCTGATAGCTTTCCCTAGCACGTGCCTGAAGCGCTCATGCGACGATCGTCGCTCGAAGAAGAAGAGGTGAGACTGGCATCCGCAATCGGTGGATTCAAAGCCGACCAGAGGAATGTAGGCTCCCTCAGCCAATCCGATGTGTTCCGCCCAGACATGCTCCAAATGCCGAGTGTCGAGACGGTAACAGATCTCTTCGACCCTGCTATGCGCTCTCAAGTAGTCGATGTGCCAGTGAGGCCGGCGTGAGGGCTTGAGATGATGGGCGAGCCGGGCACCGACGCCTCCCGGCCCGAGGGCGCTGCCGACATAGACATAAAAGCCCGACCGAAGCTGTAAATCGCCGAGCCTTCCTATCTGGATCAGGTCAGTCGATCTCGATGAAAGCACCAAGACGTATGTGCCCGGTCGCGCTTGCTCAATGTCCACGGGATCATCGCAAACTGAGCGAAGTCTTGAATTCTTTGGCATGAGCGCCAATGGTTGGCTGACGGAAATCGCGTTAGGCGGACTTCTTCTTCGCGGCCCAACGGGCTTTCATCAATTCCGACAACTTCTTCCTGGCCGCAGCACTCATCGTCGGGCGGGTCTTCGTCTTCACGGGAGCGGACTTCTTGGGAGCAGACTTGCGATGCCACTTTGCCCATCGTTGCTTCATGGCTTCAGAGATCCGCTTACGGGCTGCCGCACTCATGTGCCGACCCGTGCGTGCCCCGGACTTTGGAGGGCGTCCCCGCCGAGCAGGAGAACCGAGTCCTTCAAGGGCAGCAATGGCATGGTCGATGCGAGTGCGCTGTTCCTTGAGGGCTGCCACTGCGTTTGCGATGTCCATCGCACCCTTCCATGACCTGAGTAGGTGAATTGCCTGTGAGTGTAGCAGACAGAGGGCAGGGCGGTTTTTTCGTGGGATTACGCCGCTAGTCGAGTCCAGCTGGGAAACGGATTGCGGGAGGAATTCTTGAACGACAGGATCAAGTCCCTCACTCTTGTGCGGCGCTCCAGTAGGTTCGACAACAATTGTTCAAGTTCGTCCGCCGCAGAGTCATACCACTCAGTGGGAATCTGATCGACGAGCGGCCAGAGTGAGCTTTCAGGAAAGCTCTCGATACGGCTCAGCCAGGGTTCAAAGCTCTCCCATCCAGTGATACCTGCGTAAACGTCATTGCGTCCAAAAACGCCACGCAGCGGCGCATCCGGGAAGCTCCATTCGCCTGCGTTGAAGCAGTATCCTTGGTCAATGAAGCTGGCGGTGAATTTGCGCTCGCCGCGACGCTTCCAGAACGCTGCCTGGCGTCCATCTGCATTGCAGGTCCACTTGTCGAACGCCAGTATGCCCGCAAAACTCGGCAGATTCCGGACACGCCCAGTCATGGCCTCCGGCAGGTAGTCGTACACCTCGCCCTCCATTGGCGGAACCACATAACGCGATCCAAAGGACGGGCCTGAGGTAGTCATCGTTTGTCTGCCGCACAGGTCAATACGCAACTCCGGCGACTGCTCAATTAACCAAGGATGTACTTCGACGACGTCGGCGACGGGTACTGGCAGACCGATCATCTCTGCGAGGCGCGTGCCCAGCCAGTCGTTGACCAATACTCGGGTGTGCTGGGGGTTGTTCTGGAACTTGACGACGTAGTAATT
>Ga0335069_10007491_pt1 | contig 15748 bp, 14 predicted proteins | sample Lox_Sample_11_FD_206714 | JGI IMG/M metagenome (GOLD analysis project Ga0335069, IMG submission 206714) | Soil microbial communities from Loxahatchee National Wildlife Refuge, Florida, United States - Lox_Sample_1.1 | ecosystem: Environmental > Terrestrial > Soil > Wetlands | place: USA... | reverse complement strand
CCGCCGCAAGTGAAGTTCTAATGTTCGTCATTCCGGACGCCGGGGCGTGGCGATCCGGAATCCATAACCACAGGTCTAAACCCGTGACCTCCGGCGTCATGAACCGCAACCGTCTGTGGTTATGGAATCCGGGTCCGCGCGTTGCGCGCTCCGGAATGACGGTGGGGCTTGTCGCGGCGCTGCTGCTGTTTCTCTCGGCCGTCGCCTTTGCTCTTGATTTCCCGCCCTTGACCGGCCGCGTGGTCGATCAGGCAGATGTCATCAAGCCAGAAGTGCGCAGCGAGCTTGAAGCGAAACTGAAAGAGCTCGAGGACAAGTCCAGCATCCAGCTCGTTGTCGCAACCGTGAACTCGTTGCAGGGTAACGACATCGAGACTTACGCCAATGAGCTATTCCGCGCCTGGAAACTCGGTCAGGCGCAGAAGAACAACGGCGTTCTGCTTCTCGTGGCCCCAAAGGAGCGCAAAGTCCGCATCGAGGTCGGCTACGGGCTTGAAGGCACGCTCACCGACGCCTTGTCGTCGGTCATCATTTCGAGCGCCATGGCGCCGCGCTTCAAGGCCGGCGATTTCTCGGGCGGCATCACGCTCGGCGTCGATGGCATCATCAGCGTGCTCAGCGGCGACACGTCGGATTGGCAGCGCAAGGTCGAGGTCCGCAAGGAAGATCCGCAAAGCGACTTCGACAAGCTGTTTCCGATGCTGTTCTTTTTGCTGATCATCTTCATCTGCTGGTACCTGATCCACAACGCCGGCGGTGGCGGTCCCTCGGGACCCGGCGGCACGCGCCGCCGCGGCGGCCCGATCTTCGTTCCCTATAGCGGTCCAAGCTGGGGCGGCGGAGGCTGGGGCGGCGGAGGCGGTTTCGGCGGCGGCGGCTTCGGCGGAGGTTTCAGCGGCGGCGGCGGTTCATCCGGGGGCGGCGGCGCCTCGGGAGGCTGGTGATGCGCGGCCTGCGGACGATCGCTGCCGCGTTGCTGGTGCTGTGCGTCGGCGCAGCGGCGGCTTTCGCGCTCGACTTCCCGCCGCTGACCGGCCGCGTCGTCGATAACGCGGGCATCCTCAACCCGGACATCAGCAGCGACCTGGCCGACAAGTCGAAATATCTTGAGGAGAAATCTGGTATCCAGCTCGTGGTTGCCACCGTGCCATCGCTGCAAGGCAGCGACATCGAAACCTACGCCAATGGGCTGTTCCGCGCCTGGAGGCTTGGTCAGGCGCAGAAGAGTAACGGCGTGCTGCTTCTGGTGGCGCCGAACGAGCGCAAGGTGCGTATCGAAGTCGGCTATGGGCTCGAAGGCACACTGACCGACGCGGTGGCGTCGGTCATTATCTCCAGCGCTATCATCCCACGTTTCAAGACCGGCGACTTTTCCGGTGGGGTGGAGCGCGGGGTCGGCGGCATCCTTGATGTGCTGTCAGGCGACACCACCGATTGGCAGCCGCAGGCCGTGGCTGCAGTCCGCGACGACAGCCGCTCGCCGTTTTGGGCCGCGTTTCCAATTGTGCTCGCGTTCGGTTTGATCGTTTTGGTGCAGTTGATCGGTATTGGCATCAGAAGGCTCTATCTTGGGCTCCGTTACGGCGATTGGCATCCGCCAAGTCGTGCCCATTACGTTCGTCATAACGGCAAACTGATCATGGTCGGCGCGAGCGGATCGTCGTCGGACTCGGGCTGGAGCAGCAGCAGTTCATCGAGCAGTGATTCATCGAGCAGTAGCTCCGACTTTTCCGGCGGCGGCGGGTCGTCGGGCGGCGGCGGCGCATCGGGGAGCTGGTGATGCAATTCGGCAAACAGGATTACGAGGCGATTGCGGTAGCGATCCGCGAGGCGGAGAAAAAGACATCAGGCCAGATTGTCTGCGTGCTGGCGCATGCCGCATCTGGCTATGTGCATGTTCCGGTGTTGTGGGCGACGGCGCTGGCGCTATTCGTGCCGTGGCCGCTGATCGATTTTACGCAAATGAGCGTACAGCGGATCTTTCTCATTCAGCTGGCCGTCTTTATCGTTGCCGGCTTGCTGTTTTCGTGGATGCCGCTGCGGCTTCTGCTGGTGCCGCGCGCGCTGCAGCGGGCGCGTGCCCATCGCGCCGCGATGGAGCAATTCATGATCCGCAGCGTCAGTCATACGCAGAACCGTACCGGCATTCTGATTTTTGTCTCGCTCGCCGAACACTATGCCCGGATCATCGCCGATGAGGGGATTGCCGCGAAAGTGCCGACCGCCGAGTGGCAAGCCGCTATCGACACGCTGACGGCGCATATGCGCGAGAGCCAGATCGCTGCGGGCTTCACGGCCGCCATTGCACGCTGCGGCGAGGTTCTGGCGCAGCACGCGCCGCCCGATGGCACGCCCAACGAGCTTCCGGATCGGCTTTACATCATGTAAGCCGATGCCGATAACGGACGATCCGTCACCGGACTGTCGCGCAACGATCATAGAGGAACCGCGGCCGTGGTGCGCCACCTTGGCGCTTTGACCGCGGTGTTGGGGTGGAGCACGTCCTTTGGCACGGAGTCCTGAAGATCAAGGAGCGCGCTACGCGATTTATTTCGTGCCGCCGCCGTCATCGCGGCTTTATCGCTACGGCAGCGCCATCCTCGGTTACGATTGCTACACCGGGGGCGACGTTCCCTTTCCCGACGGTTTCGGCGGCGGTGCAGTGAACTGGAACGAGCTCACGGCGACGCCGCGGCGTTACGGCTTCCACGCCACGCTGAAAGCGCCGTTTTTTCTGGCGCCGTCGTGCACCGAGCAGCAGCTCGTCAAAGCGCTGCAGAATTTTGCCAGCCTCGGCCATGCGGTTCATGGCTTTACGCCGGCCTTGCGCGAACTCGAGGATTTCATCGCGATGGTGCCGCGAGAGCCGGAAGCCTCGCTCAATGCGCTGGCCGCCTCCTGCACGACGATCTTCGACGCCTATCGCGCGCCGATGTCGCCGCAGGAGCGCGCACGACGGCTCGCCTCCCGGCTGAGCCAGAGTCAGATCCAGAATCTCGACCGCTGGGGCTATCCTTACGTACTGGCTGAATTCCGCTTTCACATGACGCTGACCGGCGCGGTGCCGCAGCGCCGCAAGCAGGCCGTGCTTGCGGCGCTGCGCGACGGCCTTCATCACATGAAGGTCGAGCCGTCGATGACTATCGAGCGGCTCGCGCTGATGAAGCAGGACACGCCGGACGCGGCGTTTCGCGTGCTCGAAGAGGCGGTCCTCGAAGTCGGCGCGATTGCGCGCGATTAGCTTTGCGCGGCCCGCTTCGGGAACAGCTGCGGCCGCAGTTTCGGGTGGCCGGCCATGGTCTTCGGCGCATAGGGCGCTTCGGTGCCGAGTTCTTCGGCGGCGTGCCAGGCCCAGCGCGGATCATAGATCGCGCCGCGCGCGATGCAGATCAGGTCGGCCTTGCCGGACGCGACGATATCTTCGGCCTGCTGGAAACCGGCGATCAGGCCGACGCTCATCGTGGTGATGCCGGTTTCCTTTTTCACCTTCTCTGCGAAGGGCACCTGATAGCCGGCCGAGAGCGGGATCTTCTGCCGCGGGTCGAGCCCGCCGGTCGAGACGTCCATATAATCGAGGCCGCGCTTCTTCAGCTCTTTGGCGAGCAGCACGGTCTCTTCCGGTGTCCAGCCGCCGTCGACCCAATCAGTCGCGGAGACACGCATGCCGAGCGGCTTCTGTTCCGGCCACACCGCGCGCACCGCCTCGTACATCTCGATGGCAAAGCGCATACGGTTCTCGGTCGAGCCGCCGTATTCATCGGTGCGCTGATTGGACAGCGGCGACAGGAACTGGTGCGCCAGATAGCCGTGCGCGCCGTGCAGTTCGATGACGTCATAGCCGATGCGGTCGACGCGCTTGGCGGCGGCGGCGAATTCGGCGAGGCAGCGCTTGATGTCCTCCTTGGTCATCGCATGCGGCACCGGCCAGCCGGTGTCGTACGGGATGGCCGACGGCGCTTCCGGCGTCCAGCCGCCTTCCTCCTTGGTCAGGATCGGCTTGCCGCCGGCGGCCGGCGGCGTGGTCGGGCCTTTGCGACCGGCATGAGCGAGTTGCACGCCGAGCTTGGCAACGCCGTATTGCCGGCAGAAATCGTGCACGCGCTTGAGCGCCTTCTCATTTTCGTCCGACCACATGCCGGCGCATTTCGGCGTGATCCGCCCTTGCGGATTGACGTTGGTCATCTCGCACATCACGAGGCCGCCGGCGCCGAGCGACATATTGCCGAGATGCATCAGATGCCAGTCGTTCGCCGAGCCGTTGTCGGAATTGTACTGGCACATCGGCGACACCACGACGCGATTGGGAAGCGTAAGACCGCGCAGCGTGATCGGGGAAAACAGGACGCTAGCCATAAATCGGTATCCTTTGTTGGGGCGCTTGGTGCCTTGAGTTGGGGGCTTGGCGATGGGGTGCCTTGGAAAATGGTTCGGCAGGCCGACATTCCGGGAGCGGCCGTGCCGAAGGCATCTATCACGCCAGCGGATCAGCCGGCAAACCCAGGCAGAATTTCCCATGGTTCTCGTAAGCCGTGTCGCTCATGACCTGGTGAATGCCGGCAGTGTTGAGGTCGCGCAGCAGGCGGCCGATTACATGAGGGTGATGCAGACCGGTATTGCCGGCGAAGTGGTAGCACATGGTTGCGGTCTCGATGGCGACCTCGGTTGCGTAGACGCAAATCGCGCGCACGTCGGCGATCGCGGCGCCGTCGACCGGCGTTCCGGCGCTGACGCTGTCATACAGGCGGTCATAGCGCTCATGCATCAGCGCGCGCGCCGCCCGCAATTTCAGGTCGGCCTCGGCAATCTGCCGATGCACCACCTGGCGCTCGTCCAGCCGCGACGAGCGGAATGTGCCGCGGGTCGTGGTGGCGATGGCAATGAGCTCGTCGAGTGCGCGGCGGGCCCCGCCGATGGCGACGCTGCCATGCTCCTTGGCGACATAGCTGAACGGCGGGAACCGATAGGACACGCCGCCGCGGCGCGGCTTGGGCGCCAGAAGGTCCCAGACGAAAGTCTGATCGGCGGGCAGGGCATAGTCTTCCACCGAGAAGTCGCATGACCCGGTTCCGCGCAAGCCGGTCACACCGCCCCAATTGTCGTAGAGGGTGACGTCTTTGGTCGGGAAGGCCGAGAACATCACGATCGGACGGCCGCCGTTCTCGGCCTCTGTTCCCTCGACGATTGTTCCACCCAGAACCCACTCCGCATGGCGAATGCCGCTGTTGAAGCGCCAGCGGCCGCTGACGCGAAATCCGCCGCCGTCACGTTTGGCGCGCCCTGCCGGAAAAAACGAAATGGCGGCGGTCGGTATCTGACCGTTGGCAAAAACCTTGTCGAGGCCCGATTGCGGCAGGAAGGTGCCGAGCGACGCGATGGCGGTGGCGCCGACCATGGTGCACCAGCCGCTGGTGAGATCGTTATAGGCGAGTTCTTCCAGCACCATCATTTCGGTGACGGGATCGGCCTCGGCACCGCCCATCTCCGAGCAGAGCTTGAGCTTGAATATGCCGGCGTTCCGCATCGCCGTCACTGCCTCGGGCGCCAGCGTACCGAGTTCTTCGCTCTTGGGGCCGGAGGCGCGCAACACCGGCGCGATCTTGTCGACGGCGTCGAGCAGAGCCTGCCGCTTTTGCTTTCGATCTTTCGGGAATGCGTCTGACATTCTTACCTCCCAACACTATTTTCGTTACGCCGTCGCATATCTGGACGATGCGTTGTTTTCAAAGCCGAGCACGCGGCTGAGAATGGCCTCAGGATCGGACGCGCTGTTCGCGCGCCAAGCGACGATCTGGTCTGGCCGCACCAGGACCAGATCCGCGCCGTAAATGTCACGCAGCTCGTTCAGCGAAATATCAAGAACTTTGAGATCGATGCCGGCTCTGGCGGCTGCCGCGATGAGCCCATCAGCCTTGGCGCCGCTCGAAAAGCGCAGCAGCGTCCATTCAAAGCCGAAGCTGTCGTAGAGCGATTTGCCGTCGGCGAGCCAAGCATGTGGCGCACGGCCGCCGGGTTTTGCGCTCGCGACATAGACATTGGCTTCGTCGCGCGGCGGCGGCGTGCCGTCGTCAAAAATGATCGGGGACCCGTCATAGCGGGCGCCGAAAGTGATGCCGGGAATGTTGAATTCGCTTTTGCCGTGATGAGCGAGATATTCGCCGGCGTCTCGACGCGCTTGTTCACCCCAGTCGCTGTCGTCTTCGATTTCGGCAACTGGAATGAAATTGCCGAGCGAGTCGGCGAACGTCTTGGCGAAACCGGTATTGCGGAACGCGGCGGGCTGCCGCTCGGCCTCATAGCTGTCGAGAAGGCGCGCATCCGCTGTGCCGCGGACCACGCTGGCGAGTTTCCAGCCCAGATTGACGGCGTCTTCCACCGCCGTGTTGTAGCCAAGCCCGCCGGTCGGCGTGAACAGATGCGCGGCGTCGCCGCCGACGAATACACGCCCGCGCTGAAACCGCTCGGCGACCAGCGCAAAGCCCGCGGTCCATGTGCCGCGCGACAGAATTTCCAGCTCGACCGGCGCGCCCACCGCCGCATGAAACATGGCGACGGCGCGCTCGTCGGTGATTTCGTCTTCTTTCTCGTGTGGCCGCAATTGGGTGTGAAAAGCGAACTCGCCCTTGCCGTCCACCGCGGCCATGAAGGCGCGGCGTTCACGATTGAACGTGACGTTCATCCAGGCAGGAGGATGAGGGACAGCGCGATAGAAATCCGGCGCACGCAGATAGATGGCGTGCATGCGCCCGCCAAAGAAATCACGCTCGACCTCCTGGTCGCCGAGATAGCCAATACCGAGCGCTTGCCGGACGGTGCTGCGCGGGCCGTCGGCGCCGACAAGATAAGACGCCGCTATGGTCGCGGTCCGCCCGTCGGCGACGCATTCGACCACGGCCTCGATGCCGCGCGCATTCTCGGTGAAGCGCACAACACGCCAGCCGAAATTGATCGAAACGCCCGGTAGCTTTTCGGCGTGCCGGCGCAGCACTTGTTCGACAAACTTTTGCGAGATGCGGTGCGGCAGCTCGGCCGCGCTCCACGAGCCGGAGAGATGCTTGATGCGCTCGACGGCCTGGCCGGCCGACGGCAGGCGAAAGCGCGCCAATTCGTGATGGGCGTAGCGGGTGAAATAGGCGATGTCGGTCGGGAAGTCCGACGGTAGCCCGAGCGCGCGGATCTCGTGGGCAAAGCCCAGGCGCCGAAAATGCTCCATGGTCCGCGCCTGGGTCGCATTGGCTTGCGGATTGAAGGCGGTGCTCGGCTTCTGATCGATCAGAATGGCGCTGACGCCGCGGCGCCCAAGCTCGTTGGCCAGCATCAGCCCGCAGGGGCCGCCGCCGACGATCAGGACCGAACAGGTGTCAGGAAGGACGTCAGCCAATATTTCGTCTCGTCGCTTGGCCGCGTTTCCACTTCGCGGCTTGCCAGAACCCGCACGGTTCGCTAATTGTTGGTTCAACATATTGAACTGATCTCGAATATGAAACTAATCCCGTCCTCCGCTGTCAAGTCGCTCGACCGTGGCCTCGACATCCTCGAGTATGTCGCCGGCTGTCCGGAGCCGCCGTCGTTCTCGCAATTGCTGACGAGCCTCGGCATTCCGCGCAGCAGCCTGTTTCATCTGCTCACCAACCTGCTGTCGCGGAATTTCCTCGAGCGCGATCCCGGAACCGAGCGTTACCGGCTCGGATCGGGCGTCGCTCAGCTGGCGCGCAAGCTGCGCAAACCATCCCTGGGCGACCGGGTGACGCCGCATTTGCGGCAGCTCAGCGCCGAGGTCAGCGAAACCTGCGGCTTTTACGTCCAGGCCGCGGACGCGGTGGAAGTGGTCGCTTCCGCGATCAGCACGCAGGCGCTGTCCTACACGATGAAGGTCGGCATGAATGCGCCGCTTTATGCCGTGTCTGCGGGCAAGATCATGCTCGCGAAGTTTGGCGCGGACGAACTGAACGGATACCTGGCGCGTGTCGCGTTCGCGCCGGTGACGCCACATACGGTGCGCTCCAAGAGCCGTCTGAAGAAAGAACTTGCCGAAGTCAGGGCGAGCGGCTTTGCCTATTCGCGCGAAGAGTTCACGCTCGGCATCACGGCCATCGCGACCGCGGTGCGCAGCGAACGGAATTTCCACGGCGCCATCAATCTGGCGGTACCGACGGCGCGATTCACGCCCGTTCGCGATGCCGAGTTTCGCGAAGCTCTCCGGCGCACGGCGCAAGCGATTGCGAAAGAGATTGGCGCAGAGCTGTAAGCGCGATGCGGCGGTGCTAGCGCAATGCGAGATTGATATCGGGAGCGAGACTCGCGGAAAGAATGTCCGTGATCTGCTTGCGGACATGGGCGTTGTAGCGGCGCGCCAGGTCTTGCGCGCCTTTGGCGTCGTTTTTGCCGATGACGTCCACCGCCTGTTCGAGGATGCGCAGCGCGCCTGAGAAGCGCACGGCGAAAATGTGATCGCGCTGCTGTTCCAGATCGTGTACCGCGTGCTGGGCGACGCGAAGCTTGTCCACCAGCATTTGCCGCGCGGCCTTTTCGAGACTGCGGTTGTGACACGCCGCGGCGATTGCCGCGTGGATCTCATAATTGCTCTGCACGATCGCTTCGGCGTCCTCGCGCGTGACCGCGTTTCGGAATGCATCGAGGCATGTCTTGATGGTCTCAAGGTCGATCTTGGTCCGGCGCACGGCGGCGAAGTGCCAGATGACCGGCTGGAAGATGTCCATGGCCTCGTAGTGGTCGAGCACATCGACGAATTGCAGGGCCGCGACCTTGGCGCCGCGATTCGGTTCAAGCTCGACCAGCCCTTCGGAGGCGAGGCGAATAAGCGCCTCGCGCAACGGCGTGCGCGATACGTTGTATTGCTGGCACAGACGTTCTTCCTCGAGCGGAGCGCCGGGCTCGATCTGCAGTACAATGATCGCGTGCCGCAGCGCGGCGTAGACGCGCTGCGCGCCGGTCGGTTGGCCGCCTTTATTGGGCGCCGCCGGCTTCGGCCTTCGCGCCTTTGCACGCCGCCTTTCTTTCTGCATGGCTCATGTCCCGAGCAGCGCATAGGCCGCGGCAGCGCTGATTTGACAGCGGCTCTAACATGTATTTTTATAGTATACAAATATCGGCGGTGGGGCCGATAGCCCGCGGCAATGCCGCGAGGCGACAAAAGGCGGAGGAAACGAAATGTCCCAGACAGCCTATGCAGCGGGATCCATTTCCGAAGAGGCCGTTTCGGCGCGGATCGAAAGACTGCCGGCCGGCGCCTGGTATCGCCGGATCATGCTGATCGTCGGCACCGCGGGCTTTTTCGATGCCTTCGATGCCATCTCGATCGCTTTCGTTCTGCCGGTGCTCATCGGCATGTGGCACATCAGCCCGGCGGAGATCGGAGCGCTGATTTCGATCGGTTATGTCGGGCAGCTTCTGGGCGCGATCGGCTTCAGCCGGCTGGCGGAAAGCTACGGCCGCCAGCGCGTGCTGTGCTGGACCGTCGCCATTATCGGTCTTCTTAGCATCGCTTGCGCATTTGCCTGGAGCTACAACTCGCTGTTCTGGTTCCGCTTCGTTCAGGGCCTCGGCCTCGGCGCCGAAGTCCCGATCGCCGCGACCTACATGAACGAATTGACGCGGCACGACATGCGTGGACGCATGGTGGCGCTGTTCCAATCGATTTTTGCCTTCGGCGTGATGGTCACGGCCCTGGTCTCGATCTGGGTCGTGCCGCATCTCGGCTGGAACTGGATGTTCATCATCGGCGCGATTCCGGCTTTGCTGGCGATCTTTCTGCGGCGCCTGGTGCCCGAATCGCCGCGCTGGCTCGCAAGCCGCGGCGAGCTCGACAAGGCCGATGCTACGCTTGCGCGCATCGAGACCACGGTGACCGCGAGCGGCGCGGTCTTGCCGCCGGTGCCGGCAAACATCCCGAAAATCGTCAAGCAAGAGGCCAGGTGGTCCGAACTGTTCAGCAACGCTTATCTCGGCCGCACGCTGACGGCTTGGGCGATGGCGTTCATGACTTCGATCGTGGGCTACGGCCTGCTGGCCTGGCTGCCGACGATTTACCGCACGGTCTATCATCTGCCGCTCGAGCAGAACCTGCGCTACAGCTTCATCAGCTATTTCATCGGCCTCTTTGGCACATTGTCCGGCGCCTTGCTGCTCGATCGCTTCGGCCGGCGGCCGAGCTATATCGTGGCTTTCGCCGGCGCCGCGCTGCCGCTGTTGGGCGTGTGGTGGCTGAGCCGCAACGCCCAGATGCCGGTCGAGACGCTGGTGGCGCTCGCCTCCATCAGCCTGTTCTTCATCTCGATCCTGCTGGGCGGAATCTACGTCTACTTGCCGGAAATCTATCCGACCCGGATGCGCGCGCTCGGCAGCGGCACGGCAAGCGCCTGGATGCGCATAGCCTCGATCGTCGGTCCGGCGGTCGTCGGTTTCATTCTCGGCAGTGCCGGGCTCGGCAACGTATTTCTGTTCTTTGCGGTCTCCGGGCTTGCCGGCGCGCTGATCGTGTTCCTGTTTGCCATCGAGACCAAAGGCAAGGTCCTGGAGGAAATCGCACGCTGATCGGATTGCGATCGGCGTTTCAACATCGACGCCGCCTCGAGCGAACCGCGAGGCGCGTCCCGTTTGAGCAAGGAGAAAGTAATGAAAGGCGTTGGCGATCACCGTTACGTGGCCGTTCTGTTGCCCTACGACAACAAGTTCAAGATCGACGAGCCCGCCTATCGGCGCTTCTTGCAGTACTTCTTGAACGACCCGCGCTTCGTTAGCGACGGCGGCCTGTGCATCAATCCGGAAGCCGGCGAGATCTTCTACCTGACGCGCCAGGAAAAGCGGCGGGTGCTCGAAATCGCGATGGAAGAGGCGCATGGCAAGGTGCCGATCCTTGCCGGTACCTGGGCCATCACCACCGAAGAAACGGTTGACACTGCGAAGGACGCCAAGGCCATGGGCGTCGACGGCATCTTCGTCACGCCGCCGGGCGGTGCGCAGGATGTCACCTCGTGCTGGGATGCCGACGAATATCCGGAAATCTGGCTCGATCAGATCAAGGCGCAGGACCGTGCGGTCGATCTGCCGATCGTGACGCATCCGGTCGGAGGCGCCAAGCCGCCGTTCAATCCGGGACTGCCGCTTGGCGCCACGATGCGCATCTGCCGTGAAGTGCAAAATGTCGTCGGCTGGAAGATGACGTATATGTATGACGGCTTTCGGATCATCGCCAACGGGCTGCGCTCGCTCGACCGGCATGTCGCCGTGATGGGCGCCTTGGCGTCGCGCTTCCACGAATACAAGGCCACGGGCCTGTTCGACGGCACGCTGAGCGGCTTCTGGAATTTTGCGATGGAGCCGATGCTCGATCATCTCGATGCCTGGGACGCCAAGGATATTGATCGCGCGACCGGGATCTGGAACGGCGGCCTGCACCAGTTGCACGACTATGTCGCCGACATGGGCCGGCTGCACATTCGCTACAAGACCGCAACTTGGCTGCGCGGCCTGATCCCCAGTCCGTTCATGCGCGCGCCGATGCCGCAGCCGAAGCAGGCGGAAATCGATACGCTCTATCGTCTGCTCAAGGCGCTCAATCTTCCGGTCATCGACCTGAAGGAAACACGCTTGGCCGCGTAACGGGCGCAAGGCGGGCGGCGGCCGCCCGCCTTCACGCCGCAGCGGAGGCCCGCCATGGACTTCTATCGCCTCGCGGTTCGTCCGATCCTGTTCAGCTGCGACGCAGAATGGAGCCATTGGGCGACGATGGCGTTGTGCCGGACGCTGTCGCGGAGCAATACGGTCCTGAAGCTGCTGGAGCGGCAGTTCGCGGTTGACGACAGCCGGCTTGCGACGACGGTTGCCGGGCTGAAATTCGCCAGCCCGGTCGGTCTCGCCGCCGGCTGCGACAAGAACGGCGTTGCCGTCGACGTCATGTCGCGTCTGGGCTTCGGCTTCGTCGAGACCGGCTCGGTATCCGCGCGACCATCGGGCGGGAACAGCGTACGCCCGCGCCTTTGGCGATTGCCGGCCGACGAGGGTCTGCGCGTCTATTACGGCTGCCCCAGTGACGGCGCGGCCGTTGTGGCCGCGCGGCTGCAAGCGTGCCGGCTGCGCCTGCCGGTCGGCATCAATCTTGTCGAGACAAATACCGGACAGCTCGTGACCGCGGAACAAGCGGCGGACGAGCTTGCGCTCGCGATCGGGCACTTTGTCGGCCTTGCGGACTATATCGTACTCAATCTGGCGTGCCCGAACATGCCGCATGGCCGTGGCGGGCTGTTCGACGCGCCGGAGAAGCTCGACTACCTCCTGCAATCGATCGGACGGAACGCGTCGTTGCCGCCGCTCTTCCTCAAGCTCACGCCGCCGGGCGATGCGCGGGACCCGCGTATCATCGATCCCATTCTGCAGACTGTCGACGCTTACGATTTCGTCAAAGGATTCATTCTCAACATCCCCAATCCGGATCCTCATGGTACGCTTCGCACACCGGCGGCCGTGCTCGACCGCATGCGCGGGGGAATTACCGGTCCCTCGCTGCGGCGTCCGACCAATGCGGCGATTGCGGCCTGGTACCGGCGCATCGATCGCAAGCGGCATGCGCTGATCGGCACCGGCGGCATTGGCAGCGCTGAAGATGCGTACGAAACTATCAAGCTCGGCGCTTCGCTCGTGCAGCTCTACACCGCGCTGGTTTATCGCGGGCCCGGTCTCGTGCGCGAGATCAATGTGGGCCTGTCGCGTTTGCTGGAACGCGATGGGTTTCGCAACATTCGCGACGCCGTGGGAGTCGACAATCGCGCGAACGCGCGTTCTGAACCCGTCTTCTCGGGGCGAGCCGTTGTCCAACCATAGGTGCTGCAGATGAAATTGGATCAGCCTCGCCGGTTCTGGGATCGGCTGTTCGCTCCGAGCTCTTGTCTCGCCATCATCACCACCATCGATCGGGAAGGCCGTCCGAACGCGGCGGCTTACGGTACGTGCACGCGCGTGAATCACGAGCCTGTCCATATCGCGTTCACCGCGAATATCGACAGTCACACGGCCCGCAACGTCGTCGACACCGGTGAATTTGTCGTCAATCTCCCAAGGTTCGACGTCGCCAGCCTCGAAGCCGTGCGGATTGTCGGATTGCCATTCGCCGCCGGCATCAACGAGGTCGAAAAAGCCGGGCTGACCGCGCTGCCATCCACGACGGTGAAGCCGCAGCGCATCGCGGAGTGTCCGCGGCATTTCGAATGCAAGGTCGAATGGACCAAGGACTGGCTCGGCCGCCGCATGATCGTGGGTGATGTTGTCGCCGCGTCGGCCGATGCCGATTGCATCGACGCGCAGGGCTACGTTTTGTGGGACAAGGTTCGCTCGGCGCACTATTGCGGGGCGCCTTACGGCGGCATGTTCGTTGCCGCTTACGAAGCGATCTCGGTCGATGTGCCGTATGACGGGCCGGAAGTGGCCGAGTTCCTGGCGCGCGAACGGGCGATGTTCAAGGAGCCATGAGTCAGCGGGTTCGAGTCTGGTATCGGCGCCAACCCTGTTTCGCCGTAGCGTCACTTCTCGAATCGCGCCACCAGTTCGACATGTGCCGAGTAGCGGAATTGGTCGACCGGCGTGACGCCGGTCAGCCGATAGCCGCCGTCGAGCAATATCCGCGCGTCGCGGGCGAATGTGCCGGGATTGCAGGAGACCGCGGCGATGACGGGGACACGGCTGGCGGCAATCTCGCGCGATTGCGCCTGCGCGCCCTGACGCGGTGGATCGAACACCACCGCGTCGAAGCGATTGATCTCAGCGGCAAGGTACGGGTTCTTGAACAGATCGCGTCGCTCTGTCGTGACAGGTTTGAGGCCCGGCATGTTCGCCGCGCGTGACAGCGCGGCGAGCGCTGCATCATCATCGTCGCAGGCAGTGACCCGGGTCTGCTCGGCGAGCCGCAAGGCGAAAGGACCGATCCCGGCGAACAGATCGGCGACGCCTTTCTTCGGTTTTGCCGCGGCGCAGATGTCCGACACCAGCCGCGCCAATACGGTTTCGCCTTCGGCGGTGGCCTGCAGGAAAGCCGCCGGCGGCAACAACACCGTTGCGGGTCCGATTCGCAGCGTCGGCGCGCGCGCCTGGGCGACAAGCTCGCCGTGGCGGGTGAGCCGCGCCAGATTGTGTTGTGAGACGAGCGCGGCGAGGGCGGTTGTCGCCGCCGGGGTCAGCGGGCCTGAGCCGCGCACATCGATATCGAGGCCGGCATCGGTTGCGGTCGCGTGAATGTCGAGCGGCTTGCGCAGCGGGCTGAGCAATTCGGCGATGGCCCAGGCCGCTTTGAGCGCGCCGTCGAGGTCCTTGGCCAGGATCGGGCAGCGGTCGATCGGGATCACCTGATGCGCGCGCGCCGCCGAAAATCCGACTTCGAGAACGTCATGCGTGCCGCGGCGGGCATGAAACACGGCGCGGCGGCGGCCGTTGCCGTGCGCGTCGATCAGATCGGCGACCGGCGCGTCAATTCCGGCCTGGCGCAGCGCTTCGACCACAAGACTACGCTTCCAGGCGTGATACGCGCCGGTTTGCCAATGCTGCATGGCGCAGCCGCCGCAAATGCCGAAATGCGGGCAGATCGGCGCAGTGCGCTCCGGGCTCGGCGTCTCGACGCGAATGAGCTGCCGGCGATCGGGATGGCCCGGCACGGTCTCGACTTCCACCGTCTCGCCCGGCAAGGCGCCTGGGACGAAGATCGGCTCGCCCAAGCCATCGGCCGGACCATCGACTACGCCATCGCCGCGATGGCCGATCCGGTCGATGACGAGATGCTCAATCACGCTCGGCCTCGATGAAGAATTCGCGATTGCCGTCGCCGCCGAGGATCGCCGAAGGCGCAATGCCGCCGACCTGCCAGCCAAGCGAGGCGATGAAGGCGCCGATGTCTTCGCAAACCATCTTCTGTACGGCCTCGTCGCGAATGATGCCTTTCTTGCGGTGACGGCGGTCGGCTTCGAATTGCGGCTTGATCAATGCCAGAAGCCGCGCGGGCGGCGCCAGAAGCTTGCTGACCGCGGGCAGCACGAGCTTCAGCGATATGAAGCTCACGTCGATGGTGGCGAAGTCTGGCGGCTCGAGAAGCCGTGCCGGATCGAGCGTGCGGATATCGGTCTGCTCGATAGACACGATGCCGGGGCGGCCGCGCAGGCGCTCGTGCAATTGGCTCGTGCCGACATCGACAGCAGTGACGCTGCGGGCGCCGCGTTCGAGCAAAACCTCGGTGAAGCCGCCGGTCGAGGCGCCCACGTCCAAACAGACGCAGCCTGTGACAGCGAGCGCGAACGCGTCGAGCGCGGCCGAGAGCTTTATGCCGCCGCGCGAGACATAAGGATGTTCAGCTTCGGCGGCGATCACGGCCGTTGTCGAGACTTCGTCGGACGCTTTGCGCACCGGCACGCCGTCGGCGGTCACCAGGCCCGCGGCGATGGCGGCTTGCGCGCGCGCGCGGCTCTCGAACAGGCCACGGGCCACAAGCAGACGGTCGGCACGTTCGCGGTCGGTCATGGCTCTCCGTACAGCTCTTGCCCGAACTACTTCAGGCATCCGACATATAGGACAGCGCCAGGCCACTTAAACGGCAATGGCCGGGCTTGATATCAAGCCCGGCCATCACGCGGCAGAAACGAAACGCCGGAAAGATCAGGCGAGCTTGACCACTTCGCCACGCATGTTCTGGCCGAGGGCCTCGAAAGCCTTGCCGACGATGCCTTTGCTGTCGAGGCCGGCCTTGGCGTACATG
>Ga0335069_10007488_pt1 | contig 15750 bp, 30 predicted proteins | sample Lox_Sample_11_FD_206714 | JGI IMG/M metagenome (GOLD analysis project Ga0335069, IMG submission 206714) | Soil microbial communities from Loxahatchee National Wildlife Refuge, Florida, United States - Lox_Sample_1.1 | ecosystem: Environmental > Terrestrial > Soil > Wetlands | place: USA... | reverse complement strand
GCTTCGCGTAGCATAGCGGCCGTGTCAAGTCCGAGCCGCGGGGCGCGTGGCGCTGTTGTCTCACGTGGCTACGCCGCCGCGCTGTTGTCCCGCGTGGCTACGCGTTGCCAGTCGTGGCTACGTCGTGCGTGACTTCTCGCTTGCGCGCCGGTGTCGCGCTCGAACTCACACACTCACTCTGTGCCGACCTCGTCCGTTGCGATAGCGAATCTGCTATCGTCGGGGCGACTCGTTCTAGGCGCTATCGCTCGGCGACGGTGATACGCGACCCGGATACGGCTCGGGTGCGTCGGCTGGACGGTGAGACTCAGACGCGGGCTACGCGTTCCTCTCCGCCGCCGGCGCACCGTCCACTCTGGCGGGCACTTCCTCCCGTCGCACGGACGCGGTAGCTATGTGTGAAGCGGTGTGGTGATGCGAAGCTAAGGCGCGACGTCGGTACGCGCGTACGGCGCCGACGTAGCAGTCAATGCAAGACCTTGCCGCGAAGGTCTTGCCGCCGCCGCAGTACGGGCAGACATACGGCGAGCCCGACACGTGCGCGCTAAGCAACGCGCACCGAGCTAGTACGACCCGTGCAGCTGACGGAACTGCAACGCGCGCACCGGCGACCGGTAGCGGCGCGCGATATACGCGATGAGCCAGCGAACCTGTGCGCGCCACGTGGACGCGAGCCGGCCGCGCCACTCGCGCGGGCACGGGTTCGCCTGTGGTATGCCGCACGAGTTCGAGCCCGCGTACGCGCAGTCGTGACGTCCAGGCCATCGCGCGCACGGGTCGAAGTGTGATTCGGGTGTGACGATCGCGACGACGGCGCGCCACTCGGCAGCTGCCGGCCATCGGCGCCGTACGAGCAGGTGAGCGTACGCGTCAACCCGTCGCGCCGGCGGCGGCGTAGCTCGTGCGGTGTGTAGGGTGACGGACGCGACGGCGACAACTAGAACGCGACCCTCTCCCGCGTGGCTTGCGCGTCCTCGTCGCCGTCGTCGTCCGCGCGCGCGCGCACGGCTAGACGGTGACGGATTCGGGCGAGCGTCGCGCGCGGGCCCGTGTAGTGTCGGTCGAGCGCGTCGCCGCCGACCTGCTCGGCGTACGCTGCCGCCTGTGCAGCGTAGGGCGGCAGCCGGTAGTCGCGTTCGAGCGTCGCTAACGGACGCTTGACGAGCGGCACACGGGCGGCGGCGGCGCGGCGCGGCATGGGCGACTACGTTACTCCGCTCCGGCGGCCGCGTCCACTCTTGTACGACGAGCCGAACCGTGCTATATGGTCGGCGTCGGTCAGGCGCGGCGCGCCCGCGGCTATCCACGCGTACAAGGCGGGGTCGGTGTCGCGGAACCGTGCGAGCGCGCGCAGCGCGTCGGGTAGCGCGTTCGGCGGTACCGTGATCACGCGCGACGTGTTGCGGCGGTCGTCAAAGTGTCCGGCGGCGCCGGCGTAGACGCGTCCGAGCCGGTGCGGTGTCGCGGTCATGCGGCACCTACCACGTGCGCGATAGCCCATCCGAGCGCGAGCCCGACTAGCGCGCCGACCGCGCCGACCGCGGCGAACCACAGCACGTACGCGAGCACGGCGACGATACCGCGGATGACGTCGGGCGCGATGCTATCGCGCACCGTTACCGCCCCGGGCGCCGGTAGCGAGCGCGAGCAGGTCGGCGGTGCGGACAACGCTCAGCATTTCTCGGCGCGACTGCCTGAACGTGAGCACCGGCACCGCGCCGGCGGGCGCGTCGCGTACCGTCTGAGCCCACCACTCGGGGATGCGTAGCCGCTCGTGCCGCTTCGACTCGGACGCGATAATGAGTCCCGACGGCAGCGTACACAGGTGGTCGCCGGTGTTTTCGAGCCCGCGCACGTCGAATCCGTGCTGCTCGTACACGGCGGCGACCTCGCGCTCGAACGTGATGCCCTTGAGCCGTGAATATCTCGTAGCCATTCGTACCCCCTGGTTAGATGAGTCCGATGTGTGAGGCGAGCGTGACGGCGTGCGCACCGTTGCGGGCCCCGAGGCGCCGGTATAGCGCGCGGCGCGCGGAGCGGATACCGTCCGGCGTGTAGCAGAGGTCGCGCGCAGTATCGACGTCGCGTTCGCCGCGCGCGAGCGCGCACAACACGACCCACTGTAGGCCGAGGTTCGGCCGCATCACGCGCGCACCCGAGGCGGCGTAGTGAGCGGCCGCGACGTACAAAGCGGGCACCACCGCTCACGGTGATGCGTACGCTTGATCGCGCGGTCGTCGTCGCGTCCGCCGGCCATCGTCGCGACGATCGACACCTTGCAGCCGGCCGCGACCGCGGCCCGCACGAGCGGCGACCCATCGCCGCGTAGGTGACGTGCGATGCGCGCGTGTACGTCGCCGCCGGTCGATCCGACGTAGTGACGGGCAGTCTTGACGCGTCCGGTCGTGCCGATCGGCGCCCGGTACGGCGGATCAAAGTGGAGCACGTAGATAGTGCTGGTCGCGCTCACGACTGCCCGGCGCGGTCGCGTTCGCGCTGCTCGCGGCCGCGCCGGTAGCCCTGCCGGTACTCGGGGTCGTCACGCTTCGCCGGCCGCGCCGCGTACCCGTCGAAGTAGCCGCGCTCGCGTAGCGCGTGCTTCACCTTGTCGCGCGAGTATGCAGGCATCGGGCTACGCCGCACCCTTCCCGGCGTCAGGTGTCGCGTCCGCGCCGACCTTGCCGTTAGCGAGCGGGAACTGTCGTCGCAGCTGCTCGTAGATGCGTGCGCACTCGGTCGCGGCGTCGGCGGCGGTGTCGATGCCGTCAGTCTCGCCGGCGCGCACCGTGACGTTGATTTGTGTCTCACCCTTCGCGTTACGGGTGAGTTCGACGGACGAGTGATCGCGTCCGGGTTTCGCGAGTAGCATCGTCACGATTTCCGACAGTGACAGTCGCCGGGTAGCGTCGCGAGTGACGACCTCGGCGACGGTGAGACGGCTACGCGGCGTCGAGCGGGTCGGCTGTGCCATCGGGGTCAACTCCTTGGTTAGCGATGCGGTGCAGTTCGTCGTACAGGTCGTCCAGGGCGGCGCACCATTCGCCCATGCCGACCGCTTGCAGCTTCGCGGCGAGCGCCCGCGCGTCGCCGGCCAGTTCGTCCGCTTCGCCCGGGTTCGGCCGGCGCGGCGCCGGCGGCACGCTCGCGGCGCGGCGGACGTGCTCGAACGCGCGCGCGTACTCGCGATGCACGAACGCGCCGAACGCGTTGCAGCGCCGCTCGCCGGCCTGTAGCCCGTCGCGGTAATACTCGACGTGCTTAGCCTCGTGCGCGAGTAGCTCAACGAACGACGGCGCGCCGTCGCTGACGACGATTAGGTACGACCATTCACGCTCGCGCAGCCCTACAAGATTCGTGATGCTCGGGATGCCGTCGTAAGCCATGCCCCACCGTCGCGCGCGCCCGTGACGCTTCACGTGGACGACGACGCGGTCGAGCGAGCAGCGGGCGTGTACGAATCGGATTACCCGCTCAACGTCGGCGTCGGGGATACGGCTCGTGTTCGTGTACGCGACGCGTCCGCCGGCGACGCGGATAACGCGATGCCGGCGCGGTGTGCGGCGGCGCGCGGTCATAGCGCGTACACCTGTTGCGCGTACCGCCACGCATCCGACTGCGACGCGCCGAAGTCGATCAGCGCGCCGGCCGCGCTCGCGGCGTCGCGCGCACCGTTGAGCGCGCGCGCGAGCCGGTCGCACTTCTGGCGGTCGGTTGACGTGAGCGGCGCACCGCCGCGACCGGTAACAGGCGCGCCGGCGATGTTGTCATAGACGGCGTACACGGTGCGGCTACGCGTGCGTCTAAGTGTGTAGCGTTCGTACTGCACCGGCCGCTAGACCTCGACCTCGACCACGCGCACACAGTCGGCGGGCGCGCTCGTGACGCGTCCGTCCGGCGTGCGGTAGGTGACGGCGTCCTCGTCGTCGTGCAGGTAGACGCCGATGGGAACGGGAACGTCGAGCGCCGTTTCGAGGTCGAACACGACGCGTACGGGCGTGCCGGCCTTGAGCGACTGCGGCTCGACGGTCGCGGGATCGACGCGGTAGTGACCGTCGGCGTACTGCGGCCAGCACGTCACGTGCGAGTGTGCGACGACGACCTGCCGCGCCGCGCTGAGAATGTCGCAGTCGGCCGTCGCGTACTTCTGCTCCGCCTCGGTGAGCGCGTCGCCCTCGCGTAGCCCCATGATCGTCCACCACAGGTCGTCGAGTACCGCGACGGCGGCGTCGAGTTCGTGATAGGTCGGGACGTGGCGGGGTGACTCGATGTGCGGTGTGCGCAGAGTGGCCATCGGTGTGCCTCCTGACGTTGATTACGCGCTACCCGTACCTAATCACAATAGCGCCACAATGTCAAGTAAGGCAGATAACCGGAGGGCCCGCGGTGCGGCCCGCGGGCCCTCGGTGCGCGTAACCTCCCGCGAGGGTGGCCACGACGGGATGGTATCGGACGCCGCGCGGCAGGGCTAGCCGACGCCGCCGACGACGAGAGCGCGCGAGCCGGCCGCGATCAGGTTGAACTCGGGTAGCAGCGTTATCCGGGTGATCGGGCCCGGGCCCGCCCAGAAGCCGCCGCCGCGCATCTCGATCGGGTTCAGGTCGCCGTAGCCGGTAAACGACGTCATAATCGTGTTGGCTACGTGGACGTTCTTCACGCTTGAGCCGGCGCCCGGGAAGTAGATCTCGAGCCGGACGATCCCCCATTCGGTTGCCGCGTCGGCGTCGGTTGTCGGAGCGTGCCCGACGAGTATCGCGTCCGTGCACGACGTCGTCGGATAGGTGTTGCCGGGCACGCTGACCAGGCCGGTGTTGTCGCTGTTGCGCACCGAGCCCGCGTAGCCGTTGACGGTCGTGTCGCCGTTGAAGCGTACGAACAGGTGCCCGTAGTGGGGCGAGTGGACGCCGGTTAGCTTCACGCGCGCCGTGTAGGTGACGACCGGATAGGTGCCGAACGCGAAAGGCGGGTTGAGGTCGAGTGTGGCGCTGTCGGCGCCTAGCGTCGTGTCGGCGAGCACCGGCAGGGCGGCACTACCCGATGGCTGCACTATCGCCATCTACACGTACTGGACGTCGAACCAGCACGACGCGCCGGCCAGCGTCAACGTCGCGACGGTGGTTGACGCGCACACGACCAGGCCGGCGTTGAACGCGCGGCCCCACGTGCCGAAGTCGATCGAGAAGTTGGCGCCGGCGGGCGCGTTCAGGACGGGCCCGGGCACGGCCCCGTTCGCCGGTACCGCGGCCGCGTCGAACAGCTGCACGAACAGCGCGGCGCCGCCATTGTTGAAACCGGACAGTCCGAAACACGTTCCGGCGCCGCCTTTGACGATGTGCGACGCCTCGAGCGTCTGTGATGTGACGTTGAGCGGTAGGCCGATGTTGCCGCGCTCGCCGAGGTAGCGTCCGAGCCATCCGTCGTGCTCGTCGGCGAACGCGGCGAGCGGTGACACGGTCACGGTGTGCGCGTGCTCGCGCGGAGCAGGTCGGCGTACCGGGTCGCGGCGACCGGCCAGCCGGACTGTGACGCGGCAGGCGGCGCAGGCTGGCCGGGCAGCGTCGCCGGGATCGCGTCGTCGTCGCCGAGCGCGGTCGGAGTCTCGTGCGATAGCTGCAACGCGAGTTGAGCGGCCGTCCAGTAGACCTGCCCTAGCTGCCACTCGCGCACTGTGAGCGCGACAAACCCGAGTTGGTCGCCCGCGTCGATCGCCTGGACGAGCGAGCGTAGCGTCCACTGAGGCAGTAGCACCGGCGGCGGCGTCGGCAGCATTCCGGGCGTGCCGGCCACGCCGGTGTTCGTGCCGATCCCGGCGCCGAAGTTCGCCCGTACGGTCTGGGTCGCGGTAACGCTCGCCCCGGTCACATACCGCTGTACGCCGTTGCCGTTCTCGTCGCGTACCTCGACGCGTAGGTTACGGTTGGCGACTGCGGCCGACGTCGTGATCTCGTACTGAACCATGAGCAGTTCCCATAGGACGCCGGCAGGCACGGTCGTCGTCCAGTCGGTGCCGGCAGCCGGCGCGGGAAGTAGCAGCGTCCGCACGAGACGGAGACGCAGTAGCTCGTAGATGGCTAGGTCGCGCGCGCGGCACGCACTGGCGGCTACGTCGTCGTACGCGGCGGTGTCATCCACTACTCGGGCCCCACGAAAAGCAGCGCGTTCGGTGCTGCGCCGGTCGCGCCCGAGCCGGCGCCGAACGAGCCGGCGCCCGCGTCAACGAACGCTTTGACGGTGATGTTGTGTACGCCCGCCTTGAGCAGCTGCGACGCGAGCATCGTCACGCCGGGCCGCGGGATCGACGCCGCCATGTGCCCGCTGAGCGACTGTAGGAACGTGGCGCCGTCCCATAGCTCGACGTCAAGGTTCGTCGTGCCGATCGTCAGAAACGGGGCATAGCACTCGATGAGGCAGTTAGCGTCGCGCTCGGTCGTGAAAACACCGGTCGCGATACACGTATTCGCGGTGCCCGACGACGTCGCGTTGATCGCTACCGGCGCGTTGATCGCGGCCGAGCCGAAGTAGTTATTGTCCAGCTGCACACCGGTCAGGTGAACCGGCATCGCGCTACCCCGTGTGCGCGGACGCGTAGTCGCTGTACGCGGAGCGCGCGACGTCGTAGGTGTGGTGCGCGTCGAGCGCGTCGTCGCCGAAGTCGCCGGCGACGTGGCGCGCGTCGCGTAGCGTGACGGTGTCGCCGACGGTCGCGACGACGACGAACGAGCCGGCGACCTCGCACGGTGTCACGGCGCCGTCGAGCGTGCGCGCGGCGGGCCCCTCATAGGCTACGGTCGCGCCGACCTCAAGGCTGTCTGTCGAGCCGGTCACAGTACGTTCGTAGCTTGCAGGTCGGCGAGGACGTCGTCAACTAGGACGCCGCCGACCGCGGCAGCCATTCCGCGCCGCCAGCGCACGACCGCGGGCCCGGTCATTGTGTGAAGTCCGATCACGTTCTCGGTGACCCGCTCGCGGCCGCAGTCCTCGCATAGTCCAGTCCACGAGAGGGTTCCGACGACGTCGCGCGTTCGACCGCAACCTTTGCACCGCCAGCGCCGACCGTCTCCCATCGGAGCGAAGGCTACCCCGACGCGGGCTCGGGGCGCCACTTGAAATGTGGGGGGTGGGGACCCCCCTGAAAACCTTGACGGGCCCCGACGGGGTGCCTAGCGTGCCGGGTACAGCGATGGCCAAGTCCCTTCAGCAGACGATCGACCGCTACAAGTCCGGCACCGCCGGCGCCCAGACGGCGTACGAGGCGGGGATCGACGGTACGCAGGTGGACGTCGCAGGGCGGGCTATCGCGGCGGCAGCCGACGCGGTGCGCGGCTACTCGGACGCGGTGACGTCGGGCCGGTGGGCCGCGGCGATCCAGGCGTCCGGCGGTACCGCGAACTGGAAGGCGATGTCGAAGGCCAAGAGCGCGAACTACGGCGTCGGCGTCAACGCCGGACTGCCGAAGTTCCAGCAGGCGATGTCGAAGCTGCTCCCGTTCATCGAGCAGACCGTCGCCGGCCTCCCCGCGCGGCAGCCGGGCAACATGGCGGTGTCGCTCGCACGTGTTCAGGGCATGATGACCGCCCTGCACGGCGCTAAGGGTCAGTTCAAGGCGTAGGCCGGCTAGATGCCGCACGCCTGCGTCCTCACCACCGTCTCGAAGGCCGGCACGACGGGCGGCACGTTCGGCGACACTCTCGTCGCGAACGCCGGCGACTCGGTCGCGGTCGCGAACTACGGCGACGGCGGCGCGCGCTGGCTCGAAGCGTGGGGGATCGACTCGACGTCGGTCGCCGAACTGTCGATCATCTACACGCGGCCGCAGTCCACGCACGACCAGCAGTTCGGCTTCCGAGCCGCGATCCAGTCGCTCGTGCCGGGCGGCGCGAACGCGGTCGCCGCGCAAGACTTCCTGCCGGGCGCGCTCACGATCGACGTCTACAAGTCGGACACGGCGACGATCAAGGCGACGACGACCGCCGCCGACAACATCCTCATGTCGTACGTGATCGAGTACGACGACCTACCCGGTGCCGCCGGCGTGTTCGCGTCCTGGTCGCAGGTGCAGAACCTACAGCTGTCGGCGGTCGGGATCAACTCGCTGGCGCAGGCGTCGGCGACGCGCGGCGCCTACGGCGCACAGCGCGCGTTCAACGCCGACGACCCGCGGCTACACGCGAATACCTGGTATGCGCTGCTCGGGTACACGGCGCGCACCCCGGTGACGACCGTGTCGATGCTCGGGCCCGACTGGGGCGGGCAGCGGATCGGCGGCCCCGGCTCGGTGCTAGAGTTCCACACCGCCGGCTACTTCGTCGATCAGGCGGTGAAGTGGGGTAAGCCGCTCATCCCGTGCTTCAACTCGAACAATGCCGGAAACATTCTCGTACAGGTCGCCGACGGCGCCGCGTCCACGACGCCTAACCTGGACTTCATCCTCTACGAACTGTCGGGCCCGCCGACGCCGGGGGCGTAACGATGGCCAAGGTGCAGAAGTCGTACACGGTGTCCACGCTGACGGTGCGCAAGACAGACGAAGGGTCGCACTACGTGTTCGAAGCGACCGTCCAGGGTGCGAGGTTCGTGCTCGGCTCGTTCCCGTCCGGCGAGTTCGAGCAGCGGATCGCCGACGCCGCCGACGGCGGCAAGCCGGCCGCGACCGACGACGACGAGGCGTAGGCTCGACGCGCCCGCGGGCGCCCGCTACACTCGCGCCGATGCGATGCCGGCCCGTACTCGCACTCGCAGCCATCCTCGCGGCGTCGCTCGCGGCGGCGACGATCGCCGGCGCGGCACCGCCACGGCACCGGACGCACAGTAGACCGGTGAGCGCGGCCGCCCCGTCGATCCCGTATATCGCGCCGTGGGCGACCGGCTTTTCGCGCTACTCGACGCAGATTTTGACTTTCGCGCCGGCGGGCGCGGCGAGCAGGTCGCTTACGGTGCCGGCGAATCTGTGGTGGCGGGTCATCTACGTACAGATGCGCGTCACCACTGGCGCGACGCCTGGTACCCGTCAGTTCAACGTGTTCGTGTCGCAGCCGAACGGTGGCGCGTTGCAGCTGTTCGCGTCCGCGGTTACGTCGCTCGTGAGCGCGCAAGACAACTTCATCGCCGGGCCCGGGCTCGACGGTCAAGACAGTGTCGGCGTCAACTTCTCATGGTCGGGCCGATCGCTGCCCGACGTGCTGTACGCGCCCGGCACGATCATCACCGCGTCGATAGACAACTTGCAGGGCGGCGACATCACCGGCAACTATCAGGCGGCGGTCGAGCAGTACGCCGAGCAGTACGACAACGGGGTCGCGGTGCTCGTGCCGACGCCTGCGGTGCCGTAGCCGTCCACGCGCAGAGGTAGAATGGTCGAATGGCAACACGGGCGGGCGGGGTAGGTGTCGCAGCCGGTTACGCACGTGACGGTACGTAACGGGCTCACGCTCGCGTACACGGTCGCGTTCGTCAACGCGACACTGGCGCTGCTCATCGCGTTCGGGTTGTCGATCACGCAAGGGCAACAGGCGGCGATTGTCGCGTTCGTCAACGCGGCGATTCTGCTCGCCGCTCGCGTGCTCCACCTGCCCGAGCGTACCGCCCGCGGAACCGTCGCCGTCCACCATGTACCGGTGCTGACGACGACCCCTGACGATCCCGAGCAGCCTCAGACGACGACGACGCCGCCCGAGCCCGGGCAGAAGGGGTAGCGTGCCGGCGGGCCCGGGCGCGTCGATTCCTGAGGGCGGCGCCGAACCGGCGGTGCCGGTCGCGCCGCCGCCGCCGACCGCTCCTGCGCCGCCGCCGCCGACCGCTCCCGCGCCGCCGCCGCCGACCGCGCCCGCGCCGCCGCCGGCGGTGCCGGACACGGGCGCGCTCGCGGTGCCCGGCACGAACGTGCGCGCCGGCGCCACGTACCTTGGCGGCGAGACGGTCGCGCCGGCGACACCGGTCGCGACGACGGCGCCCGCGCCGACACCGGCGACACCGCCCGCCCCGACGCCGCAGCTGCCGGAGACGACCGCGAGCGCGACGACCGGCGAGGGTACGCAGGCGCTCGCGGTGCCCGGCACGAACGTGCGCGCCGGCACCCCGTACCTTGGCGGCGAGACGGTCGCGCCGGCGACGCCGACCGTTGAGGCGCAGGCGACGCCGCCGCCGCCGACAACCGACGAGCTAGACGAGATCGACCGCATCCTCGCCTACCTTGCGACCTACCGCGCCGACCTGACCGACCTGGAAGCGTTCGAGCTACTCAACCCGTTCAGCGAACGCGGGCTCGCCGCCTACAATCCTCCGTTGAAGGGTGAGGGCGCGCTCGCGTCGATGCGCACGCACGCCGCCGCCGACCGCGTAGACGTGCTCGCCGCCATCGCGAACGCGCTCAACGAGGGGGCTACCGGCAAGATCGGCGATAGCGGCGACGCGTACGGGCCGTTTCAGATTCACGCGACCGACGGTCGTCTACCCGAGTTCGCAGGCAAGGGGCCCGACTCGGCGACGGTGAACGCGTGGGCGTGGTCGGACAACGGGATCGCGTACGCGTTCCGGTCGATGGCCGGCGCCGCACACTATCCGGCGGCCGGCCTCACCGGCCATAACGCGGTAGTCGCGATCGTGTACGGGTTCGAGCAGCCAGCGAACGAGAAGGCGGCCGCGGCCGCCCGTATCAAGACGTACGACGACCTGCTACGGCGCGGCGCGGCGGTGTGGTCGTACGTCGCTAACCAGCTGGCCGGGCCCGTGGGCGGCGGCGGATCGGTGAACCCGCCCTCGTCGCCGTCGTCGTCCAAACCGGTAGTGCCCGCGTCACCGATCGCGGCATGGCAAGACTTCACGAGCTACCTTGCGCGCGACGTTCCGGCCGCGGCCGCGCGGGTCGTCGCGAATAGCTACACGCTGCCCGACCTGGTAAAATCGCCGTGATGGCAGCCGACTACACGATCGTCGGGCAGCTGGAACGGAACGCGCCCGACCCCGACACCGGCCAGATCGTGCCGGGCGTGCAGGTGCAGGCGCGCAGCGCGAAAACGGGTACCGTGTTCTCGGTGTTCGTGCCGGCGTCGAAGTTCAGCATCGACAACGTCGATACGCTCGTGCGGCATCGGCTCGCGATCGTGGACGGCGTCGCCGCCCTCGGCGGCGAGTCCGCGTCGAGCGGGTAGCAGCGTGCCGGTCGTCCTGCTAGAGGGGATCGACCTGGTAGCGATAGCGGTGTTTCTGCTACTGCTCGCGCTGCTCTACTCGCTGAAATACACGATTGAGCCGCTCATCGGCGCGCTACATTCCGCGCTCGGATGGCTGCCCGGCATCGGGTCGCTGCTCGGCAAGGCCGACGCGGCGGTAACCGACGCGATCAACGACGGCATCAAGACGGTGTCCCGTGTCACGCACGACCTTTGGGCGGGCACGCTCGACGCGACGATCTACCTCGTGGACGCGCTCCGGTCGCTCGGGCAGGCGGTCGAGGATTCGGTACGGCACCTGTACGACCACGCGCTACCCGAGTGGGCGCGGTGGGCGATCGGCGAAGCTATCAAGGTGATCGGCGACGTGGCGGCACCGTACCCGACCGTTGCCGCCTGGATTCACGGCCTGGACGCGACGCTGCGCGAGTACGCGCGCGGCCGCGCCGACGCCGTCGCGCAGGCGGCCGCGTCCGCGCTGACCGACGCGACGACGACGATCTACCAGGACGTGCTAGAGGCGACGACGACGACGCTTACGAGCGCCGAGGCGTACGCCGATTTTCAGGTTCAGACGGTCGCCGACGACGTGACGGCGCTACGGCACGAGCTAGCCGCCGCCGAGGGTGCCGTCGCCGGCGAACTGCCGGCGCTGCCCGGCATCGGGTACGACGACCTACGCGACGCGTTCGGGCGGCTCGACCTCGAACGGCTCGCCGGGCTGCTCGGCGCCGGCGCACTCTCCGGGTATCTCGTGCAGGCGCTCGCGCGCGAGGCTGGACTGGCGGACGCCGAGTGTCGCGGCAAGGTGAAGCAGATTTGCGCGACCGACGCGGCCGCATGGGAAAACCTGCTCGCCGGGCTCGTCGCGCTCGGGTTCGCGTTCTCGCTCCGCGAGTTGTACGACGTCGCGCGGCCGCTCGTTGACGAGCTAGCGCCGGTGATCGCACAGGCGGCGTAGCCGCGGTGTCGCCGGTCGCTCCGTCACTCGGCAGCATCGCCGCACAGTCCGGTAGTGAGGCGCTCGCGTTCGGGCTCGGGTTCGCGCTCGGGCGCGCGCTCGAACCTGCCGGCACCGCGATACGTCAAACCGCGTGGAAGGATGCGGCGATCAAGGCGCCCGACGCGGCGATCGTCGCCGCCGGCGTCGCCGAAGGCAAGGTCGATCCCGGCACCGCGTCGGAGTGGGCGCGCGAGCAGGGCTACAACGATGCCGCGTTTACCGCGATGATCGACGTAGCGCGCACCGGGCCCGCGCTCGGCTACGCGTTCCAGGCGTGGCGGCGCGGCGAGCTATCCGACGACGAGTTCACTGCGGCGCTGCAACGCGCCGGCATAGAGACGGAATGGTACGCCGCGATGCGCGCACTAAAAGCCGACCGGCTCGACCTCGGCGCGATCGCTACCGCGGTGCACCGCGGCATCCTCGCCGGGCAAGGGTTGATCGTCACCGAGCCGCCCGCCGGCGAGGGCCGGATACCTCGGGTGCCGCCGTCCGAGTTGAGCGCGACCGACGAGGCGGCCGCGCACGGCATCGACCAGGAACGGCTACGCATCCTCGTCGGCAACACCGGTCTACCGCTCGCGCTCGGGGAAATGCTGCGACTGCTCAACCTCGGCGAAGTGACCGAAAACGATGTGCGCGTCGCCGTCGCCGAGTCGAACATACGCAACGAATACATGGACGCCGCGCTACTGCTACGCCGCCGGCTGCTCACCCCGCACGAGTACGAGGAAGCCGCGTTGCGCGGCATTATCTCGACCGACGCCGCCGACGCCGGCGCCGCCCTGTCTGGGATGGAGGCAGCTGACGCGCGGCTACTGTTCGAGATTCTCGGGCGTCCGCTCGCGGTGCACCAGATCACGACCGGGCTCGCGCGCGGCGGCGAGTACGGAGGCACATACGACGACGTGCCCGAGCCGTACCGGGATGCGATCCGCCGCTCGAACATTCGCCCCGAGTACGCGCGGCTAGCGTACTCGAACCGGTACACGATCCCGTCGTACTTCGTGCTGCGTGCGCTCATGCAGGCGGGCGCGCTGACGCAGTCCGAGGGTGCGCAGTATTTCCGCGACCTCGGCTGGCCTCCCGCGCTCGCCGACTCGGCGGCGGCGATCTTCGCGACGACGACCGGCGCGCACGCAGACCCGCACGTCGCCAAGGCGGAAGCGCAGCTATGGGGTGCGCTGCACACCGCCTACGTGGACGGCGACGCCGACGACGCGCAGGCCGGCGACACGCTAACACGGCTCGGCGTCGCAGCCGACGCGCAACCGGAGGTACTCGCGCTGTGGCAGGCTGAACGCGGCCTCGTGCGGGCCCGGCTGACGCCGACGCAGATACGGAAAGCGTACGGCGACAACATCTACACGCTGGACGAGGCGACGCAACGGCTTGAGCGGCTCGGCTACACGCCCGACGACGCGCACACGCTGCTCACGGAGTAGGCGGTGTGGCTGTGGCTGATTACGTGCGAGTGGTGCTACCTCGTGCAGCGGTACCATGAGGGCCCGTGTCGGCGGTGCGGCTGGACGGTCGCGCGCTACCACCTACACGCTTGACATAGCGCCATAACGAGAGTAGCTTTCCCGGGATGCCGCCTCGCGCGTTCCCGCTCGTTGCCACCCTGCGAACCACGGGCCCGGGCCCGGGTAGACGCCGGCGGCAGTCATCGCCGGCGGAGACGGCCCGCCGGCGTGCGTGGGGTAACGTGTGGGGCCCGGCTGTCAGGCGCGTAGCCGACCAGGTGCGAGCAGGAGAGGGGTAACGAGTGGCGGTAGACGAGACGACCGAGACGACCGAGACGACCGACGAGCCCGCCGACGACGAGCTAGACGACGTCGAGCCCGACGGCGACGCCGAACCCGACGAGGTCGCCGACGAGTCCGCTAGCGCACCGGCCGCGCTCGACGACCGAGAGATTGAGCGCCGGCTAAAGGCACTCGACCGCGAGGCGACGCGGCACGCGGCGCGCGTAACCGACATCATGGGCGAGGACGCGCTGACGCTCGTGCCGTGCCCGATGTGCGTCGGGTTCGCGCCGGGATTCATGTTCCCGTGGTCGGTCGAGGACGAGCAGCGCGCCGCCGTGCTCGCCGCGATCGGCATGGGGCCGGTCGGCGAGCTAGCACACGACCCCGAGGCTCGAGCGTGCGACCTCTGTCTAGGGCTCGGCGAACTGTTGACGGGCTCGCGCGTAGACTCGCAGGTGACGCGCCCGTGTCCGAAGTGCACCGCAAAGGGCTGGACGTCCGACAATGATCGCGCGATGTGGGATACGCGCGTCGCTATGGCGACGCCGACGGCGACGCCCGACACGGCACCGACCGCGGTCGTCGTCAGTACGACGCCGCCGCCGCCGACCGATATGTATTCGCGGCCGCTCGGGCACCCGAACTACGGCAAGATGCCCGCCTACATGACCGCCGACGAGCGCGCCGCCGACCCGTACGTCACGTGACGGTGACGCTGTGAGTGCCGGGCTCGCGTTCGTGTTCGTGCCGCCCGACGAGGTCGCCGAGAAGCTACGGCTAGCAGCTGCTAGCGCCGACGAGCTAGCAGGCGATACCGAGGTATGGCCGGCGGTGTTCGCCGCGGCAGCCAACGCGTACATGCTCGGCACGTTCGTGCCGACCGGGCCCGTCGCCCTGCCCCCTGACGTCGCCCGGCTCCTACGCGGCAACAGCGGGTAGACGATGGGCGGCAGCGTGTTCCTGGCACGGGCCGCGTTCGTCGTCTACCTGCTCGCGTGGGCGGGGTTCGCCGCGCTCGTGCTCGCACGCATAGCGGGTTCGCTATGAGTCGGCACGGGAAACACCGCAAACGCCGCCGAGGCTGCCATAAGCGGGACACGAGCCCCGAGGTCGTGCGCTGGAAAGAGGATCACCTACTCAGCGACCGGCCCGCGTACATGGACGCGCCGACGTACGTCGCGCTCGCGCGACTGCACCGCGTGCTACTCGCCGATCGGCCGTGAGACGGGCGGGCGCGCTATGCGCGTGCTGCGGGATGCACCGGCTGCACGAGGTCGCCGGCGTCGTCGTGTGCACGAAGTGCGACGGCGTCACGCTGTGGCCGATCCTGAGACGCGGCGGGTAGACGATGCCGCCGGTAGCAGTCGTCCGACCGGTGCGCGTGCGCGTCGAGGCGCCCGACCTGCACACGACGACGCTTCGCGGCGTCGGGTTCGTCGCCGTCGCTGGCGGCGAGCGCGTCGCGCCCGTGCGTAAGAGCCGCGGCGCCGCCCGTGACGACGCGCGCGCGTACAACATGGCGCGAGCCGGTGCGCAAAGGTAGGCGCAGCACGCTCGGCGTCGTCCGGCGCGAAGTGCAGCCGACGTACGACGAGCTAGTAGCCGAACGTCACCCGACGTACGCGCAGGCGGTACGCGAGCGATACGGGTCGCCGGCACTCGGAACGCTGGCGCCGTACCGCGACGACGTGCGCAACGCGCCGCGGCAGCGCGCGTAGCCCGAGCCGACAACACCGGCACGCGCCCGCGGCAACACCGCCGCGTTGTCCCGACGGAGAACGCCCGTCGAGCGTTGCCCTACCTGGAAACAGAGGGCGGGTCGCTAACGCCG
>Ga0335069_10007487_pt1 | contig 15754 bp, 10 predicted proteins | sample Lox_Sample_11_FD_206714 | JGI IMG/M metagenome (GOLD analysis project Ga0335069, IMG submission 206714) | Soil microbial communities from Loxahatchee National Wildlife Refuge, Florida, United States - Lox_Sample_1.1 | ecosystem: Environmental > Terrestrial > Soil > Wetlands | place: USA... | reverse complement strand
GACAATGTCGGTGACCTTCGCACCGCGGGCACGCATGCGGGTAAACGCTTCGTGACCCGGCGTGTCGAGGAAGACGATCTCGCGTCCGGAAGCCGGCGAACCTTCCTTTGCGAACTTCACCTTGTAGGCGCCGATGTGCTGGGTGATACCGCCGGCCTCGCCCGCTGCCACGTCCGTCTCGCGGATGGCGTCGAGCAGGCTGGTCTTGCCGTGGTCCACGTGGCCCATCACCGTCACCACCGGAGCGCGCGGCACCTCGACCACATCGGTCTTGTCGGTGTCGAGCACCTCTTCGATGGCTTCGTTTTCCAGCTCCTCTTCGTAGCTGATGACGTTGGCCGCGGCCCCAAACTTGGCCGCCACGTCCTTTACCATCTCGGCGTCGAGCGACTGGTTCACAGTCACGAATACGCCGCGCATGAGCAGGATCGCGATCAGGTCCTTGGCGCGGATTTCCAGCTTCTCCGCCAGATCCTTTACGCTGATGCCTTCGGTTACCGTGATCTCACGCGTGATCGGCAATGGCTCGGTGGTGAAGTTGGCAGCCCCGCCAAACCTCGGCGGCGGGACGAAGCCCTTCATCGGGCCTTCCTTGGTCTTGGGATACTGCTGGCGTCCGCCACGACCCCTGGCCGCGGAGGCACGCTGTGCGCGCGGAGCTTCGCCCGGAGGGGGAGGCGCACCGGCGCCAGGGCCGCCAAAGCCGCCGGGACGCTGCCCGAAGCCGCCCGGACGGGGCGCGCCGAAGCCGGGACGCTGCCCGAAGCCCGGACGTCCTCCCGGGCCGCCGGGAGCGCCGCCGGGGGTAAATCCGCCCGGCGCCGAGCGTGTGGGATGCTTGGGCCGCGGGCCGCCGGGGAACTGTCCGGGCGGGCCCTGGGGACGCTGCCCGAAGCCGCCCTGCTGAGCGGCGGGTGCACCGGCGCGGCGGTCGAAGATGGGACGATTGCGCTGGATGCCTGGGCCGGGCGCGTTGGCCCCGGCGGCAGCCGCGGGAATCACAGGCGCCTTGTACACCGGGCGCGGGCCGGTTTGGGGCATGACGACGCGGCGCACCGGGGCAACCGGCGCGGCAGGCGCGGCGGGAGCCTCGGGCTCGGGCACAACAGCCGGAGCAGCAGCTTCCGGCGCGGGCGCGACCAGCTCAGGTGCAGCGACTTCAGGCGCCGCGGCAGGCCTGACAGGCTCTTCCACGGGGGCGAGAACGGGGGCCGGACCAGCCACAATTTCGGGTGCAGCCGGCGGCGTCGCGACCACCGGCGCAGGGGTTGCAACCGCGGCCGGGGCCGGGACAGCAGCCTGTTGCGTGGACTGAACCGGCGCCGCAGGCGGGGGCGCAGGCGGGGCAACCACCACGGGCGGCTTGACGGCTGCAGACGCGGTAGGCTCAACCGGACGCGCGGGCGCAGGCGGCTTGACCACTACAGTGACCGCAGGCGGAGCCGAAGCGACTGCCGGACGGTGCACCGGAGCTGGAGCCCCAGCCGGCGGCTTGGCCACTACCGGCGCGGCGGGCGGCTTGGAGGCAATCGCCGGCTGCGCGGGCGGCATGGAGACAATCTGCGGCGCCTGGCGCGGAGCCGGCACAATCCGACGCGGCTCGGGCCGGGGGGCTGCCGGAGCGGCTGCCACCGGCGGCTTCACCGCCACTGGCGCCGCAGGCCTGGGGGCGGGGGCGGGAGCGGCCGGCGTGGCCGGGCGCGCGGGCGCATGGCCCCTGCGTGCCGCCTCTTCCTCCTCCTGCTTCTTCGCCAGAATGGCTTTCACCACATCGCCGGGCTTGTGCACGTGCGACAGATCAATCTTGGGCTGAATGCCCTGCGGCGCCCGCGAGAACCCACCGGCGTGGCCGGTACGCGCGCTGCCGCGATTGAAATGCGCACGAACCTTCTCGGCCTCGTAGTCCTCGATCGAGCTCGAGTGAGTGAGCTTGCCGTCACCCAGGCCGAGTTCCGTCAGTGCGTCAAGAACCTGCCTGCTCTTGACTTCCATCTCGCGCGCGAGATCGTTGATTCGAACCTTGCTCATCCGCCTCTTTTCAGAATCTGCTACCCAAAGCCTTAAGCGCTCATAGCTACCTCATGGCATTGGCTGCTGCTCTTGAGATTTCCACGGGGGGAAATCTCATTATCCCTTAACTGGTCGTATCGCCCGCGGCCCGTCCGGCGCCCCGTGCTATCCGGCCGCTTCATCTGTTCTGCCCGTCTCGTTCTCTTCCGCTGCCGTTTCCACGGCCGCGGCCTCATCCTCTTCTTCGTGCGCCGGGTCTCCGTTCGCGGCTGCCGCCGAATCTTCCAGCACCGGCCCTTCCGATGTCTCCCCGACGATCTCTTCGATCGTCTCCGCGGCGTGCTCGGTCTCGGCTTCTGTCTCGGCTGCGGTCGCTTCCGGCGCGCTCGCATCGGACTCTTGGGGACCCGCCTCTTCGCCGGAGCCTTCCTCCGTCGCAGTCGCGCCCTCTTCCTCTTCGAAGTGCCCGAAGTAGTGCCGTACCGCCACGCTGATGCGCTCCAGCGTCTTCTCGCCGATCCCCGGAATCTCCTCGAGTTGCTCGGGCGTCATGTCGGCCAGCGATTCCACCGTGGTGATTCCGGCAGCCACCAGCTTCTGAATGATGCCGTCGCCCAGCTCCGTCACCTGTTCGATCGGCGTCGACGGACCGCCCGAAAGCGCCTGCATCTGCTGTTCCACTTCCTGGCGCTTTTCTTCCTCGCTCTTGATATCGATCTTCCAGCCCAATAGCTTGGCCGCAAGACGTACGTTCTGCCCCTTCTTGCCAATGGCCAGCGAAAGCTGCGTGTCGTCCACGATCACTTCAAGCTGCTTCTCGCCCAGGTCGGTGATCGAAACCCGGCTCACCTTGGCCGGCTGCAGGGCCTTCTCCGCAAACGTCGTAATCTCTTCTGAGTACTCGATGATGTCGATCTTTTCGCCGCGCAGCTCACGGATGATCGACTGCACGCGCATGCCCTTCATGCCCACGCATGCGCCCACCGGATCCACATCCTTGTCGCGGCTCATCACCGCGATCTTCGTCCGCTCTCCGGCCTCGCGCGCAATCGCCCGGATCACTACCGTGTTGTCGTAGATCTCGGGCACTTCCGACTGGAACAGGTTCTGCACCAGCTCCGGCGCCGCGCGCGAAACAATGACCTGCGGGCCCTTGGCCGCGCGATCCACCTTGATCAGCACCACCCGCACCCGCTCACCCACGCTGAATGACTCCAGCCGCGACTGCTCGCGCTTGGGACACCGCGCCTCCGCCTTGCCGAGGTCGAAAATAACGTCCTGGCCCTCGATGCGCTTCACCGTCGCGGTCAGCACTTCCTTCTCGCGGTGGGCGTACTCCTGGAACACCGTATCCCGCTCCGCCTCGCGCACCTTCTGGAAGATCACCTGCTTGGCCAACTGCGCCGCAATGCGGCCCAGCGGACTGGTGTCCTTGTACATGCGGATTTCGCTGCCCACTTCAACGCCCGGCGCCAGTTCGTTGGCCTCTTCCAGCGTGATCTGGTTCAGCGGATCCTCGATCTCGTCCTCGCCGGCCACCACCGTCTTGTACACGTACGCCGTGATCTCGCCCGTCTCCTTGTTCAGCTCGCCGCGCATGTTCTCCTGGGTCTTGTAATACTTGCGCGTGGCCAGGGCGATGGCCTCCTCGACGGCGCCGACAACGATGTCGGCCTCGATGCCTTTTTCCCGGCTGAGTAGCTCGATGCTTTGATACAAGGGGCTGGCCATTTCGTTCCTTACTCTCTTCACGTTTTGTTGCGGCACGATGAACACTCGCGCCGGTTCCATGTTGGTTGCCTGGGGCCCGGCCGGTGTTGCCGGCTCAAGCGGCCATCGTCGTGGGCGAAGGCCGCTTCAGCAGCCAAAGTCAAAGGATCCGCGTTTCGATCCGCTCGACGCCCGAAACCCCTAAATCTCCGGGATCAACTGCGCTTTCTCAATGTTGCTCAGTGCAATGTCCACCGTGCTCACGCCGGTCTTCCGGCTCTTGCTGTTTTGTTTGACTGCACCCAGGTCAATGGTGATGCCAGCGCCATCCGATTCCCCGTGGCGATGGTGAAACCCCGTCAGCCGACCCTGCCAGTGCCGGTTGTTGCGAATCGGCGTGAACGTCTGCACCTTCACCAGGCTTCCCGTAAACCGCTCAAACTCCTCGGCCCGGGTCAGCTTCCTGTCCAGCCCCGGCGAACTCGCCTCCAGCGTGTACTCGCCGCCCGGCACCAGGTCTTCCACATCCAGCAGAACGCTAAAATCGCGGCTGAACCCGGCGCAATCTTCATGTGTGATGCCCGAAAGCTGCTCCGGGCTCAACGTCCCCTCCCGCAGCGCCTCCGGCAGTTCCTCGCTCCCGGCAGCGATTTCGGCTCTCAGCCGCTCGCGGCCTTCGGCATTCCTTTCCAGGTACACGCGCAGAATGCGATCCTTGGCCGAGCCGGCGAACTCCACGTCCACCAGCTCCAGCCCGTGCGATGCGGCCACTCGTTCCGCCGCGTTCCGAATTGCATCCAGTGCAACTGCCATCTTCCTCATATGCCGCAAGTTGCGGCAGTCGTGCCCCGGTCTTCCGGTCCCCCGAACCGCCTTCATCCGCCGCGGGTTTTCAGTGGGATTTGGAGCCAAATAAAAAGTGGGCTCTAAGCCCACTCATCTCTCCGCCAGCCGGTTAGTCCGGGAACCCCAACCATCAGTTTCTGTCGCTGGGGCGATGCAGACCCACGGCAAACCTGGCGGACAAACGCGTCTGCTTCCTTAGAATACGGCGTTTCCACCGGAAATACAACGGGTGGGGGGAACGATCTAAGCGCTACGGTGAATTGCCTCACCCAGCACGTCGGCAGTTACCTCGACCCTTCACCCCATGCCGCCGTAGACTCTCGTCCAGACTGGCCAATCCGGGCTGCTGCAGCCGCGCCAGGTCCTTCCTGAGCCCTTGGCCGATATAGGCCCGGATCAGCGGCTCATATCCGGAGAATCCGAGTCTAGGCGACGTCCTTCAGGTCTTCGATCACGTCCTCCGGCATCCTCAGACTGCCTCTAAGTGCCCTGGAATGAACGTGGCTTTAGCCCCCTGGAGGATTGTTTTCGGGCAATTCACTCGAATTCGGGCCATTTCCCTTACCCTCTTCAGACCGGATGTGCGGCAGTTGCACCGGTCCCGGACCTGCCGAACCAGCGAGCCAGCAGGATCCCGGCCGGAATCAGCCCAATCCACACAAACGTGATCGCCGCCAGTTCGAAGGGCAGCGCCATCTCCACCCCGTAGATCCCCGCGAATCCGATGAAGCTCATGAACGTCAGCCCTGCCGGAACGATGAGGCTCCAGCGCAACGCACGTACTCCTGTTCTTCCTGGGGGAAGTGCCATGGCCAGCAGCAGCATGGCCTTGGCCACCAGCAGGTATCCCAGGTCCTCGACCGCGATGAACAGCCCGTGCGGATTGTACTGGGTCAGAATCGCTACCCCGTCCGTCTCGTGATGCACCAGGCTCGGCTGCACCACCAGCGCCTGGACAAGATAATCGAACGCGATGAAGCCCGCGGCGAGTGTCGCCACGCACACAGCCAGCAGGCTGAAGAGCCTGCGCTGCGCCGGAGCGCTAATGTGTACGCAAGCAGCCACCGTCAGGAACAGCGGCGCCAGCAGAATTCCCGGCACCATCCAGTAGTAGTCGCGGGGAAAGAAACGGACGGCATCGGCGTACGGATAGGCGATGCAGTCTACGGTGCAGAAAGGTCCCGAGCGCGGGGGCGTCAGAATCCCCAGCAGAAATCCGGCCGCGGCCATCGCCGCCAGCACGATGGCCACCGGCGCCCCTGCACGGGCTGCGATCCGGGTAGCCGGGTTGAGTTCAACGACGAGGCCGGTGGTATGGGTAGCCATGCGCGTCTCCACTTTACAAACGGGAAGAGCCTGCGACCTCGCGCGGGAAAGCGCAGCCAGCATAGCCGCGATCCGGCCAAAGCACAAGCGCCCGCGGCCCCTCGTATCATTTAGGCATGGCAACCGGTTCTGCAGAAATCCGCGACTTCGCCGGTGGGGGCGACCGCGCCGAGGTGCTGAGACATGCGTTCAGCGCCGCGGTGGACTATCTCGAGCACGTGAACAACCGCCCCGTGGCCCCGCTGCCGGAGAACGTGGCGCGCCTGCAGGAGCTTTGCGGCCCGCTGCCGAAAACCCCCACGCAGCCCGATGCGGTTCTCACGCTGCTGGAGAAGTACGGCTCGCCCGCCACCGTGGCCAACGGCAGCGGACGCTACTTCGGCTTCGTCAATGGCGGCTGCGTTCCCGCAGCCCTGGCCGCGGGCTGGATGGTCAACGCCTGGGACCAGAACGCCGCCATGCATGTGCAATCGCCCGCCGCAGTCCTGCTTGAAGAAACTGCGCTGGAGTGGGTCCGCACCCTCCTCGGCCTGCCCGAGGGCGTCAACGGCGCGGTGGTCACCGGCGCTACCATGGCCAGTTTCTGCTCGCTCGCCGCCGCCCGTCATGCCCTGCTTGAACGCGCCGGCTGGGACGTGGAAAACGACGGCCTCTTCGCCGCTCCCGAACTCACCGTCGTCGTCGGTGAAGAGGCGCACTCCTCCGTCATCAAGGGTCTGGGCATGCTCGGCCTCGGACGCAATCGCGTGGTCCGCGTGCCGGTGGACGGCGAAGGCCGCATGCGCGCCGATGCCCTGCCCCACCTCAACGAGCGCACCATCCTCTGCCTGCAGGCCGGCAACGTCAACACCGGCGCCTTCGATCCCGCCGCCGCCATCTGCCCTGAAGCGCGCGCCGCCGGCGCATGGATCCACGTCGATGGAGCCTTCGGCCTGTGGGCCGCCACTTCACCGCAACTCGCCCACCTCACCCACGGCTTTGAGTTGGCCGACTCCTGGGCCACCGATGCCCACAAATGGCCCAACGTGGGCTACGACTGCGGCATCGCGCTCATCCGCGAGCCAGCCGCTCTGCGCGGCGCCATGGAGGTGCAGGCCGCCTATCTCCACCAGGGCGAAGAGGTCCGCGAGCCCTCCCATTACAACCCCGAACTGTCGCGCCGAGCCCGTGGCGTGGAGCTCTGGGCCGGACTCCGCTCCCTGGGCCGCGCCGGCATCGCCGAAATCGTCGAACGCACCAGCCGCCACGCCCGCCGCTTCGCTGAAGGCCTGCGCGCCGCCGGGTATCGCATTCTCAACCAGGTCGTCATCAACCAGGTACTGGTCGATTTCGGCGGCGCGGAAAAAACGCTGCGCACCGTCGCGGCCATCCAGCAGGAAGGCACCTGCTGGTGCGGCTCGACTGTGTGGCAGGGACACACGGCTATGCGGATCAGTGTGTCGTCGTGGGCCACCACGGATGAGGACGTGGAGCGCAGTTTGGCCGCGATGATCAAAGCCGCGAAGTGGGAAGCATGACAGGATCAAGCTCGGTCTCACGGCACCCGGATTTAATCAGGACCATCTTCGTGCGCATGGTCACTGTCGGAATAATCGCGACGAGCTTTCCCGAAGCAAGACCTGCGGCTGCTTCCACTGCTTTGCCATTTACTCTCCGTCGGAGATAACTGAATGGATCGATGAAGATCAAACCGCAATGTGTGCAAGGTGCTGAATAGACTCTGTCATTCCACAGGAATCGGGGTATCCGATCACCGTCAAATTTCTACGGAAGATGCACGATCACTGGTTCTCCACGGGAGGATGAAGAGATCTTTGCGACGGCCTTTCATGACAACGGACTCCAAAGCGCTGCAGCCCGTCTCCGCCGCCGACAGCGAATCCCTCATCGCCTCGGTCGAGCGCACCTCGCCCGACGCCCGCGCCGGCCTCTTCGGCCCCGCCTCCGCCAGTTGGATGATCAACCGCGAATCCGCCCTCTTTCTCGGCGCAGGACGCGCCGCCCTGCTGCAGCTTGCGCACCCCTGGGTGGCCACGGCGCTCGAACAGCACTCCACCCTTATGCAGCGCCCCATCGCGCGCTTCCACTCCACCTTCCGCATCGTCTTCACCATGATCTTCGGCTCGCTGCAGCAGGCCACCGGGGCGGCGCGCCATCTGTATGAAATGCACACGCACATCCAGGGCCGGATGGAAGAAGACGTCGCCCGCTGGCCCCGCGGATCGCACTACCAGGCCAATGAAATCGCCGCCCTCCGCTGGGTCTACGCCACGCTGATTGAAAGCGCGGTGCTGGCCATTGAGACCGTCCTGCCGCCGCTCAGCGCCGATGAACTCGCCGCCTATTACGCGGAGAGCAAGACAATGGCCGCGCTGTTCGGCTTACCGCCCGCCGCGCTCCCGCCGGACTGGAAGAGTTTTCTAATCTACTGTCGCGAAATGGAACAGTCCGATGCGCTCGGCGTCGGCAACGCCGCGCGCAGCATGGCACACAACCTGCTCGCCGGCGCCGGCGCCTGGATCAAGCCGCCCCTCTGGTATCGCGCACTGACCACGGCCTGGCTCCCGGAGCGGCTTCGCGCGGAGTTTCAGCTCCAGCTGACGCCCGGCGACGAACGAGCCCTAAACACAGCCCGCAAGCGCCTTCCGCGCATCTATCGCCACCTGCCCGCCGGCCTGCGTTTCGTCGGACCGTATCACGAAGCCCATGCGCGACTCGCCGGCCAGCCGGCGGGCCTTGTCGCCCGCGCAAGCAACCGCTTCTGGATCGGCCAGACGTCCATGCCGTTCGCGTCGTGATTCCTTTGCGCGCAGCCGCCGCAACCCGCGACAATAAAGGAATGAAATTCATTCGACCCGGCAGCCTTCTCGTGCTCTCGGCACTGCCGCGAACATTGCCGCACGCCGCCTGTGAAACGCCTGCGGCCATGCGGGGGAAGTGAGGCAGCATGGAGCCCGAACAGATCGAATCCCTGACCAGCATTTTTCGCGAACAGCTTCTAGCCTGCCTGGAAGAATGCGCGCACGGACGCCGCGGCCTTTTCGCTGAGCACGAGCATCTAGGCGAAGAGCATGCGTGGCCTGAAGCAGGCAGACTGCGCGAACTGGCCGCAGCCCTGCAGCCCATCCTTGCGCAGAAGGAAGAACGCGATGCCCTCGTCGACGAGTTCCTCGATCTGTGCACCATCCACGGCGAGTACGATCCTGGAGAGCCGCGCCTGGCCCGCGAATTCCTCAAGCGCATCGACCGCGGCGAAGTCGGCAAGCCCACGCAGAAGGAACAGCCGCGATGGTGAGACGGAGCGGAGTGGGAATCGCAGAATCCCCACTCCGAAGCTGACGGCTGAAGCCTGAAGGCTGATGGCTTTACTAAAACCGCAGCCCGAACGTCACCGGAACCAGGACCGTGCCTTCTCCGATGGTGGTGTTGCCCAGTCCGTTGGCAGACTGGTTGAGGATCGCAGGCGACAGCACATCCAGGTAGCGGGCCTCGACAAAGAACGCCATCTTCCCGTCTCCGTACGCGCCGGCAAACCGGTGGCTCACGCCTCCGCCAGTACTCCATCCGCCCTGGTTCGACGAGAAGTGTCCCACCGTCTCCGGCGTGTAACCGATGCCGCAGTAGAAGTACGTGCAATACTCCTCCGGCGTCTGCACGGTGAAGTTTGTCACCTTGCGATAGAACCCGCCGCCGCCCGTCAGGTAAACGCTGGTGCTGCGCTTCGGCATCAGGTTCACCACCGGATTGAGCGTCAACGACCAGATGTGCACGTTGCCGCCGTCCACCCCCGCCTGCTCGGCGATGTTGCTGGGCAGCCCATCCCGGATAAATTGGTATTCGGCCAGAAGGCTGATGGCTTTTGCCAAGTGAAACCCGCCCCCCGCGTTGATCTGGTAACCGGTATTGATATAGGGGCTCGTGTCGCTGTCGGGAACGTTGAAGCCCGTGCCAAACTCCACCGCCAGCCGATCCTTCCAACCCGATTTGTAACTTGACTTGTTGTCATACTGGCCGCCGGCCTCCGACAGTGAGGGCGCTGCCGGATCCCCGCTCGCTCCGGCAACATCTCCGCTGCCCGCCACAAACGTAGAGTCTGTGGAGCTCGATTCTGTCGCCGACACGGTCGCGGAATGAAATGAGTCATTGACGCCCGACACTTGAGCGTTCGCCGCGCCCACACAAAACAGCGCTGCGGTTCCAGCCAGGACCATGCAGCCCGGATGTGATAACCAAAAAGCAGATGACATTTCTTGATCCTCGAGGATTTGGTATGAAAGTGCGTTCTCAGGGTTCTGTGGCCGGCACGCACGGCTCCTTGTCGTAACAGACAGTCCAGCCACAGCAGACTAATACGGACCTCGATCCGTTGACGTTGTAGACACGGAACAGCCTAACGTGTTGCGCTGGAAGGGAGCAATTCACTCGCAGCCACTGACCGCCGCCGAGACTGCGGTTGAAGTGTGCGCGAAGTTGAATGCAGCTTTTGTCATGTGCGTGTCCGAAGAGCTGTGTGACGCGAATCACCGCCGGCCCAGACCTCTCTCCGCCAGACTGGAAAAAGCTTGTGAGCGGAAACACATTTTCCGCTCTTAACCTGCAGCGGAGGACGATATGGGCTCCACAATTCTCCATTTCTTGGAACGGCGCGCTGGCCTGGCTCTCGCAGCGCTGCTGCTGGTCGCGGCGGCCCTGGTCTTGGCCCTGTCCGTCAGCCTCGCACTCAACGGATAAGCGAATCCGCCGGCATGCCTCGCGAACTCCGGTCGTCACCCGGCCGGAACGTCCATTTCACACCGGCAATTCCCCGGCTGTAGGATCCTGAGCGGTCCGCACCCGCCCGGAACCTCTTCCCTTCGAAAACTCCCCCCTTCCATCATCTTGGCGAGGAATTGCATCTCACCCGCGAAGGGGCAGGTTCTGTCCTGGTGGGGGTTGTAGTGCCTGATCTTGCTGAAAGCCTGCGTGTTCTGGTCGTCGACGACGACATCCGCGTCGCGAACACCCTGGCCCAGATCCTCGTCGCCAGCGGACACGAGGCCATTCCGGCTTACAGCGCCGAGGCCGCCATCAAGCTGGCCGCCCGCCTCACCCCGCATGCGGTGATCTCCGACATTGTCATGGGGCCAGTCAGCGGCATCGAACTCGCCAACCACATGCGCGAACACTTCCCCAACTGCAGGGTCCTGCTCATCTCGGGCCATGCCTCGGCATCTGATTTCGGCCAGAAACTGCTTGCCCGCTCATCCACTCTGCAGTTCGCCCCCAAGCCCGTGCCTCCGGATCGCATTCTGGAATTTGTGGCGTCTTGCCGGGTTCCCAAGTCAACCCTAGAGCCTGCCGCCGGCTCTTGATTCGCCACCGGCTCTGCTGCACCGCCTCCGACGTTTTGTCGGAATAGCGAAACTGTTGCCGGTGAGAGCGACAAGGCAACGCGAGACCTCCAGGTGAGTCAGCGCCTTGAGAGATTCGCGGATCAGTGCGGTTCGTTTCGTTACTCCGGAGAACTCCGGCACATTGAGAATGGTGACGATTCCATGCTAGGAAGTCAGACGTCAAGGCCGGAGCGGCGAGCTCCGGCCTTGACGGTTTCCCGGTTTCGTTATCCCTGGATATCGAACTGCTCCGGATGCAACGTGGCATCGCTCTTCACCAGGATGTTTTTCCCTGTCAGGTCTTCGAAGTCCGTCAGCCAGCGCGCATTGTTGCCCTTCAGCACCTTGACCGTCTCGGGATGCACGCGCACCAGCACGTCCGGGTTCTCGAAGTGCTTGCGCATCTTGCGCAGCTCGATATAGATCTCGTTGGCCACCGTGGCCGGGCTCTTCACCATGCCGGTCGCCTGGCAGGTGGGGCACGGCACGCTCAGCGTCCGCTCCAGTGACTGCTTGACGCGCTTGCGCGTGATCGCCACCAGACCGAAATCGTTGAACTGTAGAACCTTGGTCGGCGCGCGATCCTGCTTCAGGGCTTCTTCAAGAGCCGCCATCACTTTGAAGCGGTTCTTGCGCTCGTCCATGTCGATGAAGTCGATGATGATGATGCCGCCCAGATCGCGCAGCCGGATCTGCCGCACGATCTCCGGAATCGCGTCCAGGTTCGTCTTCACGATCGTGTCTTCAAGCCGCGCCGTCTTGCCCACGTACTTGCCGGTGTTGATGTCGATCGCCACCAGGGCTTCCGTCTGGTTGATCACGATCGATCCACCGGACTTCAGCCACACCTTGGAACGCAGCGCCTTGGAGATTTCGTCCTGTATCCCGAAGTGCTCGAAGAGCGGCGTCTCCTTGGTGTAGAGCTTCACCCTCCGCACCAGGGTTGGCGAGAAGCGGTTGAGGAAGCGCACGATGCGCTCGTAATCGTCCTGCGAATCGACCCAGATGGCCGAGAAGTTGGCGCTGACCTGGTCGCGCAGAATGCGCTCGATGAGCGACAGATCGTGATAGATGAGCGCCGGCGACTTGGATTTCTCCGAGCGCTCCTTGATCTCCTGCCAGAGGTGAATCAGAAACCGAAGGTCGGCGCGGAGTTCTTCCTCGCTCGCCCCTTCGGCCGCCGTCCGGACGATGAACCCGCCGGACTGCTCGCCCCGCTCGCTGGTGAGGATCCTCTTCAGCCGCTGCCGCTCTTCGTCCGAGGCGATCTTGCGGCTCACGCCCACGTGCGAAACCGTGGGCATGAACACCAGAAATCGTCCGGGCAGCGCGATGTGGCTGGTGATGCGCGCGCCCTTCTTGGCAATCGGCTCCTTGGCAATCTGCACCAGGATCTCCTGCCCCGGCTTCAGTAGATCGGAGATGATCGGCAGGTCCGATGTCTGCGCCGAGCGCCGCGACGGCCCGCCGCGACGATTTCCCTGCGGAGTCCGCCCGCCGCGCCGCCCACGCCCGCTGCGCTCGCGCCGCTCGCGGGATGGCGCCGGAGCGCCTTCGGCCGCCCCCTGCTCTTCGCCTGTCTCGCCTTCCTCTTCCTCGTCCTCGTCCTCGATCTCGATGTCGTCGTCTTCCGCGGTCTTGTCGTCGAAGTTCAGCTGGATCTTGTGGTCCAGGTGCGCCTCCTGCAGCATCTCGCCCAGTTCGCCGGAGCGGATCGCGGTGCGCACCTTCTCCTCTTCCTCGTAGTCCTCGAGATCACTCTCCTCGCGCCTGTGCTGCTGATGGCGGGGCGCGTCGAACTCCTCTTCCTCGATCGTCTCTTCTTCCACCAGCCCCTGTCCCGGCGCAAACGTCGATACGGCGGCCGCCGACTGCGTCGCGGCCCTCGCTTCTGTCCCGGACGGAACCGGCACGTTCACCGGCTCCGGATACTCCGGAGCTTCGTCCTTCTTCTTCTTACCGCCCAGCCCAAACAAACGGAATTCGCTCGGCGGCAGCGGATCGACATGATGCGAGGCTGACCGGTCGTCTCCCTGCCCGGATGGATGCTCATCCGGTTCCGTCCCTCCCACCTCCGGCTGCGTGCCGGATTCCTGCTCCGGCCGGTCCGGATCGCCTTTTTGCGGGGTGATCCAGTCTGCCACCGTCTCATTCGAAGGCTCGGCAATCGGCGCATGGCCAGGGAAATCCTCGCTTTGCGGAATCCCCTGCTGCTGCCCCGTGTGCTCTTCCTGCGCATACCCTCCGGGCCGCTCCAAGCTGCCGCGCGGGTCGGTAAAAAACGGGTCGGAGAACGGATCGGAAATCACCGCCGGAGCCGCCTCCACCGGTGCTCCGGGAAGCTGCTCCTCCGGCTGCGCCTCTTCCACCAGCTCTTCTTCCACCAGTTCGTCCGCGCGCAGAGGCAGTTCCTCCGGCGTAAGGTAGGTGGACTCGATGACATCACCGCTGGCGGGAATCGCGGGCGAATCTTCGGTGAACTCTTCCGTCTCGTATGCCTCCACGCTGAGCGCATCGGAGAACATTCCCTGCGGCTCGCCGTGCACTTCGGCCGCTTCCGGCACGGTCTGCCGGCTGCGGTGACGCGCAAGAGACTCGCCCGGCAACAGCCCGCTGCCATCCCACCTTAGCGGCGTGTCCACCAGCGTGGAAGGCTTCGATGTCACTGCCGGTCGCGCCGGCGCGGCGGCCTGCGGAGCAGACCCTGCTGCTGCCGGCTCGCCCCCGTACTTTGACAGCGATTCGCCCGGCAGAACGAACGGCGCAGCTTCCCGTTCGGTGCGCGCCGGACGTCCCTGCGGAATGCCGGACTCTCGCGACGGAGCGGTGCGCTGTTCCGCCCCTGCCGCCTGCAGTTCGCCGGTCACGTCCAGTTCCGGCTGCGCATTGGGGTCCAGAAATGTCTCGGCCGAAGCCTCTGTTTCCACGGGATCGGAGACCGGCTGTGCGCCTCCGCGGCCTCCGCGGCGACGGCGCCGTCCGCGCCACCGCTTCGCGCCCCCCTCATCGCCCTCTCCAGCCGGAGCGGTCTCCTCGGGCTCCGCTGCCTGCGGCACAATCTCCACCCTCACTGGCTCAGGGGTGGGCTCGGGAGCTGGCCGGCGGTCCCATCCGTTGCGGTCGGGCCGGTCGCCACGCGGCTCCCGCGGTCCGCGCCCGCGTTCCCGCTCGCCGCCGGGCCGCACCTCCCGCGGAGGCTGGTTGCCCCCCGCGATCGCGGCCTTCTCGAGCTCGTCGCTCTCTTCCTGGTCCTCAAGCTCCAGAAAATCAGTCACATACAGGAACGCGTCCCGCTCCAGGCCCAGGTCAACAAACGCCGACTGCATGCCGGGGAGCACACGCGTCACGCGTCCGTTGTAGATAGACCCCGCTAGGGTGTACTCGTTTTCGCGTTCGTAGTAGATTTCCGCGAGCTGATCGTCTTCCAGAATTGCCAGCCGCGTCTCATGCGGCGTGGAGGAAATACAAATCTCTTTTGCCATCGTACCTTTCCGCCCGGCGAAATTCGGCCGGGACATGCGGCAAGGTCAGGTGGGATGGCGCGTTTCCGGAAGGCAAGGGAATGGCAGGACGACCTGCAGACGCTGGCGTACCGCGGGCCGCGAGCTGGCGAACCAGGCGGCCACATGCCCGCAAAGGCGGCGGTGTACCAGGAAGCTCAGCCGCATACTCCAGCTGAACACAGTGTCTATATGGCTGATCCTTGTGCAGAAAGTTTGTGACCATCCAAGCCCAGATCGACCACAGGATCGACCAGAGCGGGGCCGTTCCACCGCCAGCCACTGCCCGGACTTGCCGCGCAATTGGAGAGCGGCCCGAATGGCCCCGTCCTCCCGCGCGCTCCAGGCAACTCGTGTGCCGCCGGCGGTTTTCCCGTTTCTGCGTGCTCATGAACCCAATCCCGCCGGGCCCGCGGTCCCTGCTGGAACCTGGCCGGCAAACTGATTGAAAACTCCTCCGGAGGCCGTCTTCGCGCCCCCGGTAAACAAACCCTTTGATGCAATTCAATTTACAAACCGGCGCATGCGCACATTCATCGCCACGCCCAGCGCCAGGAAGGTAAACAGTACCGAAGAACCGCCGTAACTCATTAACGGCAATGGGATTCCGGTAACCGGCATGAAGCCTATGACCATGCCCACGTTGACCAGGATCTGGAAGGTCAACACGGCCACGATCCCCATGATAATCAGGGACCCCGCAAGGTCGGCAGCCGTTTGAGCGTTTTGAATCAAACGCATCAATACAAGGAAGTATAGCAGCAGCGCAAATATAGCGCCCACAAACCCGTGTTCTTCGCTGAACGCCGCGAAGATGAAGTCTGCGTGCGGAATAGGAATGAACGCACCCTGGGTCTGCGTGCCCTTTTCCGCGCCTTTGCCCCAGATTCCCCCCGCCCCCACCGCAATCTTGGCCTGCAGCACCTGGTATCCCGCACCTCGCGGGTCGTTGTCGGGATTGATGAACCCCGTCAACCGCGCCTTCTGGTA
>Ga0335069_10007486_pt1 | contig 15754 bp, 9 predicted proteins | sample Lox_Sample_11_FD_206714 | JGI IMG/M metagenome (GOLD analysis project Ga0335069, IMG submission 206714) | Soil microbial communities from Loxahatchee National Wildlife Refuge, Florida, United States - Lox_Sample_1.1 | ecosystem: Environmental > Terrestrial > Soil > Wetlands | place: USA: Florida... | reverse complement strand
TCGGCATTCAGGAGTGGCTGAGCTTCTACTTCAAATCGCCCATGACGGCTCCGGGGCTGTACCCAGAACACGACCTGTTCATCCAGTCGATGAAACTGAAGAACACGCTACGTCACCTCATGGGCGAAGACATAATCACACACTTGGGATTGAACTACTACGACTAATCTCGAAGACGAGAGGATGAAGTATGTGCGAATTCGATACGACCGCAAAAAGCAGTATCGCTGTCCAGCCTCCAACCGCTGTTCGTGAGTCTTTTGTGGAATTTACGTACTCCCTCCCCAGTGATGTCGCCATGGTGCCGCCGCTTGTGGATCACCTGATGCGCGATGTTGAAGTTGGGCTGCGGGAGACACTTTTGAGTGCTGTCATTCGCGGCCATCATCAGGATGCGTACAAGCACGTACTCGTCAAACTGCGCTGTGGCTCAGACGGAGAGGTCTCGATCATGATTCAGGATGAGGGTGCCGAATTCGACAGCCGCTCAGTACCCGACCGCACCGGAGCACCTGATGTCCAATCACGGTCGCGGCATTTACTTGATGCGAGCGTTGAGGGATGAAGTCTCGTTCGAGGAGGGTGGCACTGTCGTGCATACGCGCAAAAGCCCAAGCTCACCTCCTTATCGATCGCAGTGACGGTGCGATCAGCCCTGCGAGGTAGGTAGCAGCGTTGATTAGCATCTGAACATCGCTTCCTTAAATATGAATATTCGAACGACGGTCTGAAGGTGACTACGGCCACCAGGAGCACAGTTGTCAAATTCAGAACGCCCTCTGCTGTCCCTAATAGGACGGCCAGCGCCTTCTTGCCGCAAGCGGGTAAGCCAAAAAAGGGCAGCAACTTGCGGGAACTGTGAGTTGCTGCCCGTGTGGGCTAGTGTGTTGCCCCAGAAAACTGCACCAGTCTAATTCATGTGTGTTCAAGCTCGGACTCGTCAGTTCGGTTTCTAGGAGCCCTCTCCCTGCGGTTTCTGGATCAATTGCGATTCTGCTAACAGCCAATCATCCAGATCGTGCCCATCACTCTGACCGCGGAGCAGGTAGAGCTCGTAGGCACGTTCCCGGATTTGTACGGTTGTATCTTGGGGTTCTTCGTTCTTGATTTGAGGCTCTGCATCCTGAGTAGATGGTTTTCTCACTTTTTCCTCCGATCGGTGATGACTAAGCTCTGCAAAACCATATTTGCCGTTGCGCCGCGCTTCCTTGTCACCGTAGGCGGTGCCGCCGAAGTCTTCAGAGCACGCCCGGCGCCGAATGAGGAGCACGACTGAGCCATTGAATAGGCCGGACTTAGAGCCGTGATGGCCGAGCGCATACATCCTGACCTTCGCCCATATCGCGGCAGTGACGACATTTGGGCGCACAGATAGCGAGTAAGAGTCGCTAACGCTTGCGGTCGCTTCCCCGTAATCCGTGCTTCAACACTGACTTGGCTTGCGGGTATCCCGTCGGCATTTGCAGTTCCTCAGCGGCAAGGCAAGTGAAGAATTTGGAAGCGAGATTGCTTGGGGGAATATTGATCCATGCATCTCGCTGGGAGGAACTATGCACTCTGGAGCAGCGCGAAACAGGAGCCTCACGGCTTATGACGTTTCTTCCATCCTGAATCTGATTTGTCCACATTGTGGTGGACCACTCGGAGGACTGTCCAAAGAGTTCAGATGCCAGGGCCTTTGCCGGAAAGATTGGCGTCCGGAGTGGGAGAGTAGCAGCCCCAACCGCAAGCTGAAGAAGACCGTCGGCTCCGTCCGGAGGCGAATGCTTCATTCGACCCGCTAGCGACGAATCGCCTGATGACCAACTGTCCCGCCACAGAGTTCCGCAAGACGCGCGGCGTGATCTTGGCGTGCGCGAAGTCTCTTCTGCCACCGGCTTACATGCAATTCCCTGTCGTAACACTTCTTCGACTTCGCATGCGCTGAATTGGTCTCAAGCCTGAAACATCCTTCTATCTGCATTCGAAACAATAATCGTGTTGAGATCGCCCTTGCGCATCGCCGTGCCAGTGTCAGTGCCGGAATATGGGCAGAACTTCAGGAATGCTTGTCAGGCATTGCCGTTGGTGAGCAATGACTTAAGTGGAACGGAGCTTTGGTCATGAGAGTGCATTTCCAAATGCGTGAACCGCGATCGAACAGTCCGACCAGAGACCGAACCTGATCTTGCAAGTCGGACTGTTCCTTCGCCCAAGCTCTGCTAGTCGCAGAGAGACCCAGAGCACTCATCTGGATATGACTGAAAGTTGGAGCGGGAACATGAATACCAAGGGGGCAGCAGCAAAATTGAAGTTTACGGCCGCACTGCGGACCGTCCGCTATCGTGCGAGCTACCTATCCCTATGTCTTCTGGTTTTGTGGTTAATCGGTCCTGAGCATGCAGGCGCTCAAAGCACGGCTAATACTGGGACGGTCGAAGGAGCGGTCTTTGTTCTGGATTCAGGAGGCACTTCCTATGTGCCTGGCGCAAAGGTCGTGCTGCAGAGTTCCGAAGCCATGGAGACGGAAACAGATGCCAACGGGCGCTACATTTTCCATGATGTTGCACCCGGCACCCACACCATAGCAGCCAGCTTTCCCGGTTTGCAGGCTGTGCAAGAGATCACAGTTCAGAGCGGAGCCGACAGCACGGTCGATGTGGAATTGAAGCCAGTAGCAGTGACGACCTCGGTAACGGTAGCCGATACGGCCACTGACGAAAAAGTTCCGACCATCACGGAAACGATCACGAAAAAAACCATCGAAGACGCTCCCAACACCAACGAGCGCTTTGAAAACTTGCTGCCGCTGGTTCCGGGGGTTGTGCGCGGTCCCGATGGCAGAATCAACCTGAAGGGCGCCCGCAATACCCAGAGCGGCGCGCTGGTCAACAGCGCCAATGTAACGGATCCGGCGACTGGCAGCTCGGCCATTAGCCTGCCCATCGATGTGGTGTCATCAGTACAGGTCATTTCCAATCCTTACGACCCGCAATATGGCAACCTGACCGGAGCGGTTTCCACGGCGGAGACCAAGACAGGAAACTACGACGAACGCCATTTCTCAATCCAGAACATAATGCCACGTCCGCGATTCCGCGAGGGCAGCTTGATGGGTGTCGAGTCAGCCACCCCGCGAATGACCTATACAGGGCCATTAATCAAAGACAAGGTTGCCATTACCCAATCTTTTGAATATCGGTTTGTGCGAACACCCGTTACGAGTTTGCCTGCGCTAGAGCGTGACCAGACGCTGGAAGGCTTCAACTCTTATACGCAGCTCGATTTCAATATCGATACCAAGCAGACTGCGACAGTCTCGGTGGCAGTCTACCCGCAGAGGCTGGAGTACATGGGGCTGAATACCTTCACTCCTCAGCCGTCGACAGTCGACTATCATCAGCGCGGCTACCAGGTTTACGGACAGCATCGCTTCCTCACCGGGCCTGATAGCGCTCTCACCTCCCAGATTAGCTATAAAACTTACGACGCTGACACGACGCCTGAAGGTACCGGTCCTTATCAGCTACTCATCGACACGACGAAGGGCGAATTCTTCAACCAGCAGAGCCGGCGGACGAATCGCTTTGAGTGGCAGGAGAGCTATGCCTTTGCGCCGCGGCACTTCCTCGGCTCTCATCGTCTCAAGGCGGGGTTGGATTATTCCCATTCTGACTTCGATGGGCGCGAAACGTTTCTTCCAGCGGAGTTAATTGGCTCTTCCGGTTCGTCCATCGAACGGATTACCTTCACCCGGCCAACTGCTTTCAGCGTCGACCAGAATGTGGCGGCGTTGTACGTCTCCGACGAATGGAATCCATCTCATCGCCTTACGTTCACGCTCGGGCTCCGTTCGGACACGGACAGCGTTACCGGCATGACGCACGCGTCGCCGCGCGCCGGGGTCATGCTGGCATTAACCAATGACGGGAAGACGCTGCTCAAGGCAGGTGGCGGCATTTTCTATGATCGCGTGCCGCTGACACTTCCGGTTTTCGAATCGTTCCCTAACCGTACCGTATCGTACCTCGACACGAATGGCGAGGTGACCAGCTCGACGGCCTACGTCAATCGCATCACGGGAAGCTTGCAGAACCCGCGCAGCACTGCCTGGAATGTGCAACTGGAGAGACAGATTACCAACAGTCTCAGCGTTCGCGTGGGCTACGAAGATCGCAATACCGCCAAGGACTTCATAGTATCTCCTATCGGCGCGGGGAACTCCGGCGTCATTGCTCTCTCCAATGGCGGCAATGACTCTTATCGTGAGTTCCAGGTTACGACGAGCTATCGCAGTTCGCGATTCCTGGTGAACGTCTCCTATGTGCACTCCCGGGCGTATGGGACCTTGAACGACCCATTTCTGTTCTTCGGCAACTATCCCCAGGCTGTCATTCAGCCGAACGGCAGCGGCCGGCTGTCATTTGATGCGCCAAACAGATTCCTCGTCTGGGGGGACATTGAAGGACCTTGGAAGCTCACCATCATGCCGGTGTTCGATGCTCACACCGGCTTCCCCTACTCGGTACAAAACGAGTACCGCGAGTACATAGGGCCACGCAATACAGAGCGTTTCCCGACCTTCATGTCCACCGACCTGCAAGTCACCAGGCCTTTCACACTTCATCTGGGCGAGAGGCAACTCAAGATGCGCGCTGGCGGTGCCGTATTCAACCTTTTCAACCACAACAATCCTCGCGACGTTCAGACCATCGTCAACAGCTCAAACTTCGGCGGTTTCTACAACGACGCTTGGAGAACATTCCGCGGAAAGTTGGTCTTCCAATGGTAGCTATTAAAAAGCATCTGCGCATTACCGCTCTTCTACTTTGTGCATCCGTGCCTCCGGTTGCCCAGTCCCTCGCCGTGACCCAGCTCAGCGCTGACGAAGTGATGGCCAGGGTGTTCGCGCGAGACAGTGTGCGGGAAAGCACGGGCGGCGGCTACCAAGGAAAGCGCGAATACGTACTGGAGAACCACCGCTTCAACAAACGAGCAGAGATACAGGTAAGCGTACTCTGCGACGCAGACGGGACCAAACACTTTGATGTGCTTGCAGAAGACGGATGGAAATCAGCGAACAAGCACGTTCTTCGGAAGATGCTGGAGTCAGAATCGGAAACGTCTCTGCCGAATACCCGTCCCACGACACGTCTGGTTCCGGGGAACTATGAGTTTCACCTGATCGGATCTGAGTACCTGCAAGGACGGCCCGCTTATGTTCTCGACGCGATTCCCCAGCGAAGCGATAAGTATCTGTTTCGCGGACGCATATGGGTCGATGCAGAGGATTTTGCAGTCGCCCGCGTTGAGGGTCAGCCGGCCAAGAACCCATCCTTCTGGACGCGTAGTGTTCACTTCGTCCAGCAGTACCACAAGAGCGGAGCTTTCTGGTTCCCATCATCCACCACGAGCGTCACTGAGGCCCGGATCTTTGGGACCACAGATGTCAGCATCCGCTATTTCGATTATTCCCCGCTTTCTAATTCCGCGCGTGGGTCCGCTAGCCCGGCGCCGACCGAGGTGAAGTATGTCCAACACTAAGCTTGCTCTGATTCTCGCCGCCGGCAATGGCAGCCGCCTGGCCGCTCGCTCGGGAGAGCTTCCCAAACCGCTCGTGCAGCTGCATGGCAAACCACTACTGGAGCACGTCATGCGCGGCGCGCGTCAGGCAGGAATCGATAAGTTTGTCATCGTCCTCGGTTATCGCGGCCACATGATTCAACATTGGTACGAGGGCAAACCAATGGAAGACGTTCAGGTTTCCTGGGTGGAGAACCCGGACTACCACAAGGCCAATGGCGTGTCCGTGCTGCGCGCCAAGCCGGTGATTCACGAGCCTTTCCTGTTGATGATGGCAGACCACATGTTCGATCCCGCGAATGCGCAGGCCCTCTTGCGTCACCCGCTGGGGAACGGGGAGGTCATTCTCGCCGTGGATCGCAACATAGATCGCGTTTTCGACATCGACGACGCGACCAAGGTCAGACTCAAAGGAGACCGCATCGTCGATATCGGCAAGGACCTTCTGCGCTACGACGCCCTGGACACGGGAATGTTCCACTGTGACCCGGTGCTGTTTCAATGGCTTGAGAGAGCGATGAAGAACGGCAATTGCTCGCTGTCGGACGGGATGCGCCGAATGGCACAGAACGGAAACTTTAAGGCGTTCGATATCGGCGAGGGATACTGGCAAGACGTGGATACCCCTGAGGCCTTGGAATATGCGCTGCAGTCATTGCCGCTACCATCTCGACTGACTCCGAATATGGCGGGATTGGCCTATGCCTAACTCAGCGCCGCAAGCCAAACGCCATCTTCGAATCCTGGCATTGCTACTCGGCGTTACGCTTCTCGCGTACCTGGTTGCGCACGTCGGCGCGGACAGACTCGTCGAGAACGCCAAAACCATTGGCTGGGGCATTCTTCTGGTTCTCGGCCTGGCGGGGATTTCCCATGTCATCAAGACGTGGGCGTGGCGGCTGACCGCGCCGGGCGAATTGAACAAGGTTTCCTTCGCACGCACGCTGGGCCTGCGACTCGCATCCGAGGCGCTCGGACAGCTGGGTGTGGCGGGACAGATGCTCGGCGACGGAACCCGGGCCTCACTGCTCGGCTCGGACGTGGAAACATCCAGCGCCATTTCCTCCGTCGCGCTGGACCGCGGCCTGTTCATGCTCAGCGGTATGATCGTGATGATCGTCGGCCTCCTGACACTCATTTTTGTGCCTGCTGCCTCCCGAGCCTTGCGGATCTGTTGCAGTGTGACCGCAATTGTGCTTCTCGTTATGTTGTTTCTGACCGTGCGGGCCATCCGTAATGGCTGGCCGGTGCTATCGGGCACGGCACGAGTTGTCGGGCGCGTGCCCTGGCTGAGGGCGTGGCTGCAGCGCAAGGAGTCCGTCATTCTGTCGGCCGAGGAACAGCTGCTAAGGTTTCACACCCGCGCACCGCAGGCCTTCTGGATGAGCGTTCTTCTGAATTTCGTCGCCCACGGCCTGGCAATCGCAGAGGTCTATTTGATCCTCCTGCTGATGGGAAGCAAAGTATCCATAATCGGAGCACTCATGCTTGAGTCGCTTACCAAACTCATCAATGCCATTGGGGGATTGATTCCTGGTACGGTCGGCGCCTACGAGGGCGGGAACATGGCCATTGTGAAACTGGTGCGCCTCAGCGGCGGCGAAGGCCTCACACTCGGATTGTGCCGCCGCTTCCGGGCCATCGCCTGGGCCATCGTGGGAGGAATTTGCCTCTTGTACTTCTCGCGCTCCAAACGAACGATTCAGAAGCGCGAGAGTCTCGGAAAGGAAAGGGAGACACACATGTCGGCAGAAAGTGTCGGAGCCAGTGATGAGCGCTTGTCGTCGCCGTCGAAAGTGGCAATCGTCCTCGCAACCCAGCGCGTGTCGGAAACAGATCCTGCGAAATCAGTGCTGGCAAAAGTCGGCGCTCTCCCCCTGGCGCTCCGGGCAATCCTGAGCGCCAAGAGCTCCGGCGCAGATCGCATCATCGTCGCCGTTGACTCGGTAAACGGTGCCGCGATTCGCAGCGCACTGGCGAAGACCCGGCGCCTGCCCGATTCCGTCAAGTGGCTGGAAGTATCGCCGGAAAGCGCTATTTCTATTGCGGTGCAAGGGGCTGCCGGTAATGCTGAACGCGTTGTGCTGATCATGGGAGATCGCAGCTACCATCCTTCTCTCTATCGATCCGCCAGCGAATGGGATGGTGACGGCGCGCTGGAGCTAGTCGCGGACGGTGCTCTAGTTGGATTGACGGCGCTGTCTCGAGATCTAGCACTCGACCTCGTTAGAGATAACGACTCCAAAATCGGCAGCATAGAGGAGCTGCACGAATGGATCCGCACGCGTCATGCAGCCAAGTTTGGGCCAACCGTTGTGTACTGCAAGACTGTACCGCAAGACAGTTGGCAAAAGGTAGCCAACGAACAGGACCGCCTTGTGGCGGGAAACAAGCTTGAGAGCTGGCTCGTCAAGCCTACTGATGGTATCTTCGCACGAATGAATCGAAAAGTTTCCATACCCATCAGCCGCCAGCTCATCAAATTCCCGATTACTCCGAACATGGTAAGCCTTTTTACCTTGGGCGTGAGCTTCGCTTCGGGTCTGTACTTTGGGTTAGGCGGATATTGGAACGCGCTCATCGGTGCCGTATTGTCGGTCTGGGCCAGCATTCTCGATGGCTGCGATGGAGAGGTTGCCCGCCTGAAACTGCAAGTATCGGACTTCGGGTGCTGGCTGGACACGATTTGCGACTACCTCTACTACATCTTCATCTTTGTCGGAATGACCGTTGGGCTGGTCCGTAGCACAGGAAAGACGAGCTATCTGACGTGGGGCGGAATGCTTCTGGTGGGCGCCATCGCTACATTCGTTATGGCCTCCATCGGACGCAGACGGCTCTCGGGTCAGCGTCCAGAGCAGTATCTCGCGGAGTGGCAGAAGAAAGCCGAAAGCAAGAAGTCGAATCCCCTGGCATATATCGGTCGGCATCTCGAGTTCATTATCCGTCGTTGTTTCCTGCCTTATGCGCTTCTTGCGTTCGCGCTTTTGAATCTGACTTGGATACCCATCTGTGTGGGAGCGGTCGGGGCGAACCTGGCATGGATTATTTCGGCGTATTCGGTAATTACGTTTTCACCCAAAGAAGCGAAACCGGGCACGTTATCGGCTAGTTCGGCGGCTGCGGCAAGCCTCTGAAGAGGCAATGTGTTTGACTTAGAGACCGACGCTGGTTTGAAACTCATTATCCGGGTGAGAGGTGATGGAACAGCTTGAAACAGGGTCGTTCCGCTCAGCGGTCGATTCCTGCACTCTCGGACCTGCGATCCGGGTAGTCAGTTGGAACATCAATCGCGGACAGCAATTGGATGGGGTACTGGAGTTTCTGCGCCGAACGCCACCGGAGCTGATCCTGTTGCAGGAAACTGATGTAAATGCGCGGCGCACGCATCACCGCAACATTGCCCGGGAAATAGCGCAGGCGCTGCGCATGGACTACGTTTTCGGCTGCGAATTTGAGGAACTCACACAGGGAGACCACAACTCGCCCGCTTACCACGGCCAAGCCACACTTTCGCGATTGCCGCTTTTGGAGTCGCGCATCCTTCGCTTTCGGAGGCAATCGGGCTTTTGGCGCCCGCGCTGGTACATTCCAAGGATTCCCCGGTTCCAGCGGCGGCTCGGCGCGAGAATGGCTTTGGTCAGCCACATCTCCTGGTTGGAAACGCAGTTGATTGTGTACAACGTGCACCTCGAAAGCCGAGGCAAAGATGCAATTCGTTGCAGTCAGCTCGCTGAAATTCTTCAGGATGTGCAGAGATACGAGTCCGCCCTGCCGATTATCGTTGCGGGAGATTTCAACTTTGACCTTTCGCAGCAGCCGGCTGCTTCGCTACTGGCGGCTTCTCCTCTCAACAGCCCATTCCAAAGCGGCACGGTTCGTCCGACCACAACGCGGTCTCGACTGCGCCGTGCTCGAACGATCGACTGGATATTGACACGAGGCCCATTAGCCTGCGTCGGCGCGGAGCTGCATGACTTCGTACTTGCTTCGGACCACTACCCGGTCTCACTGACCCTTGTACCCAAACCAGGCAGCAGCTCGTTATTCCGAGCGTCACTCTTTCAACAAGACTGTCGCTGATCGTCTTAAGAGTGGTCGCATGAGCTGTCGAACGGCACTCGTCGGCAGACTCGGCTCACTGACAAGCGGCAACGAGAGTGATACATTAACGGGCAAATCACCAGCGTAGCAACTGAACGGGGACCATACTGTCTGACGCTGTTCGTCTACGAACATGGGAACAATAGCTTCTCGCCGACCGCTTCTGCTTTGCTTTCGCCGGCCCCGGACCGCGATTGCGGCCACGCTTGGCTCCTGTCTCGCAAGCGTTCTCTTACTGGCAGGCACGGTTCACCCGCTAGATTCGAATAAACGCATCACCCAGTACATGCATACGTCCTGGCGCATACAGGACGGCTCTCTGCCGTCGGGTATGTATCACATCGTGCAGACTTCCGACGGCTTCATTTGGTTATTGTCTCTCCCAGGCAATATTTACAGGTTTGATGGCGTTCGAGTGTCGCCGTGGAGCTTTCCTGCCGGCGTTGCGAGCAAGATAGCGCTCAATCTGTATGCGGACCACGCAGGTGGGCTCTGGGTATTCGGAGACCGAGACAGCTTTCGCGTGAAGGATGGGCTGGTCACCTCTCGCTTCGACTTGGAAGCGCGAATGTTTCAGGGAATCACCGAAGATCCAAACGGGTCTTTATGGGTGCTGCAGCACAAGTCGGACGCGCCCCTTTGTCATGTCACCGATGCCCTGAAGTGCTTCGGCAAGGCCGATGGAATAACGACCTCCTCGATCAGCGCTTTATTGCTCGATGGCAACGGCGGCTTTTGGCTGGGAGGGAGTGACGCCCTTGTTCACTGGCATGCCGGCGTTTCGGAGACGTACCGGATAGAAGGCTCGAAGCCAGGTGGAAGTGAGATTCAGAGCCTGGTGCGTGGTCCTGACGGATCATTGTGGGTGGGCACAGATGCAGGGCTTAGACAGTTGAACAATGGTGCTGTGAGACCTTTCGTGACGCCGACCTTCGACGGAAGTAGCGTCTCTATTGGCACCTTGATGTTCGACCGTGATGGCAATCTTTGGGTCGGCACAGTAGGAAAAGGGCTTTTTCGTATCCATGGAAATGTGGTGGACCATTACGACCACACGAATGGCTTGTCCGGCGATTCCGTATGGGCTCTTTTCGAAGACCGCGAAGGGATCGTCTGGGCTGGAACGACAAGCGGAATAGACAGCTTCCGCGATTCAGTGGTTGCCACGTTCTCGCCGACAGAAGGGTTGTCGAAGGACCTGGCCGCGGGCATACTGGCAAGCAGGGATGGCACGATATGGGTCGCGAACGCCGGGTCGCTCGATCACATTGTTAACGGAAGCGTCTCATCGATTCGCACGGGTAAGGGCCTTCCGGGTGAGCAAGTAACCTCGATGCTTGAAGACCGAGCCGGGAACCTGTGGGTGGGAGTGGATGACGCACTATATCTGTTCAAAGATGGACGATTCCGGCGCATTCCCGAACCCGATCACCAGCCACTCGGCATGGTGGTGTCGCTGACCGAAGACATAGATGGGAACATCTGGGCGGCTTGTAAAGGGAAGCCGCGAAAGCTCGTGCGTATCCGCAATTTCCAAATACGTGAGGTCATGCCCGCAGCGGAGTTTCCGCCCGCCACTCTCGCGGCAGATCCACATGGAGGGGTCTGGATAGGGACTCGTGATGGACAGATCGTGCTCTTCCGCAACGGCGTTGTGGAAATGAAATTTCCGCTCAACCCCGGAGGCTACCCCATCACCTACCAGATAATCCCACAGGCCGACGGCTCGGTGCTCACGAGCTCGGAAAATGGATTGGTCGGATGGCGACAGGGCAAAGTGCAGCGGATGACGACAAAAAACGCTCTACCCTGTAACGACATTATCACTTTCATCGAGGACAAAGCGAAAGACTGGTGGCTCTACACACGTTGTGGCGTGGTAGAGATAGCCGATTCCGAGCTCCAGCGATGGTGGGCCAGCCCGGATGCGGTCCTGCAGACCCGCTTTTATGACCAATTCGACGGAGCTCAACCGAATCTAGGCTCGTTCAGCTTGGCCGCAACCACGCCCGACGGTCGGGTCTGGTTTGCGAACGGACTTGTGGTCCAGGTGATTGACCCGTCCCGGCTCCCGAAGGCGGCTCCGGCCGCACCGACCCACATTGAGGCAGTCGTCGTTGATCGAAAGGAATTCGCGCCGGCCAATAACCTGAACGTCCCGCCGCGCCCACGCGATCTACGCATTGACTACACCTCCCCCACGTTTCTGATTCCGCAGCAAGTGACGTTTCGTTACCGGCTTGATGGCTATGACCATGACTGGCATGATGCCGGCACGCGTCGGCAGGCCTTCTACACGGACTTGTCCCCCGGGAAGTACACTTTTCGCGTCATCGCATGCAATAGCGACAGTGTCTGGAACAATAGCGCCGCCCAGCTCGATTTTTCAGTAGCGCCGGCATACTACCAGACGAACTGGTTTCGCGTCTTCTGCGCGGTGTTTGTTATGGCATTGCTATGGGCGGCGTACCAGTGGCGTGTGCGGCAACTGCGTCATCAGTTCGAGATGACGCTGGACGCGCGCGTCAGCGAGCGCACACGCATTGCACGGGAGCTTCACGACACTCTGCTTCAGAGCGCGCACGGTTTGCTGCTTCGCTTCCAAACCGTTTCGCAGTTGCTGCCAGGGCGGCCGATGGAGGCGAAAGACAAGCTGGACAGTGCGATCGAGCAAACCGCGGAGTTCATCACCGAAGCTCGGGATGAGGTGCAGGGATTGCGCGATTCCACAACTCAAACCAATGATCTGGCACTGGCGATAAGCACCCTTGGAGAAGAACTCGCAGCGGACTCAACCGGCCACCGCCCTGCATTCCGGGTAGCCGTTGAGGGCCAGTCGCGAGACTTGCATCCCATCCTCCGCGACGAAGTGTATAAGATTGCTGCCGAAGCACTCCGGAACGCCTTTCTGCATGCACAAGCACAGCAGGTGGAGGTCGAAATCCGTTATGACGATGAGCGCTTCCGGTTGCGGGTGCGGGATGACGGAAAGGGCATCGATGCGGCGATTCTCTCGGTTCAGAGCCGGGAGGGCCATTACGGCTTGCCGGGCATGCGGGAACGCGCCACACTCATCGGAGGCAAGCTGACAATATGGAGCGAAGTCGACGCCGGAACCGAAGTGGAACTGCGTATTCCCGCCAGCATCGCCTACACGACGGCTCGTCGACGTTCGTGGTTGTCGCACGCATTTGCCGCGAAGGCAAAGGGATGAACTAGGGAGCCGGTCAAAGGAACGCTCGTGCCGGCGCACTCACGATCGACTGTTGCGCTATCCATGCGGGCGGCAAGGTCGCAAATGAAAGGTGCTCTCGCGCTTATCACGATTAGCACGCTCAGCCTTCTCTTCGGGTCTCTTCCCGCTCTGGCGCTGGACCCATCGCTCGACATCAGCCAGTACGCACACACCGCGTGGAAAATCCGCGAGGGCTTTGCTACAGGCGTCATTCATCAGATTGCTCAGACACCGGACGGTTACCTTTGGCTTGCATCCGATTTCGGGCTGCTTCGTTTCGATGGCGTCCGCACCGTTCCCTGGCAACCGCCGCCGGGTGAGCATCTCCCCAGCAACGACATACGGGGCGTGATCGTCGCACGGGACGGCACTCTTTGGCTCGGCACAGCCAAGGGCCTTGTGCACTTGAAGAACGGCAAACTCGTGCATTATCCGGAGCTTGATGGCCATGACGTGTATGCCCTGCTCGAGGATCATGAAGGAACCGTGTGGGCTGGGGGAGTCATCTGGGAAGGGGCCTACTCGCAGCCGGGCAAACTCTGCGCAATCAAACCTGGCAGCACCGAGTGCTGTGGAAGCGACGGGAGCTTCGGGTTCGGGGTGACCGCCATTCACGAGGACAGACGGGGAAATCTCTGGCTCGGTGCCGGGAACGGGTTGTGGCGTTGGAAGCCCGGTCCGCCGAAGAAATATGCCCTGCCCATACCGACGCACGGCATTCCAAGCCTGGTATTTGGCCTCAATGCGTTAGTCGACGAAGGATTGGACGGCCTGATCGTAGGCGCGGCGAACGGTATTACTCACTTCGTGTCCGGCAAACTGGAGCCCTATCCGTTCCTATCTTTCGAACAGCAAAGGCAGCCGACGCTGTTGCGTGATCGCGATGGTGCTTTGTGGATCGGCACCCTGGACGCGGGACTTGTGCATCTGCACCAGGGAAGGATGGATTTCTTTACCCAGGCCGACGGTCTTTCTGGCGGCCCGATCCAAAGCCTGTTCGAGGATCGCGAGGGAAGTATATGGGTAGCGACGGCGAATGGTTTGGATCGTTTCCGCGAATACGCAATCCCAACGATCGGCAAGAAGCAAGGACTCTCCAATTCCAATACTACGTGCTTGATGGCGGCTCGGGATGGCAGCGTTTGGATAGGTATGACGGATGCCCTGAACAGGTGGGACCACGGAAAAATCACGGTCTATCGCAAGCCGGGCGGCGCGCCTGAAAGCAGTGCAGCGCGTGCCAACGGCCGGGGTGACAAGGAGACTCGCGGCCCTTCTGGGAGCTGGCGCCTGGGGCCGATGGTTCAGGAGGTAAGCGCGCCTGAATTGCCGGATCTTCTTATCAATTCGCTCTATCAAGACGGCCATGGGCGAATTTGGATCGCTACGTCTAGCGGGCTGGCCTATTTTGAGGATGGCCGTATTCACCGTGTGACCAATGCGCCATTGATCGACCTAAACGCAATGGTCGGAGACAGTGCGGGAAACCTCTGGGTTGCACAGAGCGAACAAGGGTTGGCTCGCCTGCGCGATGGCCGGCTGGTTGAACAGATACCTTGGGACAAGCTGGGAATTCGGGGAGCGCTCTCCAATCCACTTGCCATGGATCCAGTAATTGGCGGCGTCTGGGTGGGATCCTGGAGCGGTGGTGTGGTCTGGTTCCGGGATGGCCAGGTCCACGCATCCTTTGGATCGAAAGACGGATTGGGAGCCGGACGGGTGAATGCTCTCCAAACCGACCACGAGAGCGCGCTTTGGGTGGCTACAGATGGCGGTCTGAGCCGCATCAAGGACGGCCACGTGACCACTATGACCAGTAACAACGGCTTACCCTGTGACACAGCCCACGATGTTATCGAAGACGACGTTCGCTCCTTGTGGGTGCGCACAGCCTGCGGCCTGGTGCGCATCACCAAGTCGGAGTTGGACGCATGGGTGGCCAACCCGAAACGGAGGATTCAGACCAGCGTCTTCGATGCTTCCGACGGAGTGCTGAGCCAGGCGGGCGCTTTCGCCCCCGTTCCACGTGTCGCAAAAACAGCAGATGGGCGACTGTGGTTTGTGATGGCTGGTGAGGGGGTAGGCGTCGTCGATCCACATCACCTCGCATTCAACAAGCTTCCGCCGCCGGTGCATATCGAGCAGATTACCGCCGATGGCAAGGTGTATAACGCGGCAAACGGCTTGCGCCTGCCGCCGCTGATTCGCAACCAGGAGATCGACTACACCGCTCTTAGCTTGGTCGCTCCGGAGAAGGTTCGTTTCAAGTACAAGCTGGAGGGGCAGGATAGCGACTGGCGGGAGGTGGTGAACGACCGCCGGGTGCAGTATTCGAATCTTCGACCTCGCAACTATCGCTTTCGCGTTATCGCCGCTAACAACAGCGGTGTGTGGAACGAGCAGGGCGATATGCTGGAGTTCTCCGTCGCTCCTGCGTACTACCAGACGAACTGGTTTCGGGCTTTATGTGTGGCTGCTTTTCTTGCTTTGCTGTGGGCGGCCTACTGGTGGCGTCTCCGGGAGTTGCGGCATCAGTTCGAGATGACGCTGGATGCGCGCGTCGGCGAACGCACACGGATTGCGCGAGACCTGCACGACACTTTACTGCAAAGCTTCCACGGTGTGCTGCTGCGGCTGCAAGCCGTTTCCTATTTGCTGCCTGAGGGGGAGCCGAAAGAGAAGCTGGACAGCACAATAGAGCAGGCTGCTGAGGCGATCACCGAAGGCCGGGATGCCGTTCAGGGATTGCGGGATTCCACAACTCAAACCAATGATCTGGCACTAGCGATAAGTACCCTCGGAGAAGAACTCGCAGCGGTCTCAACCGGCCATCGCCCTGCATTCCGGGTAGCC
>Ga0335069_10007485_pt1 | contig 15756 bp, 16 predicted proteins | sample Lox_Sample_11_FD_206714 | JGI IMG/M metagenome (GOLD analysis project Ga0335069, IMG submission 206714) | Soil microbial communities from Loxahatchee National Wildlife Refuge, Florida, United States - Lox_Sample_1.1 | ecosystem: Environmental > Terrestrial > Soil > Wetlands | place: USA... | reverse complement strand
CATACGGTGCGCGATTGATTGCTTGAATGTGCGCTGACGCATTTCGGGTTCACTTCCACGACAACGCGACTGTTCTCGAGGCTGCGATCAGCGTCGCATCCGAAAATTTTGCATTGGACCTTGGTCTAAGTTTTCGCGATATCGAATTGCCAGACGAACACTGGCGTTTTCAAAAGTTCCCGTTCGCAGCAAAGCGGCAGATGCAGGAATTGACGCTCTACGCTTAAGACCTTGTTAAACACAATCGCAGATAAGCTCGAACACCCAAGCTCCGGAAGTAAAATGGTTTCCAGTAACGGTACCCGAGGCTTAGGGCCGATATCGCCACTCCGTTGCAACCCATGTCGGGATGAGGGCAATGCTGAGGAAAGGCCAATTATCCGGTTTCTTCATGCTGCGGGAGGCGACGGCTGAGCTTGTCTCTCCGCTTCCCGCACTCGATGAAAATTACGCGTCGTTTCAGGCTTCCGCTTCGACAGATACTCGGACAAGCGAAACGGACATCGCGAAAAGTCCTGCGCGGATGACACGTCGGGTAGCCGCCGTTCTATCTCTGCTCGTCGCAGGTACGCTTCTTCTCAGCCTCGCCAACATTCCGGCTCTTCTCCGCGGCTTCACTGCCGAAGTTCTAAGGCCATGGGCCTGGGCGCCGTTCCAGATCCTTGTCGCGACGTTTGCGCTCTTCGTGCTGGAGGCGCTCCTCATCGCGGCTGTCATCATGCAAAGCCGTAGGGACAGAGAGCTCGAACACCTTCTTCGCGAGAGCGAAGAACACATGTCGTTTGCGGCCGAGTGCGCGAATTTGGGTTTCTGGCGCTGGGATCCCAAGACCGGAGGCTTTTGGGCATCGCCGTACTGCATGAAGTTGTTCGGAGTTTTTCCGGGCGAGACGTTCTCGATGGAGAGGATGTCGGCACCGGTTCATCCTGATGACCGCGCAAAGGTCGAACAAGCCATCGGCAACGCGATCGACTCGCAGTCGATGTACGAAGTCGACTATCGACTCTGCCAGCCGGACGGGACCATGCGGTGGCTGAGGACGCGCGGTCGCCCGACGCTGGGTCCTGACGGCCGGCTCGCCACGCTCTCCGGCTCCGTTGTCGACGTGACCGAGACAAAAGAGATGGAAGCCGTGGTCGAGGACCAGCAGCGCTCGCTTGCACATCTCGCACGCGTCGGGATGGTCGGCGAGCTTTCTGGCGCTTTGGCGCATGAGCTCAATCAGCCCCTGACCGCCATCCTCAGCAATGCGCAGGCGGCCAAGCGCATGATCGAGAACACGCCGATCGACCTTTCCGAGCTGCGCAATGTGATTTCGGACATCATCGACGACGACGCACGTGCCGGCGCCGTTATCCGTCACCTTCGCGCACTCCTCAAGAAGGACGAAACGCGCAACGAGATTGTCGATATCAATGCGGTTGTGTCCCGCACACTCGAGTTGACACGCAGCGCTCTTACGGCTCAGCGCGTCGTCATCGTCACACGCTTTGCTGGCGCACCGCTTCCCGTCAAGGGCGACAGCGTGCAGCTCCAACAGCTCCTGCTCAACCTTGTTCTCAACGCCGCGGAGGCGATGGCGGGGATATCTCGCGAGAGCGGCGCGCTTATCGTGACGACCAATTCCGTAAACAACGAGCTCTTACAAATCAGCGTGTCCGACACCGGGCCGGGCATCCCCGACGTTATCCGAAACCGGCTCTTCGATCCGTTCTTCTCGACCAAACAGAACGGTCTCGGACTGGGCCTCTCCATTTGCCGCGCCATCGCCGAGAAGCATGGCGGCCAAATCTACGCCGCGAACAACCCGGGGCACGGCGCCACATTCCACGTCTCACTACCGCTTGCCAAGGAGCCAACCCCATGAATGTACGGCAGGAAGCAAAACCGCGCGTCTTCATTGTCGACGACGATCAGAAAATACTTTCCGCGATGTCACGGCTTCTTGGTCTGGCAGGCTACGACGTCGAAACATATGAGTCGTCCGGCGCGTTCCTTGCCCATTACGATCCGCAGGTCCCCGGCTGCGCCCTCCTTGACATCGGCCTCGGCGACGGTGACGGGCTCACGCTGCAGCACGCGCTTCTCGAGCGCCAACCAGCAAGGCCAATCGTGTTCCTGACCGGCTGCGACGACGTCTCGACCGGCGTACGTGCGATGAAGGCCGGCGCGGTCGATTATCTGACGAAGCCTGTCTGCGAAGCCGATCTCCTCGCGGCCATCGAAAAAGCGCTCGAGGCCGACCGGAAATCGCGCGCCGTGCGCGATGAGACCGCTAAATTCGAGCACCGCCTCGATCAGCTGACGCCGCGAGAGCGCGAAGTCATGACGCATGTCGTGCGCGGCCGGCTCAACAAGCAGATCGCCAACGACCTCGGCATCGTTGAGAAAACAGTCAAGGTCCACCGCGCGCGCGTGATGGAGAAACTCGGTGTACGTTCCGTCGCGGCGCTCGTGCAGGCCGTCCTTAAAGCGCCCGCTGCAGTGGAGAGCCGGCCATGAGATCTCCAACCGCTCTTCGTACCAGCCGCGCGCCGCTACACCATCGTTCACAACCGGTCGCACCCCCAAAGCCCAATCCACATCTATTTTCGGTCGTGCTACCGAAGCACCCTGAAGCTTCAAGTAGCTGCAATATGGCCGAAAGAATGATGCATATTGCGATTCTCGATGACGATCAGTCGGTGCGCACGGCGATCGGCCGCGTACTGAGGATGTCGGACATGACAGTCGATGCCTACGGCACCAGCCTCGAGCTCTTCGACGCGATAGCCGAGAAGAGTCCCGATTGCCTCGTGCTCGACCTGCAGATGCCGGGAATGAACGGCTTTGACGTGATGAAATATCTCGACCGGCGCGGCGTGCATGTTCCGACCGTCGTCATCACCGCCGAGGACGAACCAGCCTCGCGCGAGAACTGCCTTGTCGCCGGCGCCACGGCCTATTTGCGCAAACCGCTTGATGCCGACGTACTTCTGAAGACCATCGGCGAAGCGGTCGCGGCACGCAGGGATTCCTGACACCGGTATTGGACCAAGGTCCAATTGTTGAACTCCTCCTTTGCGCTACGCAAGACTTAGGCGAAGGAGCGGCTCGTTGTTTGGCTCGACAAAAAAGGCATCCAGATCGCGAGGGCGCGACGCGGCCCTGGGCTCCGGCGTTGCCGCGATCATTGTCGTCGCCGCGACCTTCGGCGAACTCGGAAACGGCCACCACCCCTCGCCGCCTGTGATGCTTGGCGGGGTGCAGACCGCCGCCGTCCATCATGCGGTGAAGCCGAAGGCGCCCCTCAGGGTGCACCGTCCAGTTAGCAGAATTCCTCGCTAGCGCGAGTCTCCGCCGGAAATCCGCTCGATGTCGCCGGGTCTCCAGCTCTTGTCAAAGAAAGGTTCTAACGGACCATAGAAGCGAAATAGAGCGAACCAGCCCTTGCCCGGCACGGTTTCAATCCAGTTGCGTGCATGCGTTGGCGGGGCATCGGGACCGAAATAAAGATCGATCGAACGGTCTGGGTTGACATCCGGATCGGTGTAGCTGCTGCGGCTTGGAAACGGCTGTCCGGTCCGCAGCATGGAACGGCTTTCGGAATCGTATACGACCACCGACCAGAAGTTCCTTATTGGAACGTCGGCCGGAATGTGGAGCCGATAGCGATTTGCGCCATCGAGAAAGTCGCCGTCGGCGTCACGCGGTGTCCAGAGATATTGCGAGCCGCCGCCGACGTTCTTGATCACCATCGCGGGTGACATGCCGATTGCAACATAAGCGAATGCCGCGCGGCGATCAGTGTTCACATATCCCTGGGACGCAAATTCCGGGTTCCCGCCAATGAACATCCACTCCCATTTGCGATCGGAATAGACCAGCCGTTCCGGATCAATCGACGCGAAGGTATTGACGCGGGCCATCGCCGAGCCCACACGCGCCGCATCTGCCAGCAGAGCCCGCCACTCGGCATTGGGTTTGAACGGCTTGAATTTCTCTATACCGATCGAAGCCAGCGCGAAGCGCTCAGGTGCCGAGATTGCATCCTCCGGTTCGCTCGCGATCAATGCAGCCAGATCCTCGAAGAACAGATAATTGTCGCCGAAGACCGTATCGATGTCCTGATGCGAACCGTTCAAGAAATTCATTGGTGGCGGATTCCGGGCGCCGCACAACGGATAGATTCTCGTGAATTTCATCGAGGCCACGGCGCGATCCGTCTTGCCCTCGACCAAAAATCCGCGCACGGCCAGCGACACACGATAAGTTCGCGACCTGATCGCGAGATAGCCGCCCGGTGGCGCTTCGCTATAGTTGGGCGGCAAAACTAGCACCTTACCTCCTTTTCCCTGGTCCAGGCCGGTTGGACCAATATCGGCGATCGAACGTTGCCAGACATCCACGAACCCGCCCAACATCAGCGGCGGTAACTCGACCACGACTGGCCCATCCCGCTTCAGATCCAGAGAGGCGAGCCCGTAGACCGTTTCGCAGTTGCCGGTCAGAAGGACCGTCTGCGCATCCATCTGACCTTCCCAAATCATCATCTGGTTCGGCGTAGCACCATCGATTTCCGCGACACCCTTCCAGACTCTGAACCACGACACCGCCGGCATCTGGGCGAGATAGACGTCAATGGCACGGCCAAGAAACAGCGCATCCCGGAGATCCGACGCTGCCTGCGGACTCGGATAACCGTTGCGAAATTTGAACCTCCCGAGACGTGACTCCACGGTCTCGCTCCCGATCCAACCGTGACCGCCGTTGCGGCGGCGCACGTCTTTCAAATGCTGTATGGTCACGGTGCTCCTCCTGCAACGACGCTAGGTCGCGCCGAAAGCCGCTTCGATTGGACCAAAGTCCAATGGGCCCAAAACTGGCCGACGCCGAGGATATGCGCGCGCGACAGAGGGTTCGCCGGGTTTTCCGCACAACCGGTGTTGGAATGGCTCGATACCGCACCGCTCTACGCCATCGGTCTCATTTTGCTGGCGCTGATGCTGAGCACAGCGGCCTGCGGTTTTCGTCTGCGGCGCAGACTCGAACTCGAGTCGAGTACCGATACCGGTGGCAAATGGCATCACGATTACGACGGCTATGTCATTTCGGCCGTCCTTGGACTCTTAACGCTGCTTTTGAGTTTCACCTTTTCGCTTGCCATCGGCCGCTAGAGCGCCGGCAGCTCGTGGCTACCGAAGCAAACGCGATAGAAACGGCATATCTCAGAGTGCAATTGCTTGAGCCACCCCATCGCCAACGTGTGAGCCAGATACTTGTGGCGTTCGCTACGGCGGGGACCACGCTCGCAACGGCCAAGAACAAATCCGGGGCTCGGATACTGAATTCAACGCAGGAAGAACGCCTGGCAGAGCTATGGGCGGCTACAGCGGCCGCTCGCGACCATGCAGAGCCACTCGCCCCTGTTGTCTGACCGCTGGCGAACGCCCACGCCGTGAGCTGACCGAAGATCGCTAATGAATCGGGGGGCCAAGCGGTTCTTTTGATGAATGTTCGTGCGATCCGACAAGGGCTTCGCCCGTGAAATTTGGCGACGGCGCGCAATCGGGCCGCGCGCTGCCTGTGTCGCAAAGATCGATATATTCAGGCGCCTGGTCGGCTTCGATATCGCTCGACGGCGATCCGTGGGCAGGAATGATCAGCGCCAGAACCCCCAGCGCGACGGAAAATGAAGCAAGAAAGACACCCTCATCGAAAACAGTCCTGTGACGCATTTCGCGCTCCACCGCTCAATTGCGGGCGAGGTTGCAAAATTCAACCTTATGCACCGCAGTTTGGTCGGAGCATGTTGAGCCGGCGACCGCGCCGTCACAATTGGGCCTTGGTCCAATCAATTTTAGCGAGTTTGCGAAACAATTTCAGCGCTGCGCAAGCGCCGGAGGCGTCCAGGTTCCGTCAAGCGCTTCGGCCTTTGGCCAGTAAATGCGGAGCGTCAGGCTGAATGTTCCGGACTGCGGCGATGGGAGCCAGTTCGCATCCTGTCCCGGATTTTCCCTTTGAATGTAAATGTCCAGCGAGCCATCCCCATTGAACACCAGATTATCCCGATCGCCGACCGCATAGCGGTCAATGGCATTTTCGGCAAAGAATTGCCGCTCATTGTAGAGCGTGAGCGACCAGAAGGCGCGCGCAGGCGGCATGGCCCCCTTCTCGAAGTGGAGAACATAACGCTTGCCGCTGTCGAGCGGCGCTCCGCTCGCCTCCGTGAACATGCTCGGATAGATCGCGTCTTCGACGAGGTTCGCTCCGAGACCGCTGTAAGCGATAGCTGCGCGCCGCAGATAATCCGTCCCGTAGGTACCCACGGGAGGATCCATCATTGTCCATCCGTTGACCTTCCGTGCCGTACGCGACAACACCGTTTTGATTTTCTCCTGCGCAGTCGGCGCAGTATCGACTAGCGCCGTGCGCGCCTGAGTGTCGATCGACCCGATATCAAATGCCCGCCCCGGCTCAAGCCCGAGCCGCGCGATGCGCGCAAGCACCGGATAATCATTTGAATGCGGCGGATTGGCTCGCGCGGCCCGCGCGAATATCGCGTAAAATGCACCGGCATCGAGCTTTGCCACTTGCTCCACTGGCGCGCTCATGTCGAGATCGGGATGCAGCTCGCCTTTACGCGGTGGTGCGCCCTCACCGTAATCGCTGTATGATTTTGCGATCAGGCGATTCTGGAAGCGATGAACAGTGTCGTAGTCCGCCTTGCCGTTGGTCTGCGTGCGTCCGCGGATCCAGCCCTGCTCAGTCGGACTGCGAATCTCCATCGCACCGCGAGGAATGGGTCCCATCCAGCGCGGCCCGCGGATGGCAAAGGTCTGGGCCCCGTTTCCGATAGTGCGCGTTCCGGCCGAGGCGAACACGTCGCTCCACATATCCATCATCTGAAGGAGATAGTAGCGCCCGCCTGACTCCGGCACGTGCACCAGCAAGGGTTCCTTGGAAAGATCGAACCATAACATCGAATAGAGCGTGTCTGCGTTGGGACGCACGACATCGGTGAAACTTGCATCGGGAAACGCTTGCATGTGCCCGAAGCGATTCATGGGAGCGCGGCCGTTGGCGTCGGGCTGTGCGACATTTGTAAAGACGCGACGCGAGATCTCCATCAACACGAGGGGATAGGCGTAGATATAAGCCTCCATCGCGATCTCGTGTGCGTCTTCTCTGGACAGATTATGGATCGGGGCTCGCGCACGTGCGGCCAGAGTCATGGCGTCTCTCCTGATGGTGAGGTGAAGCAGGCTGCTGTCGGTCTGACTTTGTCGAAGATCGTCATGGCCGGATTACCGCATAGAATTGCATCGCGCGAGAATGCCCATGCCGGCTCTTTGCGCTGCGGCGTCGCGCGAGCCCAATAGATGCGCGCGGCCATCGCACCTCAATTAGACTTAGGTCCAACGAGACCGCAAAGGCAGAATGGACTGCTAAAAGACGAAGGTTGCGGAGCCGAGAACGACATCGCCCTTGAAGGTGTTGTGGGCGTTGAAATCGCGCTCCCAACGAACCGCGAAGCTCGTCGGCGTGCTACCAAGCGCTGTCGTATAGTTGAGGCCGGGACCTATACCCAGACTATTCGCTTTAAAGGGGCCAAGGCGCGCGCCGCTCCCGCTATCGGCTCCAAGCTGAGCGACGACATTTCCCGTGACGCCGAATTCCCAAGAGCCAAAATGCTTACCCAAAGCCCAATCAAGATGAAGGATGTCACCGGACTGATAATTGGTGGTCGTGTTGTTCGACATCGTGACGTAGATGAGCGAGCCCGACATATCCAGGCCGGTCGCGGGATTGAAATAGGTCAAGCTGAATTGTGGCAGAAAACCCCAGACGTTCCGCCCGATGTTGAGCTGGCGAAACTGGTACGGTCCGGTCGGCACGTAGACATTCATCGCCAGCGTCCAGTTGAGGAGGCCGTCGTGCCACCCCAGAATGGCAGGCTGGATGAACGTATCGCCGATCGTGTGTCTATCGGCAGTGATTTTCACACCGCCGAGCGCTGTCTGCACGGACGCGTCGAGATTGAGCCAGGCATAGTCGACCAAGCCGCCATAGGCGAACGTGGCTCCCAGAACATGCCAGTCCGTGACGAAAGTAGCATTGAAGAAATCGGCATTGAGCTCGATATTGGCATTGGCTTCGATATTGCCGTTCCGTACTTCGCGGCCCGCGCTGCCTTGGAAAAAATAATAGCTGTTCGTCATGTAGAAACCCGGCTCGGGCGGCAGTACGCCCGACATGAATCCCATATAGCCCTTTGGATAGATGCTGAAGCCTTCTTCAACGGCACGGGCCGGACCGGCAAGGCACAAAAACGTCAGCGCAACTGCGATCCTGGGAATTGCATTCGGCACCCGCCCTCTCCTCTCGGTCTCTTTGGGCGCCCGGCAGTTCATTGGCCACAGGGGAGACGCGGTGAACCGCCGAGCGCCCTCGGAGGCCTGAAGTTTCTGCGACCCGCGAGAACGCTCTCAATTGGACTTTCGCCCAAGTGGCCCAGCCTTTCCGGCGTTTTGGAAAGGCCGTTAAGTGTGTTTGTGTTCGTTCCACGGTCAATAAACATTGTGTCGCTATTTCCCTAAAGACCAATGCGCCAGCCTGGGAGCCCGTGCTATCGCGCCGAGTCTGAATGTATTTGCAGGCTGTTGCGACGATGATCGCGTCCGCCACGCATGTCGCAATTCTCGATGACGATCTGTCGGTGCGAACAGCGATAGGCCGTGTTTTGAAAACTTTGCAGATCGAGGTCGAGGCCTTCGCAACCAGTGTCGAGCTGTTCGACGCCATAGAGCGACGGCGCCCCGATTGCCTCGTGCTCGATCTGCAGATGCCGGGTATGAACGGTGTCGACGTTATGCGGTTTCTTGCCCAATGCGGCGTCGAAATTCCGACTATTGTAATCACGGCGCATGACGAACCGACTGCGCGCAGCAGGTGCCTCGATGCTGGAGCGGCCGCTTACCTGGGCAAACCGCTGGACGCCGATGAACTCCTGAAAGCGATCGAAATGGCCCTCGCGCCGCGGCTTGGACCATCGTCCAATTGACCGTTTCCAGGTCTCGAATACATTTTGCTCAATGTTTCGAGGATTTAGATGACCACAGGTCGCGAACTCGTTCCGGCTCAGACCACGTTGGGGCACACCAGGCCCACGCGTGGCGAAATCCTCAGGCTGTTGCGTCAGCTTCGCAGCCTTTATATCGTGGATCTGCGACTCCGTCGTGAGGCTGCTCGAGCCTACGACGCCTCGCACGCACTTTGCGATCGCCAGCTGTCGCATCGCATCGACCTCCAGCTCTGACGAAACAACGGTTGGACCTACGTCCAATTGCATGCAGGCCTTCTCGCGGCGACTGTTCCCTCGCCTCTTCGGTCAGGCTCCGCGTTGATGAAAGCACGAAATCCGGACCTGCTCGCCTCTAGTTTCATCGTTCTCATTATGCTGTTTGCAAGTCTGATGATGGCGGGGGGAAACTAGCTGAGTTCCGGCCGAAGAACGCGGGTATTGGAGGTGCTCGTGAAACGGCTTTATCTGCTGCCCTTGGCGGCGGCGGCGTGCTGTGCGGCAAGTATTGCGAAAGCTCAGGGGGAAGGACCTTATATCGGATTGGGAGGAGGCTGGTCGTCGCTCGATCCCGTCAAATTCAGCGTCGGCGCATCGGTCGGACCGATCAGCGGGAAATCGTCCTTTACGGACGACGCGGCCGTGAATTTTTCCACTGGCTACAAGTTCGATTTTCCGTTGCGGCTCGAAGCGGAAGTCAAATACACCGATTTCAACGCCAGGCGCCTCGCATTATCGACACTTCCCGCTCCCGCGGTTGCAACCGGCGATTTGGGGATCACATCGTTTTTCGCCAATGCGCTTTACGATTACCCGCTGTCACATCACCTCGCCTTGACGTTCGGCATGGGGCTCGGCGCGGCGCTGGCTGATGCCAACCTTTCCGACCGCGTCCGCGATCAGATCGTGCACACGGGAGCCGGCTTCAGCTGGCAGGGCATCGTCGGCCTCACCGTTTCGCTCTCGAACCGGTTCCAGGCGCAGATCGACTATCGTTATCAGTCGATCGATGCGACTGGCCACCAATTCCTGACGTTGCCCGGAACCGGCGACGTCTCGCTCAAGTCGAAAAGCATCCAAGCGGCCATGCTGACGCTGCGCTGGTTCGTCGACCTGCCGCAAAGGTCATGATGGGTTCGCGGAGCACCTGCGTCTGCGGTGCCGTCCGGCGTCGGCCGTCGGACCGCAACTTGTGGCCCATGGCATCTTCAAGAGCGAAATCGCGATCCGCTCATCCGGGAGGCCGACCGCGCGCCGGCGCCCCTCGGCCGAGCTCGGACGGCGACATCGTGAGCGGCGGCGTTTGGAGGTTTCAATGACTTCCGGCTCTAACCCCTTTGGCGTAGGGGCTGCACTCGCGATTTGCGCATCGCTGGCGTTTGTCGGCCTTGAGGTCCGAGCTCAGAAGCCGAGCGTGACACGCTACGACTTCTCGGTCGTGCTACCGCACGATGTGCCGGACACGGACGAAGAGGGAGCCGTGATTGCGCCGCGGCCCCGTGCGCCTGGTCAGGAGGGTCCTGGCTTTCGCGACAGTTCGCCGAGCGACCAGGACGATGACGACGATGACGGCCCACCGCTGAGGCCGCCAGGCGCAAACGACCCCATCCCAAGCTAGGCGCCGAATCTGGCCATCAGGCGCTTAGCCGGCAGGGCTGGCTTTAGTCGGTCCTTATACGGATTTATTCGGCGACATGGTGAACCGCAGTCGCCGCAGCATTTACGATCTAAGCGCTTCGTCCGATTGCCTCCTTCAAGACAGCGTCCAAGCGGCTCCCCTCGCCCATTGAGCCGATCCCGCAGCGCAAGATTGACTCCGCGCCAGATCGTCCGATTTTATGTCAAAATTATTGGGGGAGGGGTGGATGGCCGATACGGCGGAAGATTTGCGACAGCGAGCCCGATCCTACCGGCAGGCGGCCGAAGAAGGTCCCCGTAGGGAACGGGCCTATTGCCTGACATTGGCGTATTGCCTCGAACAACGCGTGGCGCATCTTGAGCTCAATGCGCAGCGGGCGGGCTGGAACGCCGTCGGCGAACACTCCTGATTCCGCATCAATAACCGAACGTCACCACGACATCCGCGAGATTGCCGAGCTTGTCGGCGCCGGGCGCCTTGGCGAGCTGCCAGCCATAATCGAAGTGCACATCCAGAAACCGTCCGATGCCAAACCGGACGCCCACGCCTGCGCTCTCGAGACCTGCGTATTTCGCCTGGCCTTGCTGGTGATGGAGATGCTGGACGTAGCCGGCATCATAGAAGGCCAGCAGCTGCCCCTGGTCGCCCAATTCCGTGCCGAATAGGTGCGAAGGGCTGTAAGCCGGACTGCGTAACTCGAAATTCGCCAGCGCGCCGTCGGTACCATTCGCCGCATGGGTCGTGTAACCGCGCACGCTGCCGTCGCCGCCCGCGCCCAACTGCTCGCTCGCAAGCAATTCCGAGTTGGCGATCTGTCCCGTCAGATGCAGCATCGCGCTCATCCGCCACGGAAGCATCGTCAGCCGCGTCACCTGCAGGAGATCGTAAACGTAGTTCGCTTTGGCGCCGTCGACACCGGACGCGACGAACACTGCGCTCGTGTTCGAATGTGCCAGCCCCCCGGGACTGTAGACAAACTGGTTCTCCAGCGAGGTTTGACCGTAGGCGTCCGGATAGGACGCGTCATAGATCAATAGAAACTGCTCGATATCGGTCGAAATGTTCGAGACTTCGGTTCCGCCGAACTCGAGATTGTTGTTGCTGCGCTTGAAATCGAACCCGAGATGGACCTGCTCGGAAAAGCTGCCGAACGACGGCAGCGCTTTGTCGTAACGAAAACTTGCCTGGGCGCTCCGGCCCACCTGATCGAAATTGGTGTCGACCTTGGGCACCTGCTCGACATAAGCCCCGAACACTGTGATCGTATCGCCCCACGGCACTGGAATGGCATAGGTCGCCGAATGTGCTTCGAAGCGAGGATCGTTGGTGTGGCCGGCTCCGCGATCCCGCCGCTGCCAGAGATCCGGCGTCGCCATGAATTGATAGGACAGCTGCTGGTCCGGCCCGAACGCGTCGCCCCAGTTGAAGCCCGCCGAATAACGATCGCGACCGGTTACCGGCAGTCCTTCATTGTCGTAGCCCGCATAGACGCGCAGGGGAAAGCGATCGTCGACGCGAAGCGCAAGGTCGGTCGCGCCCGGGATCATGCTGCGCTCGAGGACAGCGCTCACCTGGTGGAAGGGATTGCGGTTGAGTTGGTCGAGGTCCGATCTCAGCGTGGCAAAGTCGAAGCGGTCGCCGGGCTCAAGCTGCATCTCGTCGGTGAAGATGTGTGACCGGAACCAGTGGTTTCCGGACACCCGCACGTGACCGAGACGAAAGATGGTGACGACAACCTGTACAGTCCCCGTCGACACGTCCTGTTCAGGAAAGCTTGCCTGGGCAAGAGGGAAATCGTGCTGACTGCACCATTCCACGACCAGCTTCGCGATCTTTTGCAGATCGTTGGTGTAGAGCGGCCTGCCTAGGAAGCGCGCCAGCCGGGCCTCGAATTCGGGATCGTCGAGCACCTCGAGATCGGACGCGACGGAAATTCCCAGCTGGCGAATGCCATTGCGGATGATCTTCCTGTCGCTACTCACGAAAGAGAGGCCATTAAGTTGCGGCAGGAGTTTCTGGTTTTTCAGCGCCGGCGGTGTCTGGTGGGTGGGCGGAGTCGCGACCAGCGGGGGCGCATGCACCTCGGGCACTTTTGGAGCCACTTGGCGGTAGTCCTGCGCTGAAACACCTTCACACAGGCTGACGAGGGCAAGCGCAACCAAGCCAGCCCGGCGGACGGGCCGCATCACTCCCGACGTCACCGACACGATTTGCCCCCTATCCGCGCCCTAACCCGTGACGCGCCCGCCGCATGCGCGCACACGTCGAACTTTTGCCCCAGTGGAGTCGCGGATCGTGCCGGATCAGGTGGGACCTATCAACTGACTTTGGCTTGACCGTGGCGGTACTACTCAACCGCTTGGAATTTCGGACTATTTGTATTGGAGTGGGTGCAGATGGCTCTGTTGAGTGGCGCCGGGAGCACCCCTCCTTCAATGTCATCGCAAGTTTTCCATCGCTGCGGCGCCGATCGGCTTCGGACCAGCGCGATGGGCACGATCACGGACGAGCTTCCATGCCATGTCGACGCGGCGGTAGCTGGCATCGTCCTGAAAGGCAATTTCGCCAAGGTCCCGCTGAATGGCGTCCGGCCAGTGAACGGAATTATTCCTGTGAGCGGTTCGTGAATTTCTGACGCTCACAAGATCGACTTTTGCGCCGAATAACAAGGCCGGACCGAAACTGGGGCGATGCAGGATCGGGCATGCGGCCCAAAACCGCTCGCAAGTTGCAGCGGAGGCGCTATCGCAAACACTTGGTCAGTAGTTCCCGCGCCGCAATACCGCCAATATTCGGTGGGAAGCGAGATAAGCATGGCATCGATTGCTAGGACGAGTTCCGAGGATCCCCAGCAGGGCCGAAGCGGCGCGCGGATTTCTGCCGAAATGGTGGAACTTTTTGGCCGCCATCTAATGTTCGATCACGCCATCGACCCCGCTCTGGCCAACGAGCGCCAGAAATTCGAGGCGGCGGCCCGCTCCGTCAGGGACGCGTTCTCGAGGCGCTGGGTTCAGACTGAACACGCCTACGATCAGAAGAATCCCAAGCGCATCTATTACCTTTCGATGGAATTCCTTATCGGTCGCTCCCTTGCCAACAACATCATCAATCTCGGCCTCTATCCGTATGTGGCGCGTGCTGCACAGGAGCTGCACCTCGACTGGACGAAGCTCGTCGAACAGGAGCCGGATGCGGGTCTCGGAAACGGCGGGCTCGGGCGTCTTGCCGCGTGCTTCCTCGATTCCATGGCGACGATGCAGCTCCCGGCGATGGGTTACGGCCTGCGCTACGAGTTCGGCATGTTTCGTCAGACCATCGAAAACGGCCGGCAGGTCGAGCTCCCGGACAATTGGCTGCGCCGCCCCGATCCTTGGGAAGTGGCGCGCTTCGCCGACATCGTGCACGTCAGGCTCAACAGCAGCTTCGAAATGCACGGTTCACGTCTGCAAATCCTGCCCGGCCGGCCCTCGACCCTCGTCGGCATTCCGTTTGACCGCCCTGTCGTCGGCTATGGCGGCAGGACGATCAACACTTTGCGTCTGTGGCGCGCGGGGTCTCCCGGAACCTTCAATTTTCAGGAGTTCAGCCAGGGCGACTTCGTCAAAGCGCTGATCGGGCGAGTGGCGGCGCGCACCGTCACGCGCGTGCTTTATCCCGACGATTCCACAGCGGTCGGACAGGAACTGCGCTTTCTCCAGGAATATTTCCTGGTGGCATGCTCACTGGCGGATCTCGTGCGACGGTTTCGGCGCCTCAACACGGACTGGAAAGCCCTGCCCGACAAAGCCGCGGTCCAGCTCAACGACACGCATCCGACGCTCGCGGTGCCGGAACTGATGCGCATTCTGCTGGACGAGGCGGGTCTCGAATGGAACGAGGCTTGGGATCTGACCCAGCAAACTCTCGCCTACACGAACCATACGCTGCTGCCGGAAGCCCTCGAGAGGTGGCCGGTGCGCTATTTCGAGCAGATTTTGCCACGCCAGCTGGAGATCATTTTCGAGATCAACCAGCGCTTTCTAACGAAGGTTCGAAACCTCTATCCAGACGATGAAGCCCGCGTGTCACGCGTCAGCCTGTTCGAGGAAGGGCCCGAGAAGAAAGTCCGTATGGCCCATCTCGCCATCGTGGGTTCGCACAGCACGAACGGTGTCGCCGCGATCCATTCCGAACTCTTGCGTACATCGACCGTCAAGGATCTCGCCGAGATATTTCCCGAGCGCTTCAACAACAAGACCAATGGTGTCACGCCGCGGCGATGGCTGCTCGTAGCGAACCCTGAACTGTCTCGGGCCATTTCGGCGGCCATCGGGGACAGATGGATTACCGATTTCGATCAGGTGTCGAGACTGGAGCAATTCGTTGATGACCGTGAGTTCCAGCGGCGGCTCCTCGATGCTAAGTCGCGGTCGAAGGCGCGCTTTGCAGACTGGCTGAAAGCGACGTCGGGACAGCTGGTGGATCCCGAGAGCATGTTCGACTGTCAGATCAAGAGGATCCACGAATACAAAAGGCAAATGCTCAATGCGCTCAGGATCGTGGTTCTCTACAATCGCCTGAGGCAGCAGCCCGATATGGAGATGCCGCCGCGGACGTTCTTTTTCGCCGGAAAGGCGGCGCCCGCCTATCACCGTGCAAAACTCATCATCAAGTTCATCAACAATCTCGCAGCCGCGATCGACAGTGATCCCGCCGTCCGCGGCCGCCTGAAAGTTGTTTTCCTGCCGGACTATGGGGTTTCGCTGGCGGAGCGGCTGATCCCGGCGGCGGACATATCCAACCAGATTTCGACGGCCGGTTACGAGGCCAGCGGTACGAGCAATATGAAGTTTATGATGAACGGCGCGCTGACGATGGGCACACGGGACGGCGCAACCATCGAGATGGCCGCCGAGGCTGGCGAGGAGAATTTCTTTCTGTTCGGAATGACGGCGCGCCAGGTGGCTGAAAGCCGTGATCGGTACGATCCCAATTGGCACTGCGAGAACGATCCTGAGATCAGAGCCGCGCTGGACTTGATATCCAGCAACCATTTCAGCCGCTATGAGCCGAACAT
>Ga0335069_10007484_pt1 | contig 15757 bp, 13 predicted proteins | sample Lox_Sample_11_FD_206714 | JGI IMG/M metagenome (GOLD analysis project Ga0335069, IMG submission 206714) | Soil microbial communities from Loxahatchee National Wildlife Refuge, Florida, United States - Lox_Sample_1.1 | ecosystem: Environmental > Terrestrial > Soil > Wetlands | place: USA... | reverse complement strand
GGCCGGTCGGTGGTCATCGCGTGGTACGCGTCGCAGACGAGGATGATCCTCGACTCGAGCGGGATCTCCTCGGCCACCTTCTTGTCGGGGTAGCCGCTGCCGTCCCAGTGCTCGTGGCAGGAGCGCACGATCGGCCGCACCTGCTGGAGGCGGTCGATCGGCGCGATGATCCGCTCGCCGAGCTCGGGGTGCATCTGGATGATCGCGCGCTCCTCCGCCGTGAGGCGGCCCGGCTTGGAGAGGATCGACGCGGGAATCCCGAGCTTGCCGATGTCGTGGAAGAGCGCGCCCAGCTCGAGCCGTTTCAGCGACTGGCCGTCGAGCCCGAGCTCGCCGCCGACCCGCAGCGCGAGATCGGTGATCCAGCGGGCGTGCGACGAGGTGTACTCGTCGTTGGCCTCGAGCGCGTTCGCGAGCGCCTCGACGGTGGAGAGGAAGGTGGCCTCGAGGCTCTCGAAGTTGCCCGCGTTGGTGATCGCGAGGGAGGCCTGGTAGGCGAGCCCGGCCAGCAGCCGGAGCTCACGGTCGCCGAACTCGACTCCCGCGTCGGGCCGCGCAGCCGCGATGCAGCCGTGGCGCCCGCCGTCGACCAGGAGCGGCGCGATCGCGAAGTCGTGCTCGAGCCCCGAGGGCACGTCCGCCATCGCGGCGAGATCGCGTTCGAGCAGGATCACCGGCTCCGACATCGACTCGAGGTCGCGCGCCAGCTCGGCCGGGTAGCGCGCTGCGAACGCGTGCTCCGTCTGCGCCTCGTCGTACCCGTGCAGCGCGCACGCGATCAGGTCGCCGGTCTCGCCCTCCTGCAGCCAGACGGAGACCTGCGGCGAGGAGAGGATCTCGGCCGTCCGCGCGACGACGAGCCCGAGGATCTCCTCGATCCCGGCCGCGGCGGAGAGCTCGCGGCTGAACTCGAGCAGTGCGAGCGCGCTCTGGGCCTCGCGCCGCTCCGCCTCGTAGAGGCGCGCGTTCTCGAGCGCGACCGAAGCATGGCCGGCCAGGACCTCGAGCAGCCGGACGTCGTCGTCGTCGAACTGGTCGAGGCCGAGCTTCGAGATCGCGACGACGCCGATCACGCGCGAGCCGTAGAGGAGCGGCACGGCGAGGAACGACTCGTCGATCGGATCCGTGCCCGGGATGAACGTGGCGAAGTCGCAGCGGGCCGCGTCGGCCAGGCGCACCGACTCCCCGGTCTGCGCGACCCGGCCCGTGATCCCGTCGCCGAGCTTGCACGCGAGCACCTCGAGCGTGGTCTTCTCCTGGCCGGCGAGCTCGCCGCGGAAGGCGATCGGAATCACGTCCTCGCCGTCCACCACGAACACGCGGCAGTTGTGGTAGTCGATCAGCGAGCGCAGCTCGTTCGCGATCGTGAGCCCGATCTGGCGCACGTCGTTCAACCGGTTGAGCTTGCCGCTCAGGCTCTGGAGCATCTTCATGTGCGCGATCGAGCGGACCGTGCGGGCGCCCTCCTCGGAGGATTCCGGCCGCTCGAGCGAGTCGTCCTCGAAGAACACGATCTGGTTCTTGCCGCGCGCCTTCGCCGTCATCATCGCCGCCTCGGCGCAGGCGATCAGCTCGCGCGGGTTCATCGCGTGCTTCGGCCCCTGCGCGATCCCGATCGAGACCGTCACCCGTCCGGCCGGATCGAGGTCGATCTCCTCGAGCAGCTCGGTGAGCCGGCCGGCGAGGCCGAGCGCCGCCGCCTCGTCGCAGGAGGGAAGGATCACCGCGAACTCCTCGCCGCCGAGGCGGCAGACGACGTCGGAGCCGCGCACGGTCTGCGAGAGCTCGCTCGCGAGCGCCTGCAGCACCTCGTCGCCCGCGCCGTGCCCGTGCACGTCGTTGACACGCTTGAAGTCGTCGATGTCGAGCATCAGCACCGAGACCGCGTCGTGCGCGCGGCTCGCGCGGCGCAGCTCCGAGCGCAGGCGCTCGTGGAAGTAGCGGTGGTTGTAGAGGCCGGTGAGCGAGTCGGTCTGCGCCTGGTGCTCGAGCCGCGCGCGGACGTGCGCGTTGTCGAGCGCGAGTGCGGCCGCGTCCCCGAAGCGCCGGGCGAGCTCGAACTCCTCGTCGGTGAAGGTCGCGTCGCCCTGGCGGTACATGTTCAGCGCGCCCTTGAGGTGTGCGCGCGCGATGAGCGGGATCGAGACGAGCGCCTCGGGCTCGTCGGCCGGCGTGCCCGGGACGACCTTCACCCGCGGGTCGAGATGGGCCTGGTTGACCAGCACCGCCTCGCGATGCTCGGCGGCCCAGCCGGTGATCCCCTCGCCGAAGTGGAGAGTGTGCTCGAGCAGCTTCTCGGCCCACTGATCGCGCGAGAGCACCGGCAGGAGCAGCCGCCGCGGCTCGTCGGCCGAGTAGATCGTGAGCGAGTCGTGCGGGATCAGGTCCTCGAGCGTGTCCGCGATCCGCTCGAGCAGCGCGTCGAGGCTCTGCTCGGCCAGGATGTCGTGGTAGACGTCCGCGAGGCGCCGGTACGACTCGACGAGCCCGTCGAGGCGCGTCGGATCGCCCGCCGCGTACGGCGGGACGAGATGAACGGTCTGGGCCGGCACGTCGCCGGCACGCGCTTTCAGAGCGCGATCCACAGACAAGATTCCCCGGCGGGGACGCCGGAGGCGAGATGGAAGTTCGGCCGCACGAGTCCCTTCCTCGGGATTGCCGTCTCAGGATCGCCACGAGACAGCACGCTGGAATCCCCCATCGGAGGGAAACAGGCGGCTGGCGCGGCGGCCCCTCTTACGAGGACGGGGTGAGGTCAGTCACCCCAGTCGAAGTCGCGCGAGCGGCTCCAGAGGCTCTCTTCGAGCTCCGGGAGCGCCTGCTCTGCGGTCTCTTCGGTGGGCCACGCTGCGAGGACGGTCTCGGCGGTCGCCTCGGCCTCGAACGGGGACTCGACCCCGTCGAGCGTCTCTTCGAGACGCGCCTGCTCCTCGGTCTTGAACAGTGGGTGGTTGTCGAACGGATCCTCGGGCTGGTACTTGCTGAGCGGCATGTTCCGCTCGAGCTCCGCGTTGCGGCGCTTCAGATCGAGGTGATCCTGGATTACCTGGGCGAAGATGTTCGGTGTCTCAACCGGCATCGTTACCTCCGGCTCGGGGGCGTACGGGGACGAACGGACTCTACCGCTTCAAGACGGGATTGTGTGGAAGAGGTTAGCAGTGTTTACGGATGTGTCAGCGGCAGCGGTGCTGTTCCGACCCGGTTCTTGCCCGCGCGCTTGGCGTCGTAGAGCGCCCCGTCCGCGGCCGAGATCAGCTCTCCGGCCTTCGCCAGCGGCGGCGCCGTGGCGACGCCGAAGCTCGCGGTGATGCGAATCGCCGCGCCTCCGGGCGTGACGATCACGCGCTCCGCCAGGGCCGCCCGCACCCGCTCGGCGACATTCGTCGCGCCGGCGAGGTCGGTGCCTGGGAGGAGCAGCACGAACTCCTCGCCGCCGAACCGCCCGGCGGTGTCGATCTCCCGCACGCTTTCGCGCAGCAGCTCGGCGAACGCGCAGATCACCGCGTCGCCGGCGGGGTGGCCGTGGAGGTCGTTCACGGCCTTGAAGTCGTCGAGGTCGGCGAAGACGAGCGCCGTCGGCCCGCCCAGGCGCTCGGCGCGCATGAGCTCGGCCTCGAGCTCCTCCTCGCAGTGGCGGCGGTTGGCGAGGCCGGTGAGGCCGTCGACGAGCGCCTGCCGCTCGACGACGTCGTGGAGGCGGGCGTTCTCGAGCGCGACCGCGGCCTGGGCCGCAAGCGAGCGGGCGGTCTCCTTGCTCTCGTCGTCGAAGCGCGAGCCGTAGAGGACGAGCGTGCCGAAGCTCTGCGTGCCGGAGGCCGCGAGCGCCAGCTCGAAGGTGTCGTCGCCGGCCGTCGGGTCGCCCGCCTCGATCACGTCGCCCGTGCGGCCGAGGAGGACGGCGCCGTCCGCGCGGGTCGCGTCGACCACGGTCTCGACGACGACGCGCATCAGCTGGTTCGCGTCGTGGGTCGCGGCGAGGGCGGCGCCGAGGCGCGAGAACGCCTCGCGCAGGCGCGCGCGCTCGGCCTCGAGCTCGTCGAGGCGGCTCTCGAGCTCCTCTGCCATCGTGTTGAAGCTGCGACCGAGCACGGCGAGCTCGTCGCGGCCCTTCACCTCGACGCGGCTCTTCAGGTTGCCGCGGGCGAGCTCGTTCGCACCGACGACGAGGCCGCCGACGGTGCGCACGATCGAGCGCCCCTGGAGAAACGCGACGACCCCGATCAGCAGGAGCGAGAGGAGCACGGCGAGCAGCAGCTCGCGCTCGCGCGAGCTGTTCGCCGCGTCGATCGCGGCCTGCGGCGTCAGCGCGGCGAGGGCGATCCCGGGCCGCTCCGGGATCTGGTTGCCGACGACGACGCGGAACCGGGAGCCACCGACGTTCACGCTTCGCGAAGCGCCGGCCGGAGTGCCGATCCTCCCGTCGGGAACACTCGGCGCCCCGGCCACGATCCGGCCGCCGTCGAGAATCGCGACCGCGTCCTGCGGCTCGAGCCCCGAGCGCGCCTGCAGTGCCGCCGCGAGGGCCGAGTCGAGACGGACCGAGGCGATCACGTAGCCGACGAGGCCCTCGCGCCCGATCACCGGCACCGAGTCGACGATCGCGAAGGACGGCGCCACGCCGACGCGGAAGCCGTGCGCCCCGACGACGCGCAGGTCGGGCTCCTCGCGGAGGAGGCGTGAGAGCGTCTCGCGATCGTGCGAGGAGACAGCCTGGATGAACTCGGGGGTCCCGGCCAGCTCCGTCGCGGGTCGCGAGGCCGAGGCGATCTGCTCCTGCAGGGCCGCGCTGGACGCACGCAATCCAGCCTGCATCCGCGCGTCGACGAGACGCGTCTCGCTGCGCTCGGCGACCTGACGGAAGCCGAAGAAGAACCCCGCAAGGGGGATGAGCGCGAGCAACAGGAAGTAGCCCACGAGCTTGAGCCGGAAACTGCCCATCGTCAGGCCTTCGTCATGCCGCATTTTCACTCCGGTGACATCCCTCGATCTAGGGACTTGATCGGCCGCAAACGCCTATTCCATGAGGGGAACCGTCAGAACTCGTTCACACGGGCGCGAGGGCCTCGCGCACGATGCGGTCCTGCTCGCGCTGGTGCGCGGTCGGGTAGCCCTCGCTCGGGCTCGCGCGCCACGGCCGGCCGACGAACCGAAGCGGCACGCCGTCGGGCTTCGCCTCCTCGAGCCGGTGGCGGATCGCGCGCCACGGCCCCATGTTCTGCGGCTCCTCCTGCACCCACACGACCTCGGCGAGGTTCGGGTAGCGCGCCGTCAGCTCGGCGGCGGCCTCGACCGGGAACGGGTAGAGCTGCTCGAGCCGGGCGATCGCGATCCCCTCCGCGGCCGGGTAGCGCTCGCTGCCGACGAGGTCGTAGTAGACCTTGCCGGAGCAGAGGACGAGCCTGCGCACCGTCTCGTGGTCGGCGGCAGGGTCGTCGAGGAGCGGCCTGAACGAGCCCTCGGCGAGGTCGGCCAGGGTCGAGGACGCGGCCTTGAGCCGCAGCAGCCCCTTCGGCGTCATCACGATCAGCGGCCTCGCCGTCGCGTCGAGCGCCTGCTTGCGGAGCAGGTGGAAGTGCTGCGCCGAGGTGGTCGGGTTCGCGATCCGGATGTTCTCCTGCGCCGCGAGCTGGAGGAACCGCTCGAGCCGCGCGCTCGAGTGCTCGGGCCCGTTCCCCTCGTAGCCGTGCGGGAGCAGCACCGTCAGCCGGCAGCTCTGGCGCCACTTCGAGAGGCCCGAGACGACGAACTGGTCGATCACGATCTGCGCGCCGTTGATGAAGTCGCCGAACTGCGCCTCCCAGAGCACGAGGGCCTCGGGCGCGGCGACCGAGTAGCCGTACTCGAAGCCGAGGCAGGCGAACTCCGACAGCGGCGAGTTCGCGATCTCGAACGCGGCCGCGCCGCCGCCGAGGTGCTGCATCGGCACGTACGGCGTGCCGGTGTGGAGGTCGTGGAGGACGAGGTGGCGGTGCGAGAAGGTGCCGCGCTCCGAGTCCTGGCCGGTGAGGCGGACCGGGATCCCCTCGCGCAGGAGCGAGCCGTACGCGAGCGCCTCGGCCTGGCCCCAGTCGATCCCGCCCTCGTCGAGCGCCTCGACGCGCCGCTCGAGCTGCTTCGCGAGCTTGGGGTGGACGGTGAAGCCGTCCGGGACCCGCAGCAGCTCGGCGTTGAGCTCGCGCAGCCGCCCGGCGGGGACCGTGGTCGCGGGCGACCCGGCGGAGGAGTCGGGGAGCCGCTCCTCGTGCTCGACCTCGACGTGAGCGGTGCCGAACGACGCGCGCAACGCCTCGTGGGCCACCTTCATCGCAGCGACGACCTCGGCCTCGAGCTCCTCGACCTCGGCTTGCGTGACGACGCCCTCCGCGACGAGGCGCGCCGCGTACAGCGCCCTGACGGTCTGGTGCGCGTTGATCGCCTCGACCATCAGCGGCTGGGTATAGGCCGCCTCGTCCTGCTCGTTGTGACCGAAGCGCCGGTAGCCGACGAGGTCGACGACGACATCGGCCTGGAAGCGGCGCCGGAAGGCCATCGCGAGGCGGATCGCCGTGATCGCCGCCTCGGGATCGTCGGCGTTGACGTGGACGATCGGGATGTCGTAGCCCTTCGCGAGGTCGCTCGAGTAGCGCGTCGAGCGGCCCTGGGCGGGGTCGGTCGTGAAGCCGACCTGGTTGTTTGCGATCAGGTGGAGCGTGCCGCCGGTCGAGTAGGCCGCGAGCGCGCTCAGGTTCAGCGTCTCGGCGACGACGCCCTGGCCGGCGAACGAGGCGTCGCCGTGGATCAGCACCGGCATCGCGACGCTCGGGTCGTGGAGGCCGGCGCCCCCGGCGCGGTCCGTCTGGACGGCGCGCGCAGTGCCCTCGACCACGGGGTCGGCCGCCTCGAGGTGGCTCGGGTTCGCCGCGAGCGTGACGGCGATCTCGCCGGCTCCGGTCGTGCGCTGCGCCCGCGCGCCGAGGTGGTACTTGACGTCGCCGCTGCCGCCCTCGGGGTCGACCGCGACGGCCTCGAGCGCCCGCTCGCCCTCGAACTCGCGCAGGATCGTCTCGTACGGGCGCCCCACGGTGTGGGCGAGCACGTTGAGCCGGCCGCGGTGGGCCATCCCGATCACGACCTCGTGCGCGCCGTCCTCGGCCGCGAGCTCGATCGACTCGTCGAGCATCGGGATCATCACATCGAGCCCCTCGAGCGAGAACTGCTTCTGGCCGAGGAACGACCGGCGCAGGTAGGCCTCCATCCCCTCGACCTCGGAGAGGCGCCCGAGCAGCGCGCGGCGCTCGCTCGGCGAAAGCGGCGTGCGGTAGCGGCCGGACTCGATCGCCTGCCGCAGCCAGACGCGCTTCTCGTGGTCGGAGATGTGCTCGATCTCGTAGGCGATCGTTCCCGTGTAGGTCTCCTGCAGCTGGGGCAGCGCGTCGGCGAGAGTCTCGGCCGGGACGTACATCCGCAGCACCGACGCTGGGATCCGCGCCTGCAGCTCGGGCGTCAGCTTCGGGATCAGGGCCATCGGGTCGAGCGCGGGATCGCCCGGCGGCTCGGAGCCGAGCGGGTCGAGATGCGCGGCGAGATGGCCGACCATGCGGTAGGCCTTCACGAGCGCCATCGCGGCCGCGACGCCGCCGAGGAGCTCCGCGTCGGACTCGGCGCCCGGAGCCGGGGGCGCAGGCGCCGGCGCGGGCGTCTCGACGGCCGCGCCGTCGCCGCCGCCGTTCTCGAGCAGCCGCGCGAGCCCGGGCAACGCTTCGACGAGCTCCGAGTCGCCGCTCTCGAACAGCTCCCGCCACTCGGCCGGGACCGCGGCCGGGTTGCCCAGGTACTCCTCGAGGAGCAGGCTCGCGTAGCCCGCGTTGAGACCGTCGACATCCCCTCGACTCATGGCTTGTGTTGTAGCAGCCGGGCTACCAGAGGGAGTGCTTGGTGACGACCGCGACCGTCATCCCGAGCACCCAGCAGATCACGCAGGTGAACATCGCGATCCGCGCGAGCCGTGCGTTGCGCCCGCCGATCCCCGTCGCGATCAGCGCGAGCAGGATCGCCGGGAGGATAAGTCGGAGCGGCTTGTAGAAGACGCCGATCGCGGCGAAGAAGATCGAGAACGCCGCCAGGAAGCCCGCGATGGTGTCGGCTGCGCCGCTGCGCCGCGGGATCGGCTCGCTGCTCATCTGTCGACTCTACCGTGCGCGAAGGCTCCGCGCCGGGCGCGCGGCGGCATGCGGAGCGGGCCGCCGCGCGGGCCGGGCCGCCCTGTGCGCGCCGTGGAGCGCCGCCACCAGCCCGGCGGGCCGCTGTCCCAGCCGGTCTCGCCGGCGGTGCCGCCTCCCGGCTCGGGCTCGGCCTTGATCGCCCACCTGACCACGAAGTACAGGTAGACGATCGGAATCTTGAGCACGAACATGAAGAAGACGAACTCCCACCACGCCATGAAGGGAGGAAGTGTAGGGGATCGCCCCGGACTGCTCCACCCGGCCGTGAAACGCGAAGCGGCCCCGGGGGAGGGGCCGCTTTCGGGCGCGTGGGAGAACTCGGTGCGGGCTAGGGGTTGAGGGTGAGACCGAGAGCGGCGATCGTGTCCGCCGTCGGCGGCAGCGCCAGGTTCGGGTCGCTCTGGATCTCGGCCAGGCTCTGCTGGTCGATGACCGGGACCGGAGCCATCGGCTCACTCGCGGCCACGTCAGACCAGGACGCGACGTCCGACCACGACGCGACATCCGACCACGAGGCGATGTCAGACCACGACGCGACATCCGACCACGACGCGACGTCCGACCAGGAGGCGACGTCCGACCAGGAGGCGACGTCCGACCAGGAGGCGATGTCCGACCAGGAGGCGACGTCCGACCAGGACGACCAGGACGGGTTCGAGGTGACCTCGTTGACCCAGGACGGCGCGTCGAACGTGAGGCCGTTGACCGGGTCGGCGCCGACGAACTGGTCGAGGCCGGCGTTCGGGTTCGGCGGAGAATCCACCTCTGCCGCCTTCGCCGCCCTGACCTCGCCGACGCCGATCTCCCAGTTCGTGAGGAGCGGAGCAGGCTCGGCCGCGACCATCAACGCGCCCTTGACCTGGTCGGGCGTCCAGTCGGGGTGCAGCGCCAGGATCTGCGCCGCCGCGCCCGAGACCACAGGAGCCGAGAACGAGGTGCCTGACAGCTCCATGTAGCCGGGTGCGACGACGTGGTCGGGCCGCATCGCCGCGAGCGTGCCGTCCGAGACCGGCCCGACCATGTAGCGGCCCGGCGCGCCGAGCTCGGGCTTCGGGAAGCCGTCCTCGGTGTGCCCGTACGCCGACCACGGAGCGACCGTGTCGTCCGCGACGCCGACCGTGCTGCCGATGTCCACGGCGCCGACGGTGATCACGAACGGGTCGTTGCCGGGCGAATACGGGACGCCGCTCGGAGCGCCGGGCGTGCCGTAGTTGCCGGCGGCGGCGACGACGACGATCCCGTTGAACCAGAGCTTCTCGACGGCGCGGTCGAGCGGGTCGAAGAAGAAGTGCGTCTCGGACGCCGAGTGCAGCGAGAAGTTGGCGACCTTGATGTTGTACGTGTCCTTGTTCGCCAGGATCCACTGCGCGGCGGCGATCACGTCGGACGTCCTCGCGACCCCGTTGTCGTCCATCACCCGGATCGGGAGGATGTGGGAGGTCGGCGAGGCGCCGGTGTAGTTGTCGGCCCCGTCGGCGGCGATCCCGGCGACGAAGGTGCCGTGGCCGTCACCGTCGCCCTGGGCGTTCGGCGTCAGCGAGCTGAGGTTGACCTCCGGGTAGTCCCGGCCGTCGAAGCCGGAGCTGCTCGAGTCGAGGCCGGAGTCGACGACCGCGATCGTCGGCGCGTCCGGCGCCGGATCCGACTCGCTTCCCCAGAGCCTCGCGTTGCCCGAGACATACGGCCAGAGCTGGGTGTTGAACCGCTCGTTGCTCGTGGTCTGGACGGGGGCGTCCGGCGTGATCACGAGCCCCGGGATCTTCGCCAGCCGAGCGATCCACTTGGCCTTGACGTCGACGGCAACGCCGCCGACGAGCGAGAGCCGCTTGGCGACCGTGCCACCGTCGGAGCCGCCGTTCTTGGCAAACGCCGAGGCCGCAGCGTTCGTCCCGGCCGAGGCCTGGATGATCACGCGCAGGCGCTGGTTTCCGTTCCCCTGCGCCTGCTTGAGCAGTGCCGGCGGGACGTAGGTGCCCTGCTGGACTCCGGCCTTCGGGCCGCCGACCTTGGTCGCGACCGGAACGAGGGAGGGCTGGCTCGGGGTGCCGCTGCCGGCGTGGGCTGCGAAAGGCGCGCTCAGCGCGAAGGCGCCGGCCAGGATCAACGCCAGGCCGCGCCTGGAGCCGAAGCTGCGCTCGCCGCCGCGACTGCCAGACCCCCAGAGAGCGCTACCGCGTGTAGTCCGAGAAGATCTGTCCGCTGCCATATCCATCTCCATCCTCTTCCGCGCCGCAGAGCGCGAAGCCGCAGTGCCACAGTTCGAGGAAAAACGTCTCTTGCTGCCTCGTGTCGTTGAACCTACTGCGGCCTTCCACAGGCGCCCTCCCCCGTACGGGGGCTCATAGGGAGGCTTGAGGAAAATCCCTCGGTCGGGGTACTCACGCCGGGGGATGAAGCGCTCTAGCGGCGCTTTTCCCCCGTTTTCTGGCTTCCCCAGAGGGCGCTGAGGCGGATGTCCATCGTGCCAGCTGAGACGCCGCGGCCTGGGGAAAACTTGCGCACAGTCAACAGGGTGTGGAAAAAGATCCCTCTCACGAGGGGCCGCCGCGGTCAGGCGGTCGACCGGAACCGCTCCAGCTCGGCTGCGACGAGGTCGACCCAGCGCACGGCGCGCGGCAGCGGCACCACCCGCCCGAGCGGGCGCACCGCCAGCCCGTGCACCGCGCCCGGGATCAGCGTGTAGTCGGCGTCGACTCCGAGCGCCCGGACCCGCTCGAAGCCCGCGCGGGAGTGCCCCGGCGCGACGCCCGGGATCCCGGGGAGCCCGCGGTCGAGCGCGCCCTGGATCACGGCAAGGCGCCTGCCGCGCAGCGGCTCGAGGTCGAGTCGCTCGGGGATCCACGGTGCGAGGCCGACCACGGTCTCGACCGACGGCTCGCCTGCGACGCCGATCGCGACCGCGCCGCCCATCGAGAACCCGATCAGCGCCGTCCGCGCGCCGCCCGCCGCCTCGATCGCGGCGCGGGCGTCCTCCATGCACCAGGGCAGGCGCCGCCAGGACTTGATCCGGTACCGGAGCTCCGCGAAGCGCAGCTCGGGGAACCGCGGCCTCAGCCGCGTCACGAGCCATTCGATCGTTGCGCTCCACGTGCCTTCGACCTCCCCGCCCTGGCCGCCGTTCATGCACACGACGGCGAGCGGCCCCTCGCCGCCCGAGACGCGCAGCTCGGCACCCGTCTGAAGTCGCATTGCGCGCACGCTACCTTGCACGGTTGTGAACCGGTCGCGGGCTGCACTCGTCCTCCTGCTCGTCCTCCTCGCCCTCGCGGCAGGCGGCCGGGCGGCTCTCGCGGACGGCGACCCGGCGAGCGACGTGCTCGTCGCCCAGTCGGTCTTCCTGCCGTATCCGCCGCCGAGCGCAGGCGCCGGCGCTGCGCTGCAGCAGGAGGTCGCCGCGGTCACGAAGCGCGGCGACAGGATCAAGGTCGCGGTGATCGCGACCCCGACCGACCTCGGCTCCGTGCCGAGCCTGTTCGGCAAGCCGTCGGCGTACGCTGCGTTCCTCGGCCAGGAGCTCGGCCTGTCGTACGCGGCCACTCTGCTCGTCGTGATGCCGGCCGGGTTCGGGGTCTACGACCACGGCGCCTCGACCTCGGCTGACGATGCGGCTCTCAAGAGCGTCGCGATCCCCGGGGCGAGCCCCGACCAGCTGGCGAGCGCCGCCCGCACGGCGGTGGGCGTCCTCTCCTCTGCGGGCCTGTTGCACTACAAAGACCGGCTGGCTCCGAGCGTCTACGCGTTCGCGCAGACGGTGCAGCCGGGAGCCGTCGCGAAGCTGCGCTACGCCGTCTCCGACGACAGCGGCCGCGCATCGCTCGTTCTCCGCGTCCGCGACAGCGGCCGCGTGCTCACGACGGTGCGCCTGCCGACTCGGGCGCTGAACGTCAACGCGCTCTACACGCTCGACTGGCGGGTACCGCGGGCACTCGCGGGAAAGATCCTCCAGTTCTGCGCGCAGGCGACCGACCCGAGCGGGAACGCCAGCGCCGCGTCGTGCGCGGCGATCACGGTGGCCTGAGGCTCCTCGGGCTTACTTCGGCTGGGTGCGCATGATCCCATTCGAGCTCACGGCGCCCTTCGAATCGAACTGGAAGACCCCGGCGAACTTGTCGGAGATGCTGACACCCAGGCTGCTCGGCAGAGGGCTTTCGGCCGTCGCGCGATAGCAGCTCACCTTCACCCCCTGGTAGACCGGAGCCGCGGACGCATCGGCCACGTTGATCACCTTGCAGCCGAGCGCGATCTTCGAGGTGATCTGGAGCCCGAACACGTCGCCGACGTTGACGCGGTAGACCTTCGCCGCCCGGCTGCGCGCCGCGGGCTTGCGCTTGAAGATCTGCTGGGACGAGCCGTCGGCCTTGATCTTGCTGAGCACTGCGGTGCCGTCGACCGCGAGACCGACGGAGTAGCTGCCGGCGAGCGGCTTGTCCTTCCCCCAGAGCAGGCAGCCGACTCCGTCCTTGCCGCTCGACCTCACCGCAAAGCAGGCGACGCGCGTGCCGAGGACGTCGACCGCGTCCCCGATCTTCAGCTGGACGCTCTTCTGGGAGGCCGCGGAGGCGCTCACCGAGAGGACGGCGAGTGCGACGGAGAAGAGGGCAACCGGGAGCAGCACGCGCCTGATGTGCATGCTCTCATCCTCGTGACGCGGCGCGGCCGCGCATCCGAGCCGCCACGGAGGCGTCTTGCGGGAAACCCGCGGGCTAGACGGTGACGACGACCTTGCCGCGCGCGTGGCCGGCCTCGAGGTACTCGAGCGCCTGCGGAACCTCGCTCAAGGGGTACGAGCGATCGACCACGGGCGTGACCTTGCCGGCTTCGATCAGCTCCGCCAGGGCGACCAGGTCCTCCTTGCGGACCTTGGCGGCGACCATCCGCAGCCGCTGGCCCACGAACGGCGAGAGCACGACCGCCCGGAGCGACTGAGCCATCGGCCCGAGCAATCCGCCGCTCCCCGCGTCCCTGCCGACTCCTCCTCCGACGAGCACGAGGGTCCCCCTGGGCGCCAGCGCGCGCCTCAGGTCCGGCAACGAGCGATTCCCGGCGACGTGGAGGATCAGGTCGTACCGCCGCCCGCTCCGGGCGAAGTCCTCGACGGTGTAGTCGAGGACATGGTCGGCGCCGATCGATCGGACCAGCTCGACGTTCCGCGTGCTGCAGACGCCCGTGACGTCGCCGCCGAGGGCCTTCGCGATCTGGACGGCGAACGTGCCCACGCCTCCGGCGGCACCGTTGACGAGGACGGTCTGGCCCGGCTCGAGCTTCCCCTGGTCGCGGAGGCCCTGGAGCGCGGTGCACCCCGCGATGGGAACCGCGGCGGCCTGCTCGAAAGTGAGCCCGGCCGGCTTGCGCGCGAAGTCCTTCTCTCCGCCGCGGCAGTACTCGGCAAAGGCGCCGCCCGGCCCGCCGAACACCTCGTCACCGGCGCGAAACTCCGTCACGGCGGCGCCGACCTCCTCGACCAGACCCGCCGCATCGATGCCCGGAACGATCTTCCTGGGTCGTCGCAGCCCGAACACCAGGCGGACGAGGTAAGGCTCGCCTCTCAGCAGGTGCCAGTCGGCGGGGTTGACGGAAGCCGCCCGAACCCGCACGAGCACGCCGTCGTCGCCGACCGCCGGCCTCTCGATCTCACGGAGCCTCAGGCCGTCAGGCGGGCCGTACTCGCTTCCGACGATCGCTTGCAGAGCGCGCCCCCCGGTCGCGGGCCTCAGATTGATGGAGCCAGCCGGGCTCGAACCGGCGACCTTCGCGCTGCCAGCGCGACGCTCTCCCAGCTGAGCTATGGCCCCAGAGCGAAGGAGAGTGTAGCGCGCCTAGGCGGGAATCGCTTCGACCCTCTCGGCGGGCACGTCGCCCCAGAGGTCCTCGAGCCGGTAGTAGGCGCGGGCGTCCGGCGTGAAGACGTGGAACACCACGTCGAGGTAGTCGGCGACGATCCAGGTGCCCTCCTTGGCGCCCTCGACCGACTTCGGCAGGATGCGGCCGTCGCGCTTCAGCTGCGCGTGCACCTCGTCGAAGATCGCGTCGGTCTGCCGCGGGTTCTGGCCCGTGCAGACGACGAAGAAGTCGGTGTAGGTGCAGACGGGCCGCATATCGAGGATCACGACGTCCGTTGCCAGCTTCTCCTGGGCGAGAGCGGCGATGCGACGGGCTTGTTCTAGCGAGTTCAGAAGCGGTCCGGATCCTCTGTCGGGTGCGGCCAGTCTAGCCGAGGTCAACGGACGTACAGCCGCAGGTCGTCGATCAGCTCGGCGACACCGGGTGGGACGAGGTCGCCGATCGGCTCGCCGCGGGCGACGCGCTCCCGCACCTCGGTCGACGAGGCCGCGTTGGGCTCGATCTCGAAGAAGAGCACGCGCTCCGGCCGCCGGAGGCCCTGGAGCACCGCGTCGAGCGTCTCCCGCGGGTAGCCGGGCCGGGTCGCGACGCCGAGCCGCGCGAGGTCGAGGACCGCGTCGGGCTCCTCCCACGAGAGGAACGCGGCGAACTGGTCGGCGCCGACGAGGAAGAGCGGATCGATCCAGTCGCCCGCGCGCAGGGAGTCGACGGTGCGCGCAAACGGGTCGAGCCGAACCTCCGCGAGCCCCGCGAACGCGGCCTCGGCGAGCGCGAGCCGCGCCTCCGCAGGGGCCTCGACGCCCTTGTGCCCGGGGTCTGCGACGACGAGGACGACGAGCCGGTCGAGCCCGAGCTGCTCGATCGCCGCGCGCGCGAGCGCGACGTGGCCGACGTGCGGCGGGTCGAACGCGCCTCCCAGCAGCCCTGTTGTCATCCGAGCTCGAGCTCCGCGCCGCCGACCTCGACCAGGTCGCCCTTGCGGGCGCCGGCCGCCTTCAGCGCCGCGTCGAGCTCCTCCTCGTCGGGTGCCTCGCCGACGACCCGGAAGCCCCGGTCGGTGCGGTAGATGCGATAGCCGGCCCGGCGCGCGGGCTGCGGCCGGTAGACGAGGAACTCCGGCAGCTCGCCGCCCGGGGCGACGGGCGGCGCCGGCTCGGCGGGGCAGAGCTCGAACAGGGCACGCTTGAACTCCTCCACCCCGGCCCCGGTCGCGCACGATAGAGCGAAGGTGCGCAGGACGCGGGGATCGCGGCTTTGCCATGAGGGCGGCTCGGGCAGCAGGTCGATCTTGTTGAGGACGATCGCCTGCGGCCGCTCGTCGAGCCCGGCGCCGTAGGCGGCGAGCTCGTCGTTGATCGTCGCGATCCGCTCGTCGATGTCCTCCTCGGAGCAGTCGACGACGTGGACGATCAGCCGCGCCCGCTCGAGATGCGCGAGGAACTCGTGGCCGAGGCCGAGCCCCTCGCTCGCACCCTCGATCAGCCCGGGCACGTCGGCGACGGTGAGCTGGCGGCCGCTCGGCGAGTCCACGGTGCCGAGTACCGGCTGGATCGTGGTGAACGGATATTCCGCGACCTTCGGGCGCGCGTTCGAGATCCGCGCCAGCAGGGACGACTTGCCCGCGTTCGGCAGCCCGGCGAGCGCCGCGTCGGCGAGCAGCTTCAGCCGGAGCTCGAGCTCGCCCTCCTCGCCGAGGAGCCCGACCTCGGCGTAGC
>Ga0335069_10007483_pt1 | contig 15761 bp, 8 predicted proteins | sample Lox_Sample_11_FD_206714 | JGI IMG/M metagenome (GOLD analysis project Ga0335069, IMG submission 206714) | Soil microbial communities from Loxahatchee National Wildlife Refuge, Florida, United States - Lox_Sample_1.1 | ecosystem: Environmental > Terrestrial > Soil > Wetlands | place: USA: Florida... | reverse complement strand
CCGACGGATTGCCGAGCCACAAGAACGGAGCCACCACGGCGAAAGCCGCCAGCATGACGAGCACCAGCGGCCATGGCCACAACGGAATCACATTGGTTTGTGGAGGTCGTTCCGAATCGCGCATGGCCCGGTGAAAGTCTGTGGACAAATTTACAGGAAATTCATCTGGCTGAAACCTATTGCATACTGCCGCTGGCTAGACTTGCGACATTCGAGGTGGAATAAACCCGGCGTACAGGGGGCTTGCACGAGAGACGGCGTGCTTGTCCCCTTTACGCATTTCAGGGGCTCTGACGCACTGCACTGAGACTGGTGTTGCCCGAAGACTGTCAAAAGGCACATCTAACGTCGACAGTTTCGTTATCATAGGTGCCGAACAGGCGCCATGAAGCCAACCGATGAATCCCGATTGTTGAAGGACGTTGTTGCTAGGCAAAGGAATACTGTCTGGCCCGACACGGTGAGGAACGGCGCCCTAGTGGATTCTTTTCTATGGAGGGGATCGGCGAGCGCGACCCTCGTGCAGAGAGTCGGAATCGCTTTTTTCGGTGCGCTTTTTCTGTGCTCCGCTCTGATGTTCGTCAGGTTTGCTTTGTTAGAGTTCGTCGCCGTGAGAGTAGTTTTGTTCTTATTCGCCGGTTCATGCGGGGCAATCGGAAGTAGGCTACTCCGCAACGCCTTTAGGCATTGAATTCGACTTTAGCTGCGATGCCTGAATGGACGGGTTCTACGCGCTTACTTCTCCCGCACCCCGCTGCTTCACCAGCTCTCCCAGAAACTCTTCCTGGCTCAGCGACTCGTGACGATGTAGAAGCTCAAGCAGCGGATCTTCAAAATGTTCGCCAGCAGAGCCTGACGGATTTTCAGCGGCTGTCCTCAACGCCCGTGGCGTAACCGACAATTCCGGCGTCGTTCCTGGCCGGCTGGTTAAGAATCCAATAAACCTGGTCACCTGGGCGCGCTCTTCTTCTGTGTGGGAAGGAAACTCAATGCCCATGCCAAAGCCGGGATGCATCACGCGCACGCTACCGTCTACCTGTACTTCCATCCCCTCGGCGCGCAGCGTCAGCGAGATTCCCGAATGCTCGGGAAATGGAGATTCGGTTTCGACATAGCATCCGCCCAGGCTCAGATCTGTGAGCTTGCAGTGCGTAACTGGCTCCGGATCGAGCGGAGGCAGTTCCGGCGCATTTGCCGCTACCCAGGCCCGCACGGCTGCCCGGTGGCCTCCAGAAGCGTTGTCGAAATGTACGCCGGCTTGCCCATTGGGATTCGCCCAGGCAATCTCGCCGCGTACTTCAATTTCCTGCTGCACGTTCGGCAACGAGAACCGGGCGCTGATGGATGCCGCTGGGCAAAGTGCATGAGCGGCCAGGACGTCCATCCCGTCTTCACTCAGATCGAGCAGAATGCCTTCAAACTCCGGACCATCCTCAAGCTTGACCTGGATGGGAACCTGCACCGCGACTCGATACGCCGACCGTCGCTCGCGCTTAATGAGCGCGGTGGCGGCGCGCAGGCCCGCTTCGGCCTGCTCGGTGGTCAGTGGTTTATACAGGATGAAATTCGCGCCCTTGCCGAAGACCTTACGGACTTTCGTCTTGTCGCCAAGCAGCGCGACGGTCACGACCCGATTGCTGGATGAAGACTGAAAGATATTCTGCAGAAGAAGTTCGGCGCTATGCGGATCGTCGAAGTCCACCAGCACGGCGTCGAACTTCTGTTCGGTCAGCTGGCAGATGCCTTCGGGATATCCGCAAGCGGTGACGGTGACGCCAAAACCGGACAGCACGGCGGTTAGGACCGCGGACGCTTCCTCGTCTTTGGAAACCAATAGTGCCTGAAACGTCATAAGCGGCTCGCGGTTGTGCCGGCCGAATTACGGCCAGCGCGGAGCTGAAGGTTTTTTCGCCGGACCGGATCCCGCCGAAGCCGCGGCAGCCTTGGCTTGAGGTTGCTCGTCCACTTCGTTCAGGACTGCGGCGTCGTCATCGTCGGTGTCCGCCAGCAGCGGGGCGACCTCGCGCAGCTTTTCCGCCGCCTGTTGCAGAGCTTCAATCTGCTTGCCCAACTGTGCGTACTTGGCCTGCTTGCGTCGCAGGACCTCATGAATATCCTTCATACAGCCCCCTCGTCGAATTTAAAGTGGGGGTAGTGGGGGGTCAACGGCAATCCCAGCGCTAAGGGTTACGGGGGTCACGTCCGCACAGCCGGGATTTTTCCACAGGACGACATCGGCGTTAACAGCAAGAAAAATCGCGGCTTACCTGCGCAAGCACCTTCTACTCTGTTGCCGAACTTTACAATCACCGGCTACTGATCATCTGGCTAATGGCTAGGTAGTGCCACCATGTAGCACGAAGGTGGCATTTACATGTCCCGGGGTTAGCCCTACCTTGTACGTGAGCAGTTCTGGGGGAGGGCTGTTCGGGCGTCCCATAATCCGCAAGGGTTTGGGACGCTTCTCATTTTTGGGACCCACATCGCTCCTCTCTTATCACGCCGTTAGGTGATTTCTACCTCTTTACATCCAACAAAAGTCATGTAAGATGGCCGTCCACAGCTGGTGGAGATCCCACCCCAATCAAGACGGAAGTCTTATTGGCGCACGGCAGAGGCTAGTCGTTGCCTGAGGGGGCACGCGAGAGTGTCGAGCTGAACGCGTTTTGGGAGATAGATATGTATTTTTCTTTTCCGCGGCCCCTGCACCTCGTACTGTGCCTGCTTTTGGTGTCATCTTTTGTTTCTTCCCTTTCTGCCCAGACATCAGCGGTCCCGCCTCGCATAGTCCAGCCTGTTAACGAGGACATCAGGACAGTTCTGAAGGGCAACACCCACCCCTTGGCGCGCCCACAGTTCGACCGCGGTGCCGCACCAGCCGATCTTCCCATGAAACGCATGTTGCTCGTGCTCAAGCGCAGCCCCGAGCAAGAGAGTGCACTGCGCCAGCTCTTGGACGCGCAGCAGGATAAAGCTTCTGCCAGTTATCACAAGTGGCTAACCCCGGTACAGTTCGGCACCCAATTCGGTCCGGCTGATCAGGACATTGCCACGGTTACGTCCTGGCTGCAGCGCCATGGTTTCGAAATCGGCAATGTTTCGAAGGGCCGTAATCTTGTTGAATTCTCCGGCACTGCAGGCCAGGTGCGGGAGGCATTTCACACCTCGATCCACAAGTATGTGGTGAACGGAGAATCGCACTGGGCGAACGCCAACGACCCGGAAATCCCGACTGCTTTGGCGCCCGTGGTGGCAGGCATCCATACGCTCCACAACTTTTTGAAGAAGCCGATGATGGAGAGGCTGCAGCAAAAAGTGCCTGCAAAATTGGAGAAGGACAAAGACGGGAAGCCACTGGTGACTTTTTCTGGGCCTCCTTCCGTGCACGCCATGGGGCCGGCGGACTTTGCAACCATCTACAACATCAATCCGCTTTATCAGGCAAATACGCCAATCAACGGTGCCGGAATCGCTATTGCGGTGGTGGCGCGCACCGAAATCAATGAGAGCGATGTATTGAATTTCGACGGCGTCTTCGGCATTACCGGAGGGGGTTACACTCTGGTTGTGAATGGCCCCGACCCGGGCAATCTTGGCGGTGGCGAAGAATTTGAGGCGGTGCTGGACACGACTTGGTCCGGAGCTGTTGCACCTGGAGCTCAAGTGAGAATGGTCGTCTCAGCAATTACGGACACGACTGATGGAGTTGATCTATCTGAGGCCTACATCATAGACAACAATCTTGCCAACATCATGACCGAGAGCTTTGGCTCCTGCGAGGCTCTCTATACTTCCACTGAGGCGCAGGGCGTCTCTACCATGGCCGAACAGGCGGCTGCGCAGGGAATCACATACCTGGTGTCTAGTGGAGATGTGGGGGCGGAGGGCTGCGACAATCCGAATATCGAAACGGTAGCTACGGGCCCGCTTTCAACCAGCATATTGGCTTCCACGCCTTTCAATTTGGCTGTTGGCGGCACAGTTTTCAACGAGCATGGATCGGATGCGACTTACTGGAAGTCGAAAAACGATCCTACAACCCTGGCATCTGCGATTTCATACATTCCCGAAGAGGTGTGGAACGATAGTTGTCTGGCGGCCGATTGTGGAGACAATGCAAACATTTTGGCAGGGGGCGGAGGAGCGAGTACATTTTTTGCAAAGCCCAGTTGGCAGGCCGGCGTTCCTGGCATTCCAAGCGACGGCGCACGGGATGTACCGGACGTTTCCCTGAGCGCTGCCTTGCATGACCCATACATCGTCTGTATTGAAAATTCCTGTGTTCCCGATGCCCAGGGCAACATCTACCTCTATTTCGTGGGTGGCACCTCTGCATCTGCACCTGCTTTCGCAGGGATCATGGCGCTGGTTGATCAAAAGATGGGCGGGTCGCAGGGACAAGGGGGGTATGTCCTCTACCGGTTGGCGGCGGCCGAAAATCTTTCCAAATGTAACGGTTCAAAGACTGGGTTGCCGGATTCATCTTGCATATTCAACGATGTCACAATCGGTAACAACGCCGTCGCCGGGGAGGCCGGCTTTGGAACGAATAGCGCCAAATATCAGAGCGGCATGGGCTACGACTTGGCAACAGGGCTGGGTTCCGTCAATGTCACGAACCTTGTTAACAAGTGGAACTCAGTGACCTTCAATCCGACGACTACCACCATCGACAACCTGACCCCGCTGTCGATCACTCACGGGCAACCCGTCAATGTTTCCCTGAGCGTTGCCGCAAATGGAGGATCAGGGATCCCGACTGGAGACACCACCGTGCTTACCAGTCCGGGTGCGGCATTTGGACCATTTCCCTTGAACGCAGGTCAAGCTTCTCCAGCGATTAGCTCCTTACAGGGAGGCAGTTATACACTCATTGCCCGCTACGCCGGCGACGGTAATTACGCAGCCAGCACCTCCGCTCCCTCTGCCCCCATTACTGTGAACCCAGAGCCGAGCGCTGTGACGATCACGGCCGAGACGATTGACAACAACTTCAACTTTGTCCCGGTCACTACCGTTCCGTATGGCAGTTATCTTTATTTTCAGGCGACGGTGAAGGGACAGTCTGGTCAAGGCATCCCAACCGGAACGGCGTCCTTAACTGACGACGATGGGTATCTTTCTTACAGTTCTCCATTGAATAATCAGGGAATCGCTTCCACACCGAATTTTCTTTTCAGCCATCCGGGAGGTTTTCCGCAGGGCGTCTTCTATTTGTCGACTGGACAGCGGACGATTAACTCCTTCTATCAGGGCGATTCAAGTTTCACCGCTAACAATGCTCCGCCACTAACTATCACCATTACTCCCGCATCCACCAGCATTTCAGCCTCCGCCACCGGCGACACCCAGGGTGCTTCGTTAAGTGCGCAGATCTCGACTCACAGCGGCGGCAGCCTCCTCAACGGCAATGTGACCTTCTACGTCGACGGAAAATCGGTCGGCAACGCTGGAACCGGCGGGCAAAGTTTAGCCACGGTCGGGTCGGACGGACGGTTGATTGGAGTACAGTCTGGAACCGAATACTTCAATGCTCCTATGGCCAATGGCACCCATACCCTGAAGGCGGTGTACAACGGCGACCAGAATTACACGACTTCCACCTCGCCCGATGTGCAATTCACTTTGCAGTCCGATTTTACTTTTGTCTCCGATGTCGAACAGTTAAATGTTGACCAAGGCGGCTCGGGGGTGGTGACGCTCACGGTAGCAGCCTTGGATGGCTTCACCGGCACCATTAACTTTGATTCAAGTTCTTGCGGCGGGTTACCTCCCAACTCGACTTGCAGCTTTGCTCCGGCTTCAATCAAGGGAAATGGAACCAGCAAGCTGACGATTCAGACCACAGGCCTGAGTGGGGCTGTCCGTCGCACCCACCCGCTTTACTGGGCGATGTTTATTAATTTCGGGCTCGCCGGCATCCTGGTAATCGGCGCTCCCCGCCAACGGCGTCACTGGTTTCTTTCGGTGATTGCTGTCGCAGTGTTGATGGCTCCCGTCGTGGGTTGCGGTGGTGGTAGTTCAACTTCACAGACCCCGCCTCCCCAACCGAATCCGACTCCATCCGGGACATATTCCATGACCCTCAAGGCTGCCAGTGGTTCGTTGAGCCATAGTGTTCCTTTGACTCTTATCGTCAAATGAGGCGCGATGGATTCCGATAAGATGGCCTCAGGTCCAAATTGATTGCAAGCAAGACTGCGCCTGATAAAAGGACCATCTCCGGAGCCTGGTTGAAGCCGAAAGATCTATCGATTCTTCTGCTCCTCACGTTGGGAGCGCTGCTCATCCATGGTTACCATCCCTGGGCGGAAGATGCTGAAATCTATCTTCCGGGCATCGAAAAGACGCTTCACCCCCAGCTGTTTCCCCACAATGCCGAATTTTTCGAGGCGCATGAAAAGTCCACGTTGTACCCCAACCTCATCGCCGGATCAGTGCGGCTGACGCATCTTCCGTTGGACGTCGTTCTCTTCGCCTGGCACATCGCCTCGATCTTCCTTTTTCTTCTGGCCTGTTGGATGTTGAGCGCCCGCTGCTTCGCCAGCCGGCGGGCGCGCTGGGCCGCTGTGGCGCTTGTTGCAGCTCTGTTGACGATCCCCATTGCCGGAACTGCGCTTTACATTCTCGACCAGTACCTCAACCCGCGTAGCTTTTCGGCTTTTCTCTCCATCTTCGCGATCGTCAAATGTGTTGACAGGAAGTACGTCCCCGCCGGCCTGTTGATGCTGGTTACTTTTGCCATCCATCCCTTGATGTCAGTTTTTACTTTTTCGTACTGCGCGCTACTGGTGCTTTGGCCAAGATTTGATCGGCGCACAACGACACTCGCGATTGCCCTGCCGTTTGGCGTCACTTTCGCTCCGCCGCCGGAGTCGTATCACCTCGTTGCGTTGTCGCATCCCTTCCACTACATCACGCGCTGGCATTGGTATGAATGGCTGGGAGTGGTAGGTCCGCTCGTCATCGTGTGGTGGTTCAGTCGCATCGCTAAATCGCGCCAGATTCCCAACCTGGGGATGATGTGTACAGCCCTCATCCTCTACGAATGTGTGTACATTCCAGCTGCGATTGTTTTGTCGGTCGTGCCGCGCTTCGAAGCATTAGCGCGCCTTGCCCCGGTGCGCAGCCTGTTTCTCGTTTATGTGCTGATGTTCTTGTTTGCCGGCGGCTTGATCGGCGAGTACATTCTGAAAAACCATTTCTGGCGATGGCTGGTCTTATTTATTCCGATCTGCGCCGGGATGTTCTTTGCCCAGCGCGCTTTGTTCCCGGCAAGCGCTCACATCGCGTGGCCGGGAGTGCGATCGAAAAATCCCTGGGTCCAGGCGTTTGTGTGGATTCGTGACAACACTCCCAATGACGCTTACTTCGCCCTGAACCCTCAATACATGAATCTGGACGGCGAAGACGAGCAAGGCTTCCGCGCCATCGCCCAGCGCAGCCAGTTAGCGGACGCGGTCAAAGATTCCGGCGCGGTGTCGATGTTCCCGATCATGGCAGACGAATGGTTACGCCAGGTGCAGGCGCAAGACAGGTGGCAGCATTTTCAATTGCAGGATTTTCAAAAGCTGAAGGCGGACTTTGGTGTGACTTGGATCGTCGCCGAGCAACCGAACGTGACAGGACTCGACTGTCCTTACCAGAACTCCACCGTCAAGGTCTGTCGGCTGCCGTAATCAGTCCGCGTGACTCGTTGCCGGAGACGCCGGCCCGGGCAAGTCCGCTCGCTTCTTTCCGCGAATTCGCAGCCGGTCCATGTAAAGGTAGACCACAGGAGTGGTAAACAGCGTCAGCGCCTGGCTGACAATCAATCCGCCGATGATCGTGATGCCCAGCGGGCGGCGCAGTTCGAAGCCAACGCCGGTTCCCAGTGCCAACGGCAGACCGCCCAGCAATGCCGCAGCAGTTGTCATCATGATCGGTCGGAAGCGCAGCAGGCACGCCTCGTGGATCGCATCCAGCGGCGATTTGCCTTCCTTGCGTTCCGCCTCCAGAGCGAAATCGATCATCATGATCGCGTTCTTCTTCACCAGCCCAATCAACAGGATGATGCCGATCATCCCAATCACGTTCAATTCCATCCCTATGAGTTTGAGCGCAAGCAGGGCACCGACTCCGGCCGAAGGAATGGTCGACAGGATGGTGATGGGGTGAATGAAGCTTTCGTACAGAATTCCCAGCACGATGTAAACCGCCAGCAAAGCGGTAAACAGCAGCAACAGTTCGCCCTTCTCTGAGTCCTGAAATGCCGCCGCAGTACCCTGGAAACTGGCATGGATCGTGGCAGGGAAGCGTATGGACTGCTCCGCCTGTTCGATGACCTGCGTTGCCTGGCCTAACGATACGTTCGGCGCCAGGTTGAAAGAAATTGTAACTGAGGGCCATTGTCCCTGGTGGCTGACCGCCAGCGAAGTATTCGACGGTCCAAAGTGACTAAAGGCCGCCAGCGGCACCATGTTGCCGGTGGACGAACGCACGTAGACACTCTTCAATGTGTCCGGACTTTGCTGGTATTCTGGCGCAACTTCCATCACCACGTGATATTGGTTCAGGGCTTCGTATATGGTCGAAACCTGGCGCTGGCCGAAAGCGTCATACAAGACGGTATCGATATCCGCCGCGGCAATCCCCAGCCGGGATGCCGTGTCACGATCGATCACCACACTTGCCTCCAGCCCCTTGTCCTGCTGATCGGTGTTCACCTGGCGCAGTTGAGGGAGTGCGCGCATCTTCTGCAAAAGCTGCGGCGCCCATTCATTCAATTCATTGAGGTCCTCTCCTTGCAGGGTGTATTGATACTGCGCCTGGCTGACGCGGCCGCCAATCTGCAAATCCTGCTGCGATTGCATGTACAGCGTTGCCCCGGGAACTTCGGCAAACTTCCGGCTGAGTTCCGCGATGACCTGGTCCGCATTTATCTTGCGGTCGCCCTGCGCCTTCAGCGTGATGTACATGCGTCCCTGGTTCATCGCCGTGGTTCCGCCGCAGAAGCCGATCATGGTCGCTACATTCGGGTCCTTCATGGCGATCGCCACGTAGCGTTGCATCTTCCGCTTCATAGCATCGAAAGAAATATCCTGGGCGGCTTGTACCGTTCCCTGAATTCTCCCTGTGTCTTGCTGCGGGAAAAATCCTTTCGGCACTGCTTTGAACATCGAAAAGCTCAAAACCGCGGTTCCAATGGTTATGAGCAGCACCACAAACTGGTGCCGCAAGACCCATCCCAGCGCGGTCGCGTAAATTTTTAGCACGCCATCGAACACCTTCTGGCTGCCGTTATAAAAGCGTCCATGTTTCTCATCGTGCAAAGATTTCAGAAGTTGCGCGCACATGGTCGGCGTAGTGGTCAGCGAGACCAGCAGCGAGACGCCGATGGCAATGCTCAACGTCACTGCAAATTCACGGAACAGCCGGCCGACAATGCCTCCCATCATCAGGATAGGAATGAACACGGCTACGAGCGATGTGCTCATAGACAACACGGTGAACCCGATCTCTTTCGCGCCGCGGAACGCCGCCTGCACGGGATCGAGTCCCTGCTCCAGATAGCGCGTGATGTTCTCCAGCACGACGATGGCATCGTCCACGACAAATCCGGTCGAAATTGCCAGTGCCATCAGCGATAGATTGTCCAGGCTGTAGCCGATCAGATACATCACCCCGAAGGTTCCAATCAGCGACAACGGCACTGCGATGCTGGGGATGATGGTGGCGCGCACGGTGCGCAGAAAGACAAACACCACGAGGATCACCAGCACGACCGAGATCATCAGCGTGATTTCGATGTCGTGCACTGACGCCCGTACGGTTGTGGTACGGTCCGCGACTACGTCCAGCTTGATCGCCGGTGAAATCGACGCCTGCAGCTGCGGCAGTTCGGCCAGAACATTGTCGACCGTCTGGATGATGTTGGCAGCCGGCTGGCGCCAGATAAGAACGATGACTGCACGCTTGCCGTTCGACACGCCGTAAATGTGCGCGTCCTCCACGGAATCCTGAACGTCCGCGACGTCTTCCAATCTCACCGCTGCGCCAGTCTGCTTGTTGTAGCCAACGATGAGCGGCTTGTATTGATCTGCCAGCATCATCTGATCGTTGGCATTCACCGTCCACGACTTGGTATCGTTCGAGACCTCGCCCTTGGGGCGGTTGGCGTTGGCGGCATTGAGCGCCAGTCGCACATTATCGAGTCCGATCCCGGTATTGTTGAGGAGATAAGGATTCAGTTCCGCCCGCACCGCCGGGTTGGCGCCTCCCCCGACATACACTTGACCCACACCGCTGATTTGCGCCAGCTTTTGTGACAGGATGGAGTTCCCCTGGTCATAGACTTCCGGCAAGGGAATACTATCGGAACTGAGCGACAAGATCAGGATCGGCGCATCCGCAGGATTGACTTTGCGGAACCATGGATTCCCCGGCAAATAAGACGGCAGCTGGCTGCGCGCGGCATTGATCGACGCCTGCACATCGCGCGCGGCCGCGTCGATGTTCCGATTCAAGTCGAACACCAGCACAAGGCCCGTCGACCCTAGCTGGCTGACCGACGTCATCTGAGTGATACCGGCGATGCGTCCGAATTGCCGCTCCAGGGGAGTTGCCACCGCCGAAGCCATTGTCTCCGGGCTTGCACCGGGCAGACTGGCGGAAACCTGGATGACCGGGAAATCAACCTGCGGCAATGGCGCCACTGGGAGCATGGTGAACGCCAGAGCGCCCGACATTAGGAGAGCCAGGGTCAGCAGCGATGTGCCGATCGGACGGCGAATGAATGGAGCAGAAATATTCATCGCTAATCCCCGGTGGCAGGTTGCTCCAGCGTTTTGCGGAATCCCCAGCTCTCAAAGCGCTGGGCCAGGCGGTCAAACCACAAATAGACGACGGGAGTGGTGTACAGTGTCAACGCTTGTGACACGAGCAAACCGCCCACAATCGTAATTCCCAGCGGGTGCCGCAGTTCCGATCCCGTGCCGGTTCCAAGAGCCAGGGGCAGGCCGCCCAGCAATGCCGCCATCGTTGTCATCATGATTGGCCGGAACCGCAACAGGCAGGCCTGGAAGATCGCTTCCTCCGGCGCCTTGTGCTCAACGCGCTCCGCTTCCAAGGCGAAATCGATCATCATGATCGCGTTCTTTTTCACAATACCAATCAACAGGATGATTCCAATAATCGCGACCACGCCAAGGTCATTGCCTGTGACCAGCAGCGCCAGGATCGCTCCCACACCGGCCGATGGCAGTGTCGACAGAATGGTGATGGGGTGAATGTAGCTCTCGTACAACACACCCAGCACGATATATACCGTGATAATCGCCGCCACAATCAGCCACGGTTCGCTCGAGAGCGAATTGCGGAATGCGGCAGCGGTTCCCTGGAATGCGGTATGGACGCTGGCCGGCATTCCAATCTCTTTTTCAGCTTCGTCGATTGCCTTGGTCGCATCACCCAATGAGGCTCCGGGAGCAAGGTTGAATGACAGTGTGACCACAGGGAATTGTCCCTGGTGATTCACCGCCAGCGATGTATTCGATGTGTGAATCTGCGTGAAGGACGAAAGCGGAACCTGTGTGCCGTTATTCGCTTTCACATACAAATCTTTGAAGGCCCCCGGATTTTGCTGGAACTGCGAGTCGACTTCCAGGATGACGTGATACTGGTTCAGCTGGGTAAAGATCGTTGACACTTGCCGCTGCCCGTACGCGTCGTACAGCGTGTTGTCTACTTGCGCGGGAAGAATGCCGAGTCGCGACGCCGTGTCACGATCAATGACTACATCCGCTTGCAGCCCACCGGTTTGCTCGTCGGTGGCGACATCTCGTAGTTGCGGCAGGGTGCGCAGTTTGTCCACCAGTTGAGAGGACAGCTTTGCCAATTCGCGGGCATCGGCATCTTCCATGGTGTACTGGAACTGAGTCCGGCTGACGCGGTCCTCGACCGTCAGGTCCTGCACCGGTTGCATGAACAGAGTGATGCCTTCCACCTGCGCCAGTTTAGGTTGCAACCTGCGAATGATCTCCGAGGCTGATGCGCTGCGTTGATCGCGCGGCTTGAGGTTGATCTGAATGCGCCCGCTGTTCGGCGTGAGGTTGGTGCCATCGACTCCGATAAACGACGAAAGACTCGCGACCTCCGGGTCCTGCAAAATAATGCTGGCCAGCGATTGCTGGTGCTGCGCCATTGCCGAAAACGATACGCTTTGCGGCGCGTCGGAAATGCCCAGGATGACGCCCGTGTCCTGCACCGGGAAAAAGCCTTTGGGCACGACAATGTATAGAAGCAGCGTCAGCACCAGCGTGCCAACCGTGACCAGAAGCGTGGTTGTCTGATGTCGTAAAACGAACTTCAGCGTGTACCCGTAATACTCGATAACCCGGTTATAAAAGTTTTCTGAACTCTTGTAGAAGCGGCTCTCCTTGCCGGCCTCCTTGGGCTTCAGCAGGCGGGCGCACATCATCGGTGTCAAGCTGAGTGACACCACGGCCGAGACCAGAATCGTGACCGCCAAAGTCACGGCAAACTCGCGGAAGAGACGGCCAACGATATCGCCCATAAACAGCAGGGGGATGAGCACGGCGATCAGCGATACCGTCAGCGAAACAATCGTGAAACCAATCTGCCCGGCGCCCTTCAACGCCGCTTCAAGAGGAGGATCGCCCTCTTCCAGGTATCGTGAGATGTTTTCGATCATCACGATCGCGTCGTCAACCACAAAGCCGGTGGAGATGGTCAGCGCCATCAGCGTCAAGTTGTTGAGGCTGTACCCCAGCAGGTACATGACGCCGAACGTTCCGACGATAGAAAGCGGCACTGTAACCGCGGGGATGGAGGTGGCCCAGAGATTTCGCAGGAAAAGAAAAATGACACCCACGACCAGCACCACGGTCAGCATCAGTTCGAACTGAACGTCTTTGATCGAAGACCGGATCGTCTCCGTCCGGTCAGTAAGAATCGAGACACCTACTGCCGCTGGCAAGCCTGCCTGTAACTGTGGCAGCAGCTTCTTGATGCGGTCCACCACGCTGATGATGTTTGCGCCAGGCTGGCGCTGGATGTTCATGATGACCGCGGGATCGGTATTCATCCAGGCGGCCTGCATGGTGTTTTCAATTCCGTCTGTGACCAGCGCCACGTCTGAAAGTCGTACCGGCGAACCGTTGCGGTAGGCGACAACGATAGGACGATATTGATCTCCGGAGAGCAGTTGATCGTTGGCGCCGATGGTGAACGATTGCCGCGGGCCATTGAGCGTGCCCTTGGCCTGGTTTACGTTCGCCGCAGCCAATGCGGTCCGTACGTCCTCCAGACTCAACCCGTAGGAAGCTAGCGCAGCCGGGTTCGCCTGAATTCGCACCGCGGGCTTTTGGCCGCCGCTGATCGACACCAGGCCTACACCGGTCACCTGCGAAATTTTCTGCGCGAGGGCGGTGTCGGCGAGATCCTCAACCTTCGACAGCGGTAGGCTCTTCGAAGTCAGTGCCAGCGTCAGAATCGGCGCGTCGGCCGGGTTCACCTTGCTGTAGATCGGCGGGTTCGGCAGGTCAGTCGGTAGATAGGTTTGCGCCGCATTGATCGCGGCCTGTACTTGTTGCTCTTCAACGTCGATGTCCTGGTCAAGCCCGAACTGCAGCGTGATGACTGAGCTACCGAATGAACTCGTCGAGGTCATCTGGCTCAAGCCCGGAACCTGTCCAAACTGGCGCTCCAGCGGTGCCGTGACCGAGGAAGCCATCACATCCGGGTTGGCTCCCGGATAAAACGTCATGACCTGAATCGTCGGGTAATCCACCTGCGGCAGGGCTGATACCGGCAGCTGGTTGTAGGCGACGAAGCCCACCAGCAGGATCGCCACCATTAACAGTGCGGTGGCAACCGGCCGAAGGATGAAAATTCTCGACGGATTCATTTACTGGGATTTCCCGAACCCTGCGTGGCCTGGTTCGACTGCGCCTGAGACCCATTGCTGCCAGGCGCTGCAGGCTGCCGCACCTGGATCTTGCTGCCTTCCTGCAGCTTGTCTTGGCCATCGGTCACCACCACTTCATCCGGCGTAATTCCGCTGGCGATGTTGGTGAGATTGTCCTGCGTGAATGCGATTGTGACCGGGCGAATATCAACGGTGTTGTCGGGCTTGGCGACGAACACGTACGTGCCTTGTGGCCCGCGCTGCACGGCCGCGGCTGGTATCACCGTGCTGTCCTTCCGCACTTCAAGCAACAACCGAACATTCACGAACTGATTCGGCCAGAGCGAGTTGTCTTTGTTATCGAAAACAGCTTTCAGCTTGCCCGTGCCTGTACTCTGGTCGATCTGGTTGTCGATGGTCAGCAATTTCCCCGTTCCCAGTTTTTGCTGGTTGTCGCGGTTGTAAGCCTCAACCTCGAGAGCCGCTTGGGAAAGACGATGCGACACTGCCGGCAATTGGTCTTCCGGCAATGTAAATAAAACTGCGATCGGCTGCAGCTGTGTGATCACCAGCATGGGATTAGTGTCGCTCGCGTGGACGATATTTCCCGGATCCACTTGCCGCAATCCGACGCGCCCGTCAATCGGCGAGGTGATGTGGCAGTACGTGAGATTCAACTTCTGATTGTCGATCGTCGCCTGGTCGGTTCGAACCGTACCCTCCAGTTGATCTACTGTCGCGGCCTGCGTGTCTACTTGTTGCTGCGACATGGCGCCGGAATCCTGAAGCAGTCCTTTGTAACGTGTGTAGTTAAGCTTGGCGTCACGCAACGAAGCCTGGTCTTTAAATAAGGTCGCTTGTGCCTGCTCCAGTGCGACCTCGTACGGACGGGGATCGATGACCGCGAGCAGATCGCCTTTCTTGACGAACTGTCCTTCGCGGAACTTGACCTCGACCAGTTCGCCGTCAACTCGGGTCTTGATGCTGACCGTATAGAAAGCAGAAACCGATCCCAATCCGGTCAAGTAGTAAGGCATGTCTCGCTTCTCTGCCTTAGACACAGCGACCGGCACAGAGGTCACCACGTTCGCGCGCGCCGAAGACGGCTTGCTATCTCCGCTGCAGCCGAGGGAAACGATCGCAATACCAAGCCCGGCTGACGCCAGAGCCCACGTTGTGTACCGCCCCAAACCGCGACACCCCACGCTCATATGCTGGCCTCGCGCGAACACTTCTTACCTTTGTAGTAGTAGTTTATGATTTTTGGCATTTTCACCTTACCTCAATCTTGGACGTTTGAGGTGTGTCTCGGGTTGCGAAAACTGGCCCGATCTTCGAGGCCGTCCCAAGCAGGAAAACCTTACAGAATCAATATTATTCCAGACATTGCGGCGACTTCGAAGCTTTACAAAATTTTACCTGTATCCGACTTGTTAACCTGTATTTGCAAGGGTTGGAGCGATCTTCGATTACCTCCTATGGCAAGCGCATGATTTCTCGCGTATATTGTTGCGACCCTGAAGGCGCGCCGCCATGACCGGAACCAAATCCATGCCGACGGTCAGCATCCGCGATCTCGACACTTTCGAAGACCTCGCGCAAGTTGAGGCCGTAGAACGCGCCGCCTGGGGTCTGGCCGATCAGGATGTCACTCCTCTTACCCTCGCAATCGCCACTCGTCATGCCGGCAGCATCTGGCTGGGCGCTTTCGACGGTCCCAAACTGGTCGGCTTTGCTTTCGGCTTCCTCGGCCACGAGCACGGACGCCTGGTGCTGCACTCGCACATGCTGGCAGTGCTGGCCCCGTATCAGAATCTGGATCTCGGACGCAAACTGAAGCTTGCGCAGCGCGAGC
>Ga0335069_10007482_pt1 | contig 15761 bp, 11 predicted proteins | sample Lox_Sample_11_FD_206714 | JGI IMG/M metagenome (GOLD analysis project Ga0335069, IMG submission 206714) | Soil microbial communities from Loxahatchee National Wildlife Refuge, Florida, United States - Lox_Sample_1.1 | ecosystem: Environmental > Terrestrial > Soil > Wetlands | place: USA... | reverse complement strand
CCCAGGTTGTTGTACGGCGCCGCGTAGAGGAGGTTCTCCGGCGATCCCGCCGTCCTGCCGGCGGGGCCGATCTTCGGACCCACCAGGCTCAGGATCTCGTACCGGGAGGCAATGGTCGTTCCCGCAATGGGCGTGCCCGGATCGCTCCAGAGCGGCTGGACGAACGTGACGACGGCCCCGCTCGCGGCGAGCTCTTTGGCAATCAGGTTCGGATAGCTGTAGATCTGGGACGATTCGTAGAGACCGTTGGACTGGTACCCCGCCGTCAGGCTGTTCCCGATCGAGACATAGCTCTTCACGGAGATCGACCCCAGGCCCGCCACCGGCCCGGGAGCCTTGTCCGTACAGCTGCCGACCAGGACGGCAAGCAGAAGGGCGAAGATCGCGACAGTTACACTCGTTGCTTTCATGGAGATTCTCCGGCCGATTGTTGTCAGAACTTGAATTCGATGTCCGCCCCGAACAGGTTGGCGTACGTGTGGTACGTCCCGTCGAAGCTGATTTCCGGCGCCGTGTTCTGCACGGTCCTGTCGCTGAACTTCAGGAAGAAGTAGGCCACGCTGACGTTCCAGTGGTTCGTAATGTCATACCCGAGGCCGACGTTCAGACCGTTCCGGTTTGCGTCCGGGAGCATCGGTTCAGAATACGTGTCGCTCACAGGGGAGTGGTCGTACAGGTACCCTGCCCGGAAATGCCAGGGTGCCATGGTGTACTCCCCGCCGATGCGGAGAATGTATGTGTCGCTGTAATTCTTGGCGGAACTGACGACGCTGTTGTTCGCCGCAAACGTGAAGGCCAGCGTCTTGTAGGAGGACCATCCGATGTACTGGTAGTCCGCCTCGAGTTCGAGGTTCTTCATGAGCCTGTAGGCGATGCCCGCGAAACCGGTCGCCGGGAGCGTGATCGAGGCCGTGACATCACCCTGCGGCAGGCCGAGCGCCGTGTAGTCGGGGGAGAACGTCGCCGTTCCGGAAGCGTCCACCTTCGCCTTGCTTCTGTAGGAAACGCCGAGTGACAGATCAGGGGTCACCTTGAAGAGGAGGCCGCCGCTGAATGCCATCGCATGACCCGACATGTCGAGTGTCGAGCTAACGGGAGCCGGCGTCTGGATTCCCCGGGTGTCGACTCCGCGTGTCAGCTTCACGGTACCGGCAACGTACGCCACGCCCACGCCGACGGAGAGCTGGTCCCAGATCCTGTAGGCGACCGTGGGGGTGATAAACCACGTCGCCAGGTCGGTCTTCACGGCCAGGAACCGTCCCGGCCAGGCCGACGGCCACTCTGTGCCGAGTCCGTACTGGTTGTTCACGCTCACACCGACGGTCATGCGATCAAAGACGGGATAGACGACATACCCGTTGACCGGCGTGAAGAGCTGTTTCGCCTGCTCGTACTTCTGGTTTGTGTTCGCTTGCAGGGGACCGTAGAAGGTTGAGTTGAACACAATCCCCGTTGCCCCCAGCATGATCGAAGGTGTGGTCTGGAATCCCAGACCCGCGGGATTGAAATACATGGCTGAACCATCGTTGGCCCGTGCGGCGAACGCCCCCGCCTGCGACATCGCATTGGCACCATGTTCGTTGAGCTGAAATCCCCCTGCCAGCGCCACGGATGCCACGAGCAGCGTCAGGAGAAGTATCTCCCCGAGTTGTCGAATGCGCGTCATGATAACTCCTTCTGTGTGGGTGGAATGGTAGCGGACGGTGAAGGTGAACAGATTTCGTGAGCGAGAAAGAACGATGACGATTCAGGTGCCTGGAGCAGACGGGTAGATTCAGGTAAGGGGCTGGAGCAAAAAAATATACAATTGCGGACGCTAAGACTCAACCCAAAAAGGGGAAATCCGCCTCCCGGGGGTCAGTCAAACATTGAAGCGGAAGTGGGCAACATCCCCCTCCTGAATGACATAATCCCGCCCCTCCAGGGCAAGGAGGCCGGCCTCCCGGACAGCGGCTTCGGAGCGGAGGCGCTTCAGGTCTTCAAATTTGATGATTTCGGCCCGGATGAACCCTTTTTCAAAATCGGAATGCACGACACCGGCAGCCCGCGGAGCAGGCGTGCCCCGGGGGACAGTCCATGCATGAACCTCCCGGGGGCCGACAGTAAAGAAGGTGACCAGGGAAAGGAGGGCGTACCCTTCGTGAACGAGCTGCGCGAGACCCGATTCCCGCACGCCGAGATCGGCAAGGAACGCCCCCCGCTCTTCCTGCGGGAGCTGAGCCACTTCGGCCTCCAGGGCCGCGCTCACGGTCACCACGCGCGCTCCTTCCTTCTCTGCCAGGGCGCACACAGACTTCACGAGAAGATTTTCTCCCCCTTGCTCCCCTTCGTGAACATTGCAGACGTACATGACGGGCTTCGCGGTGAGGAGGTGGCAGTCGCGCAGCCAGGGGATCTCCTCTTCCGAGAGATGTCCGAGATACCGGGCCAGGCGTCCGCCCCCCAGGTGGTCGCGGATGCGTGAGTAGAAGTCAGATTCAGCGCGTGCCTTCTTTTCCCCTCCCCTGGCACGCCTGGCCGCATCGGCCAGCTTCTTCTCCACCGTATCGAGATCCTTGAAGATCAGCTCCGCCTCGACGACGCCGATATCCCGCACGGGATCGATGCTCCCGTCGACATGGACGACGTTCGGATCGTCAAAGCACCGGACGACGTGGGCGATCGCGTCGACATCCCGGATGTGCGCCAGGAACTGGTTGCCGAGTCCCTCCCCGCTGCCCGCCCCCCGCACGAGTCCCGCGATGTCGACAAACTCGATCGTCGAGGGAATCGTGCGTGCCGGCCTGTAGATGCCGGTCAGCACGTCCAGGCGCGCGTCGGTGATCGGCACCACGCCGATGTTCGGCTCGATCGTGCAGAAGGGGTAGTTGGAGGCGTCCGCGCGTCCGGCGGTGATCGCGTTGAAGAGTGTCGACTTCCCGACGTTGGGGAGGCCGACGATGCCGCAGTTGAAGCCCATCAGGAAGGGGCGGAGGCGCGGGCGGTCTTCCCCATGAGCCGGAGGAGATCGTTCCTGTCCCTGAAATCGGGGTCCGCGTTCGCCCAGAGCGCAAGCAGCCTTCCCCCGATCTCCGCCGTCATGCGCGAGTCTCCCCTGGCGTGGTAGATCCTGACAAGCGTCAGGAGCACCTGAGGGGAGTTCGGGTTGACCTCGAGCGCCCTCCCGCAATCATCCAGGGCGTCTTCCAGCGCTCCCTGTGCAAGATGGGTCTCTGCGCGCTGGCGCTCCACCGCGGCGCGCGTGAGCGGGAGGGAATACCCCATTGCGCTGTCGCATTCCGTGAGCGCGCCGGCGAGGTCTTTTTTATCGGCGAGCAGAGCGGCCCGCATGAGGTGATAGGAGAGCATCGCGCTCGAGTTCGTCAGGTGCCGGTGCGCGAGGTCTCGGGCAATCCGCTCGAGCACCTTCTCCGCCGCGGCGAACTCGCGGAGCTTCCCCAGCGTCCGCACCAGCCCCTCCGCCGCCCCGTAGTTCACGCTGTCGACGGCGAGAGCCCGGCGGAAACCTGATTCCGCTTCCCCGTACGCTCCCCGCCTGTACTGCAGGGACGCGTCGGCGACCAGGTGCCCCGCTTCTATCTCGGGACCCTGGGGGAGGAGCGAGAGTGCCTTGTGAAATTGCGCTTCCGCCTCCTTCAATCGTCCCAGCACCGTGTAGACGCTCCCGATCTCCCTGATCGCGTACCAGTAGTCGGGCTTGAGCTCGAGTGCGCGCTTGTACTGCGCGAGCGCTTCGTCGTACCTGCCGGCCCTGACCAGGAGATCGGCATAGCTCGCCCGCGGGTCCGCAGCATCCGGCGCAAGACGGATGTACCGCTGCATGAGCCGGACGGCCTCCTGCTGATTCCCCAGCGTCGAATAGGCGTAGCCGAGCGACATCACGGCCTGCGCATAGGCGGAGTCGACCTCCACGGCTTTCCTGTAGCAGCCAAGCGCCGCATCGATGTTCTTGTCGGCGTCCTCGTACAGTGCACCCCGGAAGAGATACGCCTCCTTTTCGTCGGGGTAGAGCCGGATCAGCGAGTCCGCCGTGGCACCGGCCAGGTCGTTGTTGAATTCCAGCCGCGCACGCCACATTGTAATGAACAGCCGCTCCCGCTCCGTCACGCCCACGGCATGCCGCACCGCCTCGTTCATGGCGCCGGCTGAGGCCGCGGCCGCCCCGCTGGCAGCCTCGACCATTGCGAGACGGCACCAGGCCATTGCAAACGTGGAGTCGTACCGGAGGGCCTCTTCGAACGAGTGCTTCGCTTCAGGGTAGTAGAATCTCTCCCACTGCGCGATCCCTTCGTTGTAAGGAGGGAGCGCGTCCCCGGAGGACGTCGTGACCTTCTGCTCCCTGCGGCAGCCCAGGACTGTCAGGCACGCAAGCAGTGCGAGGCCGGCTCCCCGGATGGGTCTCATGACGCGTCGCCGCCCCGGGATGCCGGAGGAGGTCCGGGAGGCGCCTCGTCGCCCAGCTCGCGCAGCGCCGCAAGTCCTGCGGCGATCTTCTCGACGTTCTCTCCGATCACGTTGAAATAGTGTTCCACTTTTTCCCTGTCGGGAGAGCCGTTTTGCAGGTAGTACGCAGACATCCGGAGCACGCCGAGCGGGTTACTGACGTCGTGAACGATGTTGCGGATGCTCGCCTTGAGATCGCGGAGCTGGAGGACAGGATCGTCGTGCTGAGAGGTCATGAAGGGCCTGGCTGTATCACAGGCTCAATATAGCGGTTGCCTTCTACCGTGTCAAGGAGCGTGTGACGAAGCGGCGGGGGGGATTGCTTCGCAGAAAGCGCTCGCAATGACAGGCTCGAGCGCTCGCAATGACAGGCTCGAGCGCTTTTTGCGTCCCGCCGCAGGCGGGGCAATCTCAGTGGAACCGGGCATTCTCGATATTGTCGATCTCCCGCAGAAGGTCCTTTTTCGTAAACGAGGACTTGCTCATCAGTCCCGCGACGCACGAGCCGAGCTGCGCATGCGTCTCCTCGTCGATCTCCATCGACGTCAGTATGATGATCGGGATGGCGCGCGTGGCCGGTATCTGCTTGAGCTGGTAGGCGACGTTGAACCCGGAGATCTCGGGCATGATCAGGTCCAGGATGATCAGGTCAGGCCGCTCGCGCGTCGCCACCTCGACTCCTTCCTTCCCCTGGTACGCCTTCAGGACCTGGTAGCCTTCGTTTTCGAGCATGACCTGGATGAGATCCGTGGCCGCGCGGTCGTCGTCGATGATCAGCACGGACGCCTTGTCGCCGGCGTGGCGCGGGAGGATGTGGACGCGGTCGAGCGCCTGGACGAGCTCGTCCCGGTTGACCGGTTTCACGAAATACTCCACGGCGCCGAGACTGAACCCGAGGCTCTTCTCGTCGATGATCGAGACGATGATGACCGGAATGTGTTTGCAGAGAGGATGTCTCTTGAGCTCCTTGAGCACCTCCCACCCGTCCTTGACGGGGAGCAGCAGGTCGAGCGTGATCACGTTGGGCCGCAGGCGCTTGGCCATCTCGACGGCGTCGGACCCGTTGCGCGCGATCTCCACACGGTAGCCCGCCGACTCGATATACATGCGGAGCAGATCCCCCGCCTGCGGGGCGTCTTCAATGACCAGGGCGAGCGGTTTCTCTCCCCCCGGCGCGGTGGAGCGGTTCTGCCGCTCCAGCGCCTCCAGGAGCATTCCCGCCTGAACCAGACGTTCGGATCCGGCGTCGACGATCATGGGGATACGGAAGTGTATGGTCGTCCCTTTCCCCATCTCGCTCTCCGCCCAGATCTTCCCCCCGTGCAGCTCGACCAGCTTGCGCGTGATGGCCAGCCCGAGCCCGATCCCCTCGCGGTTCATCTCCCGCCCGAGCGCCGCCTGCTTGAACGGCCTGAAGAGCCCCGGAAGGTCTTCCGGGGCGATGCCGATCCCCTCGTCCGACACCGTGAAATGGAGGTCATTCTCCTCGCGCTGGAAACTCACGACGACGGTGCCGCCGGGGTGGCTGAACTTCACGGCGTTCGAGACCAGGTTGATCAGAATCTGCTTGAAGCGCGTCTGGTCGACCACGAGCTGCTCGATGTCGGGCGGGAACCGGAACTCGAGCGAGATACCCCGCCCGGTGAGCGCCGCGGCAAGGACCCGCATGATGCTCTCCTCGAAGTAGGAGACGGGGTAGCTCGCAATGTGGAGATCCATCTTCCCCGCTTCGATTTTCGAGAGATCCAGGATGTCGTTGATGATCTGCTGCAGGTGCCGCCCGCTCGTGTTGATGTTCTTCATGAACTCGCGGATGGTCTGCGGCGGCAGCCCGTCGAGCTGCGTCGACACGAGGTCGGAGAAGCCGATGATGGAGTTGAGCGGGGAGCGCAGCTCGTGGCTGAATGTGGCCAGGAACTTCTTGAGCGTGTCGCTCGCCTCGAGCGTTTTCTGGGTCTGGCCCTCAAGCTCCAGGTTCTTCGTCCTGAGCTCATCGGTCAGGCGCTTGCGGCTCATTCCCCCCGCGAGATCGTTGGCGACCATCTGGAGATCGTCCATTTCCTCCCCGATGAACGCGCTCTGCTTGATCGAGAAGAGCTCGAGGACCCCCTGGAGCTCCCCCTGCACCAGGAGCGGAAGCACCACGAGCGACTTGAGCCTCGCCGCGGCAATCAGCGGGACGAAGTGCGGACCGAGCGTCCCGGACGTACAGTCGTCCGTGACGACCACCCGGCGCGTGTGCGCCACGCGCGCGGCGACGTGGGGGGCGTCCGGGACGACCGGCTGGTGCACGACGTCGGAGGCAAAGTCGACCTCGATGAGCGCGGGGGCGACCAGCCTGATCTCGTTGCCGCGCGGGTCGTACAGGTACACGCTCACCAGGTGCGGGGGAATCTCGAACAGGAGCCCGATCTTCTCCGCCGCCTTCACACAGAGCTCGTCGAGATGCTGCGACGTGTTGATCACGCGGGAGATCTCGATCATGATCTCCCTCCGCCGCGCCTCCTTTTTCTTCGCCGTGATGTCCTGGAAGAAGACGGAGAGCCCGTCGGCGGCGGGATAGATCCGGACGTCGTACCAGGCCTCGAACCTGTCGTCCCTGTACGACGTCTCGATCACCTGAAACGTCTTCGTCGACATCGCGAGGCGGTATTTTTCTCCAATGTCCGCCCCTTGCGCGTTCGGAAAGACCTCGAAGACATGTTTTCCGAGGACCTCCTCTGCACTGAGCCCTGTCCCTTCCGCCGCCGCGCGGTTCCAGTACGTGATGCGAAAATCATTGTCGAGCGCGAAGAATCCCCCGCTGATGCTCTCCAGGACGTTTTCGTATCGGAATTCTGGTGTCATGAGTTCTCCGGAGGAGCTCCCTGAGTGGAGACGGGCCGAACTGGCGTGATGCGGGGTAATTACGCAAAATCAGCGGGAAATGCAAGCCCAAAGAAGAGAGGAGGTTACAGAACTTGGCTCAGACCGTCTGTGAAGGAAACTGTGTATGTCCCTTCAAATGGGACGACACTTTCCCGGGGCGGAAGGACAGCCGTGGCAGGGAGGGTCGGAGGGTGGGAATGCGCCGGATTTTATCAGTGAGATGATACCGCGGACGCGGTTTTCCCCTTCCGCAAGTTGAGCGGCGTTCACGACGCGCTCCAGTATCTCCCCGGGGTGCCGCGCGAACAGGAGCCTGATGCGGACAGCCTCAGTGTTGCAGAACCGCTTCACCATGAGCGCATAGAACTCCAGCTGCGCCCAGTAGAGGTCCGCGCGCGCGCGGAGCCCGCCGGGGGGAACCGCATCAGTCTTGTAGTCGAGGACTGTCCAGAGCCCGTCGGCTCCCCTGTACAGCCTGTCGATCGTCCCCGTGATGAAGTCATCCCCCAGTGCGGCGGAAATGGCAAACTCGGTCCTCACGTCCGTACCGGAAGCGATCCCGGGCCACTCGCCCGAGGCGAGCACTCCCTCCACGAGCGAAGCGACATCGGCTGCAAGAGATGGGTAGCCGGTCCCCGTGAACGGCGCCTCGCGCGCGAGTGCGGCGTCCACGGCGCTCCTGACCGCCGCGGGGGCGTTGCCGATCGCGTCGGCCGTCTCCATCACGGCGTGGAACACACGCCCGCGGAGCTCGGCCGGGTAGTCGCCGTCCGCGAAGTCGTCCTCACCTTCCGGCAGAAACGGCCCTCCGTCACCCGGGAGGCCCAGGACATACCGGTAGTAGTACTTGGCGGGACATTCGACGTATGTCCGGATCCTGCTCGCGGAGAATATCTCCCCCTTCGCACGGGACGTGATGGGAGCGATGTCGATGTGCACTTCCGCGGGGGACGCCGCCGCGACGGCAGCCGGTGCGTCCGGAACCCGTTTTTCCCGGTACACCGGGACGACAAGCGGGCGCCGCGCAGCCGGAACGGAATGAGGGATGGCAAACTCCAGGGACTCCTGCGTCAATGAAATGCCCTGGCTGCGGGCGAGGAGCTCGAGCCAGGTGAGCCACGAATCGCGCCCGCTCTGCTCCTCCCCCCCCGCGGAAAGGATGAGACGGTCGCGCGCGCGCGTGCAGGCGACATAGAGGACGCGCTGCTCCTCCTCGATGACCTTTGTCCTGGCCATTTCCCGAAGATACACCGAGAGGGGGGCGGGATCGACGCCGGAGGGTGCGGCGAGTCCGAGCCCGACGGCTGCGTCGAGATACGGCTCGTCGTCGAAGCGAAACTTCCTCTGGAGGTCCGGGACGATCACGACAGGGAACTCGAGACCCTTCGCCGCGTGCACAGTCATGATCCGCACGGCGTCCATGAGCGATTCGATCGGCGCCTGCCCCTCTTTCTCTTCCTCCTCCATGAGCCGCCTGAGGCGCGCAACGAAATCGTAGAGGGAGGTGGATCCTTCCTCCTCGAACGCCCGCGCCTTCTCCAGCAGCTTCCCGATGTTCGCCTCCGCCTGGAGACCGCGGGCAGTGCCCGCGAGGGCGGCGGTAAACCCCGTCGTGCGTATGATCCGCGCGATGAGCTCGGCGGGGGGAAGGCGCGCCCCCACGGGAATATCCGCACCGAGCACGCCGGCGGCGTGCGCGAGCGAGGCGGCCCCGCGGCCGGGAGAAGCGGGATCGCGCAGCGCCTCCCAGAGCGATCTGCTCCCCCGTCCCCGTGCCAGCTCGAATATCTCTCCGTCGGACGCCGCGAAAAAAGGGGCACGGAGGATACCCGCCAGTGCGACGTCATCGGTCGTGTCCAGCAGGAACCGCAGGTAGTTGTAGACGTCGTACACGTCCTGCGTCTGGAAATATCCGACGCCGCCGCTCACAACGTAGGGAACCCCTGCATGGATGAATGCCTGTTCGAACTCTTCCAGACGGTTCCGGCTCCTGAGGAGAAGAGCGATGTCGCGGAACCGCGCGGGCCGCGGCTGCTCATCACGGTCGTAGACCGGCATGCCGGCGGCGACAATCTCCAGGATCCTGGCGGCGACCATGTCCTCCTGCCTCGCGCCCGCCTCCCGCTCTTCCGCACCCGCCAGCAGAAGCTCCACACCCCCCGGGTCGGCATTGACGCGGGCGGGAACGAGCGGATCATACGGAATGGCTCCTCCTTCCCCCATGACTGCTTCGAACAGGAGGTTCACAAACGCCGCCGGGTCGTGCAGCAGGCGAAAACTCTCGCCCAGGCTGACAAGAGAAGACTCGCCCGATGTGCCGGCGATGTCGCGCCGGGACCGCTCGAAGACCTCCACCTCCGCCCCTCGGAATCGGTAGATCGATTGCTTCGGATCCCCCACGATGAAGAGGTTCCCGGAGGCCAGACCGTCGAGAAGCGGGAGGAGGATTTCGAACTGGAGCGCATTGGTGTCCTGGTACTCGTCGACCATCACATAGCGGAACCGGGAAGAAAGCTCGGCGCGCACGCCAGGATCGAGGAGGAGACGCCTCATCTTCACCTGGAGATCGTCAAAATCCAGTCGCGCCTCATCCTCCTTCCGCCGGTCGTACGCCGCGATCACCGCCGATGCGAGGGCGATGAAGGTCCGGGCATCGGCGAGGAGGGGGCGATTCTGTTCCGCGAGCGTCCCCGCCGTCACGGCCCGGGAAAGGGGATCGAGGAGCCTCCGCCGCAGGGCAATCCTCCCTGCCGCATCCCCGAGCCCTGCCGCCGTCTCCGGTGAGCCGAGGAAACGCTTCCGTATGCCCCCCTCCTTCGTGAATATGAGGCCGACCAGCGAGGTGAACGACGCGGCCCGATTCTCAAGCCCATCACCTGACCGGACTTTCCGCAGAAGGTCTTCAGCTTCCCCGCGCTGCTTCGGCGAGGCGGACGCGACCAGATCCTCAAGGTCACGGAGAAGGACCGGGTCGTGGAGTGCCGCGGTGACCGCGTCAGTGACGATCCCCGCCCACCAGGCAAGCAGGTCATCATCGGTCCGCGTGAACGGTCCCCCCTCGCCGGTGAATCGCTCCAGGATATCTCTCCGCCGGACCAGGGCGTCGAGACCGGCCAGCACGCGGGATTTGCCCACTCCATGGAGGAGATCCATGAGCCGGGCGGCGGGGACCGGCTCCTGTTCGCCGCGCAGCACTTCCCCCAGCACTGCGGCAGTGCACTCCCGGAGCACCTGGCGGGCATCGACGCCTTCAAGCACGGAGAACCCCGCATCCACGCCAGCCTCCACCGGGTGTTCGCGGAGCATGCGCGTGCAGAATGAGTGAATCGTGCCGACGAACGCCGCGGGGAGCGCATCACGAATAGCTTCGATGCGAGCGGCGGCGTCCCCCCGCGATGCCGCGAGTTCAGCGCGCACTCGATCGGCGATTCTCCGCCGAAGCTCGGAGGCGGCCTTGTCCGTAAACGTCAGCGCAACCACTTCACCGCACGGGACCCCCTGGAGGAGCAGGCGGACATATCTCTCGACGAGAACACGCGTCTTCCCGGATCCCGCGTTCGCGGTCACGGCGAGATGCCGGCGCGTGTCCAGAGCGCGTTCCTGGTGAGGGGTGAATTTCATGGGAGAGTCACGGAAAACGGCAGGCGGAGTGCGCGCGCGGACCGTGAGCGCCCTCCAACCCGCCGGCAACGGGAGCAGGTGTTACTGGATTCCCCTGCCGGAGAGACGAAGCAGGGCATCCTCGTATTTTCTGGCAGTCGTGAGGACGATGTCGTCGGGAAGACGGGGCGCGGGAGGTTTCTTGTCCCACCGGAGGGACACCAGGTAGTCACGGACGAACTGCTTGTCGAAACTCGGCTGCGCACCCCCGGGGGCATAGCCGTCCAGCGGCCAGAAGCGGGATGAATCGGGCGTGAGTGCCTCGTCGATCCAGACGAGCCGCCCCGCCTCGTCGAGGCCGAACTCGAACTTCGTGTCGGCGATGATGATGCCCCGCGAGAGCGCATATGCGGCGCCCGATGAGTAGAGTGCGAGCGTGACGTCCCGCAGGCGGGCGGCGGTCTCCGCGCCGACCAGTCGTGTCACCTCGGCGAACGTGATGTTCTCATCGTGTGTCCCGATCTCGGCCTTGGTCGTGGGCGTGAACACGGGGGACGGCAGGCGGCCTGACTCCTGCAGACCGGGGGGAAGCGTGATGCCGCAGATCGCCCCGGCACGCTTGTACTCGCTCCACCCGCTGCCCGAGAGATATCCGCGCGCGATGCACTCCACGGGAAGAGGTCTGGTCTTGCGGACGAGCATGCTTCTCCCGGCAAATATCTCCGGGGTCGAGCGGAACGGCTCGGGAAAGTCGCGGATGTCCGTGCTGATAACGTGATTGTCGACGATGCCGGCAAGCTTGTCAAACCAGAATGCGGATATCTGGGTGAGGACTTTCCCCTTGTTCGGTATGCCGTCGGGAAGCACAACGTCGAACGCCGAAAGGCGGTCGGTGGCGACGATGAGGAGGCGGTCGCCGAGGTCGTAGATGTCGCGGACCTTTCCCTGGCGTGCGGGGCTGACGCCGGGTATCGCGGAGCTGGACACAATGTTGGGTTTCATGCTGGAAGAAACAAAAAAAGGGGGGGGAAAACAAGATCGCCGCGCAAAAAGCGCTCGCGATGACAGCGCCGAAAACAAGATCGCCACGCAAAAAGCGCTCGCGATGACGGGGGCGGAAAACAAGATCGCCGCGCAAAAAGCGCTCGCGATGACGGCGCCCTGTCATGACAGGGGGGGAAAAAAATCCCGCCGCTGGTCGGGCGGCGGGATGAACGATGCGGGGACGGCCGGCCGTCAGCGGTCGAACGTGACCCCGAGAATGTCCTCGATGGAACCGCGAACAACCGACTTCTGCGGCGGCACGGCCGATCCTGCCCTGCCAACCGCACCGAGCTTCAATCCCTTCCACTCGGAGTCGATTTTCGATTTCACAAAATCCTGAACCGTCTTCTGAATTTCGCGGCCCTGTGTCCGACCTTTCTTCACGGCATCCACAAACACGTCCACTTCGATCCTCGCGCTCGTGACACGCTTCGGCACGATCATGTAGCTCATCTCTTCGGCTTTGCGCCACTGGTACGTGCGGTCGGCGGCGCTGTAAGTCGTCGGGACGCTGCGGAAGCTCCGGTCATCGGAGGTGGGAACAAGCGTGACAGTGACCCGGTCGTATTTCTGTCCTCCGCGGGAAGATAACATGTGTCACCATCTCCTGGTTTATGGCGCACCTGCCCGGTGGGAGCCAGCGCCATATGTGGGGGAATTAACACGCGGGCGAATTTCGCCCGTAGTCCATACTAATTAAGCGACCTGCGAATCTGAGTTTGTGCCCCATCTCACGCGTCAGATCACATCCGGGACGACGCGTTTGTGATAACTTCTTATAAATCAAGCGACTGCGATTATCCGTAGAAACTGACAGGCAGTGAAATCGCCTGGGAGAGGAGGTCGAGATAGCGTTCACGCGGAATCTCGATCGCCCCGAACTGCCTGACATGGTCATTAATAATCTGTGAATCCAGGAGCCTGTAACCCCTCTCTCTCAGGCGGCTGACGAGCGCCACCAGTGCGAACTTGGAAGCGTTGGAAACCACGCTGAACATCGACTCACCGAAGAACGCACCCCCGAGCGCGATGCCGTACAGACCGCCGATCAGTTTCCCGTCCATCCACGTCTCCACCGAATGCGCAACCCCCTTCCTGTGGAGGTCGGTGTACACGCGGATGATCTCGTCCGATATCCAGGTACCCCAGGGGAAGCGCCGCTCCGCGCAATGTGTGATCACGTCTTCGAACGCGCGGTCAACCGTGATCGAGAAACCGGAGCGGCGCATCTCCCGCCTGAGCGACCTCGGGATGTTGAATGCTTCGAGCGGGATGATCGCCCGGGGATCGGGCGAGTACCAGGAAATGGGACCGGTGCGCGATTCGGCCATCGGGAAGAACCCGCTCCGGTACGCCGATATCACGAGATCGCTGTCGAAACGTACCGAACGCTGATGCCCTGTCACGCGCGATCCCCCCTGTGTCAGGATCCGACCACCACGACCACCTTCCCCGTCGACTGGCGCGTCTGCAGAAAGGTGTGGGCTTCGACTATCTGTTCGAACGGGAACACACGGCCGATCACCGGCCGGAGGAACCCGTCCTCGAAGTACCGAAGGATCTCTTTCGCCGCCTCGGAAAAGTACGCTTCCTTCCCCGTGAGCGTTCCGAGATTGAAACCGATGATCCCCTTGTTGGCGCTCATCAGCGAAGGAGGAAAAATCGGCCGCATGAGCGAGAAGGCCGCTGCGGCTTTGAGCCGGTTGATTGCCCCCTTTCCTGTCACCGAGGAGACGCCGTAGAGGATGTACCGCCCCATCTGCGCCAGGAGATGCCAGCTCTTCTTGAAGACCTCCCCTCCCACCGAGTCCATCACCACGTCCACGCCGTAGCCCTCCGTGATCTTTCCGATCTCTGCCGCGAAATCCGTGTCGCGGTAGTTGAAGAGATGGTCTGCGCCGAATCTCCCCGCGAGCGACAGCTTTTCCTCGCTCCCCGCCGTGGCGAAGACCTCCGCGCCGATGTGCTTCGCGATCTGTATCGAAGCCAGCCCGACCCCCCCCGCCGCCGCATGGATCAGGAGCTTCTCCCCGTTCCGGAGGTTTCCCAGCCGCACGATGCCGTGGTACGCGCTCGTCCCCGTGGCAAGGAAGGCGGCCGCTTCTTCGTCCGTCATCGAGGCGGGAACGGCGGTGGCATAATGGGCGCTCAGCGCGACATACTCCGCGTGGCTCCCCAGCCGCGAATAGCCCATGACCCGCTCGCGCCCCCTGAATTTTGTAACGTCGGGAGCGACCGCAACGACTTCCCCGCAGAACTCCAGTCCCGGTATGAACGGCGGGGGGGGCGTATTCGGGTACACGCCCAGGCGGCCGAAGATGTCCGCGAAATTCAGCCCGATGGTCTTCACCCTGACAAGGATCTGTCCCGCGTCGAGCCGGGGAAGCGGCATATCGCGCAGCTCCATCACCTCGGGACCCCCGTAGCGTGTGACAACGGCGGCCCTCATCGCAGTCCCTCCACCGGCCCGACGTACTGTTCGTACAGCCGGATGAGTTTCTTCCGGGAGAGAGCGTCGAGGTCCTCGTCGTCCTTGTCGCGCTTCACGAACATCTCGAACTCCTCCTGGTCGGACCGCTTCATCTTCCTGGTGTAGTCCATCAGGTCCACGATGAGGGCGTGCTGCTCGGCGTGCGTCATTGATCCTCCGCTGAATCGGGCGTAACGTGTTTGAGTGATTGAATCCTGCAAGCGGTCCTGTACCCGCAGTGCCCGCAGAGTTTCTGGACGAGCTCCGGCCGTGTGAGGGGAAAATGTCCCCCCGCGATGCCGTCCATGATGCGGCCGGCGACGCGGGCCGTCTGTGCGATGACCTCTCCCAGTTCCTCCGCGCCCGCGACCTTCTGCTGCGTGCGCGATGAACGGGGAAACGCCCTGCCGCGGAATTCATCGACCACCAGCGCGGGTTTCAGCTCCACTTCATCGCGCACCTGGTAGTAGAGCCCTCCCGCGGGCGCGAGGTGCCCCTCCCCGGCGCGGTCCAGGAGTCCCCCTGCCGCAACAATATAGGCCGGCAGCTGGAGACTCAGACCCTTGCGGATATCGGACAGCGAAGGCAGATCCCGCCCGGTCTTGTAGTCCATCACTGCAAAAAACCCGTCACCCTTCTCCACCCTGTCGATTCTGCCGCGCAGACGGGCCGCGCCCAGCAGCACGGGTTCCGGTGTCGAGAGGACGGCGTCGGAGGAGCCGCGTTCACCGGGCGTCCCACCGAAGCTCACCTCGAAATACGCAGGCTCCATCAGGTCCTCGCGCCGGCGCTCACACTCCAGGAACCGGCGGAGCAGCCCGTCCCCCCGCTCGCTCCTGCCCAGGAGCAATTCCTTCTCCAGTTCCCAGAACACGTCCGGGAGGTCGAAGGATTCCAGCCTGGCCTCCGCAAGGGAGAGAAGCTCCGCTACGGCCGTTTCGAAGTCATGATCCGAAGCCCCCTTGAGCGGCGGGGCACCCCGCGCGCGGCGGGCCGCATAGTACTCAAAGAGTATGCCGTGCAGGAGGGCCCCTTTCTCCATGGGGGTCATCCCCTCCTCGAATTCCTCCCTCTCGCCGAGCCTGAGAACGGTGCGTGCGAAGAACCTGAACGGGCATCCGGCGTACGTTTCGAGCTGGCTGACGGAAAAGACGCGTTCGCGATACCCTTCCAGGTGAGCGCGCCCCGCCTCCTGAAGCGCATCGCCGATCTCGCCGCCGTGCGCGCCTGCACCCGACGGGAGACTGCGCGCCTTTTCCACGTCACGGGAAGCGCAAACCCGCCGCCACGCATCCCCCATCTCCGGCAGGGGCGAGGGCGCGTTGTCTGCACGTGT
>Ga0335069_10007481_pt1 | contig 15762 bp, 13 predicted proteins | sample Lox_Sample_11_FD_206714 | JGI IMG/M metagenome (GOLD analysis project Ga0335069, IMG submission 206714) | Soil microbial communities from Loxahatchee National Wildlife Refuge, Florida, United States - Lox_Sample_1.1 | ecosystem: Environmental > Terrestrial > Soil > Wetlands | place: USA... | reverse complement strand
CACGGGGAATGTTCCAGCCCGAGCCGATCTGAGTCAGGGCTCCCGATGGAGTCCGCTGGCTGACGCGCGCGGCGCCGGCCTCGACGAAATACAAGTTGCCCTGACCGTCGAGCGCGAATTCTTGAGGCGAGGAGAGCCCGCTCAAAAGCGTCGCGGGGATTCCGTTGCTGCCCGCTGTCAGAATCTTTCCCGCGGCTTGATCGGAGATGTAGAGCGTACCAGTTGAATCGGCGAGCGCGTAGACGGGCGCGAGCAGGCCAGTGCTCACGGCGGAGGAGATGATTCCGCCAGGAGTGATTTTGCGGATTCGTGCGTTGCCGGTATCGGCGATGTACAGGTTGCCGGATGAATCGAGCGTGACCGAGGATGGCGTATTCAGCTCGGCTTGAAGCGCGGGCCCGCCATCGCCGCTGTTTCCGGCGAAGCCATTTCCCGCGATGGTGACGATTGTGCCATCGGGATGAACGGCGCGAATGCGGTTGTTGCCGCGGTCTGCGATGTAGACGTTTCCGAACGAATCGGCGGCGACTCCTGAAGGATCGTTCAGCCTCGCATTGGCTGCCGGTCCACCGTCGCCACTAGCGAGATTTCCAGCGCCCGCTACGGCCGCAACGGAGTAGCTCGCGCCGATCAAGAGGACTTCTGTACCTACTGAGGCGTACACGCCCGCTCCGACGGAGAATGAGACATCCACGGCTGGGATTGGCAGGGCTGAAGCCGTGCCCGAAGGCGAAATCACCAAGATGTCCGAGGCTGAGATATCGGCGATGTACAGATTATCTAAGCCGTCGAATGCCAGCCCGGCGGGAGTCGAGGCGCGGGCGTAGGAGGTGATCGCTCCTTGTTTGACTCGACGGACAAGATGATTTCCGCTATCGGCGATGTAGAGCGAACCTTGCGAGTCGAAGGCGAGTCCGGCAGGGTGATTGAGCTGAGCCTGGGTTGCTGCACCGTTATCGCCCGCGCTGCCAACGGCTCCCGTGCCCGCGAACGTGGTGAGGAAACCAGCCGGAGTAAGGACGTAGACGCGCTCACCATTGAAATCCGAGATGTACAGGTTCCCGTTGCCATCGAAGGCGAGGTTGCGCGGGGCTGAGAGCGCCACTGTCGTTGCGGGCGCGCCGTCGTTCGCTCCGCCAGCAGCCAAGGTTCCGCCGCCAGCGATGGTTGTGATGGTTCCATCAAGCGCGACGCGGCGAATTCGAGCGTTGCCGAGATCACCGATGTAGAGATTGCCTTGTGGGTCCAGCGTGAGCCCATAGGGTGAGTTGAGCTGCGCCTGAGTTGCCGGTCCGCCGTCGCCTGAGAATCCGAAGACGCCGGTTCCCGCGACGGTCTGGATGACGCCGTTCTTGGAGACGCGCCTGACGCGGTGATCGCTCGCGTCGGCGATGTAGATATTGCCGGCGCTGTCGGCGGCCACTCCTTCGGATTGGAGAAGGATCGCGCCAATTGCGGGGCCGCCGTCGCCAACCCAACTGCTCCCGGCGATCGTATTGATGGTGTAGCTGCTGGCGGCCAATAGGGCCGTGGCCGAAAGGCAGAATAGTCCAAGCTTGAGGCGCATCTTAGTCCGTTACTCGCCGTACGTGTACTCAGTGCTATTCCGTGCAGAAATCTCTCATGCGAGCCGATGACAGTTGGTGCTCAGAAGCCATTCCCTAATCCTTCTCCTCGCCGCAGGAGCCTGTTTCGCTCAACCGGTGCTCCGGTTGAAGACCCGCCAGATCAAAGGCGATGTAACGCATGTCGTCAGGCAGGCCGATACGCCGGTGCGGTTCCGCTCCGGCCATCTGATCTTGCAGTTCGCGGAGCCGCCGACGGGGGAGACGATCACGGAATTGGAGACTCGTGGAGTTCGGGTGCTGGGCGGGATTCCGGACAACGGGCTTTTGGTGACCGTGGATCGTCGCGTGTCGCTTGAGGGTTTGGGGTCGATTTATGCGGAGCCTCTGGCTCCTGTAGACAAGCTCAGCCCGCTGATCGGCCAGAGGCCGCAAGGCTGGAACGGGGATTTCTTGGTTGAGTTTCATCCGGACGTGGATCCGAGCCGGGCTCGTGCGCTGCTGCTCGGGCTGGGCCTGACACCGCGTGACAATCCGGATCTGGCCCAGGAGCACCTGATGATTCATATCGCGGAGCCGGCTGAGATCCCCGCCGTGCTCGCGCGGATTGCCGAACAGGACGAGATCAACTACATCTTTCCGGCATCGCGCGGCCTTGCTTCGGGCGTTCCGGCGCCTGCGTATGCGGCACCGCTCAGTACGGCGGGACTCGTGTCGCAGAACATCCCGACGTATGGCAACGGCTGGGCAGGTCCGAGCCACGGCTCGGCAACCATTGGCTACGTGTTCAGCCAGATGACTGGCCAGCTTCCGGTCGGCGAGACAGAGACTGCGATCAAGCAGGCCATGGCGCAGTGGTCACAAGCCGCGCAGTTGACCTGGGTGCAGAGCACGAATCCGAATGCGTCGCAAACGGTCAATATTATGTTTGCGACGTACTCACATGGGGACGGATATCCGTTCACAGGTCCTAGCGGCGTGCTGGCACACACGTTCTATCCCGCGCCTCCGAATCCCGAGCCGATTGCCGGAGACATGCATTTCAACGACTCGTACACGTGGGCGATGGGGACCAATATGGACGTCTTCAGCGTGGCGTTGCATGAACTGGGTCACGCGCTCGGCTTGGGGCATTCCGACGATCCGAGCGATGTCATGTATCCCTACTACAAGATCGTGACGGCGCTCAATTCCGGCGATATCGCGGCGATTCAGACGCTGTACGCAGCTCGTCCCGCCGGGAGTGCTCCGCCGGCCCCCGCGCCAGAGCCGACGCCGACTCCGAGCCCGAGCCCGAGTCCAAGTCCTGCGCCCGGTCCGTCGCCGACGCCCACAGGAACTAAGGACACCACGCCTCCAACTTTGACGATTACTGCTCCCGGAGGAACTTCCGTTTCGACCAGCGCCGCGGCGTACAATTTCTCAGGTACGGCGATAGACAATGTCGCAGTCGCCAGCGTGACTTGGAAAACCAACACCGGCTCCTCTGGAACGGCGGCGGGAACAAGCAACTGGAGTGCTTCGATCCCGCTGCTCACCGGATCGAATCAGGTAACGATCACGGCGACCGATACGTCCGGGAATACCGCTTGGCGAAGCGTCGTGGTGAGCCGGCACTAGCTCCGCTCTTTGCTCAGTTCAACCCTTTGCTTAGTTCAGCCCTTTGCGAGCAACGTGCCGAACCCTTTAGCTTGCCCGCTCAGGCCGAGCAGCCTCACTCCGGCGCGCAGAGCGTGAGGCGTGCTCGATACCACCGGCACGTGCGTTTCTTTTTCGAGCGGCGCGAGGATTTCGAGCGTGCGCAATCCGCCGCAGGAGACCAGCATCGCGTTTGCTCCGGGCGTGGAATTGCAGATGCCGGCGCTGAACTTCTGTAACTCCGGCTCGGTCACGCGAGGCACGGCGTCCATATCGGTAAGGCCGAGCCCTTTCAGCTTCAGAACCTCGAACCCGTGTTCCTTAAGGAACGAGTTCAGCCGATCGTTGACGACGTCGCTATACGCCGTGGCGACGGCGAGGCGCTTCGCGCCGACGGCTTTTAAGCCATCGATCACGGCGGTGCTCATAGTCGTGGACGGCAAGCCAGTCGCGCGCTTGATCGATTCGTTAATTTGCTGGTTGAAAGCCTCGCCCTTAAAGAACGTGAGGGAGGTGCCCATCATCACGATGGCGTTCGCGCCCTGCTTCGCGAGCTTCTCCGCGGCGGGCTTGATGGCTGGCACGGCCTTTTCATAGGCCTCCGGAGTCAGAGCCTCCAGACCCAGTCCCTGCACGATGAACTTCACCTGGGTTGGGTACATGATCAGGCCCTCCGGAGGAACCGGACGGTCGATGGGAGGGAAAATGAGCCCTAATACTGGAGTGTCCTTCGCCCCGGCCGTCCCGCTCGCCGTCAGAGCCGCGCCCGCGACCTTCAGAAAATCTCGCCGTGTGCTCATGATCCTCTCCGATCCTGAATGAAGAACTGCTGATGCCAGTAGGGATATGCTAACGTGACGGCGCTCGCAGCATCCAGCTTGGCGATCTGCTCCGCCGTCAGTTTCCAGCCGACCGAACCCAGGTTCTGGCGGAGTTGCTCTTCGTTGCGCGCGCCCATGATGATCGAGGAAACGGTCGGGCGCTGCGACAGCCAATTCAGCGCGATCTGCGGAACGCTCTTGCCTGTCTCCTTGGCGATTTCGTCGATCGCGTCCACAACTTTGTAAAGATGCTCGTCGGGGACGGGCGGGCCGATGGACGCGGTTGCGGGCAGGCGGCTCACCTCTGGCCTCGGTTGGTTGCGTCGAATCTTGCCAGTGAGCCGGCCCCAACCCAGCGGACTCCATACGATCAGCCCGACGCCTTGGTCGAGGCCCAGAGGCATCAGCTCCCATTCGTAATCCCGGCCGACGAGCGAATAGTACGCCTGATGCGCGACGTATCGCGCCCAGCCATGGCGGTCCGAAGCCGCGAGAGATTTCATCAAATGCCAACCCGAAAAATTGGAGCATCCGATGTAACGGATCTTGCCTTCGCGCACGAATTGGTCGAGCGTGGCAAGGGTCTCCTCCACGGGCGTCACTACGTCGAACCCGTGCAGCTGGTACACGTCGATGTAATCCGTGCCGAGCCGCTTCAGGCTTCCATGAACCGCTTCGATCAGATGATGCCGGGAGCTGCCGGAGTCGTTCGCACCTTGTCCAAAGCGAAACGAGCCCTTCGTCGAAATGAGCACCTGATTGCGGCGGCCGGCGATCGCCTTGCCGAGAATTTCCTCGGACAATCCGTTGGAGTAAATGTCGGCCGTGTCGAACATGTTGACGCCGGCTTCGAGGCAGATGTCGACGAGCCTGGTTGCTTCGGCAACATCCTGCGCTCCCCACGCGCGAAAGAATTCGCTGCCGCCGCCGAAGGTCCCCGCACCGAAGCTGAGGACTGGAACCTTGAGTCCGGAACCGCCGAGTTGTCGAAATTCCACTGTCCTATCTTAATCCTTGAGGGGAAGGCCAATGCCTTACACTGTTACTGGTGAGACACGCTGCTCCAGGGAGCAGGCGAGTTGAGAAAGCGCTATGAGCAAAAAGAGCGATACGCTCATTAGGTTCGGCGAATTCGTCAAGCGGCAGCAAGCGGCCGGAAAAGAGAACTGGACGAAGGAGCGCGATGATTGGCTCCATAGCCTCAACGAGCTCTACAAGACGATCGAGTCGTTTCTCTCCGATTTTACGGGAAACGGTACGCCCAAGCTTAAACTTCGGTATCAGGATATCTCGTTAAACGAAGAGAATATCGGATCGTACAAGGCGCGTCAGATGGTCATAATGATCGGCCGCACGCAAATCACCCTAACGCCCGTGGGAACGCTGTTAATCGGTATGAAAGGCCGCGTGGACGTAGATGGGCCAGCAGGGCATGCTCGTCTCGTGTTGGTCGATCGCGACGCGACCGGGCCGAAGATGAAGATCACGGTGAAGATCGGCAAGGCTCAGCAGCCGGTTGAAACTTCCGAGAAGGCGCCAACATGGGCCTGGAAAATCTCGACAGGCCTTCCAGTCGTCAAGTACCTTGAGTTAACGAAGGAAGGATTCCTCCAAGCTCTCTTGGAGGTTGCGGGTGGCTAAGCGGGTGAGTCTCTCCGGAGACCGCCCCGAACTCCGCGGGATTGGCCAACACTACAGCGACCTACGCTCCTCTCTGGAGCTTTACTTTAGCGCGGACTCGCCGCTTCGGATGCAGCGATTTGCTGGATACACGGAACGGGAGGTAGCTGAGGAGCTGCGTGAACGGCTCGAAGAAGTCGACTTGACGTCATCCTTAACGGTCCTTGGAGCGATTGAGGCGGCGTTTCGCATCGACTATTTTATGCGATACGATCGCCGCAAGAAGGATGACGTGTCGCGGGCACTGCGTGAGCTCTACAAGATGAAGCAGGAGCGCGCCTCTTTGGAGCAGGAGATCTTTCAAGCCTGGATCGATAACTCGAGTGGATCTGGGCGAATTTTCGGTGAACTCCGTGGCGCGTTCAAGTTCCGCCATTGGTTGGCGCATGGACGATACTGGAATCCCAAATTAGGGCGGCGGTACACGTTCACCGATGTATTCACGCTGGCGGTCCAAGTCCTTCAAAGCTTCCCGTTGTACGGGATCGATCAAAACTGATTTCCGGCGGGCTACTTCTTCTCCGGTAGCGCGAAAACGTACAGCGCGTTGCCGTTGTTCGGGTAATGCACTTCCGGCGCGAGGATGCTCGGGACCATGCGAGGGCTGCCGCCGCCGAGGCCCGCCGTCACCGCGATGTATTGGCGGCCGTTGATGCTGAAGGTCGCCGGGAAGCCCTGGACAGACGTGCCCAAGCGGGTCTCCCAGAGGGCCTTGCCGGTCTTCACGTCGACTGCGCGGAAAACGCGATCCATGTCGCCGACGAAGGCGACGCCGCCCGCGGTGGAAAGAACCGAGGTCATGAACGGCGACCGCTGGCGGATCGCCCAGTTCTCCTTCAGCGTCCGCACGTCGTAAGCGGCGAGCTTGCCGACGTTGCCGTTCGAACCCGGCGACTCATAGAAGCGCCGGTCCGCGCCGCCCGCGCTGCCGCCGCCTTCCTTCAAATCGACTTTCTGGGCGTTCATCTCCTGGCAGCTCTCAGCCACCGGAATGATGAGCTGATTGGTCGGCTGGTGATAGCTCATTGCGTGCCAGTTGTGGCCGCCTTCGGAAGTCGGGCAGCTCTGCACCCACTGGCCGACCTGGTTCTCGACGATGTCATTGCGGAAGTGCGGCCGGCCAGTCTGAGGATCGAATGAATCGTAGATATTCTGGAACACGGTTTCCTTGTGGCCCAGATATTTACCGTTGGCGCGATCGTTCTTCCACAGAATTCCATCCTTACCGGCGCTGAAGACCAGCTTCTGGCCGTTATCGTCCACCAGTACACGCTCGAAAACTTCGTCTAGATCGAGCGTCTCGCCCGGTGCGTGAACGTAGTACCACTTCAGCTTTCCCGTATCGACATCAAGCGCGACCGTCGAATTCGCGTACGCAGTGTCGCCTGCGCCAGATTGACGGCTCGCGCGCATCCACGGCTTGGCCTGCGCGATTCCGAAATACACCAGGTTCAGATCCGAATCGTAGCTGCCGGTGATCCAAGTGTCGCCGCCGGCGCGGAACAGATCCGACAACGATCCCCAGGTCATGCCCGGAGGATCGCCGTACTGCTTGATCTCCGGACCGGGATCATTGGTCTTGGCGATGGTGTAGAACTTCCACTTCAGTTTGCCCGTCTCGGCGTCATAGGCGCTGATGAAGCATTTGTCCTCGCGATACTGATCGCACAACCCGCCGCCGAGTCCCTGAATCACGAGCCCCTTCGCCACTAGCGGACCGCTCGAAGTGCTGTAGCTTCCGCCGTTGCGATCGCCGATCACCGTATCCCACACGTTCTTGCCGGTCTTCGCATCCAGCGCATAGATATGGGCGTCGCCGGTAGTGACGTAGACCTTGTCGTTATAGAGCGCGAAGCCGCGCTGAGAGCTCCCCGTAGCGTTTTGGCCGAGACGGTTTTCCCATATCAGCTCGCCGGTCTTTGCGTCGAGGGCCTGAACGACGTTGGTCGGGTTGGTGATGAACAGCGTTCCATTGTGGACCAGCGGGGCCGCTTGATTGGTTCCGTCCGGCATGGACCAGACCCACTGCAGTTGCAGATCCTTCACGTTGCTGGCATTGATCTGGTTGAGAGTGCTGTAGTCGTTGGCGTGATAATCGTGGCGCAGGATCACCCAGTCATTCGGATCGGGATTCTTCAGCATCGCGTCAGTGAGTGGGGTGTAGTTCTTCACGGTTCCCGCAACCGTCAGTCCGCGGGGAGCCGCGGGAGCAGCGCCACGCCCTCCGCCTCCACCCGCGGCAGCGCCGCCGCGGCCGCCCTGCTTCCCTTGTCCTCGCCCGCCGCCGCCGCCCTGAGCGATTTGCGCGGCCACTTGCCCGGTGGCGATCGTGCGAATTGCAACGTTCGTAGTCGCTGTCAGGGCTTGGTTGCCCGGCCGCGCGCCATTGTATTGCAGGATGTAGGCGGTGATGTCGAGATATTGGGCTTCGCTCAAGCCGCCCGGATTGTTCGGCGGCATCGCTCCTTGCATGAAGTTGACCAGGTCCTGCGTGCTGCGATTTCCCCAGCCGCCCATGAACAGGCCGCCAGCCAAAGGCGCGGCATTACCGGTTCCACTTAGGTCCGCCTGGTGGCAACTCGCGCAGTTGGCGGTGTACGCACCGCGGCCCGCGTCGGCTTGCGCGGCCGTGAAAGGTCCTGCGGGCAGGCCTCCCTGTTGACCGGCGAGCTTAACCACGCCGTACGCGGCAACAAAAGCGAACGCAAGCGCAAAGTGTTTCTTCATGGTTCAATCTCCTCGAATCGCGGCGCCCTTAATGGATCAGCCAGCCCCACAAAGTTCCGTCCGTGGGTTTTTCGGTATAAATCTGAATGTAGAGACCGCCCTTCTTAAGGTGCTCCACCTGAGTTGAATTTAAATTTACTGAGCCCGTAATCGTGCCCTTCATGGCTTTCGTGATCATCAGCGTACCTACAGCGGGCCCGCGCACTCCGGCCATGCCGCCGTCGCGCACTTCGACCATCGTGGCGTTGGTTTTAAGACCTTCGAAGGTTCCATTAACGGTCAATTTGGTTCCCGAGAGTGTCGCGGTCGCCGAGCCAATGCCAGCCAGATCGGGAAGCGTTTTCGCGGTAGCGGGCAATGCGGTGAGCCGCGCCTTGTAAGTATCCTGCGCTGAAAGCGCGAATGCCAGGCCGATCAATGCGGCCGCAGCCACGGCAACTTCTCTCCACCGCTGATTTACTCGCATAGCGAAAATACCCTCTCCGCGTTGAGCTGGTAAAGCTTCATTTTGTCGGCCTCGCTGCAGGGCAGGCCGTCCGTCACCTGAACTTCTTCCGGCACGAATTGATACGGATAGTCCATCGCGTATAATACACGATCCACGCCCAGAACACATTGGGCATAGCTGATGGGCGGCTCCCATGCCATGCCGCTGGTGGTGACGTGAAAATTCTCGCGCAGATAGTCGCTGGGCCGGCGTTTTAAGGGCTTCACGCTGGCGTATCGGTGAGCCTTGACCATACGGCCGTGCATGAAATCGATGCGGAAAAACCAGAACGGCAGACCTTCGCCAAGATGCCCAACTAGCATCTGCAAATTCGGAAACCTGTCGAACACGCCGGCGAAAATGATCCGGAGGACATGCAAGCCGGTTTCGGCCGCGAAGCCATAGACTGCGCCGTCCAAACCTCGCTCCACGAATGGCTGCACCATAGAGCGCGGCAGCGCGGTTGGATGAATATAAACCGGAACCTTTAGCGCCTCCGCGGCTTCGAAGATCGGCCAAAACTTCTCGTTGTCGAGATACTCGCCGCGAGTGTGCGAATTGACGATCGCGCCCTTCATCCCCAGATTTCGCACGCCGCGTTCGAGTTCTTTCGCGGCCTCCGCCGGATTTTGAGGCGCGATGGCCGCGAGCGCGGCGAACCTGTCGGGATGCCTGCGTACGACTTCGGCAGCAATGTCATTGGTGGATCTAGCCAGCGCCACGCCCTCATCCGCGTCGAAGATTTGTACGCCCGGAGCCGTGAGAGAGAGGATCTGCATGGCGATTCCGGAATCGTCCATGTCGCGGAGACGCTGGTCGCCGAGATCGAGCAGCCGGTCCGCCACGGGCGAGTGCTTGGAATAATGCCCCCACAGGCTGGCGAACCCGGGATCGACATTCGGCTCGGTCAGAAGCTGCTGGTAGCGTTTAAAGATTTCCGGCGTGAGGAATGCTTCCTCGGATGCGATGCGTTTATAGGGTGGATTGGACACGCGTCAAACAGCATAACTCCGCAAATGGGCAAGGGTCCATAATAGGAGCATGAAGTGGCGTGTGCCCGTCCTGCTGCTGATGGCTTTCAGCCTGTTTGCAGCCAACGTGAAGCTGTATCTGAAAGACGGCACCTATCAGTTGGTCCGGGAATACCAGGTTTTGCCAGATCGCATCAAGTATCTGAGCGCGGAGCGTGGCGAGTGGGAGGAGATCCCGCTCGATCTGGTCGACCTAAATCGCACTAAGCAAGAGGTCGCTGCACACGAGGATGAGCTGAAGCAGGAGGCGAAGGCGGACACCGAGGAAGAAACAGCCATTCGCGAAGAGAAGCAGCAAGCCTCCTACGTTCCCGATGAACCAGGCGCTTACTACGTCCGCGGGGACAAACTCGAAGCGCTGAAAGACGCAGACATCAGCGTTTCAAACAGCAAGAAACGCACGCTACTGAAGCTGCTGTCCCCGATTCCCGCCGTCTCGGGAAAAAACACGGTAGAGCTTTCCAATGCCGCTTCGCAGTTCCGCGTCGACGGGGACCGGCCCGAGTTCTACTTTCGCCTCCACGGCGTCAATGGTTTCGCCATTATCAAGCTCACGCCGAAAAAAGACGCGCGGCTAGTGGAGACCGTAACGATCGCTGCGATCACCAACGAGCGCACCGACCAGCGGGATGAGGTCGCAACGTTCACCAAAGAGTACGGCGATCAACTCTACAAAATCTGGCCGGAGAAGCCGATGTTGCCAGGCGAGTACGCTCTGATCGAGTACGGCGTCGAAGAAGACTACCTGGAAGTCTGGGACTTTGGCGTCGGCCCAGCGAAGTAAGCTGGATTGTCTCTGCCCGCTATTTCTGTTCGGCCGGTGTGGCCGTGTCCGGTCCCTGGCCGACAATCTGCAGCACTACTTCCTGATCCTTCGCTCCGTCGTAATGGATCTGCTTGGCGAAATGCGTGACAAAAGATCCCGGAGCCATGGGCTTGGTGCCATCCGGATCGAATTTCGGGCCGGTCCCGACCCACCACGTTCCGGAAATCACGGTGGCGAAGCGGTCGTTGGGATGGAAGTGAGGATGGCTCATATGATGCGGCGTCCACTTGACCAGAATTATGTACCAGCCAGGTTTCGACGGGTCACCGAGCAACACGGCTTCTTTTGCCCCGCTCGGGCTATCGGTCCATTTGATCTGGTCGGGCGCTTTGTAGGCCAGCGCCTTGGGATTGAGGTCTCCGGCTTGCATGGAGGCCAGAAAGACAAGTCCTGCGGCGGCGGGCGCGGCCGGCAGCCAGCGTTTTAACACTCGGGAGATTGACAATTTGCCCTCCTGCGGAAAGAAATCGCTGAAGGAATCAGCGCACCACGGCGATAATCATAACAGGTGAATCTGCGTTCCATTGCCGCGGCGATTCTGGGCGAGCCGATCGATTCGCAAAAAGGCGTGCCCGAATCAGAGGACGTTTCCAATTACGAGAGATTCGCGTATCCGTATCGATTCCATCCCACTCTGAGCTTTTCGGATGCCGCGGTGCTCGCTCTGCGGGCACTGCTGCGTATTTTCCTGGTCTCAACGCTCTTTGGCACTTGGGGCGCCGGAGCGACGGTGCTCTGGAACCACACGGGCAATTCGTTTCTGCGCGCCGCTGGGTTGACGCTGCTGACAGCGTCTCTGGCGCTGGCTGCGGTCTGGATGCTGGTGATCACGGCACGCGTAGGCCAGAAGCGCGCCCGGAACTCCGCGAGCTAACCGCACTTCTACAACGGCGCAATGCTAGTCTGCCGACGTGTAACATTAATGTTTGGTAGGGTATTCAAGCCTGCGGTAACCCGCCCAAAGTGGGGGCCGTCTCCGCGATTGGAGGAAGAAAATTAGATGAAGGTCCGACGAACGACTCAAGCTCTTGCGGCGGCGACTCTTGCGATGGCTTCCGCATTTGGCCAAGCGCCGCCGCCGACGCTGCCGCCGCCTCAACTCGATCAATTGACGGCTCGAATCGCCCTGTATCCCGATCCCTTGATCGCGCAGATTTTAGCGGCCGCGACGTATCCCGATCAGATCGGGCCTGCGGCGATGTGGGCGGATCAGCATCACTACTTGACCGGGCCAGCGCTCGCGAACGCAATCCAGGCGGACATGTTGCCCTGGGATCCGAGCGTGCAAGCACTGCTGCCATTTCCCTCCGTTCTCGAGATGATGGCGGGCGACATGAACTGGACTACGCAGATCGGGAACGCGTTCCTGGCGCAGCAGCCGGACGTAATGGATTCGATCCAAAGGAATCGCAGGAAGGCCTATGACTTCGGCTACCTGAGGTCGAACGCGCAGGTAATGGTGGGCTATGGGCCCTATATCACCATCGCCCCTATAAACCCCGGCTACGTAGTCGTTCCGTATTACGATCCGGCGGTGGTGTTTTTCCCGCCGCGCCCGGGATTCGCGGTCGGCGCGGCGATCAGCTTCGGCTTTGGCGTGAACATCGGCGTCGCGTTCCGGCCATGGGGATGGGGAGTTGGACGCTTCGATTGGGGCGGGCACCGAGTCTACATCAACAATGCCGTTTGGGGCCGGACCTGGGTGAACCGCGGGACCTACGTTCATCCTTATGCAGGAATTCGCCGCCCCGCTCCGGGAGCGGTCAGGCCGGCCGAAGGGCATGAGCTGCACGAGCGTTCGCAAGGAGAACGAGAAGCCGCCCGCCAGGGCCACGCTGCGCCTCGCGAAGAACATCGGGGAGCGCCGCCTCGCGAAGAACGTAGAGGAAAAGAGAAGTAGTTCTGAGAAGCAGTCTTTGAGTGTGCTAACCGCGGCGCGTTCGAATTACGCGCCGCGGGACAGCGCCCGGTCCAGAGAAAGGGCTCCCGCCCCGCGAATGAGTATCGCTATGGCGATTCCTATCGCGAGAATGTGAAACTCGATCCCCTCACCCTTTTGATTTCCCGCCCAATTCATGAACATCCCGTAGGCGAGGTTTACCTTGAAGACCGCCACGATCATTACGCAAAGAACGCCGAAAGCCGCGACGCGACTCAGCAGCCCGACGATCAGCCCGAGACCTCCTAGCGATTCAGCGCAGATCGCGAGGAAAGCGAAAACCGGTGGAATGCCGCCGCTTACAAAGCCTTGCATCATCGCGTGGAATCCCGGGCCGCCGAACCAGCCGACGGTCTTTTGCAGGCCGTGCGGAAAGATCACGATTCCCAGCGCCAGCCGAAGCACAGTCAAATTCCATTCTCCGGGCGTGGAGAGCAGTTTTCGAAACATCCTTCGATACTACGCGATCACGCGTGCCGGGGTCTTTGGCGCTGCGATCAGCGCCTTGGCGCGTAACCGATGGTTAGAGTCGCCATGACGCTGCGTCCCGGCAGGATATTAATCTGATCGGCGCCGCTCGGCACGTATGCCGCGGTCAATGTTGCCGCGGTCGCCGGAGTGATGCCTACGATGTTGTGGCTATCCGTGAGGTTATTGATCGCCAACCCAAGCTTGCTGCCGCGCAGCCAGGACTGGTTCTTGATCGTATAGTTTGCGTTGAAGTTCAGCAATGTGAACGGTTGAATGGTGATGGCTTGGTCGACCGGGTAAGGAATGGAGAGGCCATTGATGTTGTAGTTGACCGTGCCGTTGTCGTTGTACTGCAGTCCGACGCGCTTGTCAAGGAAGCCGATATCCCAGTTTTTGTGCCGGTACATAAGAGCAACTGTCTCGACGTTGCTTGGAGTGTTCGCAACCCATAATCCACCGTTGGGATAGCTGGGGCCTTCGGCGTATTTGGCCGAGCCCATCGAACCGTTGAGATAGAGGGAAAATCCTCCGCCGATGATAATATTGCTCTCAGCTTCGATACCCTTGGTGTTAGTGGGGCCGGTGGGAACAAAGATCGACTCGCCGCTAATTGGATCGAGGTAGGAATCATACGCATTTTGGAAGTGGACGTAGTAGGCGTCGACGTCCAGTGTCCAGCGCTTCTGTTTATAGACGGAGCCGATCTGGTAGGTTCGCGCGAGGGTGGGAATCGGCGGGGTCAGCACTTGAGCATTTTTGGTGTCGAAGACGCCGCTGGGCGGAATAATGCTGCCCTCCGACCACTGCGCGTAAGCCGACCAGTTGCTCTTCAGGAAAGAGCGGGCCGCGACATTCGGCAACCAGTTGTTGTAGCCGATGGAGTGGGCGACAAAGGCCGCGCCGCCGATGCAGCCCTTGGCCTTGGTCACCGGGTCCGTCGACGCGGTGCCGCCAAGGCAGCCAACCGTCTTTCCGTTGTCCTGGTACTGATTCAACGTCATATCGTAATGGGCGTCTTTCACGCCGACCGTGACAACGAGTCTTCGGCTCGCATGCCATTCGAATTCCGCGAAGGGTTGGAACGATTGCGTGATGAAGTGCTCGTGGAAATTGGGAGACTGAGTATCCAACCAGCTCAGGGGATTGGAAGGATACTGATAGCGGTCCGTGTAGGCCCAGTCATACCAGGCGCCGGTGCGGAAAATGCCCCATTGCGTATCTTTGCTCAGCGTGGCCGTATCGCCGGCGTGACGGTACCCGTTCAGCTTGTCGACACCAGTGATTGGGCCAACACTCGATCCGTTCTGGTAGTTCTGCTTGTTCCAATAGCGGGTCGTGTAGGCCTTCGTGTCGAACTTCCATCCATTGCCCAGGTTGGAATTGAAGTCGATGTACTCGAAGTCGGTTTGAACGTGGTAAAAATTCAACCCGTACCAAAGGGGATTCACGGAGCCGTTGGGCAAGTACTCGTTGCCTTGCAGCAGAAAGTTGTCGCCATATTGGGCGAGCTCAGCGGAGGTTGGATTGTTGTTCTTGGGAGTATTCGTCCAGATGTCGACCAAGCCACCGTACGCAGTTACAGAAGTTCGGTCCGAGAACCGGTACTGATATTTGCCATAGCCCGCTACGCGCTTTTGGTTGTTAAAAGTCTGGTAGCCGTCTGACAGCAACTGCTGGATGTCCATCAGGAAGCTGCTCTTGTTGCCGGGCCCAAAAAATCCGGAATCGGCGTCGAGCTGCAGAAGCCGGGTGTTCCAGGAGCCGCCGGAGATAGTTGCACGGATGTCAGGATCGGGGAACAGCGGCGGCGACATCAGGTGTATGGATCCACCGAAGTTGGTCGGCCCAATGTCCGATGCAAGGCCCGCGCTGCGGTCGAAATCAACCGAGTCGGTCCAGCCGCTCGGGAAGTTCGCCCAGGAGTGATGAGTGGGCGTGTTGGTGTCTTCGAACGGGATTCCGTCGAACGTCATGGTGTACTGTCCGTCCTGGAAGCCGCGGAAAAAGGTCGAGCCCTGGCCGAGTCCGATGCCGTTGGGATTGAGGCTGTAAGTGCCGGGCGCGAGATTGACGTACTCGGCGTAGTCGGCAAGCGGAGACATGAAGTTCTTGATGAAATCCCTGCTGATTTCGGTTCTGGCAGAGGTTGCCTCCAGCGTGTTCCCTTGAGCAGCGGTCGCGGCCGCGGTGGAGACACTTTCCACTACAGTGACCGTGGTCGCCAAGTTCTCCACTGTCATGACGATCGGGACATCTTGAGTCGCGCCGGCCGATACCCGCGCACCGGGGCGCGTTGTCAGCGAAAAACCGGGCGCCGAAATGACAAGCGAGTACGTGCCCGCGGGAAGATCGGAAATCGAAAATTTGCCTTCGCCGTCAGTGGCGACGGTCTTGGACACGTCGCTCGAATCGTTCTTGGCTTGCACCGTGGCTCCGGCGATCGGCTTCGTTGCCTGATCGAACACCGTGCCTGAAATCGCACCGCCTTGCTGTGCAAGCAGTTGATTCAGGCCCGCTGAGCATACCAACAGGCCGACGGCGAAAATAGTTCGTCGTTGAGCGTACAGATGCGACATT
>Ga0335069_10007480_pt1 | contig 15762 bp, 14 predicted proteins | sample Lox_Sample_11_FD_206714 | JGI IMG/M metagenome (GOLD analysis project Ga0335069, IMG submission 206714) | Soil microbial communities from Loxahatchee National Wildlife Refuge, Florida, United States - Lox_Sample_1.1 | ecosystem: Environmental > Terrestrial > Soil > Wetlands | place: USA... | reverse complement strand
GGCGCGCGGATCTTCCGAGGTCTCCCCGGGAATCTCCGGATCGCGCGGCAGCAGCATGCGCGACTTGATCTGGATGAGCACCGAGGCCATGTAGATGAATTCTGAGGCTACATCCACGTCGAGTTGCTTGATGCGTTCGACATAGCCGAGATACTGCGCGGTGATCTGCGCGATGGGAATGTCGTAAATGTCGATGTCCTGCTTGCGGATGAGGTCGAGCAGCAGGTCGAGGGGCCCGTCGTAGACTTCGCCGACCATAATGGAAAACGAAGATTCTTCGGCGCGCTTCTTGCGGGCCAGCGCGGCGGCGTCGAGCTTGGGCTCGGCGGAGGCAATTTGCGCAGGCGCGGTTGTCGGATTTTGTTGTTCTTCTGGCAACGTCAACTACTCCGCATTCGCCGTCTTTGACGGCGCCTCGAATTCGCGGCTGAAGTTCATCGACTGGCGCACGTCGGCCATCGTCTGTTCCGCGATTTTGCGCGCGCGCTCCGAGCCGGCTTCGAGCATATCCCAAACCTGGCGCGGATTCTGCTCGTATTTTGCCCTACGCTCCTGCAGGGGTTTGATCTGCGTAATAAGGTTGTCGGCGACCCAGCCTTTGCACTGAATGCAGCCAATGCCCGCGGTGGTACAGCCGACTTCGACTTCCTTGATCTTTTCCGCTGGGCTGTAAATCTTATGCAGCGAATAGACCGGGCAGACCTGAGGATTGCCGGGGTCGGTACGACGCACGCGGGCCGGGTCGGTGACCATGGTCTTCAGCTTCTGGCGAATATCGGCTTCGGGTTCGCTCAGCAGGATGGCGTTGCCGTACGACTTCGACATCTTGCGGCCATCGGTGCCGGGCAGCTTGGCCATTGGCGTTAGAAGCGGCTGTGGTTCCGGGAAAATGTCGCCATAGAAGCTGTTGAAGCGGCGCGTGATTTCGCGCGTGATCTCGAGATGCGGAACCTGGTCTTCGCCAACCGGGACGTAACTCGCGCGGTAGATGACGATGTCGGCTGCCTGCAGGACCGGGTAGCCGAGGAAGCCGTACATGCCGAGATCTTTGTCCTTGATGTTGTCGCGCTGCTCTTTGTACGTAGGGACGCGCTCGAGCCAGCCGAGCGGCGTGATCATGGAGAGCAGCAGAAACAATTCGGCGTGCTGCGGGACGTGCGACTGCGTGAAGATCACCGATCGCTCGGGATCGAGTCCGGCAGCGAGCCAGTCGTACGCCATTTCGAGCGTGTTCTGCTTGACGCGCGAGGTGTCGGCGTAGTCGGTGGTGAGCGCGTGCCAGTCGGCGATGAAGTAGAAGCAGTCGTACTGATCCTGCAACTTGACCCAGTTGTCGAGTGCGCCGACAAGGTGCCCGAGATGCAATTTGCCAGTGGGGCGCATTCCGCTCAGCACGCGGCGTTTGTTGGTGGCTTCCGTCATCAATTGTGTCGCGAGTTTCGAGCCCAAGCAGAGAACAAGAGGTTCGTCGCGGTGATTTGATGTTATCAGAAGAGAGTGCGAGATGGTTCTGTGCGAAGGTCCGGCGTGGGCGAGACGCCCACGTCACGGCCGGCGAGGACGCCGGCGCTACTTTCCTTTCGTCGGCGCGACTACAATGCGGAGCATGCAGACAGCGGATGTCGTCATTATCGGGGGCGGGATTGTCGGGTCGAGCATCGCCTATCACCTGACGGAGCATGGTTGCCGGAACGTGATCGTCGTCGAGCGCGAGGCGCATGTGGGCAAGGGTTCGACGGGTAAGAGCATGGGCGGGGTGCGCGCGCAGTTTTCGACGCCGGTGAACATCCAGATGTCGATGTACTCGATTCCCTTCTACCGAGATTTCGACGAGCGGTTGAGTCATCCCGGGGGATACCGGGCACAGGGTTACCTGTTTCTCGCGACGAGCGACGCGCATTTGCGATATCTCGATGTGAATCGGCAGAAGCAGGAGGCGGCGGGGCTGAAGGTCCACAAGTTGGCGGCGGAGGAGATTCGAAAGGCGTATCCGTTGCTGAAGACAGACGACGTTCTGGGCGGGAATTTTTGTCCGACGGATGGATTTGTCGACCCTTACAGCGCCATGGTGGGGTTCATGACCAAGGCGTCGGAGCAGGGGGCGAAGATGTGGCGCGGGACTGACGTAAGGGGCATCTCGGTAGACTGCAACGGCGTGGCGGCGGTGAACACGTCGCGGGAGACGATAGCAACACGGAACGTAGTGAACGCCGCTGGGGCCTGGGCCGCAGCGGTGGCGGCGATGGTGGGAGTAAAGCTGCCGGTCGAACCGCTGCGTCGCATGCTGGTCCCGACCGAGCCCTTCGATGAGTATCCGCATACGGCGCCGATGACGATTGATATGTCGAATGGGTTTCATTTCCGGCCAGAGTCGCTGGGATTCCTGATGGCGTGGAACGATCCGACGGAGACGCCGGGATACAAGATGGATTTTGAGCCGGCGTTCATCGAGAAGATCCTGGAGCGGGCGGCGAATCGGGTACCGTGCTTCGAGCGCGTGCCCATTAATCCGAAGCGCGCGTGGGCGGGGCTGTACGAGATGACTCCGGACCATCATCCGATCCTGGGACAGTCGGCAGAGGTGCCGGGATTTTTCTTCGCGAATGGTTTTAGCGGACACGGAGTGATGCACGCGCCGGCGACGGGGAAGATCACGGCGGACTTGGTGCTTCGTGGGGAAACGGATCTCATTGATGCTTCGCTGCTGAACCTACAGCGGTTTGCGGAGGGGCGGGAGATACATGAGACGGCGGTGCTTTGAGCTCTCAGCTATCAGCTATCAGCTGGTTGTCAGTTGTCAGTTTTCAGTTGTCAGTTATCAGTGGGACCCGCCGAAAGAACCGAAAGCCGCTTAACTAATCACCTATTCCGCAACAAACGTGACCACCACATCCCGCGTGCGCGGCCCGTCTAATTCCACCAGCACGATTCTTTGCCAGGTTCCTAAAACAAGTTGACCCTTTTCTACCGGCTGCGTTACGGACGTGCCGATCAGAGCGGAGAGGATGTGATCCGGGACGTGGCTGGGGTCATGCGGGTGGCGGTAGCGCAGCTTGGGGATGAGTGCCTCGAAGGCGTCGAGCATATCGAGATCGGTGCCGGGGTCGAGGTCTGCGGTGGTGAGAGCCGCCGTGGTGTGCAGCACGGTTAGATGGCAGACGCCGGTTCTCGATGGGAGAGCGAGTTGGACCTCGTCGGTGATGTCGAGGATTTCGCGTTTCTTGTGAGTTTTGATGGAGAGCTTTTCCATGTCGAGTCAAACTGACGGCTATTCGTAAGGCAAAGGCCCTTCCGATATTTCAAAGCTCCGGCAATAAAAATTCAACTTCAAATCGAGTTCTATGTTGTTTACACGATAGCGCAGATCCTCAAGTTGGTCCGACGTGATAGATATGATTTCAATTGAGCACCTGCTGCCGGGATGCACATTGGCGATGTGCAGATCCTGCACGCCGCGAAACTCGATGATCGTTGTCCCAGACAGATCCTCTTTCAACAGATCGACACGCAGTGATTGATGCGGTTCGCCTAGTTCGGTGGGAATCTGGTCGATGTGTACCGCGAGCAACGGTAGGTAACCGATGTATTTTCGAATTGCCTGATCGGCAGTGTTCACTAGTGCACCAAATTGGTTCTGTCTCCAAAAACGTATCTATTCGTGCTTAAACGGGTCGTACGGTTGCGGCGGAAATGGCAACGGCTCGCCTTCGAACAATGCCACTGTGTCTTCCAGGCGCGATTTGCCGTCGTGGACGGCGAAGCGATGATGGCGGCCGCCGTCGTGGCTCCACAGGGAGACGCCGGCATACTCGCCGTCGCGGCGCAGGATGTAGTACACCATGTCGATGAAGCGCAGCTTGGCGGGATTTTTCTCGTACGCGTGCGCAATGCGCTTGAGCACCTCCATTCCCGCTTCGCGTGGAGACATGCCGCGGCGCATGTTTTCGACGATCGAGTGCGCACCGGCGACCTTGATGTTCTCTTCCCCAGCGCCCGTGGCTCCGGCTGAACCAACGTCCTGATCCGTGTAGCATCCGGCGCCGATGATGGGCGAATCGCCGAGACGGCCGGCTAACTTCCATGCAAGGCCGCTGGTGGTCGTCATGCCCGACATTTCGCCTTTGGCGTTGAGCACGGAAACGTGAATGGTCCCGGTCGGTGGGCGCAGCACGCGACGGACGGCGTGGTCGCGATCCTCAGGCGCGATGCCTAGGGCTTCCGCGCGCGCGTATAGGCGGTCCATCTTCTCCTTGAAAATTTCCGACATGCTTGGCGGCGGCTGCGTGCCAGGCGGGACCTTCCACGAAGGATCGGCAAGGCTCGGCCCCCACCAGTCCTGGTCGGAGCCGTTTTCCTTCCACAGCAGCCAGATTTTTCTCGACTTTTCAGTCAACAGGTTTTCTTCCGGGAAGCCCAAGGCTTTACCGAATTTTTGTGCGCCTTCGGCGACCAGCATCACGTGGCCGGTGTGGTTCATCACGGCCTGCGCAAGAAGAGAGACGTTTTTGATCTTACGCACGCCCCCCACTGACCCCGCACGCCGCGTCGGTCCGTGCATGCAACACGAGTCGAGTTCCACCTCGCCATCTTCGTTGGGTAGGCCACCGTAGCCGACGGTGTCGTCGTTGGGGTCGTCTTCCTGCGCTTTGCCGACCATGATGGCGGCGTCGAGCGTATCGCCACCGTTAAGTAGAAATTCGTGCGCCTTGTCGATGGTCTGGTTGCCGGTGTACTTGGTGACGATGACGGTCTTGCCGCTGACGCGCGGCGCCTCGGAACGTTGTTCGGCCGCTTTGCCGTCGGTAACTTTGGTGGTCTGGGCGTCGAGGCCAAGGGCGAGAGAACCGAGAGCGCTGGTGGTCAGGAAATTTCTGCGGGAGAAGGACATGAACGGCTCCTTGTGGATGAAGCCGACAAGGATAGCAGAGCGCTACGGTGTGCGCACCGTTTGCGATTCCGCCGTAACCAGCCGTTGCGCTTGCTCATAGTGCTGCCAGCGCCGGTAGAGGATACGCAGGGTGGCGATCGCTGGGACGGAGAGATAGACGCCGAGGACTCCAGCGATTTCCGCTCCGGCGAGCACAGCAAAGAGCGCGGCCAGCGGATGCAGTTCGACGCGTGCGCCCATCACGCGGGGCGAGGTCACGTAATCCTGGATGAGCCGCCACAGGCCCAGGAAGATGGCGATCACCAGCAGGTGCTGGTAGTTCAACAGGAACGAGACGCCGAGAATGCAGGCGGCGGTTACCAGTGGCCCGACAACCGGAACGAATTCGGCGAGGCCTCCGATGGCGCCGAGTACGAACGAGTACGGCACGCGCAGCACCGAGAGGACGAGCGTGTACACCACGAAGGAGATGGCAGCGAGGATCAGTTGGGCGCGGATATAAGCGGCCAGCATGGTATTGAGGTCGTCGAAAATGTCGCGCAGAAACTGGCGCTGGGCGCGGCGTTCAAAGGCCTGGATAAGTGCCTCGGAGAACTCGTGGCCGTCGCGCAGGAAGAAGATGGCGAGGATGGGAATGATGATGAGCCAGATAGCGTTGGTGGCAATCTCCGCAGCCCGGCCGCCGACATCCTGCGCCCAGTGCAGAATCTCCTGGCTGTGGCCGGCGAGAAACTGCTCCAGCTTGACCTGTGTGTTTTCGCTCCAACCACGCGAGGTGCCGATCTGGTGGGCAATCTGGCCGCTGGTCACACCTTCCAAAAGCTGAGGCAGCTTGCCGCCGAGCGCGCGGGCTTCCGTGATCAACTTCGAGCCAACCAACGTAAAAAACAGCGCCAGCAGCCCGATCATGACGATGTAGACGATGAGGATGGAACGACCGCGATGACCGCTGCCGAGCTTGGTGCGCGATACCAATGACACCACCGGATCGAGCATGTAGGCGAAGAAGATGGCGAAAAGGAAGGCGATGAGGCTGCGGCGCGCGCCATAGACGAACGCGCCAATGGCGGCGAACAGGATCACCGTTACCAGCACCCGCGCGGTCGTCTTGTCGAAGATGTCCATCTTTGTCCGATGAGGTCGGTGTTTAATGCGTTGACCTGATTCCCACATCTGCCAAAAGAGAGCAGATGTGGGGCACCATCAGACCACAATCACACTAAGTTTACTTCGCCAGCCATAGCGTAACGGAATGCGGAGCGATTTCGAGGGAAATCTCGTCGGCGGTGCGCGAGGCGTTACCTGCGCCCTGGAGGAGTTCAAACGCTTTCACCGCCAGGAACGGGAACTCTCTGCCGTTCAGCTTCAATGTGCGCGGGGTATTGGCGTTGTTGAAGCCGACCAGGACGCGGTCGGCACCATTCTCGCGGAGGAAGGCGTAGGCGGTTTCGTCGGCGAACAGGTTCCACTGCTTTCCCGAGGTCAGCGCCTGGTGATCGTGGCGGAGCTTCAGCAGCTTCTGGACGTACGCGTAGACCTCCTGCTGTTCGGGCGTTCGGCCTGAGGTGGTGAAGGCATTGTTTGTGTCTCCGGGAAAGCCACCCGGGAAGTCGCGACGGTTATCGGGATCGGCTCCTCCGGCCATGGCGATCTCGTCTCCGTAGTAAAGCTGCGGGATGCCGCGCTCGGTCAGCAGCAGCGAGAAGGCATTCTTCAGCGCTTGGCGATCGCCTCCGGCGGCGGTGAGGATGCGGTCCATGTCGTGATTGCCAAGGAAGGTCACCAGCCGCTCGGGATGCGGGTAGAGCCAGTCGCGCCGGAGTACGTCGGTGATCTTCGTCGCGGACGCGTGCTTCGAGACCACGTCGCGGATGGCGTACATCAGCGGAAAGTCGAAGGCGGTGTTCAGGCCGGTGTCGTAGCCCAGGATGGAGCGTCCTCCGAGGAAGAACGAGACCACCGTCGGGTCGCCGTTGTAGTTTTCGCCGATGGTGTCGAGCCGCGGGAATACATCGTGCAACGACTTGTGCCACGCCGACCAGAAGCTGCGCGGAACGTAGGGAAACGTGTCAAGCCGGTAGCCGTCGGCGCCGGTCTCCTCGATCCACCAGATGGCGTTTTCGGTCAGGTACTCGGCGACGTGCGGGTCGTCCTGGTTGAGGTCGGCGAGGATGTCGGCAAACCAGCCGTTGCGGATGTGGTCCTGTTCGGCGGGCAGCGCGTGAATGTCGGTGATGGGCGGGAACTCGTAGCTGGGCGACTGGTGCTTCTGCACCGAGCCGTGAAACCAGGTCGGAGAAGGCGGATCGGCTACCCAAGGATGACGCGGCCCGGTATGGTTCGCCACCCAATCGAAAAAGACCTTCATGCCCTGATGATGCGCGTCGGCAACCAGGGCCTTCACGTCGTCGAGCGTGCCGTAGTGCTCCTCGACACCATAGAGGTCGATGGCGCCGTAGCCGTGGTAGCCGTCGTATCCGGGCGTGTTGTCGTTGTCGACGATGGGCGTCATCCAGACGGTGGTCACGCCGAGGTCGTGGAGGTAGGAAAGATGGTCGCGAACGCCCTTGATGTCGCCGCCGTGATAGGCCTTCGGCTTCGAGCGATCGTAGTTCCCTTTCGAAATCGCGGGATCGTTGTTCGCCGGGTCGCCATCGGCAAAGCGGTCGGGCATCAGCAGGTAGATGACGTCACTGGGAGCGAGCCCGGCCATGCCGTCGTTGATGGGGCGATGGTTGGCGATTGGGAATTGCACGGTCGTCTCGCCCGAGGGAGTCTTAATCGTCAGCGGAATGTTGCCGGGCTTGGCTGCGGGAGTGATCTCCAGCCAGACGAAGAGGTAGTGTCCGTTAGCGCTGGACTCGGTGCGGCGAATACGGGCAGAGACGGAGGTAGTCGTAACGTGGGCGTTAGCGAGGTCTTCCCCGTAGAGGAGCAGCATGGGATTGCCGCGGCCGAGGTACCAGTTGGGAGGATCGGCTTTCTTGATAGTTGGAGAGGCGAGGAGAAGGGCGGATTGCGTAAGGATAGCAGCGAAGAGAAGTTTGCGGATCATGGCGGTCGTAGGTTGTTAGTCGTTGGTCATTAGTCGTTGGCCGGGCCGGAGAAGGACGCGACCAGCGGAAGCAGTGTTGCAGACCGGGTGCCAGCGTCGCAATGACGCCGGAAGATGGCTGGACCATTTTCTTGTCTATCGTAAAATGGTCTGTACTATTTTACGATCTATGCGATAATAGTCCACGTCATGCAACTGCGTCCGAGAGTCTATTCCGCGATCCTGGACGACCATTTGGCGACACATCGCCAGATGGCAATGGTTTCCGGACCGCGCCAAGTCGGAAAGACTACAACCTGTCGGTCGGTGAGCGATGCTTACCTAAACTGGGACAATACGGACGACAGGCAACGAATGCTTCGAGGGCCTGCGGCGCTCGCCGAGTTCCTTCATCTCGACCAATTGCGAGGAAAACCGCCGGTCGCAGTCCTCGACGAGCTGCACAAGTACCGCAAGTGGAAGACGCTACTGAAGGGCTTTTTCGACACCTACGGCGACGAGGTGCGACTGATTGTCACCGGCAGTTCCCGCCTCGATGTTTTCCGGCGTGGCAGCGACAGCCTGATGGGACGCTATTTGCTCTATCGGATGCATCCGTGGAGCGTAGGCGAGAGCGTGCGAACGGAACTGCCGGAAAAAGAGATACAGCCACCGGCGGAGGTCGCCAACTCCGACTGGGAGGCGCTATGGGAGCACGGTGGTTTCCCCGAGCCCTTTTTGCGACGCGACAGCCGGTTCACGCGCCGATGGCGCTCGCTGCGACAGGAGCAACTGTCGCGTCAGGATCTGCGCGAGGTGGCACAGATCGCCGATCTCGGAACCATGGAAGTCCTGATGCAACTGCTGGCTGAGCGCAGCGCGCAGCAGTTGATCTATTCCAACCTGGCAGGGGAGATTCAGGTTTCCGTCGATACCGTTAAGCGTTGGGTTGACCTGTTGGCACGGCTGCACTATGGGTTCATGGTGCGTCCGTGGTTCAACAATGTCGCCAAGTCGCTGCGCAAGGAGCCGAAGTGGTTTCAGCGCGACTGGAGCGGTGTTGCGGACGACGGTGCGCGGGCGGAAACAATGGCCGCCTGTCATCTATTGAAGGCAGTCGAAGGTTGGACCGACCTGGGATTCGGCAATTTCGAGCTGCGCTACGTACGCGACAAGCTGAAGCGCGAAGTGGACTTCCTCGTCGTTCGTGACAGAAAACCGTGGTTCCTGGTTGAGGTGAAATTGAGCGACCTGAACCTGTCGCCGACGCTGGCCTATTTTCAGAGCCAGACCAAGGCGGCACATGCGTTTCAGGTAGTGATGAACTTGCCGTTCCAGAACGCCGATTGCTTCAAGGTGCAAAAGCCGGTGGTGGTGCCAGGGAGAACGTTTTTGAGCCAGTTGCTGTAAAGCGCTGAACGAGTCTTTAACCGCGTTGTTTAATGAGCAGGAAGGAATCAAAGAATTTTCGAGCGTCCGCCTTGTCCACATTGTCCGACGGGCCGATAACCCATAGGGAGTATATGCGGGAACCAACTCGGATTAGGCGGTTCTCGGCAGCAAACCCACCTTTCGCGCCGAAAACCACCAAATCATTGGCTGGAAAACCCTGAATGTCGAGTCGCTCGTCTCGGGCGATTGTTCCGTGGAATACCTTCAGATCGCATTCGCGGAAGTGGGCGAACAATTCATCCGGAGTCTTTTCGCTCTGGGCCGGATTCTCCCACCAAGTCACCGCAAAGATCGTTCTCTTTCTTAGTGCAGAAGATAAGCGATGAGAAACGAACTTGCTACCATCCAGGGCGTCCGTTGCGGGATCGTCCGACTTTGATGGTTCTCCCGGGAGACTCACTCGGAATTGACCTTCGGACGACTCGACGGAGCGCCACTGCGGCGTAAGTGCCACGCTCCGAAACGTAATGAGTGCCGCCACAGCTACGACAAGAACAATCACCCACCATTTCTTCCCACTCATAGGCCACGGGATTGTACCGCCAAAGGGCTCCTCAACCAACCGTCTGTGTCACCCCTTACACACCGCCCTCTCCCACACACATCACCGCAGTAACCAAGCACTATATAAATCAACAGCTTAGCCCGTGGCTACCCTCCTGCACTAGTACTCGGCGTAACACAGGAGAAGGGCGATGCGGCGGATCGATGGAAGCTCGGAACTGAAGGCGAAAGCGAGACTGGTTCTCGCCATCCTGGTGCTGGCGGCGGCTCGGGTGCATGCGCAGGAGACGGCGCAGGCGGAACCGGCACGGCAGATCGTGGTGAGCATTCCTGATCGGAAGCTGGCGCTGATCGAAAACGGCCTGGTCACGAAGATCTACGAGGTCGCGGTCGGCAAAGACACGACGCCCAGCCCGACGGGCACCTTCACCATCGTCAACCGTCTGACCAACCCGACCTACTACCACAAGGGCCAGGTGATCCCGCAGGGTCCGCAGAACCCGATCGGCACGCGCTGGATCGGCCTCAGCCAGAAGGGCTACGGCATCCACGGCACGAACGCTCCACGGTCGATCGGCAAGGCGGCGTCGCATGGATGCATTCGCATGGCGAAGAAAGATTTGGAAGAGCTGTTCGAGACGGTGCGGCCGGGAGACGTGGTGGACATCCGCGGCGAACGCGATGAGCAGACCGCGCAGATCTTTGGGACGACGGAGCCGGTGGTGGTGGCTGCTGCAGCTGATGCGGCGAACGAACAGAGTGTGAGTGAGGGGACGCGGTAGGGATTCCTCACCCACTGAAGCGAGTTCGGAATGACAAGGGAAGAGCAGTGGAATGCAGCGCTAAATCGCTGCTCCACCCAAAGGAAAAGGAGAAGAACACATGGAAAGCGCAACCACCGTCGGAGTCGTACTCGCTGGATTGTTCTTCTCTCTCGCGTGCGCGCTGTTGCTCGAAGAGCTGATTTTCGGGGGACTGTTCCGGTTCTTCTTTGCACCGCGAGCCGGACGTCCTCGCAGAAGTTAACTACCCCACCCTCGCCAACGGAGGGCGAGGATGGGGCACCCAAGACACCCAGAAATGCAGTAGGAGGCGCATATGCTGTTCCTGAAATACATGTTGCTGGTGGCGGGAATCGGGATGTTCGTGGTCGCCGCTGCCATTGTTGCCAACGATGCCTGGCTCGCGTTCCAGTTCCGTCGCAAGACGAGCGAGGGCGCGGTGGCCGTTGAACCTCAACCCATTCGCTGGCGCACTACCGTGGCACTTTGCTGCCTGGCGTGGGCGCCCATCCTGATCGCGCTGAGTATTGTCGTGGTCCCTAGTGGAATGGCTGGCGTTCGCGTCAGCCAGACTCGCGGGACGCTGTCAGGCACGCTCTACCCCGGCGTGCACGCCGTGATGCCGATGGTCGAGCACGTCGAGACCTTCGACATGCGCGACAAGCTGTTCACCGCCGGCTTCACCGCCGGCAGCACCGAACTGTCGAGCAAAGACGCCAAGAAAGACGACAAGCTCACCACCAAGGCCGAACCGCTGCAGGTCCAGTCGAAGGAGGGGCTTTCCATGGGCCTCGCCATCACCGTGCGTTACCGGCTCGACCCCAAGCGGCTCGACTACATCCAGAGCCATCTGCCGCAGCCGATCGAAACTGAATTGGTGCCCCCGATCGTTGCCAGCGCCTGGCGCGAACTCGCCCCCGGCTACACCGTTCGCGATATTTTCAGCGCCAAGCGCGAAGAGGTTCGCCAGCGCGCTGCCGATTCCATCACTCAGCAGCTTGCCGCGGACGGCATCGTGGTTAAGGAAGTGATGCTGCGTGACATACAGCTTCCTCCGGAATACGCCAAGGGGCTGGAAAACCTGCTGCTGAAGGAACAGCAGAACGATCAGCTTGGAGTGGAGACGGAGATCCACGAGAAGCAGGTACGGATCTCGGAACTCGACGCCGAGGCTCAAAAGGTCGCACAAGTGAAAGGCGCCGAGGGCAATGCGCAGGTGAAGGTCCTGGAAGCGAAGGGCGAAGCCGACGCCATGCAGTACACGCTGCCGCTGAAACAGAAGCAGATCGAGCAATCGCGACTGGAAGCCGAAGCTCGCAAAGAGACAACCATCAAGGGCGCCGAAGCCGCTGCTGAAGCCAAGGTGATCGACAGCAAGGCTGAGATGGAGCGCCGGAAGTTCCTGGCCGATGCCGAGGCGAATCGCATCCGCGTGACCGCCGCGGCCGACTCCGAGCGGATGAAGCTCGAAGCCGCCGCGCTGAAGCAGAATCCGCTGCTGATCAACAAAATCGTGGCCGAGAAGCTGTCGGACAAGATCCAGCTGGTGATGGTGCCGACGGACTCGAAGTTCTTTTTCGCCAACGATGTCTTCAAAGGCATGAACCCGACGAATCCGGTGATCCGCGAGCAGGTGGACCCGGAGGATCCGCCGGACGGTGGCCAGGGGCACTGAATTCCGGAGCTTCGCTCCGGCGGACGGGCTTGGAAGCCCGTCCCCACACTGAAGCGACATTCCGGGAGCGCTTCCGCTTCCGGACAACGCCGGGCAGCCTGACACCGCCGCCGTCTCGCTGCCCGGTGGTTTCAATATGGGCTGTGCAACAGGAATTCGTGAATTCGGGTAGAGGGGATATGAAACGCTCGCACTATAATGCACTTTTCCGAATGACAGGCCTGACCGCAGCATTCAGCCCGGGGCGAAAGCGCTGGGAACGGGACGATGGAATCGCTCTGATCCTATTTCTTCTCGTCTCAATAGTTCTGTGCCTGGCGCCGAGCGCGTTCGCCGGCAACTTCACGCAGCCCGCGACCGAGCTCGCGAAAGCTATTGCCGGCGCGACAGGCCCAGGAGCAATAACCTTTACGTTATCGAATTCATCTTCCCTGACCAAGTCCGAAGTTGGCGATATCCAGCACACGATCGAGGCGCAACTTCGGACCAGCGGTGTGCGCATTGGCTCGAACTCGAACGCCAACGCCGACGTGCATGTAACGTTGTCCGAGAATCTGCAAGGCTATCTTTGGGTAGCCGAGATCAAGCAGGGCAACCAGACGCAGGTGGAGATGGTCTCTGTCCCGCGCACCGAAGCGCCGTCGGCCCCGCACAGCGGCCCAAGCATGACCATCCGCAAAGCGCTGCTCTGGTCGCAGCCGATCCAGATTCTCGACGCGTACGTGGACAACAACCGCATGGGGCTGCTTGACGCGAACGCCATTTCCACCTTCTCGTTGAACAACGGCAAGTGGCAGCGCGACCAGTCGCTGGCCATCACGCGGTCGCACAATTTTCCGCGCGATTTGCGAGGAATGCTTGTCCCGGCCAAAGATCATCTTGCCGACGCTTATCTGCCGGGGACCGTGTGTAACGTCTCCGCTAGCAGTGGGATTGGGGTTTCGTGCGGTGATGGCGATGACCCTTGGCCACTCGGCACAAAGACGGCTCTGTTCAACTCCGGGCGAAACTACTTCACTGGAGAGTTGTTTACGGCGGTGAGTAAGGCTTCGGGCCCGTTTTACACGCTCGCTTCCCTTCCCCGCCAGAACTACAGCCTGCTGATGCTGACCGGAGCGGATGGCCGTGTTCATTTGAATGACGGTGTCAACGAGCGTGTGATTCCGGCGTCAACAACTGCCGATTGGGGCAGCGATATCGCAGCCGTCAAGAGCCCATGCGGCGCCGGGACGCAAGTGCTTGTCACCAATGCTGGCGATGACACCTCCACCGATTCGCTCCGCGCCTATGAGATTCCGGATCGCGATCCTGTCCAAGTTAGCGCGCCGGCGGATTTTCCCGGACCGATTACCGCGCTTTGGACCCACGGCGACAGCGTCACCGCTGTCGCCCGCAACCTGCGCACGGGGAGCTATGAAGCGTACAGCGTTTCAGTTGCTTGTAATCAGTAGCGTAGCGCTTCTGCTCACTGCGTCGCAGGCGCGCACCCGACCGCGCTACGGTGACACTCTGCGCGCCGATACAAAAACGGTAGTCATGTCGGGTGATACAACTCCTGATGCGCTCGTCGGCACTGTCTTTGAGACGCTGGTCACGGTTGATGACAGCGGCAATCTTCAACCGGGGTTGGCCACGAACTGGATCAGCACCAACAACGGCTCTCGCTGGGAATTCACCTTGCGCTCCGGCGTTAACTTCCATGACGGGCAGCCGTGCACTCCCGCGGCCATTCAGCGGGCGTTTGCCCGGCTCGGAAACATTCCCTGGCACATCCGCGCGACGGCTGATGGCTTGATCTTCGAGTCCGACACTCCCCAGCCAAATCTCTCTGCCCTACTTTCGCTGCCGAGGTATGCGATCTCCGCCACCACGGCCGAAGGTGACACCGTCGGTACCGGGCCTTTTCGGACCGACAAGCGCACCGGCCCAATCGTCTCGCTGAAGGCAAACGACGATTACTGGAGCGGCCGGCCGTTCGTTGACAATCTGGAAATCACGACTTCCCGTACTCCGCGCGACCAGATGACCGACTTCACGCTCGACCGCGCCGACCTGATCGAGATCACGCCGGATCAATGGCGCAGAGCGCAGCAGGATCATTTGCGCACGTTTGCGTCGCGCCCTGCAGAATTAGTCGCGATCGTTGTTACCTCCAGCAAGCCCGAGCTCCGCGACACCCGCCTGCGCCAGGCTATCTCGCTCGCCATCGATCGCGCCGCCATTCACAACGTCATCTTCCAGCGCCAGGGAGAGGTGGCTGCCAGCTTGCTTCCGAACTGGCTCACCGGCTATGCCTTCTTGTTCGACATCAACCCTGATGTGACAAAAGCGCGCCAGCTGCGTATGGAAGTGGGGCAGGTGCCAGCGCTTGCGATCGGCTACGATGCCGCTAACCCGACCGAACGCCTGATCGCTGAGCGCGTCGCACTTAACGCACACGATATCGGCGTTAACATGCAGGCTGTCCCGAACACCACGCCCGGCATCGATCTACGCATCCGCAGTGTTGCCCTGCCGTCGCTCGATCCCGCAACTGCGCTGAACGGTCTCATCGACGAGCTCGCGCTGATGCCGGCCACCAGCAGTCCGACCCCTGAGTCGCTCTACGCCAATGAGCGCGCTGCCCTACAGACGTATTCGGCTATTCCGCTGGTGTTTCTGCCGCGAACGACCGCGTTGAAAGATCGCATCCGCAACTGGACCGCATCTCCGAATGGCGAGTGGCACTTTGAGAACGTCTGGCTAGTCCCGCACTCGCGCGCCGAGGTGCGGCCATGAGCTTTCGTCAGCGGCTGCTGGCGGCGCTGTCGTTTGTGATCATCGCCACGGTGATAGCGATTGGCTACATCGTCTCGCTGCGAACGAAGCAGGTATTCGAAGCCGCCGATGACAGCCGCACCGAAGCATTGGTCCACCAGTTTCGCCAGGAATTTCAACGGCGTGGCGATGATGTCGCCAGGCGCACCGAAGCGATTGCGCACGGCGAGTCCGTCGCCCGGATGGCATTAGACGCCGCGCAGGGCGGCGATACGGCGGCCTATGTCAACGACGCTGCCTCCCAGGCGCAGGCGCATCAACTCGATTTCCTCGAATTCCTGAAGCCGGATGGCAGCATCATCTCTTCGGCGCAGTGGCCTGCTCGCTTCGGATATAAGGAAGCCATTCCCGCGAACCGTGGCGGTCCGGCCTATCTGAAACGTGAGGAACTTCCCGATGGCAGCGCGCTGGGGTTGTTTGCCGCCCGCGATGTCACCGCTGGTGATTACGCACTGCACGTGATCGGCGGCGAGCGTCTTGATCGTGATTTTCTCGCCAGCATTCCGTTGCCGATCGGCATGCGAGCATTCCTCTATCGCTACCAGGAGGGCGGCTTCAACGCGCAAAATCTTATCGTCCCCGGCGATGCACTCGGAAGCGCAGACAAGAT
>Ga0335069_10007479_pt1 | contig 15762 bp, 14 predicted proteins | sample Lox_Sample_11_FD_206714 | JGI IMG/M metagenome (GOLD analysis project Ga0335069, IMG submission 206714) | Soil microbial communities from Loxahatchee National Wildlife Refuge, Florida, United States - Lox_Sample_1.1 | ecosystem: Environmental > Terrestrial > Soil > Wetlands | place: USA... | reverse complement strand
CAAGTATCAAATGGCAGCATCACAACAATCTCATCAAATGCAAGCACATTTTATGCAGGATCAAGTTTACCTGGATGTATCCAGTGGGGTTCTCAATATCTGATTATCGGAAATAATAATACTCAAAATGATTATTGGGTTTGGGACGGTTCTCTTCTTTATTCGGCGGGAACAATATCACCAATTGTCACGATTACAGACGGGGGCAGCGGATACACATCGGCGCCAACAATAACAGCTTATGGTGGAGTGGGAACGGGAGCAACATTTTCATCAACAATTCAGAACGGATCAGTTGCTTCTATTTCTGTGACAAACCCTGGATCGGGATATGCTGTAAACGACCAGGTGCAGCTTTTGATTACAGGCGGTGGAAGCGACAATGGCGCCCAACTGACAGCCGTACTTTCAAATACCAGCCTATCAAGCATCGTGGTTACGGCTGGAGGTTCTGGATATAGCTCGGCTCCATCAGTAACCATAGGACCGCCAAATCTGGCTGGAGGCGTTCAAGCCACAGCCACGGCAGCAAGCGATGGTAATGCAGTAACGGACGTTACTTTAACAAACCCAGGATCAGGATACACATCCACCCCAAGCGTATCTTTTGGCGGTCCAGGTGCAGGCGCTTTGGCTACGGCATTCATAACTCCTGGCTATATAAAGTCTATAACTGTCACTAGCGGCGGTTCTGGATATACTTCTGCACCCACTCTAACCATCGCAGGCGGCGGAGGAACGGGAGCTACGGCCACGGCGATTCTTACCCCCACCTCAATAGCAACTATCGCTCCAACGGCTGGAGGTTCTGGATATACCGGCACACCATCGGTTACTATAGGCGCTCCGAACATGGCGGGAGGAGTTCAGGCCAAGGCCACTGCTATTGTTACCAATGAACAGGTGACAGGATTTACCGTAACCAATGCCGGAAGCGGATATACGAGCGCCCCAACGGTCACGCTATCTGGAGGTAGCGGGACGGGAGCGGCGGCAGTTGCAACGCTCACTCCAACTTCCATTGGATCAGTCACGGTAAATAATCCTGGTCAAGGATATACATCAGTCCCAGCCGTAGAGATCGAGAGCGGTTTAAATCGAGGTGCCACGGCCACAATACAGCTAATGCCGTATGGAATAAGCGGGACAACCCTGGAATCATTTCAATCTCGCGTGTGGATAGCTAATGCTTTTACGCCATCGTCAAATCCTCCGTCCAAGAACAACGGAAATCGTATGTTTATTTCTGCTCCAGGATCAATTTCAGATTTTGCAACCAGCGACGGGGGTTTAATTTACACCGCGACGGACAGATTCTTGCGGCAAAAATTCTCGGCTATCCGCCAATCAAACGGGTATCTATATCCAATTGCAGATTCATCCGTTGCTATCATTTCCGGCGTGACAACCAGCGGAAATCCACCTACCACAACATTCAACTATCAAAATACCGATCCACAGGTAGGAACGTCTTTCAGAGATTCTTGTCAGGATTTTGGACGCACAATAATTTTTGCAAATCCCCTTGGGGTGTACGGATTATACGGCGGATCGGTTACTAAAATCAGCCAGCAACTTGATCCCCTATTTTCTTTTGCATCGTTTCCGCCATCATCAGGTGCGCTCACGCCAACCTCAGCCGTCGCCAATATCTATGGAGGAAAATACTTTTGCATGTTGCTGACATTGCTCGACCCAATAACGTTTACGTATCAAAACAAGATGATTCTTTGGGATGAAGAAAACTGGTTTATCGCGTCACAAACCCCGAATTTGACATTCATATTGACGCAAGAGGTAAATTCTAATATTACGGCGTGGGGATCGGACGGAAAATCACTCTATCCGTTATTCCAAACCCCCAATTCCTCTCTGACAAAATCTATTTCCACAAAACTATTTGGCGCAAATAATCCTCTTGTCGCCAAAGAAGCCTATACAGTCATGTTGCAATCGGTGAATTCAGGATCGTTTGGAGAACCTGTCACATTCGATATAAATATTGATACCGATGGTGGGCAATACCCAATTGGAACCTATACTTTTTCCCTGTCCAGCGGATATGAATTTGGGTATCCATTTTTTGTTACAGGACTTACCAATGCAGTTGGAATATATCTAGGCGTAAGTTTATCGACAACAGATGAAGATGTTACCATAAACTATCTAGGATTGACGTATATTCCATCTTCTTTCCAAATTGGTTCTATCGGTCTCGTTGTTCCAGGACAAACTTAGGAGAGTAAAATGGTCAAGTATAACTCTAAGGGCAATATCAACTGGCCTGGCATGGTTGAAACCAGCCAGCCTGACGTTCCCGCGAACGCGACTAGGGTTATGAACCCCATGGGGCACATATCACAGGCCCCGGCAGGTACAATCTATGTGACAGATGAAGGCGTGGCTGGCGGGGATGGCTGTCAATACAGGTACGGCCCTGCGGCAGACGGGGAAAAATGGAATGATAATCCGATTCTTCAGCCGCCAAACGGGTACGGCAATGGCCCTATGTTCGGCCTGGTCGCAACCGGCGTGGTCTCGAAAAAGCGCAAATGAGTACATCCCAGCTATGGAATCCGCCAAATACTCCAGATGAATTATCTGTCTGGAGTACGGCGAATTACGTAGATCACCAGGATATAAATTACGCGATAAGCCGGAAAAGCAGCGTCATAGCTGGCCTAACGATTGTCGCGTCAGGATCGGGATACACATCAGCCCCCACGGTTACAATCGGACCACCTGACATTCCGGGAGGCATCCAAGCGACGGCGGATTTTACTATTGTCAGCAGCAAGCTACAGCTAAATCTCACAAATCCAGGGATCGGATATAGCAAGGCGCCGAATGTGACCGTTTCTGGAGGCGGTGGGACAGGTTTGGAGGTGCAAGCTACCGTCAATTATATCTCTCTCCAGGTTTTCCAGCTTGATCCTATTCCTCTGAATGATCTTGCAACGTGGAACATAAATCATCAGTTGATTCATCAACAAATGCTGGACGCGACAAAGCAGCAATCCAGCGATCTTGGAAATTTTGATCCAAGTGACCGGGAGGGTATGGAAGAATATCTGTTCGATCATGTGCAGGATCATAATTCGGCGCGAAATGCTCTCACCGGATATTTGCCAACGGGATAAACCATGGACTGCTCGAATTACCCCACTCTCAGGCCGATGACAGTCATAGATTTTGACGAAGCTATAATCCTGGCCATGGACAAATATCGTAAATTTCACCCTCGCCTGTCATATGAAGGGGCGTGGAATTTTTGCATGCAGGCATCACAGAATCCCGGCTATCTTCTCATTCGAGGGGATGACGTATTTTTTTGCGCGATGGCCATTGAATCATTCATGGAGCCGAGGCCGACAGTTGGCGCGATCTTCCTATTCACAAAACGCACGAATTTGCGTGAGGTATTGGCGGCTTTGGACGCCATGGAGGCCTTCGCCCGCCGCATTGGGGCCGTGGAGTGTGGCTGGGGCAATATCAATGGCGACGATTTGACTCCCATAGCTCATAAACGGGGGTATAAACACGCAAGCCAATATTTCTCAAAATCTCTCATTGGAGGGATGCAGTAATGGGCCACGTATTTGGAACCATAGCTCCAATCCTCGGCGGCATTGTCGGAACGGCAATTGCTCCAGGCATCGGAACGGCGATTGGCGCTGGATTGGGAAGCACGGTTGGCGGGCTTTCAGAGGGAAAGGGCTTCGGGCAATCAGCTCTAGGCGGCCTCGAAACCGGCGCATTAGCGGGAGTCGGTGGAGAACTAGCCGGGAGCCTTGGCGGCGCGGCTGGAAACGCCCTATCAGGAACAATGCTTGGAAATGCGCTCGGTAGCTTGGGGGGTGACATTTCTGGATTGGGAACATCCCTTGGGATCACCGGGCCGGGCGGGCTTACCAGCGAGGTATCTGGATTGGGGGGAGATTTGGGAATCACCGGGCAAGGTGGACTTGTCAGCGATATATCTGGGGGTCTCGGAACAGCGGGAAAGGACCTGGGAATCACCGGTCCAGGAGGCCTCACAAGCGATGTATCCAATCTGTGGGGCAAAATCGCCGGTCCATCAGCACTTACGGCTGGAGGTGCCGCCGTACCAGCAAATGCGGAAACATTCGCGCCAGGCTTTGGCGCCGGAAATCTACCCCTTACGCCTGCCGTCCCTGCCGCTGGGGGCGGAGGCGGAATTCTTAGTGCCTTAACTGGCGGTGGTGGCGGCGGCAAGGGTGGTGGCCTATTCGGCGGCAGCACCGCATTGGGTCTTTTGGCGGCGGCGCCCGTCGCTCTCGATGTTCTCCGTGGAAATCAGCCTTACAAGGGCCAAACTCAAATTCAGCAATCGGCGGCTCAACTTGGGCAACAGGGACAACAGCTCCAGAGCTATCTTCAAACCGGGACTCTTCCGCCTGGCGCGCAGGCGGCGATCAACCAAGCAACGGAATCGGCAAAAGCAGCCATACGAAGCCAATATGCCTCAATGGGAATGAGTGGATCGTCGGCCGAGGCGCAAGATATAGCTCAAGCAGAACAGGCCGGGGTTACGCAGGCGACAAACATGGCATCGCAATTGCTCAGCTCCGGAATACAAGAAACGCAAATGTCCGATCAGCTTTACCAGGACATCATGAATCAGAGCATGCAGCAGGATCAAGATTTGTCATCCGCCATAGGCAATTTTGCGGTAATGGCGGCAGGCGGAACAGGAGGCACCAGTGCCAGCACAAGCACCCGCGCCAGCGCTTAACACGCAAGGACCTATGACTACCGCCCTGTTCGGCCCGTCCGGTCCTGGAACCGCAAAAAAGCCTTCATCAGCGGCGGCGCCGACCGCCCCGGTAACACCGCCTGACATCTCTACTCCGCCTCCAGGCGCAAGCACCAGCGATGTTCCGCCTGGAGCATTTTCTGATTTGCAAAGCGCATTGCTATCTTCGCTGAAAAACCTCCAGCAAATTGAAGCGGAGCCAGGACCGACTCCTCCTCCCCCCATGTCTCTACCACCGCCGCCCGTTCAAGCTCCCTATAATCCGATTCATTCCTGGGGATCGGCGGCAATGATGCTTGCGCTGGTAGGGTCAGCATTTACGCGGCATCCGATAACGGCAGCTCTAAATGCCGGTAGCCAGGTTATGCAGGCATATAACCAGGGAAACGCCACGGCTGCACAAAACGCAACGGACACATGGAAAACCCAAACTGAAAATGCCCTCAAACTTTATCAGTATGAACAGGATGCCTATACTAAGGCCATAACCGCACATCAGGATAATGTGAGAGATGCGCTAACGGCGGTATCGGTGCAGGCGGCGGCTTTCAAGGATGCTCCCATGGCGGCGGCGGCTCAAACTGGAGGTTTGCAAGGCGTTGTCGATATGGTCCACAAGCGCGGAAAAGCCGCTGCTAATCTGGCTGGAGTTTCAAGCACACTAGACAAGGAAAATACGCGCCACATGAATGGAGATGCGGCGACGGATGCGTATTTAAATAACCGATATGCGTCATGGATTCCCGCATATGTCTTGAACGGTTTCAACAAGGCCTTTGAACCGCCAATGTCTTATTCGGAAAAATCCGATGACAGAATGGTATTTGATAAAGGCGTTGAGGATTTTATGAAGGGATATAATCTTAGCCCTGTCCAGCTTTCCAGCCGAAAGGCCACTGTAGATGCGCTGAATAGCAACATAAAAAAATTGTCGGCGCAGCAGTCACAAGCTCAGGCTTCATCTCAGACGTTTGCCCAGCAATGGAAATATATCCAGGATAATCTTCTTGCAAAAGGTGCGCCAAGTACAGATGTAGGGCCGGTTCTAAATAATTATTTGCAAAGCGGTTCAATTAGCAGCGGTAATCCAGACACCGTGGCTTATGTGACAGCTCTTGGAACGCTTGCGGAAGAATATGCGAAGGTCATCAGCGGTTCTACCGGTGCGGCGGGATCAACCGTGAATGCCCAAGAATTTGCCCGTAGTTTGTTCCAGCAGGGTTACAATAAAGAGCAAATTACTGCGGCTATTGATGCAGCTCAGGCGAACATGGCCGCTCGTGAACAGCAATACCCGGCACTGATTGACCAGATGCAAAATTGGATTTCCTCGATTCCTGGAAGTGATACCGGCCAAGCCGCACAAGCTCCAGAAGGTGGCGGCGTAGGTGATGAAACTCCACCTCCTTCGCCACCCACTCCGGCGCCTACCGCACCGGCCGCTCCTAGCGGCGGAAAATTATCGGGAAAAATCGGTGACATAACATATCAGGTGCAATAATGCCCACTTTGACTCTCACCGGTCCAAACGGACAGACGAAAAAAGTTACGCTCAGCGATAACTTTAACAGCCTGTCTCCACAAGAACAGCAAAATACAATTCATCAAATTGCTGGACAAGTTTTTCCTTCAAGCGCTGCCCCCGCCCCTGCGCCAAAGCCTGGCATCTTGCCTTCAATCGCCGCTAGTGCCGGTGCTGGCTTCGGTGAAGCCGCTTTGGGCGCTCAGCAGCTTTTGGGCAAAGTTCTTGAAGCACCGACTCTTCAGGCTCCGCCGTCTCTTAGCACCTTGATTAGCGGTCAACCTCCGGGGCAAGCCACAACTGGCGTTGCTGGATTTCTTAACAAAATCAGCGACATTCAAAATATACCCGCGAACTGGCTAGAGCAAAACGCGGCGGCTGGATTAGCCAAATTGCAGCAGCAGCAAGCACCATACCAGGCAGCGCATCCATTTGCGGCCGGTGCGGGTGAATTTGGCGGTCAGGCCGTGGCGTCATTTGCGCCAGAGGGACTTTTGGCTAAATTGCCTAAAGCGGCGGAACTTTTATCGCCAGCGGAAACTTGGCTTGGCCGAGCTGGACAAGCGGCTCGTACCGGCCTGGTATCTGGCGCCGAACAGCCCATATCCGGCCCAGATTATTGGAAACAAAAGGCGAAAGAAACTGCCGCGAATGTGGCTGGTAGTTTGGTTGGCGGGCAAATTGCTGAAGTCCCCAGGACCGCCGCCCATATTTTATCCAAATATTCTCCAGCAGCCGTAGGACATCACGCGCTTAAATCCGTCATATCGGCAATCGACCAGGGAATAGAATCTGGACACATCAAAGCTCAGGACATTATTGATTTTTTCAATACAACCCGCGCCGCTGGCGTCCCCACCACGCTCATGGAAGCCGGTGGTCATCCCGTACAAACTTTGGCTGGCGTTGCAGCTAGAACGCCTGGAAAACCATCTGCAATTATCCGGGGAAGTTTTGAAGAAAGGACCGGGGAAGAAAAATCTACCGGAGAGAAAAAGGTAAGGTCACGTCTTTTGGCGGCAATTAAAAGAAATTTTGATGCACCAGAAACAAGGCGAGAGGCGCAAGAGGCACTTAGGGAAAGTCAATTCGCCGCGTCAAGGCCTCTATATCAAAAATTATTCCAGCCTAGCAGCATCGTATCTATCTCTAAACAATTCAAGGAGCCGTTTGCCCAAATCACAAAAACAATAAAGGCTGCGGAAAAAGAATGGAAAGTCGCAGAAAAACGTTTTCAAGACGCCGCAAAAAAAGTGTCTAGTGGAAAAACGCACGTCTATTTGAATTCAGATGAATTGCAGGCAATGGAGGGTGCTAAAGCTGATGCAGAGGCATCCGCCAAAAAATTATCCGATCTTAGGAAACAAAAAGAAAGCATTTTATCTCAATTGAGGGCGACGCAGCAGGCGGAAGCCAGAGGCATTCGTGGCGCCGTACATAGCCCACATATATCTTACATGATGCAAGACCCTCTAATACAAGAAGGTATCAAAACAGGAATGGCGACTCAGGCAACTGAGGCAAAAGCTAGATTTCTGCCATTTGATCCGAATGATTATGGCGTTAGGTATAATAAACAGGAAGAGCCTGAAATTTTTGCAACGCCAAATATGCGACTTTTGGATGCAGCAAAACGAGGCCTCGATGAAATGCTAAATAAATATCGAAATCCTGTAACAGGGAAACTCGAATTGCATTCTGATCGAGCTAGATCAATTGATGAACTTCGACGCGCATGGATCAAAGAGCTTGACCGCGTAAATCCTGCTTATAAAGAAGCCAGAGATGCCTATGCCGGTCCCGCCGCATTGATAAATGCCATGGATTTGGGCGAGAAAATCATGGACATGCACCCCGAGGATGTGAAGAAATATTTTGAGGAAATGTCGGAATCAGAAAAAGAGCATTTTCGCATGGGTGCAGCACAAGCATATTCTGATAAAGTTGGCGACCTTGCGATAACAGACAAAGAACTCAGGCAAATTTCCGAGAAGGATGAATTGGCGGAAGCGCGCCGCAGGCTGAAGCCGATTTTCAAGACAAAGGCGCAATTGGATGATTTCATGGCGTCTGTCACGGGAGAGAGAGCGATATACAATGCTGAGAAAAAAATAACGGGTGGCTCTCAAAGTCAGGAACGCGCAAGAGCTGACGCCGCAATTTCCGGTCAGAATGTTTTAGATGCGGCTCAGGCTGCGTTGCATGCAAAATCTGGAAATGCACCAGGAGCGATAAGAAAAATCGGTAGCATTTTGAGTCGCCTTGATCCGGCAAGGAGCAACGCAGTACAAGCGGAAATTGCCCGGATTGTATCTGATCCAAATATCCAACTTTCAAACGTTCCCGGAGAGGTTCTGTCTATGACAGAAGCGCCTCCGCCTGGTCTATTTACCTCCGCTGCCATGGGTCTAGGACCTATCGGCCAGGCTATAGGCGCTCAGACGGCCAATAGACTTGGAACCGCAATCTTCGGCCAATAGCCGGAAAAACCTAGCCGATGTGTTGGGTTTTTTGAGAGTTTCAGCCGATATGACGTAACGGCGCTAAAAGCATGCCATGGCCAAGGTTTCCAAATCAGACAAACTCATGTCTGGCGTTGAACGGCTGCTCTCCAATTTGGTTCATGCGGCATCGGTCGGTGATGTGCGAAATCCAGATGGATCGGTGGTTATTGAGGGTCCGAGCTTTGCCGAAAAATTGAAACTGGCCAGCACGGCAACCAGCTTCTTAGCGTGCAAGGCCAAGATCACCCCGGATGAGCCGGAAGGCCCGTCCGCGTTTCAGGAGGTGCTAGATGAACTCCGTGGAGAGAATCGCGGTAACGCCAATCCATCCCAAAAACTCCGTGGCCGAAAGCATCGTGAGATTGCAGAGCCAGAACAGCCCGCAATCCCCCTTAGAGACCCCCTCGCCCCACCCGGCACCGATCCCTACACCATCAATGGACACGTCTATGCTAACAGCAATGATGGAGCGGATGGAGGCGCGGCTCAATAGCTCCATGGCGGCGCAGCAGAAGGCCGCTCAGGCATCCGTGGTGGCTTACGTGACCGGTGCGGCGCTGGGCGTCTTCCAGGCCCTCTCTATCGTGCTGGCGGTGCGTTTATTGCTCTTGTTGACCCTGGCTGGCGGGTTCTTCCTGGCGGTATCGGCTATGCAGCATCAAACCTCCATCTCGGTTTGGGTTCTGATAGCCTACGCCGTTCTAGTTATTTTCCCCGTTGCGACAATCGAATACGGCCGAAAAATCCATATGGGAGGCCAAAATGGATGAATTCGTTGAAACAACTATTCTAACTAATGAAGATATAGAATGGATGAAATCTTATAATAATACGGTTTTTAATGGGAGAGTCTCAGTCTTTCATGAATCTGATATTCCAATCCATAGGAACGTAAAGTTAATCATACGTGGAACAAATAACGATTCAAATAAACTCGGATGCCCAGGATTCGATATTAGCGAATTGGGTGAAAAACCTATTCGATCTATAGAGATTTATCCAGGTGAAGATTCTTGGAATTTCCGCATTACACGAGAAGATGGGGAAATCGACGTATTCTCAAAAAAAGGACAGAAAAATGGCTGAGCGCGGCATGGGCTATATGGGGATGAAAAACACCGGATACTCAGCCCCTACCCGTACCAATGGACGCGGAAAGCCAAACCGTGGCCGTGGATACGGCGGGCGATAGGAGGGAAAAATGAATTTTTTTTCGCGTCCAAATATTGAAAGGCTTCTTAATTCCCCACGGCCGAGGAACCAATCAATTCTGTCTTATGTGAGAAATCTTCGGAACAGCAGACGCGGCGCAAATAGGTAGGAGGATGAAATGCCGCTTGAAGAGGGTTCTACACGCGATGTTGTGAGTAGGAACGTGAGCGAGCTGAGAAAATCTGGGAGACCAGAGAAGCAGAGCGTCGCTATCGCCCTCTCAAACGCTCGGAAATCCAAGCGCAGCGCCAAACGTGGCGGAAAGAGGTATTAAATGGCCAAGAAATCCAAGGGACCGCTGAGCGAAATTTCCAAGCGCATCGACAAGGGCGCTTTTTCAGCCAAGGCCAGCAAGGCCGGGATGAGTACGGCGGAATATGCCCGCCATGTCGCCAGCTCTCCCACGGCGTCCACAAAAACCAAGCGCCAGGCTGCCCTCGCCCGCACCTTCGCAAAATACCGTCCGCGAACTAAGGGCCGGAAAACGAGTCGGTGATGTGGAGATGGATGCCCCCATGGAAATGGTTTCCGATCAAGCAACGCCCACCGCGCCCACCTGTGAGGCTATGATATGACAGCGCCTCTACTCAATGCTGCAATCCAAGGCCAGGGAACTATTTCTGCCGATAACCTGAATACCTATATTCAGAACTGCACAAACATTGCGCAACTTCGATCCTTTGTAGGATTGCCTGGCATGTGCGTTTTCATAGATGGATCAGTGGTTCAGGGAGACGGAGGCGCAGGACCATTTTATTGGAACACCACTTCCACAGGCCCTGACAATGATTCAACGGTGATCGTGCCTCAGTCTGGCGTTCCAGGTGCATGGGTGAGACTAGCAATATCTCAAACATCCCCCATAAATTTAGCCAATATTGCAGCTCTTGAAGCTTTCCAAGGTGGATCAATTGCTCCTGTTGTATATGTCGAGGGATATTATACCGCAGCAGATGGAGGTGGTGGATTATATGTCTACATTTCCACGGACACGACAAGCCCAAGCAATGGTGGAACCATTATAATTGACGGTCAAAACAACAGATATTATCTAGAAACTGGTGGACTTCCGATCAGCGTCAAAAGCTTTGGAGCGGTTGGAAATGGCGTCACGAATGATAGCGAGGCTATCCAAGCATGCTTGAATGCCATAGGAGATTCTGGCGGTGGAATTGTTTATTTAACGCCGACAGGTGCAGCATATCTTATAAACACCGGACTTAATTTACCTGGTGGAGTAACTTTTTATGGAGCCTCATCAAGAAATTTTCCTGGAACAGAAGGAACTATTTCTCAATGGACTTCTGAAGGAAGTTGGATTCATTCTACAGACACATCAAATTCTGCTATAACTGTTGTTGGTCATGGAGCAACAATTAGTGGGATAAATTTCATATATACTCAACCAATTCCCGGAGTAACATTTACTCCAAATTTTTATCCATATTCAATATCGTTTTCTTCTGGCGGAGGTGATTTTGTTAATATTGAGAATATATTAATAATTGCCGCATCGCATGGAATCAGTATAAATTACACATCAGAAAATGGTGGTGGAACAGGAGTTAATATAAGAAATATCCTTATCTCATCATTTGTTCGTGGATTTTTGACGTATGCCGTAAATGATACAATCTGCATAGATAATCTTCATGTTAGAAATATGTATTACAACACTACAGCTTCTGTAGTGTCATATACAGAAAATAATCTTGTTGCTTGGGATTGCCAATATTGCGATAACCCAATGATTAAAGGTATTGAATTTTTCCAATGTTTGATTGGAATTCTTCTTACTGACGTTACAGTTTTAGGTATTACTCATAGCTTATACAATGGTTTAATTGATGCGTTGCAATTTAATTTGGTAAATCAAGCAATTTCATTTGGAAATTTAAACGGCACTGCCAAGGGCAGATTCTCAAATTGTCTCGCCCAACAAGATACAGGAAATGGTTTTTCTACAACCTTATTTGCCCTTTCATCGGACAACGGCAATTTTACTTTTTCAAATATGGTTATTGCTGATTCTGGAGGACAAGTCTTTGATATTGGAAATGGTTCTGGAGGAACATTAGTTTTAGGTGATCTAGTTGTATTAAGATATTCAGCAATATCCCCAAACAGCACATGTATTGTTGCAAATGAGGGATCATCTCTTGTTCTAGGAAATAGGCAAATAACTAAATCTGGATCTGCCGGATCGACTATTGGAGGTTCGGGAACAGATCAAATAAACACCCCTCATAATTGGCAATGGTCGCCATATAGTGCTGAAAATCAATATAATATGACTGGAACCGGATCATTTGTTAACTTTTCTCTATCAAACAGTTTTAATCCTATTAAATCTTACAAATTACAAGGAAGAATCACTGGAAATGTCAATATAACCACACCTGAAAGTGGATCAGGAACAATAAAACTTGAAAATTTTAACGAGATTACCGCATCGTTTAGTACATCATCTACCGGATTAGTGTCTTTTGATAGCGGTTGGATTGATCTCTCATCTGGATCAAATATTATTGGAACAATTCAAATTTCCTCGCCAAGCGGGGCTGTTATTCAAAATAATAACATGACGGTTATGCTAAGATGACCGCTCCACAACTAAATGCTGCAATCCAAGGCCAGGGAACTATTTCTGCCGATAACCTGAATACGTTTACGCAAACAGCGCAAATGTCATCTCAGCTTAGAGAATTTACCGGGCTTCCAGGAATGTTGGTGTTTCTCCAGGGAATTGCTTTTGCCAATGATGGGAATGGAGGATTTTTCTGGTGGAATCCTAGCGGTACAGAACCTGATGACAATTTCAATTATATCGTCCCGAATGGCGCCAGCAGCGGAGAATGGGAGCGGCTTACCATAGCTGAATCCATAGGCGGTGGGGTTTTTACCACGCTCACGGCAACGGGGCTGGTTAACCTTGAATCCGATGTGATCATTGGTGGAATCCTATCGAAATCTCTTGTGACCGGCCTTTCCGGGGCTGGATCAACGCAGGGGACCGCAACGCCTCTGACGGCGAACATAAATATCGCCACCACAGTTTCGGCGGGCACTGGATTTATCCTTCCGTTAATCACACCAGATGGAAACACGATAAAAGCGGGGACAGAGATCAAGCTATTCAACCGCGGCATCAATACCGCAAGCCTATACCCCCCTGTTGGATCGCAGATTGAAGCACTGGGAACCAATAATCCATCCGGTATCGCGGCAAACGGAAATGCCATCGCTACTTTTGCAGGAGCTGCCCAATGGTGGATTTCATGAAAAAATTTGGCCTGGCCATTGTTCTGTCTTTTCTATGCTCCAGCGCCTTGGCAACGCCTCCAGTCTATGGCCCCCTGCAAGCGCAGAACAATCTAGATGACGTAGATAGCGCCTCCACGTCATTAGCTAATCTCGGCGGCGCACCATTGGCCAGCCCGACATTCACCGGCATTGTCACTACCCCAAGCGGCTCCATCCTGAACACGCCAGCATCCATAAATCTGTCAAATGCCACAAATGTTCCCTATTCAAGCCTTCCGGCTTTATCTGCAAACCAGATTTTGGGGTCTCTGACTTCTACAACGCCATCAGGTCAATCAGTACCATCGTGCAGCGCGTCAAATAATGCCTTGCTCTGGACATCAGGGACCGGATTTAGCTGCAACACGTCCATAAATGCTGGAACCCTTGGAGGTACTACATTTGCCTCTCCAGGCCCCATTGGAAGTACCACTGCTTCAACCGGCGCATTCACGACGCTCAGCGCTTCCAGCACGGTTAGCGGAACGGGATTTTCAAACTATCTGGCAAGCCCTCCATCTATAGGTGGAACAACACCTGCATCGGGAAAATTCACAACACTTACAGCAACAAGCACAGTCACAGGTATTGGCCTAATTGGCATTCAAGTATTTACCTCTTCAGGAACGTACACCGAAGATTCAGGAACTCAGGAAATTATTGTTGAAGTGCAAGCCCAAGGCGGTGGTGGTGGCGGCTGCGCTACATCAAGTTCGACTCAAAATTGCATATCTGGCGCCGGAAATTCTGGAAGCTATGCCAAGGTTTTTTATACTTCAAGTTTTTCTCCAGAAACTATTAACATTGGAACAGCCGGTGCGGGTGGATCGGCCGGTGATAACAATGGAACAGGAGGCGGTACAGCCTCTTTTGGTTCGTTAGTATCATGCCCTGGAGGAGGTGCCGGAAGCGGCGGTGCGGCATTTACAGCAACAACGCCTACAATACTTTTCCCAAATCGTACCACTTCATCGTGTACTATTTCTGGGGGGACAACAATATCTAGTATCCCAACATTTGTTTCTGGTTTCAGCCAATCGTTAGGGGCTTTGGGTACAAATACTATTCCAAGCGGGGCTAATTCTATTTTAGGAATTGGTGGAGTGCCACAAGCAGGTCAAGCAGCCGGTGGCAATGCAAGTGGATTTGGCGCTGGCGGTAGTGGTGGAGCAACTTCAAACGGATCAGCCGTAGGCGGAGGAAATCCATCTGGCGGCGAAATTGTGATATATGAGTATAATTAAATGAAGGAAACGCCATCATGTATCTGATTGGTGCAAGAGGACAGCAAGTTGCAGATCGCCGGTATCGTTTTTTTGGAACGATAGCCAGTGCCACCGCATCCCAATTGGTAACACCCATACCTACCAGCCGCGCATATTTGTTTTTCCAAAATCTATCAAATACCGCGACTATGTACGTTGGAATTGGAAGCGCACTGGCGACAGCTACAATTTCTGGCGGATCGGTTACGGGTTGCACAATCAATAATGGCGGATTTGGATTTACCGCGCCACCACTCATTGAATTTCTTGGCGGCGCTCCATACTGCCCTCTAGTTGGACTCGGGCCAAGCGGTGCCGGCCTACCAGGTTATGCCGCGCCGAATAACTTCCCAAATAATGCGGGAGGACGGCCAGCAAAGGCACATACAGTTTTAACCAGTGGCGTGATAACTTCCATCGTCATAGATGATCCTGGGGCTGGATATGCCTTCGCTCCTTATGTTGACATCAGAAATGCCTATAGCGACCGATATGGCTGTTTTGATCCATTTTATGGTGGGACTGCACAAGGGTTCTTGATCGGCGCTGGTCAATCCTATTTTGAGAATGGTACGCAGCAAAGCGTAGAGCAAATATCGGTTTTTTCAACCACAGTTGGCGCTCAATATAAATTCGCATGGGCAGCATGAGGAAAATACGTACTATGAAAAATCTTTTGTATTTTTCAATAATTTTTCTGTCTTATGTGACAGCAGCATATGCACAGATGGGGCCAGGAACAACATGCCCATCAACTGCGCCCTGCTATGTCATCATGTCTGGAGGCGGCGGCGATGTAACGGCAGACCAGGGAGTGCAAGCGGCAAGTGCTGCCGGAAGTACCTGGTTTGTCCAGGAATATCTTGGCGGTTCAGCGGTGAGCCTGACAAATCCAGTGCCGGTAACGCCAGGAACCGGATCGACATTCCCGGTCAGCGGCACGGTTGCGGCGACGCAAAGCGGAACCTGGAATATCAACAGCGTGACAACGCTTCCAAGCATAACTGTTTCCAGTAGCGTATTGCCAACTGGCGCCTCCACGGCCACCAATCAAACCTCGGTCCAATCCGCCCCTGGAACGCCACAGACGACTGCTTTGACGGTCCAGGGAAATGATAGTGGCATTGCCCTGCCGGTAAATATCGTCACATCATCGCCAAATAGGTCAATGTCTTACGC
>Ga0335069_10007477_pt1 | contig 15763 bp, 30 predicted proteins | sample Lox_Sample_11_FD_206714 | JGI IMG/M metagenome (GOLD analysis project Ga0335069, IMG submission 206714) | Soil microbial communities from Loxahatchee National Wildlife Refuge, Florida, United States - Lox_Sample_1.1 | ecosystem: Environmental > Terrestrial > Soil > Wetlands | place: USA... | reverse complement strand
GTGCGGCGCGCGTCGGCGCTCAGCGACGGGTCGGCGGGGGGTGGCGCGACACCAAGCGCGATCTGTGCCTGCCGGACGGCGCTGCGGCTCACGCTGCCAGCTCCTGTTGGGGGTCGGTTGGGTCACTCATGGGAGTCCTCTCGGGTCGATGCCGTCGACCTCGTCGGGGCAGGTGCGCTCGGCGTGAGCCCGAAAGAACGCCAGCCGCGCCTCGTCCCGGGCGCGCTCCGCTCGGCGGACCGACGGGAACAGGAGACGCCGCCACCAGGCGGGCGTACGCGACCAGTCCGGGACGGGCTCGTCGAGAACGGCTCGGGCGAGCGCGTCGAGCGCCGAGCCGGCGGCGGGCTAGCTCGCGGGATCGTAGGCGGCGGGCCTTGTCGAACGCTTCACGGTGACGCCACGCGGCCCGGTGCTGCCACTTGACGGCCTGCTCGGCGGGATCGAGGAGGTGTGAGGCCATCCCGGGGGCTCCTGTCTCGTGTCTCGCTCGTCCCCCCGATGGGGACGGGCGCGTGTCATCTCCCATTGTCGCGCCCGGGCCGGCCGCGTGCAACGTCCCCCCGATCTGGCCGGCGGGTCGGCTACGGTGGGGCGCCGTGACCAAGTTCAAGCTGTCCGCGGGCGCTGAGCTCGACCTGCTGTCACCCGACGATCTCGACCGGGGCCTCGATCCGGTAGTCGCCGCGCTAAGGAAACTGTCGGCGCCGCCGATGGTGCGCCGCGACTCGGTGCAGATCACCGCGGACGCGTCAGGCAATGTCGCCAGCCGCGACATCGTGCGCGCCCGGCCGGGCACGCTCGTGAAGGTCAACCGGATCATCATGACCGGCGACGGCGCGACACCGACCGCGCCGAACGCGCCCATGCAACAAGGATGGATCGGTTTCTATCGGGCGGCGCCATCACCCTCGACGCTGCAATCGTTCGTGCCGGTCGGCGGGTCCACCACGGTCCTGCCCGCGATGCTCGTGGACGGCGACGGCGCGGTCGAGCTCCATGACGGCGAGGTGCTCGTGCTCGCCGCGGGCGGGCTCGTCGCGAACACGGTGTTCACGGTGAACGTCCAATATCGCCAGTGGGACACCCCCGAACCGCCGACCACACGCATCGCGGACTAGCGCGAGGTGGGCGCGTTCCAGACGCCGGGCGGCGGGCCTTCCGGGTCGATCTACGCGCACACCGCCGGCGAGCAACAGTTCGTGTCGGCCGGCGAGATCGGCGACATCAACGACCGGATACTGCTGTGGACCTCGGGCCGGGTTCACGTCGGACGCGGCGACGTGTTCAACGACGACGGCGCGCAAATCATCCTCGAGCAGAACCAGGACAGCGACACGGTAGAGGTGCGCGGCGGCGGGCCCACGATCGTCACCATGATCCGCAACCTGTCGATATTGAAGGACTATCTTGCGGCGCCGATCGAGTGGGGCGCGACCGCGGGCGCGGCATCGAAGGGCACCGACAACTACGGGATGTTGTCGGGCATCTTCACCAGTCAGTTCGGGATCGGGTTCATGGTGGCCGGCACCCGCTCCCAGCCCGGCATATGGGTCGGGTCCGATCCGGTGCTCGGCGGCTACACCGGCGACAGCGGGACGGGTCTGCGGCTGTGGCGTATCTCCGCCTACTACATGGGTTGGACGACCGCGCTCGGTCTGCTCGACGGCACGGTGTCGCTCCCCGCGTTCACGTTCCTATCCGATCCGACCGCGGGTCTGACGCGACTGGTCGACGGGTCATCGCAGACGGTCACCGCGCTGACCAACGCGGGCCAGCGGTGGGGCGTGCACTTCGACGGCGGGTGGCGGCCCGGGTCGACCGGCGCGGTCGACATCGGCGGGTCACTAAACCGGATTCGCACGCTGTACGCGAACACGGTGGACCACGCCAACGCGGGCAAGGTGATCAACCTGTCGAACGCGACCGCGGACAGCGACGGCGCCGCGTTCGGGCAGGTTGCACGCCAGAGCATCGCGCCTTCGGTGTCGGCGGGCACGACCACTTCGAACAGCACCGCCGAAACCGCGCTCGCGTCGCCGACGATCACCGGCGCGGCCGCCGGCGACCTCTACCGCATCACGATCCGTGGCGCTCTGCTCAACAACAGCGGCGCGGCGGTCACCTACACGCCGCGGGTGCGGCTCGGCGCGTCGATCGCGGCGGCGGCGGTCGTGACCGGTGACGCGGTGTCGATCCCGGCGAGCGCGAACACCCGACAATGGGTCATGACGATCGAGCTGACCGAATACACCGACACCGCCCACCAGGACATCACGCTGAACTGGCAGGTGTCGAACGGGTCACTGAACAACGCGCCGAACACCGGCGGGACTAACATCATGGGCGTGCTCGGTGGCGGCCAGTCGACTGTTGACATGACCACCAACCCGGGTGTGTGGGCCACGATGCAAATGGGCACCGCCAACGCGTCCGCTACATTCATCGTCTACAAAACCACCGTGGAGCGCATCCGATGACGACCACCCCGCCCGATCCCGGCCCTCCGCAGCATCCCGCGACGACCGCCCGCACTGTTGCGCTCGCCGAGCTCGCCGAGCTCGCCCGGGTGGCGACCGAAGCGGGAACCGACTGGTCGACGGCCCGCCCCGAACACGAGCGCGCCCAGGAGCTCATCGACCACCTGCGCTGTCTGCCCGCGCAACGTCACCCGGTCGGCGAACCGGTCGCGCTCGTGTTGGACCCGACGCGTCACATGTTTGTCGCCGGCCAGCACGACCAGACCTGTGAATGCTGCCACGGTCACATCGTGGAGCTCGCCCGCACCTCGGGCGGTCAAGTCGTCGGCACCCAAGAATCGTGGAACCTGCGTCCGATGCGATCCGGTGGCGACTGACTACCGGAATGCGACGGTCGCAGGTGACGGCACCGCCGCGTGCCGGTTCGTGGTGTCCACGACGGGCCCGTGGAACCTCACACAGATGACCGTGACCACGACCGACACCACCTCGGCATCGCAGACGGCGCGGGTGTCGGTGAACGGCGTCTACCAGTTCGGGACCCGCCAGGCGTCGGCCGACACCGCGGACGGTCAACCGCTGGTGATCCCGCCCGGTTCCGAGCTCGAGGTGGCGTTCGCCGGGGTCGCGCCCGGGTCGCAAGTGACGGTGCAGGTACAGTACGCATGAGGTTCGCGAACCCGCTCGGCCCCACTGAGGTGCTCACGGTCGGCGGGACCGAGCGCATCGTGGTATCGCAGTCGCTCACCTTCGCCGCCGCGGTCCCTCAAACCATCCCGATCCCGCTGCAACCCACTGACGCGTCACTGTGCATCTATGTCGTGAACGCGTCGAACCCGTACGGGTTCCAGCCCACTGTCGTCGGCGCGTCGACCGGTAACGGCTACCAGACCGGGCTCGAGGACCTCGCCGGCCCGAACGTGAACCTCGGCGCGGTGACCATCGCGAACGTGTACGGGGCCGCCGATCCGACCGTGAACCTGACACTCACCCCCGAACCTGCTGAGACAGTGTTCCCGGTTACGGTCACGCTTGTGGTCGTCGCGCTCCCGACCGACCAGTTTATCGGTAACCGGTTCCGGCCGCTGATCGTGGATCAGGTGCCGCTTTCGGTCCAAGGGCTCTACGTCGCCGGGCTCGGCAACTATGGGCCGGCGACGATCATGCCGGCATCGCCCACCACCCCCCTGTTCGAGCTCTACTCGTTTTCGTGTTCCTCGAATCAGGGCGCGGCACCGCTCGCCCGGGTGTTCCTGTCTGTCGCCGGGTCGACGGTGTGGTCGGGTATGGCCGGCGCCCCGGTCGGCGGGCTCGGCCCGATGCAGTTCTACATAGGCGCCGCAGACCTAAAGCTACAAGTCTTCGCGGGTGGGGCTGAGACGTGGGGTGTCACGTTCGGGTATACCCTCGCCGCGTCGTGAGGTGCTACCCTTCCCGGCCATGGCAAACGACCCTCTCGCGAACCTCTCTACCGATGACCTCGAGGCGGCCCTCGCCGCTCGCCGCCAGGAGGAAGACGCCGCGGTTGACCGGCTCGCGGATCGGCTCGCCGGCGCGATCGCGGACCGGCTCGGCATCGAGCTCCCCGAAGCCGGCGAGGACGACGGTGACGGCGAAGGCGGCGCGGGTCCGCGCCGGCACACCCAGCCGCGCGGTCAGAGCGGCGGCGGGTGGGCGTCGCGGCTGATGGGCGCATGACCGAACCCGGCGACGACCTCGACCCGGGCCACGCGCCCGGCGACCACCCCGCGGGGCCCGCGCCCGGCGGCGCGTTGTCGAAGCTCGGCACCCCCGGGGTGTGCCGGGTGTGCGGCGCGGATGCCCGCACGCCGCGCGCGTTCTACTGTGAGGATCACACCCCCGCGCACATCCGCGCCAAGAAGAAGCGCGGGACGGGCCGCCCGCCGGGCCGACCCCGTAAGAGCGCCGAGCCGGCCGCCGCCGCCGAGCCGGCGATGGTGTCGACCTCGGACCTCGGCGCCGCAGTAGAGGCCATCTACCTGATGGCCGGGAAACTATGGGGGATGGGCCATCCCGGTTCGCCGGCCGCCGCCGCGATCGAGGCGCAGGCGGCTGACTGCGCCCAGGCGTGGGAGCAGTTGGCGGCGCGGAACCCACGGGTGCGGCGTGGGCTCGAGGTGATGACGACCGGCGGCGGGTGGGCGGCGCTGGTCGTGGTTCACGTCCCGATCGTGCAAGCGTTCACCGCGGAACGCGCCGGCATCCCCCTCGACGTGATCGAGGCGCCGCCGGCACCGCCGCCCGGGATCGTGGTGCCCGAATGGGGGGACCTGCCACCCGCCGAGCAAGCCGAATGGCTGGAGCTCGATGCGGCGATGCGGGCCGGTCTGGTCGCGCAAGGCACCGTGCCCGCGTCGTGGCCTACTGACGCGGCGCCCGCCGCCGAACCGGCCGCCGAACCGGCCGCCTAGCCGTGGCGCGCTCCCCGGCGCGCCGACGCGCTGAGGCCGACGCGCTCGCGTCGGTCACACCGATCCGGTGGCGTGACCTGCGGCCCGCGTTCCTCGACGCGCACGAGCAAGGCGAACACGTCGCCATCATCGGCCCGACCGGTCAAGGCAAAACGACCCTTGCCTACGATCTGCTCGACGGGATGGCGACCCGGGCGGGCGCGTCGGTGGTGTGTCTCGTGAACAAGGCCCGCGACGCGGCGACCGTCGATCTCGGTTGGCCGGTGATCGAGCGATGGCCGCCGGACTATCAGACCCGCGTCGGGCGGCGCGTCGTGCTCTGGCCCCGCTATCGCGGGGTGCGGCGTCCCCGCGCCAACGCGGGCCGGTTCCTCGACGCGCTCGACGCGTTCATAGCTGAGGGATCATGGACGGTGTACGTCGATGAGGTGCCCTACTTCACCGAGCAGCTCGGGTTGCGCCGCCAGTTGGACGAATACTGGCACACCGCCCGGTCCTCTCACGTCACTGTGGTCGGCTCGTCACAGGAGGTGTCGTGGATTCCGGCGCCGTTCAAAACCCAGCAGTCGTGGCTTTTCTGTTTCCGGCCGCGGACACAGGAGGTGGTGAAGTCGGTCGCGGAGGTGTGCGGCGACCGTGACCGGTTCCGGCCGATCCTCGGCTCGCTCGGTCACCACGAGTTCCTCCTAGTGGACTCGATCACCGAGCAGGCATGGGTATCGAAGCTCGGCACCTAGCCTCTATATGAGCCTAAATAGGGGAGGCTATAGAGGCTTATCGTGGTACTTCCATTGACCGATTTATGGTGCTACGGTCGCCGCTCATGCATACCCACATCGGGGCCGTCGCCATTCTCACGGCGTTCGGGGGTGTCCTGTTGGCCGGCACGCTCTGGCGACTTCTCGCCGCGCACTTTGCCGCGTCCGACTCGGACCTCTGGACCAAGGTGGGTAAGGCGATGGCGTTCCAGTATTGAGCCTCGGAGGCGAATAGATGCCCGCAGCGACCACGACCGCGCCCGCCCCCGGTGGTTCCGCCCACCCGTCCCCGTCGCTCGCGTTCCCCGAAGGGACCTACGAATACACGGAGGTGCTCGACACCAACGTGCTACAGATCACCGCGAACACCGTCGAACGGGTGATCAACATCACCCCGGGCGGGTTCCTGCGCGGCGTGTCGCTGTACGTCTCGTCCGCGTCGGGGGTGCTCGGACCCGGCGTGCTGCAAGGCGACATGCCCTGGTGCGTGATCTACTCGGCGACGATCGAGTCGATCGACGGGACGTCGATCAAGTACCCGATGGGCGGCTACGCCATCTACCTCGAGCAGAAGTTCATGCGCCCGTGGGACGGCGACCCGGCGACCGATGCGGTGTTCACCAACAGCGTGAACCCGGCGTTCCGCATCCGGTTCTTCATCGAGAGCCGTGCCACGCTCGGCGTCGTGCCCAACACCGACGCACGGGCGCAGTACCGGTTGCGCTACACCGTGAACAACGTGGCGAACACGTTCTCGACGGCGCCGACCACCGCGCCGACGCTCACCATCGTGACATGCTCGGAGATTTACGCGCAACCGCCGGCCACGTCGCTGATGGGCGCCCCGATCCAACAGGTCCCCGATGGTGTCGGCGTGCAACGCTTCACCTCGCACCAGGTCGACGTGACGAGCTCGGCGAACAGCACCCTCAAGCTGAACCGGGTCGGCAACCTGATCCGCACGCTGATCCTCGTGTTTCGTGACGCCACCGCGAACCAGGTCCGCACCGACCTGACCACCGACCCGATCCGTTGGCGCATCGACAACACGCAGCTTCTCTACGAGCAGCGCACCCGCCGCGACTACGAGATGAATCGCTTTTGGTCGCAGTACCGCATGTCCACCGCGCCCGCGACCGCGACCGTGCCAGTCATCGCGAACGTGCGCCCAACCGGCGTGTACGTGTTCCCGCGCTGGCACGATCCGGGGTCGATGACCGGCCAGTGGTGGCTCGAGACGACCGAGGCGACGTTCGTGCAATGGGAGTTCACCGGCGCCGTCGCCAGTGGCACCGTCGAACAGATCGTCGAGGACCTCGCACCGGCCGGCCCGGTCCCCGCCTACCTGAACGGCATCTAGGACCGTGGGTTACGAGTCGCACTACGCCGGGCCCGGGTTCGCCGCGCGGGCATCCGCGCAGGTCACCGTGCCGTCACGGGCGGCGGCGGCCGGCGGCCCGACCTCGACCGGTCTGCCCGGTGGGTTCAAGATCGTGTCACCGGGTGGGCTCGGCGAGGTGACCCCCACCCTGATCGTGCTCGTCCTGATCGAAGCAGTCGCCCTCGCCGGCGGCGCTCGGTTCTTTCGCAAGTTCCACGGAGGCTAGGAGGCCACCATGCTCGTCCCGCTTCTCATCGGTTACCTCATCGGCTCGTTCTTCGGTGTCCAGCACATCATCGCGATGGTCCGCGGCGGCGCCCGCGCCTAGAGGTGCTGTTCTTCGCGATCGTGCTCGGTGTCGTCGGCTACGACCTGGCCTATGCCGGGTTGAAACGCGGCGACCTGTGGCGCCGCCCGTGGCAGCCGGTCGCCGATGCGCTCACCGCGTCCGCGGCGTCGGCCGGTGTTCCCACCACCGACACGACCCCGCCGCCTCCCGTACCGGCGGCGCCGGCCGCGGCCGCTACGGCCGGCGCCGCGGCTGCCGCTCCCGCCCCCTACCCGACGAAGATGGGCCGACCCTTCTGACATGGACCCCGAACGCACCCTCGCTCTCGAGCTCGTCGCCATGATGACGCTCACGACCCTGAACGGGTTGCGCCGCGGGTCGATGCCGGGCCCGTCGTCCTATGTCGGGGTCGTGATCCTTTACGGGATGCTGTCGGGTGCGGCCCTGTTCGGACCCGGCCCGGGTCGGGTCGCCGCCGCGCTCGGCGGGCTCGCGGTGCTCGCCGCGCTCGTCGTGCCGACCGTGACCGACACCCACGTCGGCACCTCGGGTACCGACCTCGCGCAGACCACCGCCGCGCTCGTCGGCGAGCTCGGCCGCAACCCGCACACCACCTCGCCCGGCATCGTCAACTAAGGAAGGCCCCACCCATGAATCGTGCGTTCGATGTCGTCACCCTGATCGTCGGTGTCGCCGCGATCATGGTCCTCGTCCGGCCCGGGTCGCAGGGACCGAAGCTTGTGCAAGCGGTCGGCGACGCGTTCACCGGCGCGCTCGCAACCGCGTCCGGGTCCGGGGTGCCGAAGGGTTATCAGGCGACCGCATGGTCGAACCGGTCGAACTAGACCATGCCCCAGGCCGGCCCCGTCCCACTTCCTCGAGGTAAGGCGCCCTCCCCGCAGGGCTATCACCTCGGCGGCCAGAATGGCACCATCGCGGAACCGTCCCGCGAGGCCGGCTACGGCACGGTCGACCGTCCCGCGCTCGCGGTGCCCCGCGGCGGCCAGCATGGCGTCGTGCAACTGTTCCGGCCGCTGACCGGGCCCGACGCCTACCGGCTCCCGCACTACCCGATGCCGCCCGGCTACGCGTCGACGTTCTACATCCGGCGATTCTTCCCGAACCTGTGGCCGTTCTTGTCGATGGTCGTCCCCCGCCGCCATATCGACTGGACGACCAACACGACCGACAACCCGCCCGGGCCCGGCGCGCCCGTGCCGCTCTCGTCGCGGTTCCGGGTGCTGTCCTACCGTCAGACCTTCAACCAACGTGTCTGGGCCCCGTACATGCCGCCCGAACAGTTCCAGCGGCCCACCTACACCCGCCGCCCGCTCGCCGGCGGCGACCCGCCGAACATGATCGGCGGCTACATCTCGCGTCTCACGCAATGGGCCGCGAACCGGTCGTTCGGGTCGCAGACCGCGCTGCTGCCCGGCGGCGGAGGCCCCGGTGGCTGAGCGGCCCGACGTGCGCGGCCGGCCCGCGACCGGCCAGCCCGGGCCCGCCCCGAACCCGCTCACCGCGCCCGCCGGCCCGTTCCCGGTGTGGGTGTGGGCCCTCGCCGCCGGCGTCGGGTTCTACCTGTGGCGCCGCCACCAGGCCGCCACCGCCCCGACGCCGCCCGACATGGCAACGCCGTTCTACCCGCCGGGCAGCCCACCACCGGTCGGTGATGACGGCACCGACCCGACCGCGGTCACCGACACCCTAGGGTTCGCTCCCGCCGGCGTCGGCACCTCACCATCCGGGTACGTGTCGACGACCGGCCCGGCGCCGGCGCCCACGTCGATCGCGCCGCCGGTCGATCACGTCGTCGCCGCCGGTCTTCAACCGTGGGCCAGCTCCCGGGCATCATGGAACGGCACCCCGGGCCCGTCGACCGCGCCGCCCGGTGTCTCGTTCACGCAAGGCCAACCGGCGCAGCTCCCCGCCGGCATGTCGACGGTGCTGCAATCGGGCAGCCCGCCGGGCGCGTCGGTCGTCGCCGGCCGCGTCGCCGCGTCCGGGTTCCCGAACACTGTGGCGGTCTACTGAGATGGCCGGCGAGCTCGAGGCGCGGGTGCGTGCGATCCCGTGGTGGGGGTGGGCGGCGGCGGCCGGTGTCGCGTTCTATCTGTGGCGCCAGCAGTCCCAACAGGCCGCGTCGGCGGGCACCGACACCTCGACGCCGGCCGCATCGCCGATGTGGGCCATCTCGCCCGACATGCTCGGCGCCGGCGCCGGCACCGCGTCTAGCGTCCCCGACCAGGCCGCGACCTCGCCGAGCTCGCCCGGGCCGACCGGCGCCCCCACCGGCATCGAGCAGCAGGCCGCCACCCTGCTCGCCGGCTACCAGCATCCCGCGCAGCTCCCCGGCGGCCAGACGTTCCCCCAATGGGTAAACCAGCAGCCCGCCGATGTCCAATCGTTCTTCCATCAGATCGGCGCGTCGCAGCAGTTCCAACAGAACCCCCGCGCCGTGGAGCAGTTCTTCGCCATGAACCAGTCACTACGCGCCCAGCATCTCCCCTACTACTCAGGTCAGACGATCGTCAACCCGATCACCGGTCAAACAATCGCGCAGACCTCGACCGGTGGCACCTCGGCATGGTGGCTCAGCACCGGCCAAACGCTCCCCGCCGGGTTCCTCACCCCCGGCCAGCTCGCCGTCGTCCGTGCCAACAACCTCCACGCATGATGACCGGCCCGACCGTCCCCGCGTCCGACGTGTACCGCCTCGCCGGCGACCTAATCATGCTCGCCGCCGTGCTCGTGCTCGCCGCCGGCCCGATCATCGCCCACCGCCTCGAGCAAGCCGAACACCACCGCCGCCTCTACGGGCAAGGGCTAGGCTGATCCGATGGGTATGGGATCGCGTCGGGCGCGTGTCTACATCGGGCAGCCGTCGAAGCGGCGCAAGCGCGGCCCGGTCGGGTACATGGGTCGCAAGCTCACCGCGAAGCAGTATCGGAGGATCAAGCACAAAGAGCGCGGCGGCCGGTAGATGGACCGCGACGACGCAACGATCATCGTCCTGTTGGTCGGCGAGGCTTCTGGGGTGTTCGCCGGTTTCTGCCCGTCGTGGTTCACGGTGTCGTCACCGTTCTTCCATGAGCAAGAGGCCCGCGAAGGCAACGTGAAGCGGATCAGGTGGGGTGAGGCCGCGGCAACGGTCATCGTGATCGGCACCGGCGCCGCGGTCGCGGCCCGCTCCGACAACAACCTGCCGATCATCGCCGCCGCGCTGATCTGTGGCGTGTTTATCGCCGGATATGAATACATGATCGCCCACCCCGCCACCGAGGACGGCGCCGGCGTATCCGACCCGGCGGCCGGGCCCGGCGGCTATCCTGTCCCCCGATGACCTCCGAACGCGACACCACCACCACCACCCCCGAGCCTGAGGGGATCGCCGGCTCTGACTGGCTGATCCTCGCCGCCATCGTCGGTATCGGTGTGATCGGGTGCGCGGTGCTGATCGGCTACCTGATCCAGTCCGGTGGGATGCTCGGCCCCGGTGGGGGGACCTGGCGGCCCGACCCGGCGCCCGGCCCGCTCGACGGCCCGGACGGAATCGACCTCACGGTTCCCGATGACCTGTCATCCATGCCGCTCGCCGACATCGACGGGCGCATGATCGGCGACGCGTGATGGCGACCGCCGAGCACCCGACCGGGCCCTACCTCACCGAGCAGAGCGGCGCCACCTTGCGCGGGACCGGGGTGACCGGGCAGGAACCCCGCCCTCCCGCGGTGTCGGTGTCCGACCAGCTCCATGCGCTGTCCGAGCTCGTCGCCGCGTCGCACCGGCTCAACGTGTGGCTTGCCCGGCAGGTGACGATCGTGCTGCGCGCCGCCGCGTCGAACCCGCGCATGCGCCGCGCCGTCGAGGCCGCCGCCGCCGACCTCGCCGCCGAGGAAGCGGCCAAGGCGGCCGGCGATGCCGTCGAGCTCTGACCGGTTCCTCGCCGCGCTTCAAGGGCAAGTCGGTGTGCCCTACCAGTGGGGGGGGGACACGCCCGGCGCCGGTTTCGACTGTTCCGGGCTCGTCAAGTGGGCCGCCGCCCAGGTAGGCGTCGAGCTCCCGCACTTCGCCGCGTCGCAGGAGGCCGCCGCCACCCCTCTCACCCGATCCGCGACGGCGCCCGGTGATCTGGTGTTCTTCGACGGGCCGCCCGCCGGTCACGTCGGTGTCTGCCTCGACGCGGGGTGTTCGCAGATGATCGACGCGCCCCACAGCGGCGCCGCCGTCCGCGTCGAAACAGTGTGGCCGGGCGCGCGGTTCGGTCGGATCACCGGCCTATCGGGTGGGACCGACACACCGACCACCGCGCGCCTCACCGCCGCGCAAGGCGGCGCACCCGGGCCGCCCGGGATCGGCGACCTCACCGACCCGGCCGCGTTCGCGTCCAAGACCGCCGCATGGGTCATCGGCCAGGCGGTCACGTTCCTGACCGGTGGCAAGACCCCCGCCGAGCTCGCCGTCAGGTTCCTCGAGGTGACCGCCGGCGCCGTGCTACTCGGGTCGTCGGTCGTGCTGATCGGTCTGTCGATCGCGCATGACACCGCCGGCGGCCGGGCCGCCGCAGGAACCGCCAGACGGGCCCGTGGGACCGCCCGACGTGTCCAGGGCCGGGCCGCCGCCACCCGGGCCGCCAGGACCGCACAGCAGCGCCGTGAGGCCACCACAGCCCGCCGAGGTGCCGAAGCTCGCCGCCGCGCTGAACGTGACGCCCGGGTCGCCGCCAAAGAGGCCCAGCTCGACGAGATCATCGACCAATACCAGCAGACCCCCGCCGACCGGGCCGAGCAGCGCGCCGCCTACCGTCAGGCCCGCAAGCCCCGCAGCTACCCCGGGCCCGCCGAAGGATGGCGCGCCCCCCGCCGGCCACACCGCCCGTCGAACGAGTCGCCCGGGTCGCTGCACATCTTCCCCGACGGGTCGACGTTCTAGACTGGCCGGCGTGCCGCTCCTGTCCCCCGATCAGTCGGCTTTCGTGGAGCACCTCGGGCTCGCGCTCGGGCTAGACCAGTACGTGCTCGCCGCGTGGGTGATCGCCGAGTCAGGCCCGAACAAGACGAAAGCGAACCACAACTACCTGAACATGATGGACAGTCACGGCCAACAGATCACCTACGCGTCGGCCGCGGACGCGGCGAGCGCCGCCGCCGACAACCTGTCAACCCCGCTGTATGCGTCGATTCTCGCAACCCGCCATCAGACCCCCGCGGCGACGATCGCCGCCATCAAGGCGTCACCGTGGGATGTCGACCACTACAGCAACGGTGTTCTTGATCGCACCTACGCGCAAGTCCAGAGCGGCGCGGTGGGTCTGCTCGGCAACAGCGGATCGAACCCCTCCGGATTCGACCAGTTCGGGCTTGGCATCGCGCAAGGCGCCTACGGCGCGGCCGGCGACGCGTCACGGATCCTCGATGACGCGTTCTCGTTCGCGCTCGGTGGGCACACCCCCGCCGAGCTCGCCGTCAGGCTCGCCGAGCTCGTCGCCGGGTCGTTCCTGCTCGCCGCCGGTCTGCTCACCCTCGCCGCGCTTCTGTTCCGCGACGTTGAACGCACCCCGATCGGCCAGCAGGCCGGCCGGCGTATCCGTCACGCCGCCGAGCTCGCCGCCGCCGCGGTCATCGCATGAGCGGCCGTTTCAAGAGTGACGATCCCGAGTCGTGGGACTGCATCGTTCCTGTCGCGCTCGAGGTGGTCACCACCGGCTACGAAACATGGCTCCCGGTGGTCGACGCCGCCCGCCGCCTCGGTGTCACACCCGAACGGGTCCGTCAGTTGTGCAACGCGGGCAAGCTCACCCACGCCCGCCTCGCGACGGGCCGGCTGATAGACCCGGCCGCGGTGGATGCGCGTCTAGCCACGACGCGGCCAGCATCGCCGCCCGAGCTAACGCCCGCAGACCCGCCGCGTCGAGATCGCACCCGAACCGGCCGACGCCGGGCACCATGACCTCGGCGACCGCCCAGCACACCGGCACCCGTTCACCGTCCGGGCCGACCATCGCGCCACGATGCGCGCCGATCCGAACCTCGCATTCCGACAGGTAGCCGGCCACCGCATCCAGCTCGAGCCGGTCGGCGCCGTCGTCCTGTGTCACCTCGGCCGCCAGATCATCGCTCACCGGTTCACCCTCCTGTTTTCGGCCAGCAGTCCGGCGGCGACCTGCTCCAACCCGAACGTGGTCAGACCCGCCGCCGCCGCGTTCGCGTCGGCGGCCTCATGGTGGCGCAGGTGAACCTCGAGCAGCTGACTGGCGCCCTCCATCGCGGCGGCCTCGGTCGCACCGTAGATCAGGTGGCGCCAGCCCGGGCACGCCACACACCACGCCGCATAACCCAGGTACTCCCCATGATCCCCCACCGCGATATCGACCGGCACGGTCGACTAGGCTAGCCCACGAACCTGCCCGATCCCAGGAGGCCCACCCGATGTCGGACCCGACGCCCACCACCCCGCTCGCCCCGACCGCTCCCGGCGACCCGCTCCACCTCACCCCCGGCCAGGAAGCAACCCCGACCCTCGCCTACTACGACGCCGCCGGCCAACCCACCAACCCGCCCGAAGGCACAACGGTCGAGTGGATGGTGGTCTACGACGAAGCCGGCCCCACCCCCGAACTCGACATCGACCCGGCCACCGGGGTTCTCACCGCGAACCGGGTCACCAACGGCACGACCGGCACCGTGTACGCGACGGTCCGATTCCCTGACGGCAACAGCATCGAAGCGAGCTCAGCCGTGATCCTCGACGGGCCCGCACCCCGTCACGGTCCCGCATCCGCCGCGATCGGGTGGAGCGAACCGGCCGCCGGCGCCCCGATCACCGACCCGTCGAGCGTGGTGCTGCCCAACCTCCCACCGCCACCCGCCGACCCGCAACCCGTCACGGTCCACACCGACAGCCCCCACGGGTTCAGCTAGCCCCCCCCTGCGCCGTGACGTTCCCGATCTCCGGTTGCGACTACAGCTACGCCCGACCGTCGCCGCACGCGCTCGCCGCCGCTGGCGTCAAGTTTGCGGGCCGCTACGGGTCCCGCGACCCGGCCAAGAACGCGACCGCTCCCGAGGTCGCCGCACTTCACGCCGCCGGGCTCGGTGTCGTCGCCCTGTGGGAGACAACCGGCACCCGTGCGCTCGACGGCGCCGCATCCGGCACCACCGACGCGCTCACCGCCCGCAACTGGTGGCACGAGCTCGGGCTGCCCGACTACCGGCCGATCTACCTCGCCGAACTCGACAACATCGACCCCCGCACCCTCACCGGCGCCCAATGGGATCACGTCACCGCCTACTACTACGCCGCTCGCACCGCCGGCGGGTGCAGACCCTATGCCCCCCGCGCCGTGCTCGATCGGGTCCAGCTCCCCGGGTGGCAGGCCGCGTCAACCTATGGTGACCCCGGCCGCTCAGCGTTTGCCACGATCACACAGGAAGTCGGCCCGGGCCCGATCCCCGGCCAGATCGACACCGACCACGCATGGATCACCGACTACGGCGCATGGCCGCCGCCGACAGGAGCAGACGACGACATGACCGACCAGCAGGCCCGACAGCTCGCCCACGTCGAACAGATGCTCACACAGATGCTCGACGCAAACGACCCCGGCTCACTGATCAAACGACTGTCGGTGGTCGAATCCCGGCAAGCGCAGATCATGACCAAGCTCGGGCTCCCGCTCGGCTGACCGGTGCGCTTCAGCCCAGGAGACGGCGCCGGCGCGGTCGGCGCCGTCGTGGCCGTATTCGCCGCCGGCACCGCCGCGCTCCGACGCCGTGACGCCCGCATCGTGGACGCCTCCGAAATGGCCCACGATGTCCGGCGAATCCTCGAGGCCCTAGAACTCGACAACCCCGCCGGCTCGGTCCTCACCCGGCTCCGATCCGAACAGAGCCGCCAGGCCGCCATCCTCAGCCGCCTCGAGGGACAGGGACGCCTACCCTCGAGCTCGCCCCACAAACCCCCATGGTGATCGCCATGCCCTACCGGTCCCCGCGCCAACGCCGCTACATGCACGCCCGACACCCACGCATCGCCGCCCGATGGGACCGCGAAACGCGCCGCCGCCGCATCGCCACCCGCCTCACCCGCCGCCGGAAACGATGACCCCACCGGCTTTAGCGCGCTATACGCTAGAGTCGGCGGCATGGAACACCAACAGCCCCGCCGACACCCCTGGTGGTACGACTACGACGCCAACGAACCCCGGTGGCGCCACCTCATGCCCGCCATCGTCGCCGCCGTCCTGGCCTTTGTGCTCGTCATCCAGTCGATCAGCCTCGCCGTGGACGCCCACACCTGCGGGGTGCAGGCCGCCGCCCTCCACCGCGCCCACCGCTGGCACATCATCGGCGGGTGCCTGGTCGAAACCACCCCCGGCTCCGGGGTGTACATCCCACTCAGCCAGGTGCGCCAGGTGGCCCCGT
>Ga0335069_10007476_pt1 | contig 15766 bp, 12 predicted proteins | sample Lox_Sample_11_FD_206714 | JGI IMG/M metagenome (GOLD analysis project Ga0335069, IMG submission 206714) | Soil microbial communities from Loxahatchee National Wildlife Refuge, Florida, United States - Lox_Sample_1.1 | ecosystem: Environmental > Terrestrial > Soil > Wetlands | place: USA... | reverse complement strand
ACAATGATTTCCCACATGTTGGACTGTCAGTTATACGAATTGAATGCCGGGGGTCATCATTTGACCAATCTTTTACTTCACACGGCAACGGTGATTCTGCTTTTCCTCGTGTTACGGCGCATGACCGGTGCGCTTTGGCGTAGCGCATTTGTGGCGGCAGTGTTTGCGATTCATCCCTTACGAGTGGAATCGGTAGCGTGGGTGGCGGAACGGAAGGATGTCCTGAGTGGGCTTTTTTTCGTTCTGACGGTCGCGGCATATATCCGCTATGTAAGCCGGCCGTGGTCGCCAGGCCGTTATGGACTCGTGATGCTTCTGTTAGCCATGGGCCTAATGTGCAAACCGATGCTGATGACGCTCCCTTTGGTGTTGTTGTTGTTAGACTACTGGCCGCTGAACCGTATGGCTAATTTCACTGATACGACAGGTGCAGGCCGTCGCAACCGCCATTTCGGGGTTCCGCTCCGGTTAGTCCTTGAAAAACTGCCTCTGCTCGTACTGGCCATTGCATCAGGTGTGGTCGCGGTCTGTGTCCAGACAAGCAACATCCAGTCCGTCCAGCAGATTTCCATCCCCTTGCGGGTGGGGAATGCGGTGATTTCCTATATGGCCTACGTGGGCCAAATGTGCTGGCCGTCAGGTCTGGCAGTTTTTTATCCGTTAACGACAGAGAGGATTGGTATTTTGAAAGTGGCGTTATCGTCGGTCTTATTGGTCGGCATTACTATGAGCGTTTTGGTTTTGTGTCGTCGTCGCCCGTACCTTTTGACCGGCTGGTTGTGGTATCTGCTAATGTTGACGCCGGTAATTGGGATAATTCAGGTCGGGCTGCAGGCGCATGCGGATCGATACACGTATCTACCGCAGATTGGCTTGTACCTGATGCTCACCTGGGCAGTGGCAGACGTATGCGCCAGATGGCGTTATCGTCGCGCCGCATTGGGTGGCGGCAGCACGGTCATTCTCTTGGCTTTGACGCTCTGCGCGAGGCAGCAGACCTCTTACTGGCGGGATAGTGAATCGCTGTGGAGGCACGCGCTTGCCTGTACCTCCGGCAATGCTGTTGTCCGCAACAACTTGGGCACTGCCCTGCTCAACAAAGGGAATGTGGATGAAGCGATGGTCCAGTTTCAAAAGGCGTTGGAACTGGACCCCGATAGTGCGGACACCCGGAACAACCTTGGCATTGTGCCGCTCCAGAAGGGCGATGTAGACGCGGCGACCGCATTGTTCCAACAAGCGCTGCTACGCAAACCCGGCAGCGCGGAAGCTCATTATAACCTTGGCAACGCGCTGGCCCAAAAAGGCAAGTTTGACGAAGCGATTGCGCAGTATGAAAAGGCTCTCCAAATCAAACCCTACTATGCAAAAGCCCATTATGATCTCGGCAACGTTCTGATTAAAAAGGACAGGTTTGATGAAGCGATGATGCATTATCAAAAGGCGCTGCAGATCAAACCCGACTACGCCGAAGCTTGCCTCAACCTTGGTAACGTATTGTTCCGTAAAGGCAACCTTGAGGAGGCGATTACGCAATATCAGAAGGCGCTGCAGGCCAAACCTGACTACGCGGATGCCTACTTCAATCTCGGCAATGTACTATTCCAAAATGGTAGCCTGGATAAGTCGATAGAGGATTATCAGAAGGCATTACGGATTAAGCCTGACTACGCGGAGGTTCATTACATGCTCGGGAACGCTTTGGTTAAAAAGGGCAACGTGGCCGAAGCAATCTCGCAGTATCAAAAGTCTCTGAAAATCAAACCTGACAATGCTGGAACCGAGAACAACTTGGCATGGGTTCTTGCCACGTGTCCGCGTGCTTCGTTGCGGAACGGTAGCCAGGCGGTGGAACTGGCTCAGCGGGCGAATCAGCTTACGGCTGGCGGAAATCCAATGTTTCTTAATACCTTGGCCGCCGCTTACGCCGAGGCTGGGCGATTTCCTGAGGCAGTGGAAAGTGCGCAACGGGCTTTGCAGTTGGCTGAGACAAGGTCCAACACCACGCTTGCCGACACCATTCGATCACAGATAAAACTTTACCAAGCAGGCCTTCCTTACCATGAGACTGAACAGGCGCCTCATTGACTCAAAACAAACGCAGGCTATAGAGGTGCTGGGGCGCTTACGTTACGACTGTTACGCACTTACGAAATTCCTGACAATTCCTGACAGAAAAAGTTCCCAAACGGGGTATAAGCTTACCCGAGCCTAAAACGTGGGCGTCAAACAATCGTCAATGTTTATAGGCTTTTTAAGGGGATTTTGCGGAAAGCGAGGAAGCTTGCACGTAGATTCAAGTCCTCTCGCGCGCACCACGTTTTATTTGGGGGTTTTGAGAGAGGAGAGAGAGGAAAAAACCACACCCACCCACCCAACACAGAGAGGGCTGGGTAATGTGCGGTTGTGGCGTGTGTTCCTGGGTTTCCGCTCCCTCCATACGAAAGTGCTGTCCGGTTTTACCCGCCAGCGGAGCGGCGTATGGCTTCCTTCTTCTCCTCCAGTTCCGCTTGGAGCGATTTGCGTTCCGCGACCAATCGCTGCTGGAGCGTTTCGACTTTCTCGGCGTCTCCCTGTGCCGCGACCTTGCGGATCTCATCCCGCAACCCGATTTCCCGTTCGGCGATTTTGGCGGCATACTTTGCGTCCAGTTCCGCAAGCTGCCTTTTCTGCTCCGCAGTCAGTTTAATGGCCGGCGCGGCCCGATTGAGCCGCTCCATGGCGAGTTCGTAGGCGGTCTTCATGCCAAGTTTATTTAAGCCGTCGGCCAGCCCGGAACCCCGCGCCGGACGGCCTCATCACCCCTTACCCTACGCACACACCCTTATCTGCGCAAGCCAGGACAAGATTCGCCAAAAGATGCCTTTCCCCAAACCGACAGGTTAATCATTTCAACTAATCATCAGGCTAAGGCGGTAAAAGCAATGGCGCGGTCGGGCTGTAACCCATTCTGTTGTAACAATATAAATCTATCATTAGAATTTGACACGTTCGTATCAGGTGGCTTAGTGTGACAAGGCAACGGTGTCCTGCCCGTGGTGGTTGCCGCCGGGGTTTTGCCGCGTTGCGTTTAATTTTAATCGTAAAGTCCCATGAGTGATACAACAGCAACAGCGTCGCCCGGTGGCGCGCCGAAGGTTTCGGAGATCAACGAAGCGGTCATCCGCATCGCCGGCAATTCGCAGGATGGCATCCAGGCCATCGGCGGCTTTCTCGCCCGGCTGGCCGGGCGCAGCGAGCAAGAGGTCATGACTTTCATGACCATTCCCGCCACCATTTCCGGCGGGCCGTCCATTTTTCAGGTGCGCATCGGCTCGGGCGAGGTGCTGAGCGCGGGGGACGAGGCGGACGTGCTGCTGGCCTTTTACCAGCATTCCTACGAAGGCCACCTCAGCTCGCTCAAGAAGGGCGGCATTGTGCTTTACGACGCCGACCACGTGGAGCCCAAGCCCGAGTGGCAAAATGAGTATCATCACGTCGGCATTCCCATCTCTACTCTTACCGTCGAGGCCATCGGCGGCACGGCCAAGGACAAGGGTAAGAACATTTACGCCCTCGGCCTCATCGCGCGGATGTTCGACCTCAACCTGCCGAAGCTGGAAAAGCTGATCACCGAACGCTTCGGCGGCAAGGACGAGAGCATCGTCCGCAATGCGCTGGCCGCCTTTCACGCCGGTCACGCCTACGACATCAGCAATCTGCTTGAGACCTTCAAGTTTGCGGACAGCGTGAGCAAGGGCGGCCACCAGGTGGTCATGAACGGCAACGAAGCCCTGGGTTTCGGCCTGATCGCCGCCGGGGTGCGATTCGGCGCGGGTTACCCGATCACGCCCTGGACGGACATCATGGAACTGCTCCGGCGCGAGCTGCCGAAATACGGTGGCTCGTTCATCCAGTGCGAAGATGAGATTGCGTCCGTTTCCATGGCCATCGGCGCCAGCTATGCCGGGCGTGTGGCCGTGACGGGTTCCAGCGGGCCGGGCATTTCACTCAAGACCGAGGCGCTCGGCTGGGCCATCATGGCGGAAATGCCGCTGGTTATCGTGGACGTGCAGCGCGGCGGGCCTTCGACCGGCATGCCGACCAACGTGGAGCAGTCCGACTTGAACATCGCCTGTTTCGGCGGCCACGGCGATTCGCCGCGCGTGGTCCTGGCGCCCGCGAACGTGGAGGATTGCTTTTACATGGCCATCGAGGCTGTCAATATCGCCCGCCAATACAGTGTGCCGGTCATTCTGCTCACCGACCAGGGCATCGCCACGCGCATTGAGGCGTTCGTCGAGCCCAACCTCGAAAAAATCTGCCAGGACATTTCCCCCGACTTCACCCCGGTTGCCGACCACAAACCTTACGATTTATCCGCCCCGGACGGTATCACGCATCACGTGGTGCCGGGCACCCGCATTTTGAGCGGCGTCTATCCCATCGCCACCGGGCTGGAACACGACGAACTCGGTCATCCGACCGCGTCGCCCAAGTTGCACACGCAAATGACGGCCAAGCGGCGCCGCAAGCTTCAGGCGCTGGGGGCGACCTTGCCGACGCCGAAGGTTTACGGCCCGCCGGAAGGCAACGTGCTGCTGGTCGGCTGGGGCTCGACCCTGGGACCGATCAAGGAGGCGGTGGACCGCGCCCGCGCCAACGGAGACAGCATCTCGGCGATTCACCTCCGGCATCTCAATCCGCTGCCGCCCGGCCTGGAGAATATTTTCTCCGGCTTCCATCACGTATTCACCGTGGAGATGAACGACGAGGGACTGTACGGCGCCGGCCAGTTGGGGATGCTGTTGCGCGCCCGGTATTGTGACCCGAAGATCCGCGGCATCACCAAGACCGACGGCCTGACGTGGAAGGTGAAAGAGATCTTGGCGGCCGTGAAACGGAAGCTGTCGTCGAACGGCTCGGCGCCCCAATCCGTCTAATTTTACCAGAGGAGACCATTTATGAGCGAAGTTGTTGCCGATATTCCCGCCCGTGAAAACGCGCCGGTCGCTCCCGTTGAACCGGAGCGCAAGGGGCTGACCAAGAAGGAAATCGCCGCCGATCACCCGACGTGGTGTCCCGGCTGCGGCGATTTTTCGGTGCTCGCGCTATATTTTAAACTCATCGAGAAGCGCAAGTTGTGGCATGAAAAAATCACCACGGTCTCCGGCATCGGCTGCTCGAGCCGGTTCCCGTATTTTGTCCAGGCCCACGGCGTGCATTTCATCCACGGGCGCGCCCTGCCGTTTGCCAGTGGCATTTCCCTCTCGCGTCCGGACCTGCACGTGTTCGTGTTCAGCGGCGACGGCGACGCGTTCTCCATCGGCGGCAACCATTTCAACCACACGGCGCGCAAGAACATCAAGCTCACGGTGGTCTGCATGGACAACTGGGTTTACGGCCTGACCAAGAAGCAGACCTCGCCGACCTCGCCGCTCGGTTTCAAGAGCAAGACCGACCAGTGGGGCGCGGTGGATTATCCCATCAACCCGATGAAGCAGGCCATCGCCGCCGGCGCCACCTTCGTCGCCCGCACGACGGCCTCAAACCCGAACCATGTGCTGCAAATGATGGAAGCGGCGATGGACCACGACGGCTTCAGTTTCGTGGAATGCCTGAGCGAGTGCGTGGAGTTTTACGAGGGCGCCTTTGACGCCGCGAACCCCCGCAAGGGCGGCTTGTTCAAGGAAATTCCCAAGGATCACGACCCCGCCGATGAGGCCGCCGCCTTCAAGCTGGCCGGCACGGATTTCCCGGGTTACTTCGGCATCTTTTACCGGGTCAACAAACCCACCAAGAACGCGAAGGAAGCCGACATCAACAAAGGCTTCATGGACAAGGTCAAGGGCTTGAAAGACTGGCAGATCCTCCAGAAGACCTTCGACCGGATGAAGTAATTTTTGATTTGCGATTGCCGATTTGCGATTTACGAGTTCGCCGGAAATTCACCGGAAACTCGTAAATTTTTTTGCAATCGTAAATCATAAATCGTAAATCATAAATTCTGTTATGCCGATTTACGAATTTGCCTGTCCCAGGTGCCGCCGGATTTTCAGCTTCCTGTCGAAGCGCGTGAAGCCCGATCGCCTGCCCGTCTGCCCCAAGTGCGGCAACAAGAAAATGTCCAAGCAGATCAGCCGCTTCGCCCTGACCAAAGGCTTGAAAGAGCCGGCTGCCGGCGGCGAAGGCATGAACGAAGGCGGCCCGCCGATGCCGGATTTCGATGACCCGCGCGTGGCCAAAGCCATGATGGAAATGGAGCGCGACATGGAGCATCTGGATGAAAACAATCCACGGCACATGGCGCACATGATGAAAAAGATGAAGGAGCTCATGCCGCCCGGTTCGGTGCCGAAGGAGTTGGACACCGCCATCAAACGGCTCGAAGCCGGCGAAGACCCGGAAAAGATCGAGGCGGACATGGGCGACGTGCTGGGCGATTTCATGGGCGGGCCGGAGGGCGGCGCGGGCGGCGGCGGTTACACGAAGGACAGCGGATTGTATGATTATTAAAAGCTCCAAACTTCAAGAACCAACATCCAGAGAAATTCCAATGACCAAAAACCATACAATCTTGCCAAGGACGTTTTCACCATTTGAGATTGAAATGTGATGATTCTCTGGTGCTTGGCGCTTGGAATTTGGAATTTTTCACATGGCCCACATTCACGAAAAAATTGATTTCAGCGTCGCCATCTTTGTTGTTCACGACGGGAAGGTACTACTGATTCACCATCGGAAACTGGACAAGTGGCTGCCACTGGGCGGGCACATCGAATTGGACGAAGACCCGGAGCAGGCCGCGTTGCGCGAGGCGAAGGAAGAGAGCGGGCTCGACGTCGAGCTGTTGGGCGAGCGTCCGCCCACGACCGGCCCCGGCACCCGCGCGCTCATCGCGCCGCGGTTTCTCGACATCCATCGCATCAACCCCAAGCACGAGCACATCGGCATGATTTACTGGGCGAGGCCAAAGGTAGGGTTGGCGCGCCGCGCCGACCTGCCTTCGCAAGGCTACGGCAAGGCGAGCCGGACGCCGCAGCGCGGCGTCCCTACCACGCTGGCTGTCTCCGAGCATCACGACATTCGCTGGTGTTCGGCCGCGGATTTGGACACATTGCAGCCGCCGATGTCGGAGGCGGTCAAATGGTATTGTCGCGCCGCCATCCGGGAAATTTCCAGCCGGCCATGATGACAAAAAAAGGGCGCCGCTTCAAAATCGCGTGCTTCACGATCCAGGGGTCAAGCTCCTTCGCGATCTCGTTTTACTTTTATTACCTGTATTTTCTGATGCAGCACCGGTTCGGCTTCGGCGACAAGCAAAACCTGGCGCTCGCCGCCTTGCTCGGCCTGATTTACGTCTTCGCTTCCTGGCAGGCCGGACGATTTGCCCAGCGCTGTGGCTATTTCACCGCCCTGAAAACCGGCTTCGGCATCATGCTGCTGGCGTCGGCGGTTGGCTCGCAGCTTCACTCGGCCGTGGGTTTAATCCTCGCCAGCCTGGTGCTCAGCATCGGCCAGTGTTGTCTGTGGCCGGCTATCGAAGCGGTGGTGAGCGAAGGCGAGGATGCCACCGGACTACCGGCGGCCATCGGCACGTACAATGTCGTTTGGGCGGGAACCAATGCGCTGGCGCTGTTCACCGGCGGCACGCTCGTGGAAAAATTCGGATACCAGTCCATTTTCTACCTCCCGTTCGTCATTTTTGCCGGGCAACTCGCGCTGACCTTCTGGCTGCAAAATCACGCGGCGGAGATGGCCCGGGCTGCCGCCGGCCAAGCTGCCGCCGTTCTGCCGCCCGATCCGCACCGGCCGTCGCCGGCCAAAACGCTGGCTTTCCGGCGCATGGCGCTGCTCTCGAACCCCTTTGCCTACATCGCCATCAACACGCTCATCGCCGTGCTGCCCGGCATTGCCGCAAAGTTCCAGCTCACGCCCATGCAGGCCGGATTCGCCTGCTCGCTCTGGGGCTTCGCCCGGCTCGGCACCTTTTTCGCGCTTTGGTTCTGGACGGGCTGGCATTACCGGTTCCGCTGGCTGGCGGCGGCGTTTGTCCTGCTGATTTTTTCGTTCGCGACAATGCTCGTCATCCCGAATCTGTTCGTGGTGCTCGGGGCGCAAATCATCTTTGGCGTCGCCATCGGCCTGATTTATTATTCGTCGCTATTTTATTCCATGGACGCCAGCGAAACCAAGGGCGAGCACGGCGGCATCCACGAAGCCGCCATCGGCGTGGGCAACTTCATCGGCCCGGCCGTCGGCGCAGCATCGCTGCAATGGGTGCCGCAATACGCCAACAGCAGCGCCGTGGCTGTGAGCGTGCTGTTGCTGTTCGGCCTGGGCGCGCTGGTGGCCATCTGGAGAACCGCGAAATAAAGCGCCAAATTCCAAGCGCCAAGCTCCAGAGAAATTCCAAATCCCCAATTCCAAACCGCTCAACGCACGCGCGCTTTAGCCTGGCGCTTGGAACTTGATGTTTCTCTGGTGCTTGGATCTTGGCGCTTGGAGCTTTCATTCTGTGTTGCTTTGTCGTTAAACTCCCTCCATGTCTGCCGAATCTCAGGAATCGAAAGAACGTAAGACTCTCGACGACCGGGCCAAAATGTCCGAGCTGGAGCGCATCCGGCACTCGTGCGCGCACGTGATGGCCACCGCCATCCTCCGCCTCTGGCCCGAAGCCCAGTTCGCCGCCGGGCCGCCCGTCGAAAACGGATTTTATTACGACCTCGACATGCCCCATCGCATCTCGCCCGAGGACTTCGAGAAAATCGAGGCCGAGATGAAAAAGGAAATCAAGGCGAACAACGTTTTTGAAAAGATCGTCGTCACGCGCGAGCAGGCCATCAAAGATTCCGAGAGCGGGCGGCTGGGGGGATTGACCGAGCGGCCGGGCAATCCGAGCAAATTCAAGCTCGGCAACCTGGAAGCCATTCCCGAAGGCGAGCCAATCACCTATTTCAAGAACGGCGATTTCATTGACCTCTGCGCCGGGCCGCACGTGATGCGCACCGGCAACATCGGCGCGTTCAAGCTCATGAACGTGGCCAGCGCGTATTACAAAGGCGACGAGCGGAACCCGCAGCTCCAGCGCATCTACGGCACCGCGTTCAAGAACAAGACCCAGCTCGAAGAGCACCTCAAAATGATTGAGGAGGCCAAGCGCCGCGATCATCGCAAGATCGGGCAGGAGATGGGATTGTTCGTCATCGACACGGAATTTGTCGGGCCCGGCCTGCCGATGTGGCTGCCCAAAGGCGCGGCCATTGTGGAGGAGCTGGAAAAGCTGGCGAAGGAAACCGAATTCCAAGCCGGCTACGTGCGCGTCAAAACCCCGCACATCGCCAAGGAGAAGATGTATCTCACCAGCGGCCACCTCCCGATTCTGTATAAGGAATCGATGTTCCCGCCGATGACGTTAAGAGAAGGCCACGGAGCTCAAGTAGTTGAATCTCTCACCAGTGATATAAATGAAGAGGATTTGCACAACGTCGTAAAAAGGGTTCGCGCCCTATCACCCGAACAAAAAAGTGTGAGTGAGATTTTGAGGCTCATCGAGGACGGCTTGGATAATGTTTTGAGCGGAAAATCAGATCCTGTTTTCACAGGAGAACTACGCAATGATTTACTTGAGCTGATGTGGCGGCACACCGCTAATGCGTTTGGAGATATTTGTTTTAGCAGTCCGCCCGAGCGTTACTACCTCAAAGCCATGAACTGTCCCCATCACCACCGCATTTTTGCGGCGGAGCCGCGCAGTTACCGCGACCTCCCGTTGCGGCTGGCCGAGTACGGCTGCAATTACCGGTACGAGCAGTCGGGCGAGCTGTTCGGCCTCATGCGCGTCCGTTCGCTCAACATGAATGACGCGCACATCTATTGCACGCCGGAGCAGTTCGCGCAGGAGTTCAACGCGGTGAACGAGATGTACCTCAAGTATTTCAAGATTTTCGGCTTCGAGAAATACATCATGCGCTTCAGCACGCACGACCCGTCGCGCCTGACCGGCGACAACGCCAAGTTCGTCAACGAACCGGAGCTGTGGAAACAGACCGAGGACATGGTCCGCAACACGCTCAAGAATTCGGGCATCAACTACGTCGAGGTGCCCAACGAGGCGGCGTTTTACGGGCCGAAGATTGACGTGCAGGTCTGGAGCGTCATCGGCCGCGAATTCACGCTGGCGACCAACCAGGTGGACTTCGCCGTGCCCAAGCGCTTCGGCCTGGTCTATCGCGACAAGGACAACACGGAAAAGACGCCGCTGTGCATCCATCGCGCGCCGCTGGGCACGCACGAGCGGTTCATCGGCTTCCTCATCGAGCATTACGCCGGCAATTTCCCGCTCTGGCTGGCGCCCGACCAGGTGCGGGTGTTGACGCTGAACGACGACGCGGCGCTGGTGAACTACGCGCAACCCATCGTGAACGAGCTCCGCGCGAACATGGTGCGCGCGAGCAGCGATTTCGGCACCGACCCGATCAAGGCCAAGATTGCCGAAGCTGAGAAGGCCAAGGTCCACACGATGCTGGTGATCGGCGCCCGCGACATGGAAGCTGGCGCGGTGAGCGTGCGGTTGCACGGCAAAGGCAACGTCGGCGCGAAGCTGAAAGGCGAAGTGGTGGCGGAGATTTTGCAGGCAATCAAAGCGCGCAGGGCCTAAGCAAGTGGAGCGCGGAGCATCGCTCCGCGAGTTCCTGGGGAAAATTGGATCAGCCGTGGCGAAGCAATGCTTCGCGCTCCGTCATATCGGCAGCTTTAATTCCCGAGTTTGCGGGTCGCGAAAACGCGCGCTGCTGAAGGGCCATTCTTCCGGCGGACGACATAGCCGCGCTTTAACCGGATTGTTCTCGATATAACAGATGGCTTTGCGCGTCTGCTCTTCATTCCGCCTGAACCGATCCCAATATTCCGGCTGCCAGAACCGGCCGGGTCGGGCCAGCAGCTTGTTGGCGGCAACGGCTGTGATGGACTTCCAATTCTGGACGATTCTGGAAAGCGGGACGGAGCCGACTTCAATCAAAGCGTGGACATGATTGGGCATGATGCCCCAGGCGAGCATGCGAAAGTGTCGACCGTGATGATGTAACATCGCCATCTCGACCAATGTCGCCACCCGTTTGTGGCGCAGGGAACATTCGCCATGGCCACGTCAAGGTAATCCTCGAGTTGTATCCGCTGTGCGCGCGGCACAATGCTTTGGGCTCCGGAGCGCGGAGCATTGCTCCGCGCATTGAGGGCCAGCAGTTGCTCCCACTCGCCTCTGCGCGAGGCTGGCATGGAATCCCAAAGCCGAAAGGTCACGAACTGAACCATCCCCGGCTTGTCACAGTGCGGCAGATGACCACGCTCATGCCAGCCGCGAAAACCTTGAACTTGTTCTGCTTCGGATAAAGGCCCGCTCCATTGCTGCTTGCCGGCGACCAGTTGATGCAAGTGTTCGCGTTTGGATTGAGACGGATTATTCATTAGAACGCAGAGCATCGCCCTGCCCGATTCAAACAGATTGAGGCCCGCGGAGCAATGCTCCGCGCTCCGCACCAGGCCGCAAGCGGAAACGGTTGCGGACAACGGGCGGCCGATTATCCTTCGTGAAGCATGAACATCAGAGTCACCTATTACCTCGATATCGTTTCCTCCTGGTGTTACTGGGCGGAGCCGGCGTGGCGGGAGTTGAAGCAGAAATACGCCAAGGCGCCCGTGGAATTCAACTGGGCCATCGCCTTGCTGGACGAGTCCGGTTTGCCGAAATCGCGGGCGCAGGAGGATTGGTTTTACCGGCGCAGCGGGACCATTGTGCGGTCGCCGTTCATGCTGAATTCCGGCTGGATGAGCGGGTTGAAAGAATATCTCGCGCCGAACTGCGTGGCGGCGGCGGCCAAAGACCTGGGGGTTGCCGACGATCGGGTACGGCTGGCGCTGGCGGAAGCCGCCCTGTGCGCCGGGAAAAAAGTGGGGGAATGGGACGTGTCGGTGGCCGTGGCCGCCTGGGCGGGCAGTCTCGATGCCGTGGCATTGTTCCAGGCGGCGAAGTCGCCGGAAGTCGAAGAACGCGTGCGGGCGACGACGGCGGAATTTCACGCATTGCAGGTGACGCAGCGGCCGGCGTTCGTTTTGAAAAGCAACATTGACGACCGGGCGGTCTTTTCCGGGCTGGTAAAAGCAGCCCCGATTGCCGCGGCGATTGATGCGATGCTGGAAGACACCGCCGCTTATGCGTCTCACGCCGCGCACTTCGGTGACCCGCCAGCAAACTGAACAAGGCCAAGCGGGGTTGATGTTGATTGCGGTCAGGCGCCGCACGGACGCAAGCATTCCTTGACGCCCCCCGGGAATTTAGGTCGAATGCAATTATGAAGCGAAGTATTCGACCTTATGTGCGCCACGCCTTGCCGGGATTCGCGGCGGCGATGGTGTTGCTGGGGGGCGGTCCGTCCGTTCGGGGTGCCGGCGTCACGGTCATCACGCACGGGTTCAACAGCGACATCACGAGTTGGATCATTCCCATGGCCGGCAAGATCACCATCTACCAAAATTTCCCCGGCTCGAATTCGACCTGTTACGCCCTGTCCATCACCAAGAACGGGTCCACCTACACCAACACGCCCAGCCTCATCGCCGGGGTTCCTCCGCTGACCTCGGTTTCCGGTGAGATTATCATCAAGCTCGATTGGTCAACCATCGACACGACGCTGGGCGTTTCGACGGTGAACATTGCGAACGCGGCGGCGGCGGCGTTGCTGTCCACCAATTTGCTGCCCGAACTGGGCGGTCGGGCGCTGGTGGAATTGCCGCTGCATTTGATCGGTCACAGCCGGGGCGGATCGGTCGTGACCGAAATGGCGCGGGTGCTCGGTGCCCAAGGCGTCTGGGTGGACCAGGTAACCACGCTGGACCCGGATCCGGTGTCGTTGTACGGCGACCCGGCGATCAAGAATTATGCGAATGTTCTGTTTGCGGACAATTACTGGCAGAACATGGGCGATGGCGTCCTGGTCCCGAATGGTCAGGCCGTATCAGGTGCCTACAACCGGTACCTCACGAACCTGAATGGCGGTTATTCCTCATCCCACAGCGACGTGCATCTCTGGTACCACGGCACCATCCAACTCACAACGCCCGCATCAGACACGCAGGCCAGCATCACTGCCGCCGAGCGGCAGACCTGGTGGACGGCGGCGGAGGCGGCCGGCACCAACGCGGGGTTTTATTACAGCCTCATCGGCGGCGGCGACCGGTTCAGCACCAACGAACCCGCCGGAGCGGGGACTGGCCGGATTCGGGACGGGTACAATCAAGTCTGGGACCTGGGCGCCGGTTCCGTGACCAACCGGACCCGCCTGCCGGCGGACAACGGAGCCTGGCCGAACCTTCTCCGCTTGAATGTCACCAGCACCAATCACTTCTCCGTGGACGATCCGGTGTCCGTCGCCTTCTACGATCAGTTCGGGTCCAACGCTTCCGCATCCGCCACGGTCCGGTTCTTCCTCGACCCGGATGCAAGTCCTTATGACGGAAACGAACTAAACCTCGGCCAACTCACGCTCTCCGGCACCGGCACCAATGCGGTATTCTTCGGCACCGCGGGGCTTACGCTGAACCCGGCCGTCACGCTTCCCGGAAACTATTCTTTGTTCGCTTCCATCAGCGACGGGGCGCACACACGCTATCTGTATGCGCCGGAACGACTCGTCCTCGACCCGAGCCGGCGGGCGCCGGGGATCTTCGCCAACGGCTTCCAGAACAACCGTTTTCATCTCACGATCTCCGGCTACCCCGGCCAGAACATCATCGTTGAAGCCTCTACCAATCTGGTCCAGTGGGACGCGCTGGCGACGAACACACTCAGTGGCACCACTTTCGATTTCGCGGATGAGGCAAGCACCGGGCTCGCGCACCGGTACTATCGCGCCGTGCTGGTTCCCTGAGAACTGAAGGACGGTTCGATGACGGACATCTGCAAGCGTTGCGCCCGGTTCAGGATTGCAGTGCCGGTGTTGGGTTGACCGGCCACAAGTCCGTGGGCTCGCAATACAGCCCAATGTCGTCGGTGTAATGCAGCAGAGTGACCTGTTTGGCCACGGCTTCAAAATTGGCGAAGAGCATGGTTGCCGGCTGCACGAGATGGAAAACGCCCGGTTCACCGGCCTGGCGGGCACGGCGGATGCGGTCGCCATCGGAGGGGTGGGTATCGAAAAGCCCTGTCGTGGCCAGCCCCACCCGATCCTCAATCCCGGTTCGCCGCTCCGGTGACAGGGCCGCTTCCTGTTGCAGCAGGTAGGCCGGGAAATCGTCCGGGAGCCGATGGTTTTTGTTCCAGGCGACGCGCATTTCCTTGTACGAGCGGCCCAGAGCCTCAGCCAGCACCCGCAATCGCTTGACACTCCTTTCAAACGTCTCGCTTCCCGCCAGCTTGATTTCATAACTATCGGCGTCGTACTCCATTTGCCGGAGCAGGAAACAACTGACGCCGTGACCAGTCAACATCAGCAGCCGCAGCAGGAATCGGGAGAACCAGACGCCGAGCCGCGCGCTGTTGATCACGATCGCGACCCGCCAGTCTTCCGTTTCCTCGGCCCACTGGGTCAGGGCCACGTCCCAGGCGTCCCGTTCAAACACCACGCGCGCGAACCAGGCGTTGATGCTCCGGATCACATAACTCAGCCGCATGCCGAAGCCCTGGGTAAAGTGGCCGAATTCGTGCGCCATCACCCCGGCAAATTGCCGCAGGCTCAACCCCGCCACCAGCGGCAGCCCGATGGTCAACACCAGATCGTTGCCGAACAGGCTGAACGCCCCGCGGCGGAAACCGGCCGCCGCGTTGAGGTCGCAGTTCAAGTCAATCCGCTTCGGCATGGGGGCGCCCACCGTGTCGCAAATTTTGGCGATCAGGGCGAACAAGGCGGGATTAAGCGCCGGATTCATGGCCAGGGGCTGGGCGTGAGGCGCGCGGCGGGCGAACAACGGCTTGACCATGAAGAAGACCAACACAGCCCCGACAAACAGCGGGGTGATATAAGCCAGGAGTTTCACAACATACAGCCGGCCGCCACCTTCGATGGACGTGACCAGAAAGGTGAAATGCGTTGCGTAGAGATAAACGCCGTATCCGGCCGCCGCGATCATGGCCAGATAGACCAACGGCAGAACGATCATCAGAATCGAGACCAGTACCAGGCCGAGTTGGTAAAAGAATGAAACCGGCGTGTTTGCCACCGGCCCGCCAAAAGCCGCGACCAAATCCGCGGCAGACGGCGCCCCTGACGGTTGTTCCGGCGTTGGCGCGGCCAGGGTGAGTTGGATAGGCTGTTGGCAGTGGGGACAGTTAATCGTGACGCCGTCCGCTTCAATGGGAAACTCGATGTGGGTCCCGCATTGCTGACAACTGCATTTGGTATACAGTTCCTCACTCACTTCGAGGCCAGGATTCAAGAACATTCGCCGGCAGGTGGCAAGTGCGGAATCGGGCGGCCTGAGGAAACCAGCGGCGGGCTGGAATATTGACCCTCTTTGGGCGGATGGTTAGTCTGACCCCATGAATCTTTCCCGTTTCCCCGTTCGCTTGACCCTCCTCCTGATATTGACCGGGCTGGCCCTGGCCGCCTTGCGCCTGGGAACCATCGCCGCACCGGCGGCGGCGGTGTCCCCGGGGGCTTCATTGCCGGCACAACCCTTTCCCCTGGAAAATGTGCGCCTGCTCGACGGGCCATTCCGCGACGCGATGCTGCGGGACCAGGCTTACCTGCTGAGCCTGGACCCTGACCGGTTGCTGCATAATTTTCGCGTGACG
>Ga0335069_10007475_pt1 | contig 15767 bp, 13 predicted proteins | sample Lox_Sample_11_FD_206714 | JGI IMG/M metagenome (GOLD analysis project Ga0335069, IMG submission 206714) | Soil microbial communities from Loxahatchee National Wildlife Refuge, Florida, United States - Lox_Sample_1.1 | ecosystem: Environmental > Terrestrial > Soil > Wetlands | place: USA... | reverse complement strand
TGCGTGCCTTCCGGATCGGGGTGCGCGGGATGCGTTCTGCAAGGGTCGGACCATTCCGATGATCCGATGCCATTGCACGCGCGATCGGCTGATCGCGGCGACCTGGTGTGGCCGAACGCCCCAGCCGCGATCGGTTGCGGAGACTTTCTACGACAGTGAACCCGAGCGCTACGTGTCAAGCCGGTCCGCTGTTACGGTCGACCTTGATCCGCCAAAGATGTCACCACGGAGCCACGGAGAGACGGAGCGATCCAGCCAGGCGAGCGGCGCCGTGCTTCAAAATAGCTCATCGCTGATGGGGCCTTGAGAGCCGGGCCTCTCCGTGCCTCCGTGTCTCCGTGGTGAAGAGGCCTTCAACCCTGGGCGCCGCCGCGCGGGGTGATGCCGTAGCGCTGCAGCATGCGATACAGCGAGCGGCGCTCGAGCCCGAGGATGGCGGCGGTGCGGCTGATGTTCCCGCTGTTGCGCTCCAGCACGCGGCAGATGTAGCGCCGCTTGAGCTCCTCGAGGGTCGGCGAATCGCCCACCAGATCCCCCGGCACGCTGGCCGGGGGTGCGCCGCGCAGCTCGGCCGGCAGATCGTCGACGCCGATGACGGCGTCCTGCGCCAGCGCGACGCTGCGCTCGAGCACGTGCGACAGCTCGCGCACGTTGCCCGGCCAGTCGTAGGCGCGCAGCACCGCCAGGGCGGTGTCGGAGACGGCGCTGACCGGCTTGCCACACTGGGTCGCGGCGCGGTGTACGAGGTGGTCGACGAGCAGCGGGATGTCGTCGCGCCGCTCGCGCAGCGCGGGCAGCCGAATCGACACGACGTTGAGCCGGTAGTACAGGTCCTCGCGAAACTGCCCCTTGCTGACCGCGCCGGCGAGGTCGCGGTTGGTGGCGGCGACGACGCGCACGTCGACCGCCCGCCACTGGGTGCCGCCCACCGGGCGCACCTGGTGCTCCTGCAGGACGCGCAGCAGCTTGGCCTGCAGCGGGGCCGTCATCTCGCCGATCTCGTCGAGAAAGATGGTGCCGCCGTCGGCTTCGGCGAACAGGCCCGGGGCGTCGTAGACGGCGCCGGTGAAGGAGCCCTTGACGTGCCCGAACAGCTCGCTCTCGAGCAGGGTCTCGGTGAGCGCGGTGCAATCGACGGCGACGAACGCCCGCGTGTGGCGCGCGCTGTGCCGGTGGATGGCGCGCGCCACCAGCTCCTTGCCGGTGCCGCTCTCGCCGAGGATGAGGATGGTGCTGAGACCGGGGGCGACGCGGGCGATGGTCTTGTAGACCTCGACCATGGCCGGCGTGCGCCCGACCATGCCGGCCGGCTCGGGCGCCGCGCCGGTGAGCGGCGCGCGCGCGGCGTGCTGGCGTTCGAGCACGCGGTGCACGGCGGCGCGGATCTCCTCGACGTTCATCGGCTTGCTGACGTAGTCGACGGCGCCGGAGCTGATCGCCTCGACCGCGGTGTCGATCGAGCCGAAGGCGGTCATGATGATCACCGGCAGCTCCGGGGTCAGCTCGCGCAGCCGACGCATGAGGTCGAAGCCGCTCATCTGCGGCATGCGCATGTCGAGGATCGCCAGGTCGACGGCGTCGCGGCGGACGCGCTCGAGCGCGTCGAACGGATCGGTCGTCCAGAAGACCGGCACCCCGTCGCGCTGCAGCACCTCGCCGAGGAGCTGACAGGAGATCGCGTCGTCGTCGACCACCAGCACGCGCGCCATCACGCCTCCAGCGGCAACCGCACGCGCACGGTGGTGCCGTGTCCCAGCACGCTCTCGGTGGCCAGGTGGCCGCCGTGTGCGCGGACGATGTGCTCGACGATCACCAGGCCGAGCCCGGTGCCGCGGTCCGGCGCCTTGGTGGTGTAGAAGGGCTCGAAGGCGCGGCGCATCTCCTCGGGCGACATGCCGTGGCCGCTGTCCGACACGGCGAGCTCGAGCTGCGCGCGCTGGCGGGCCTCGCCGGGCAGGACGGCGCTGGCGACATGGATGGTGCCGTTCTCCGGGGTGGCGTCGATCGCGTTGGTGAGCAGGTTGAGCAGCACCTGGCGCAGACTGAGCGCGTCGGCGGCGACCGTCGGCAGCGCCGCCGGGATCTCGGTGTGCAGCGCGATGTTGCGCGCGCTCAAGCGCGAGGACACCAGGGTGACGGCGTCGGCGACCAGCACCGGCACGTCGACCGGGGTCCGCCGCACCGGGACGTCGCGGGTGCGGTCGAGCACGCTGCGGATCTCGTCGATCATGCGCTGTACCTGCGACTCGACGATGGTCAGCTTCTCCAACTGCTCGGCTGACAACGCCTCCCTACGCAGCAACTGCACGTAGCCGAGCACCGAGTTGAGCGGCGTGCCGAGCTCGTGCGCGAGCGTGCCCGCCATCTGGCCGAGCGCCGCCAGGCGCTCGCCGCGGCCGATCTCGAGCTGCGCCTGCCAGAGCTTGTCGTTCACTGCCTGGAGCTGCAGGTTCTTCTGTGCCAGATCGTCGGTGGCCTGGCGGACCTGCTCACCGAGGTCGTCGGTGAGCGCCTGGAGCTGGCCGACCATGGCGTTGAAGCGCTCGGTGAGGAAGCGGAACTCGCCCTCGGTGAGCGGGTGGATGCGCACCGAGAGGTCGCCGCGCTCGACCCGGCGCATGCCGTCGACCAGGGTGTCCACCGGACGTGCCACGCGGCGCTCGAGGAAGATGGTCAGCAGCAGCGAGATGAGGACGATCGAGGCGACCAGCACGGCGCCGTCGATCCAGCGGATCCGCCGCATCAAGCGCGCGGCGTCCGCCGATTGGACGTCGACCTGCGCGACCCCGATCAGGTTTCCGTGGCGCATCAGCGGAACGCTGAGGCGCCACCCGCTCACGCTGTCGTGCTCCGGCAGCCCGCGCGAGAGGTCGGCGTGCTTGGCGAGCTGCTTGACCTCCTCGCTGGTGAGCGCCGCCGCCGTCACTTCCTCCGGCTCGCGGGTGGTCACGTCGAAGTCGGCGGCGCCGTTGTGTACGCGGAAGATGTCGATCGCCTTGATCTCCCGGTCGCCGTGCACCATGGCGGCGAGCTTGGCGCGCAGCTCGCCCGGCGGCGAGCTGCTCCACAGGGAGTCGACCGCCCGCAGCACCAGCTCGGCGCGTGCGCGCAGGTCCTGCTCGATGGCGCGCTCGGTCAGGTGGCTGTCGACCCCCTGCGAGATCGCCAGCACCACGCTGACGGTGGAGACGACGATCGCTATGAGCTGGAAGTGCAGCGACCGATACATGGAGCGACGGGTAAACTCCATCGAGCCTAGCCGAATCACCCCGGGGGTGCGAGGGCCCCGCAGGGGCCGGAGGGCCCCTGCGGGGCCCGTTGTCCGTTATCCGTTCGGCGTTCGGTGTGCCGCGCGCACCGCGGCATCCGCGCTGCCTGCCACGTGCCGCACTAGCCCGGCGGGGCCGGCTAGACGCCGGCCCGTTGTCCGTTGTCCGTTCGGCGTTCGGCGTACGATGTGCTCCAGGCGAGCTCTGCCGCTGCCTCCGGCCGCGCTAGTGCGGGACAGGACAGGCAGCGCGGTCGCCCCGGTACGCGCGGCACACCGAACGCCGAACGGATAACGCACCACGGGCCGGGCCGCCGGCCCTCCTACGGCATGATGCGCAGGCCGGCGACGACGTGTGCGGCCGCGAGCAGGACGGCGGTGGCGCCGAGCCACGGGTGGATCTCGCGCGCCGTGGCGTTGCCGCGCCGCATCGCGCGCGCGCTCAGCGCGCTGGCGGTGAGCAGCACGGCCATGGCAGTGCCGGTGCGGAAGTGCAGGGTGGAGGTGACGCCGAGGTCGTCGCGCCACCAGATCGTCGAGCCCAGGCCGCCGGCCCAGCTCGCCAGCACGGTCCAGTAGGCGATCGGCGCCAGCCGGGCGTGCCGCGCGGCCAGCGCCGCCCGCCCACGCCGCGTCGTGCGCATGCGGAAGCCGAGCGCCGCGACGTAGCCGAGCAAGGCCAGCACCAGGGCGCCCGCGATCGGATGCAGGTAAGGGGTCACCGGCTGTCCTGCGCGGTCCAGCCGCTGCCCGCCGCCGCCGGGCGGGCGAGGCGGGTGATGCTCGGCCGACCCCGCCCGTCCCGCCGCACGGCGGGAGCCGGCTCCCGCCCTCCACCCCCGGCGCTCATCGCTCGGCGGTGAGAATGCGCTCGGCGGCGGCGAGGCCGGTGCGCACCGCGCCTTCGATGGTCGAGCCGGTCAGCCAGTCGCCGGCGTAGAGCAGCCGGCGGCGCGGCCGGCGCAGGAAGGCCGCCATGCGCCGGAAGTGGCCGGGCGGGGTGATGACGGTGCCCTCGGCGCGCGTGTAGAGCCGGATCCAGTCGGGGTCGGCGAGGCGGCCGAAGACCTCCTCGGCGTCGGCGCGCAGCGCGGCGACGATCTTGCTCGGATCGCGCTCGAGCAGCTCGGCGCTGCGCCAGCCGGTGGCGTGGATGGCGAGCAGCTCCTTGCGCTCCGGCACGTACTGCGGCGCCAGCGCCGACCACGTGCGCACGCGCGCGATCGGATGGCGCCCCGGACCCGCCGGGGTGACGAGCGGATACTGCACCGTGATCGGGCGCTCGTAGCCGAAGAAGAGCGAGATGTTCGGTGCGTAGCGGACGCTGGCGGCGTCGGCGCGGTCCTCGTCGGCCACCGCGCCCTCCAGCCGCGCCACCGCCGTGGCCGGCGCGGCGATGATGGCGTAGTCGGCTTCGGCCGTGCCGCCGGAGTGGCGCACGGCCACCGAGGTGTCGCGCACCTCGACGGCGTTCGCCTGGCACCCGGTGCGGACCTCGAGGCGCTCGGCCAGCGCGTCGCACAGCGCGCCCATGCCGGCGGGCAGCACGCGCAGCTGCCACTTGAGGGCGTGGCGGACCAGCGCCTTGCCGAAGGCGGCGGAGATCTCCTCGCAGCCGACGTAGAAGAACGGCTCGATGCCGGTGCGCAGCAGGTACTGGTAGGCGGTCTCGCCGACGGTGCGAATGCCCCAGCGCTCGACCGTTTCGCTGCGGTCGAGGCGGGCCAGGCGGGCCGCGCTGGCGATGTGCGCACCGCGCCGCAGCGAGGCGCGGGCGAACATCGCCGCGGCGCGCAGCTTGCCGCCGAACGAGATGAGCGGGAAGCGCAGCACGCGGCCCGGCGAGCTCAGATCGAGCTCGAGCTTGCCGAACGGCGTGGCCACCACGCCGAGCTGGGGGTTGAGGGCGTTGGTCTCGAGGTGCAGCTCGCGCAGCAGGGCGAGGGTGGCGTCGTAGAAGCTGGCGACGAAGCTCGCGCCGGTGTTGACGGTGAACTCGCCGACGCGCTCGGTGCGCGCGCGTCCGCCGATCGCGTTCGCCGCCTCCAGCACGACCACGCGCAGGCCGGCGTTGGCCAGCCGCTGCGCGGCCGTCAGCCCCGCCGGCCCGGCCCCGACCACGATGCAGCTACGGCTCATCGCGCCTCATCGTGGGCGCCGGCGCTGAACACGCCGGCGCGGTGCTCGACGACCTGTCCGGCACGGGCGAGGCGGTCGAGGTGCTGGCTGATCGTGCGCCGCTCGGCGGCGTCGATGAACGACATCTGCGCGTGCGGCGGGTAGAGGAAGCGGTGCGCCACCATCTCGTCGAGGGAGCGCGGCTCGGCGAGGAACGCGAGCATCGCCCGCTCGCGCTCGGCGATCCGGCCGGCGAAGCGGTCGAGCCGGGCGAGGAACTCGGCGCGCTCGGTGATCACCCCGGCGTGGTGGAACGACACCCACACTTCGGCCGGCAGCTCGCGGACGCGCGCCAGCGAGCGCTCGAAGTCGGCGAGGTCCGACCACGCGTCGCCGTAGTACGGGCCGAAGCCGGTCAGATCGATATCGCCCAGAAACAACACCCCGGGCGGCTCGGCGAGCAGGGCGCAGTGGCCGCGGGTGTGGCCGGGCAGGTGGACGGCGCGCAGCGTGACGCCGCCGAGGTCGAACACCGCCCCGTCGTCGTACGCCTGCGCGTCGGGCCGGGGCCGGTAGCTGAAGTTCGCGACCAGCCACTCGCCGAGGGCGCTGCCAGCCGATCCGGTGTACCCGTAGATCGCCATCATGCCGTCGAGGCTGAGCAGGCCGAGCAGGTCGAGGCGATGGGCGTGCACGGCGGCATCGGGGAAGCGGAACAGCCCGGCGACATGGTCCTCGTGCACGTGGCTCTGCACGATCAGGTCGACCCGGCCGAGCTCCGGCGCCCGGGCTGCCACGCTCAGCGACGGGTCGATGAGCAGCGTCGCGTCGCGGCCGCGCACCAGCACCGAGTTGCCGTCCGGGTACTTGCCGGTCTTTTCCCCCACCAGGACGGTGACGGCGCCGAAATTGCGGTCGGTTTCGCGCATGGCGCCCCACAGTTGCAGCGCCGCCGCCACGGGTCAAATTTGCGGATGACAGCCCCCCGGGACGCCGCTACCATCTACCGCCGGAGGGTTTGCCATGAGATTCGTGCGCATCGCCTTGGTCGCCGTTGCAGGTGCCATGCTGTACGGAGCGGCCGCGCAGGCCCAGATGAGCCCGGTGCAGCCCCGCGAGCCGCGCCCCGGGTCCTCGGCTCTCGCCGCCACCGGCAACATCGTGTTCATGCCCGTGCGCGTCGCGGTGACGTCGGTCGGCGCGGTGCTCGGTGGCGTGACCGGCTGGCTGACGGCGGGCAACGTCGATGCCGCGAACGACATCTGGCACCTGCCGCCCTTCGACGGCAACATGTACCTCCAGCCCGAGATGATGTACGGCGGCGAGCCGGTCCGCTTCGGGCAGTACGAATTCCACATGCGCCTCACCGACCGGTGAGACGTCCCGGGCCGCGCACCTGGTGTTGCGCGCGGGAAAACCTGGCGCGCGCCCTTCGACAAGCTCAGGGCGAACGGAGGCGAGAGATCCGTTCGTGCTGAGCTTGTCGAAGCACGGGCCCCCTCGCACCCTAACCCCTTCAGCACCGTAACCCCTAAGCAACGTTCCTGGCCATCCCCAGCCCCGCTCGCTATGGGATGGCCCGTGCCTCCCTCCACGCCCGACTTCACCGTCATCGGCGGCGGCATCATCGGGTGCGCGATCGCGCGCGCGTTGGCGATCGGCGGGGGGCGGGTCGTCGTCATCGAGCGCGGGCAGGCTGGGGCCGAGGCGTCGAGCGCCGCCGCCGGCGTCCTGGCCGTCGCCAGCAGCCGCGCGCCGCGCGGCGTCGTCTTCGACCTCAAGCGCACCAGCGCGGCGCTCTTTCCGGCACTGGTCGACGAGCTGCGCGGCGAGACCGGCATCGACGTCGAGTACTCGACCGCCGGCTTGCTCGACCTCGCCTTCACCAGCCGCGACGCGGAACAGCTCGATCGATTGGTCGTGCGGCGCCGCGAGCAGGGGTTCACGATCGAGCTCTTCGACGCCGACACCATGCGCGCCCGCCATCCCGAGGTGAACCCGGCGGTGCGGCGCGGCGCCTGGTTCGCCGACGACCATGCGGTTCACCCGACCCGGTTGGTCGAGGCCCTGGTCGCCTCGGCGCGCGCCCGGGGAGTGGAGTTTCGCCTCGGCGCGCCGGTGACGCGCATCGCGTCGGTGGGCGGCCGGGTAACGGCGGTCCACGCCGGCGGCGAGCGGCTCGCGCCCGGCCACCTGATCGTCGCCGCCGGCGCGTGGTCGGCCGAGGTCGGCGCGCTGCTCGGCGTCAAGATCCCGGTGCGCTCGGACCGCGGCGAGATGGTCGCCGTGCGCCCGCGCACACCGCTGGCGCTGACGCTGTCGTGGGGCGACGGCTATCTGGTGCCGCGCGCCGACGGCGAGGTGCTGATCGGCAGCACCAGCGCGCGCGGCGCGCGCGACAAGCTCGTCACCGCCCGAGCCGCCGCCACGCTGCTGGGCCGCGCCGTGCGCATGGTACCGGCCCTGGCCGACGCCGCGCTGGTGCGCTCCTGGGCCGGCCTGCGCCCGCTCTCCACGCTGCGGCGGCCGATCATCGGCCCGCTGCGCGGCGCGGCCAACGTCACCCTCGCCTGCGGACACCACCGCAGCGGCATCCTGCTCGCGCCGATCACCGCCCAGCTCGTCGCCGAGCTGCTGTTCCGGCGCGAGACCAGCATCCCGCTGCAGCCGTTCTGCTACCGCCCGCGCTGATCCGAACGGGGGCGCTCGAGGGGAGACTCGATGTGTCCGATTGTCGAGCCGCCGCGAAGAGGTTATGGGGCGTCGCATGAGCGACACGATCCGCACCGACACGCTCACGTTCGAGCGCGACGGTGCCACCATCCGCGGCTACGCGGCGTGGCCGGACGGGCGCGGCCGCACGCCCGGGCTCGTGCTCATTCCCGACGTCCGCGGCCTCTCCGATCACTACCGCGACGTCGCCCGCCGCTTCGCCGACGTCGGCTTCTTCACCTATGCGGTTGATCTCTACAGCCGCGAGGGCGCGCCCGACCTCTCCGACATGGAAGCCGTCTTCCGCTGGATCCGCGCGCTGCCCGACCCGCGCGTGCTCGCCGATCTCGACGGCGCGGTGCGCTGTCTGGCCTCGCGTCCGGAGGTCCGCCCCGAAGCGATCGGAATCACCGGCTTCTGCCTGGGCGGCCAGTACGCGCTGATGGCCGCCTGCTCGGTCGGCGGCCTCGCCGCCTGCGTGAGCTGGTACGGGATGCTGCGCTATGCCGAGACCAGCCCGGCCAAGCCCGCCAGCCCGCTCGACCTCGCCGCCGGCCTGCGCTGCCCCTACCTGGGCCTGTTCGGCGCCGACGACGCGCTCATCCCGCTCGCCGACGTCGCCGCGCTACGCGAGATCCTCGACCGCACCACCGTCCCGCACGAGATCCACATCTATCCCGACGCCGGCCACGCGTTCTTCAACGACGCGCGCCCCGACACCTACCGCCCCAAGGCCGCCGCCGCCGCCTGGCCGCGCGCCATCGACTTCTTCCGCCGCCGTCTGACCTAGCGTCTGAGCTGACCGACAACGGGAGCTAGGCCACGCGGGCGTTGGCGCTGAGCTGGTCAGGTCAGCGTGCGTGCGGGCGTCGCGACCCGGCGCGGCGCACTCCCGGATCGACATCCAAGAGGACGTAGCCGGGAAAGTTCGCCAGTCGCAGCGCCTCGCGCACGCCGGCCGGCAGGTGCGGATAGGCGACCGCGCCGCTGACCACGCGCGGGTTGCGCAGCGTGAAGCGGCGGCCGAGTTGTACCAGCTCACCGCCGCGGGCCTTGGCGAGGTTGCGGGCCCAGTCGACATCGCGCCCGTAGGTCATCGGGACGACGAAGCCGCCGGCGGAGCGGAACGCGACCACCGGCGTGCGGTAGTCCCGCCCGCTCGAGCGCCCGACGTGGTGCACCACCGCGAGGGGCGGCAACAGCCAGGCGACGGTGCCCATGAGCGGGTTCGTGAAGACGCGATTTACCTGCCGCATGAAATGGGGGAAATGCATGATCGAACCTCCCGTCGCTCAAAGTGCAGATCGCGTGCCCAGCCTGGTAACGTGGTACACCATCGTTGCGCAGGGTTGCCAAGTCCTCGGCATTCTCGGCGCCGAGAACTGCGGCTGCCCGTCTGGGTCAGGAAGCGAGCTCGGCCCCGAGCCGCTACGGTAGGGTCGCCGCGCCTCGCGCCGGAACCCCGGCGCAGCGCTGGAGGCGCTGGCCGACGTCGATGCCGAACGGCTTTGACGGAACTGAGACGCTACCCGAGAGGGCGGTCGACCGCACGAGCGGTGAGCGCAATGCGATCGGCGTCCGCGATCCTCGCGTCGCCCTGCTCCCAAGTCCGTCCAGGCGCCGCTCGGCCGCGCGCCTATTGTGCGGGCCTCGTCGCACGACGTCGTTCCCCTGGAGACCGCCGGGCCCTCGGCGTTCTCAGGAGCGGGAACCGCGGCCAGCCGCTGGTCGCGGGATGGGTGCACGTCTTCGAATCGCGGCCGTTGGCGCGGTAGTTGCGACCCCGGAGTAGCACCTCCACGGACGAGACCGGGCGATCGCGAGGGAAACGAGGGTGCGTCCGATCGATGGCCAGGGACGACAGCGCATGAAAGCCGACAGACGTCGTCCGCCGCAGCGCCGGCGACGCACTCAAGGGAGACGCGAATCGGCGCACGGCTCCGGATCGGCGCCGCGGGTCGCCGACCGCATCACGGCGCGGGATGCGCCGGGTGCTCTGCGTCTCCCGCATCCCGACCTGGTCACCGGTGCGCTGAGCGAGCTTCTGCACCGCATCGCCCATCCGGTGGTCAATACGCTCGCCGATCTCGAGACCTACGCAGGCCGGCCGCTGGCGGATCTCTTTCCGGCGCCGCCGATGGTGCCCGAGATGACCGTGACGGCGCGCTGGCGGTTGCCGGGCCTGATCAGCGAGGACCTGACGTTTCCCTCCCTGCACGTCCCGCTCGAACCCAAGTTCCGCCGCGAATATCTCGAACGCTATCGCGAGACCCACCAGGTCTACGCGCGGCGCATTCGGCCGACGGCGGCCCGGCGGCGCCCCCGTCTGCTCTATCTGCACGGGTACATGCAGCCCGAGACGTACGTCGAGGAGCTGGCGTTGCTGGCGAGCATGGCGCTGGCGCTCGACGTCGAGGTCATTCAGATGCAGCCACCGCATCACGGTCGCCGCGCGGCTCGGGGCTCGCGGTTCAGCGGTGAGTTCTACTGGACGGCCGACCTGGTGCGCAGCTTCGAAGCGCTGCGCCAGACGCTGCTCGATGCGCGCACGCTGCTGCGCTGCCTGACGGCGGCCGATGCCCGCCCGGTGGGGGTCACCGGCCTCAGCCTGGGCGGGGCGCTGACGCTGTGTCTGACCTGCATGGATGAGGGCTTTGCCTTCTCCATGCCCCTGGTCGCCCACATGGATCTGGCCGCCCTGGTTGCCGACGCGCCGGTGCTGGCGGGCATGCGCCGCGACCTGCGGTCGTTCGGCTGGAGCACGGCGGATTTCCGCACGTTCGTTGCCGGCACCGGCTGGTACGAGCTCCAGCCCAAGCTGCCGGTGGACCGCATCCTCCTGATCGCCGCGTCGCACGATCGCTTCTTCCGCCCGCAGATCGTGCGCCGCCTGTGGATGCGCTGGCACAAGCCGGCGATCCGCTGGTACCCGACCAGCCACATGGGGTTCATTGCCCACCTGCCGCAGGCCCTGCGCACCATGCGCACGTTCATGGATCGACTCGACTTCGAATGAATCCGTGACCCCGACGTGTGGGTACGCCGCTCTCGGGTGCCGGCGTACCTCGGACCTCCGGTTCACCTGACCCGCGGCTGCGACGACTGCGGCGATATTTCGCACCGGCCGGAGGGCGCCGAACGATCCGCCCCGGCGCGCAACCCGCCGGCTCGTGGCATGCGCCTGGCAAGCGGTTGGACGGAGGCCACAGATCGAGAATCCTGCAGCGTGCCCGCGGGCAGTGAGCCGGCGGGCGGAGTCGAAGTCGTCGAAGGCGAGTCCGTCGTGTCCAGCGATCCGCATACACGCCTGTCGGGCGAGGACCTGACGTTCTGGTGGCTGGATTCCCCCGCGCAGCCGACCACGATGGCGATGCTGATGGTGCTCGATCGCCCACCGGAGCCCCATCGCTTGCGGACCGCGTTCGAGCGCGCCGTCGAGGCCGTGCCGAGGCTGGCGCAGCGCGTCCGCGACGCGCCGCTCGACCTCACCCTGCCGCACTGGGAGGACGATCCCACCTTCGACCTCGACTACCACGTCCGCTTCCACGCCCTGTCCGGCACGGCCGACATGCCGGAGCTCCTGCACGAGATCGCCCCCGCGTACGAGACGCCGTTCGATCGCTCGCGGCCTCTCTGGGAAGCGCGCGTCTTCCACGGGCTCGGTCCCGGCCACCGCGCTGCGCTCTTCTTCAAGCTCCACCATGCGGTCGCCGACGGCGTCGGCGGCAACGCCATCTTCGCCGCCATGACGGACGCGCAGCGCACCGCCTCCGCCGCGCCCGCGCCGGTGGCACCGCGCGGCAAGGGCGCGTGGCGACCCGAGCCGTCGGCGGGAGCTCGTCTGGTCGATGCCCTGCGCGATCGGGTGGAGCTCGACCTGGAGCGCGCCGGCAGCGCGGCGCGCGTCGTCGCCGACACGCTGCAGCACCCGGATCGCCTGCGCTCCGCGCTCACCGCTCTGCGCTCCATCGTCGAGGTGGCGCGCTTCGACAGCCATTCGCCGCTCAAGGACGCGGCGGGGCGGGCGCGGCGCTTGAGCGGCCTCGAGCTGCCGTTCGACGAGGTACGCGCGCTGAAGCAGGCCCTGGGCGGCAGCATGATCGACGTCATCCTCACGCTCATGGCGCGCGCCATGGGCGCATGGCACCGCGCCCACCGGCTGACCGTCGAGGAGTTGATGACGCTGGTGCCCGTCAACCTGCGCACGCCCGAGGAATGGGCCGAGAAGGCGCACGTCGGCAACGTCGCCACCGGCATCCTGGTACCCCTACCGATCCGGCTCGCCGATCCGCTCGCGACCTACCGCGAGGTGCATGCACGGATGGAAGCGAAGAAGGCCGACCCGGCATCGCGCGCGTCGCCCCTGCTCGCCGAGGCGCTCAGCATCCTGCCGCGCCAGCTCGTCACCTGGCTCGCCGAGGGTACGTTCGGCAACATCGATTTCATCGTCACCAACGTCCCCGGCATCCTGGTGCCGCGCTATCTCGCGGGCGCCGAGATCGTCGCTGCCTACCCCTTCGCGCCGGTGGCATTGCACAGCCCGCTCAGTGTGGCGCTGTACGGCTACCGCGAGCACCTCTTCATCGGCCTCAACAGCGACGAGAATCTCATGCCGGACATCGACCGCTTTCCGCGCATGATCCGCGATGCGTTCGGCGAGCTGCAGCGGGCAGCGGATTCGACGATGCCACGTCGTGCCCAACCGCGGCGCCGCGCTGCGGCGCGCCCCCGGGCGCCGCGGCACAAGGCCCGATTCTGACTAGGACTTTTTTCACCGCGGAGACGCGGAGGCACGGAGACAGCGATCGAAATGCGTCCCGCAGTACCTCCATGCGGGGCAACCACAAATGCCTTCTGGTAGAATCTTCGCGACATATGGCGAGCACTGGGTCTCCGCGCCTCCGCGTCTCCGCGGTGAATGAATTCAGATCAAAGTCAGTCCTTACGACGCATTGAGCAATCACCAACAACTCAACAACCAATAGCTGACAACCTCGGCCGCGTTGCCCCCGCAGGGCATTTTGAGGCAAAGCCGTTCAGACCCACAGGCGGCGATGGTCGCAGGACCTGCTCGTCGTCAGCGGAGGAGCGCATGAGCGAAGAGAAGCAGCGCATTCTGAGCCTGGCCGAGCGCCACGTCTGTCCCGGGCGCGTTCGCACCTTGCACGCGCTCGGAATCGATCTCGTGATCGGACGCCGAGAAGGGTATCGGCTGTGGGACGTCGACGGACGGGAGCTGATGGATTTTCACCTGAACGGCGGCGTCTTCAATCTCGGGCACCGCAACCCGGAGGTCGTCGCCGCGCTGCAGGATGCCCTGGCCACCTACGACGTCGGCAACCACCACTTCCCCAGCGTGGCTCGGGCCGAGCTCGGCGAGATGCTGGCGCGGCAGACCCCCGGCGCGTTGCAGTACAGCGTCTTCGCGAGCGGAGGCGGCGAGGCGATCGACGTGGCGATCAAGACGGCTCGCCATGCGACGCAGCGGCGCAAGATCGTCTCGATCGCCAAGGGCTATCACGGACACACGGGGCTGGCGCTGGCGGCCGGCGACGAGCGCTTCTCGCGCATGTTCCTGAGCGAGGGGTCGCCGGGGGAGTTCGTACAAGTGCCGTTCAATGACCTCGTCGCCATGGAAGAAGCGTTGCGCGCCGGCGATGTCGCAGCGGCGATCCTGGAGACCATCCCTGCCACCGTCGGGTTCCCCATGCCGGGAGAGGGGTACCTGGCCGGCGTGAAGCGGCTCTGTGAGCGTTTCGGCTCGCTCTACATCGCCGACGAGGTGCAGACGGGCTTGGGTCGCTGCGGGCGCATGTGGGGTGTCGAGTGCTTCGGCGTCGAGCCCGACATCCTGGTGACGGGCAAGGGGCTGTCCGGCGGCATCTATCCGATCGCGGCCGCGGTGCTGAGCGCGCGCGTCGCCACGTGGCTGGATGAGGACGGTTGGGCCCATGTGTCGACCTTCGGCGGCGCAGAGCTCGGCTGCCGGGTTGCGCAGAAGGTCCTGGAGATCACCAGCCGATCCGACGTGCTCGCCAACGTGCGCGCGACCTCGGAGTATCTTGCCGGGGGGCTGAACCGGATTCGGGAACGCCACCCGGGATGGTTGGTGGAGATCCGGCGTCAGGGGGTGGTGATGGGGCTGCGCTTCGCACACGAGCATGGCGGGATGCTGATGAGCCGCGCGCTGTACGAGGCCGGGCTGTGGGCCATGTTCGCGGCACACGACCCCTCGGTGCTGCAGTTCAAGGCCGGCCTGCTGGTCGACCGGGCGTTCTGCGACGAGGCGTTGGCTCGTTTCGAGTCCGGGCTGCGGGGTTGTCTGGCGACGCTCGGCTGAATCGGTGGGGCAGGGATGCGAGCGTCGGCTCTGACCCGCGAGGGCGCGTCGGATCTCTGCCTCTCGGTGAGCGACGCCGTCGTCCGCGTCTTGCGCGACTTCGAGCGCACGCTCGATCCGGCGGTCCCCGAGGACGGTGGGCGCGCGCAGATCATCGGCTACGGGGAAGTGTCGTCGGTGTTCGCGCTCGCGGCGCTGCAGGGGCAAGTCTGCAAACGCATGGCCGGGTTCCGCGACGCGGCACGGGTGCAGGACTACCTCGATGTCGTCGGGCGCTACATCAGGCGGCTGCACGATGTCGGCGTGCACGTCGTGGCGACCGCGGCCGCGCCGATCGCGGTCGAGGGTCGAGCGCCGGTGGTCTATCTGCTGCAGCCGCGCCTGGACGGTGCGGGATTGGGCAACGCGATCCTCCGCAGCGCGGACGATCGGACGCTGTGCGCCCGCCTCGATGCCGTCCTCGGGGATTGCCGGCGCGTCCTGCTCGCCAACCGGGCGCCGGTCGACGACCGAACCGCGACCGTCGACGGCCAGCTGTCGAACTGGCACTTCGATCGCGACCTGGCGAGTCCACCGCTGCTGATCGACGTCGGCACGCCGTTCATGCGCCGCCACGGAGCGTACGAAATCGACATCGGTCTCTTCCTGGCGCCGGCCCCGCCGGTGGTACGGCAGCTCTTCCGGCGCCTGCGAATCGTGGAGACCTACCTCGACACGTTCTTCGATCCGCGCCTGCTGCTGGTCGATCTGCTCGGCAACTTCCACAAGGAAGGTCGTCCGGACCGCATCGACGCGACGGTGGCGCACGTCAACACGTGGCTGCAGAGCACGGGAAGCGACCTCGGCGTGGAGCCGATCGCCCGCGCCGAGGTCGACCGCTACTACAGCAAGGATGCCAAGCTGCTCGAGTTCTATCTCAAGGTGCGGCGCCTGGACCGCTTCGTTCGCACGCGGATCTTCCGGCGCGTCTATCCGTTCGTGCTTCCCGGGCCGATCCGTCGCTGAGGGGCGCACCTCTGCTCCGTGGCCCCTCCGTGGCCTCTATGCCCTCTCTGGTGAAATCACGCTGAGGCACTACCCGTTGGCGAGGTGCCTTGCGGGTCCAGCAGGTGCATGGTACGCACGGTGGTCCCGCCGAGCCCGATACGCGCCCATAGCTCAGATGGATAGAGCGTCTGACTACGAATCAGAAGGTCGGCTGTTCGAATCAGCCTGGGCGCGCTTACAAAAATCGCTGCCAGAGAAGAGCTCTTGGAGCTGCACGTACCTACGCACCGTCCGTATCGCCAGATACTGGGAGAAGTGAGGTAGAAATGGGGCGGGAGATTG
>Ga0335069_10007474_pt1 | contig 15772 bp, 14 predicted proteins | sample Lox_Sample_11_FD_206714 | JGI IMG/M metagenome (GOLD analysis project Ga0335069, IMG submission 206714) | Soil microbial communities from Loxahatchee National Wildlife Refuge, Florida, United States - Lox_Sample_1.1 | ecosystem: Environmental > Terrestrial > Soil > Wetlands | place: USA... | reverse complement strand
TGCCGAACTTCGATCTCAGTATCTCTTCAGTTTTTATTCTGTCGGCCATTTCCTGCATGTTATTTTATGCCATATCTTAACAAAAGGTCGCGGTATTCGGGGGAATATCTTCTCCTGAGAGTTTCTGTCGCTACAAGCTCCTGTATCTTCATAAATCCCTCAATTATCTGCTCGGGCCTGGGAGGGCAGCCGGGCACGTAGACGTCAACCGGCACCACCCTGTCTATTCCCTGCAGTACGCTGTAGGTGTCGAAGATTCCACCCGAAGAGGCGCAGGCTCCGACCGCAAGGACCCACCTGGGCTCTGCCATCTGTTCGTATATCTGGTGAACAATAGGTCCCATCTTCTTTGCAATAGTGCCCATTACCATAAGCAGGTCGGCCTGCCGTGGAGAAAAGCTCAGCCTCTCGGACCCGAATCTCCCGAGGTCATAGTGGGCACCCATTGTCGCCATGAATTCTATTCCGCAGCATGATGTCGCGAATGGCAGCGGCCATATCGAATTGCTTCTTGCAAGGCCCACTACCTTATCCAGCCTTGTGGCAAACATGCCGGGGGCTGAATATCCTTCAGGAGGATCTACCCTGTTATATTTATTTGCACTCTCCATATCAAGCGTCTCCTTTTCAATCCCATTCGAGAGCACCTTTTTTTGTTATGTAATAAAATCCTGTCAGGAACAAACCCAGGAATATCAGCATGTCACCGAAACCATTCCAGCTCATCCTTTTGAAGTTGACTGCCCACGGGTAGAGGAAGATCACCTCGACATCGAAAAGAACAAAAAGAATCGCTGTAAGAAAGTACCTGACGGTGAAGGGGAACCTGGCATTTCCTTTTACCTCAATGCCGCACTCGAAATTCTCATCCTTTCGAAGCGTTCTTATCTTCTTCCTCTTGCTGCCCATCAGGTGGGTCGCAAGCATGACACTGGCAACGAATGAAAATGCGACGAGGGTCTGCAGAAGAACAGGGAGATAATCGGCCGGGATGAATTCCTTTTCCATCGGTTTGAAGTCTGTTAATTATTTCACACAAACGGTGCAATTAATAAACCATCAACTCGTGAGAAAGTTCATTAACCTTAATATATTATTTTGTGCCTGCCGGTAAAAATTCCGGTCGACAGGATTGTTATCCCTGATTATCTATTCTATCCCTGAATAGAGCTTCATAAACTGGACCCTTTCAATCGCGGCCGGATTTTCAAGCTTCGATTTGCTGAGCTTTCCCCTGAAGTCATCCACCTTTTCAAAAGAGTGCTTTTTCATCCAGGCTTTTGTCTCTTCCAGTATTGACGGAACGATACCGAAGCCTTCAGTGTAAAGTGCCGAAGCGATCTGGACCGTTGCGGCACCGGCAAGGAGTTGCTTTACAAAGGCCTCCCAGTTATGAATGCCGGTCGATGCCGAAATATCGCAGCCAACGTTGCCAGAAAGAATGGAAACCCACCGGAGGGTATGATTATATTCCGAGGGTCCGCTGTAAATACTTCCATGCGAGACCTCTAACCTGTCAATATCAAAATCGGTATTATAGGGCCTGTTGAACAGGACAATTCCTTTTATGCCCGAGTTGGAGAGCTTCTGGACTGCCTGTGCAAGAGACGAGAAGTAGAATCCTATCTTAACCGATAGCGGAATGTTCACATAGGTTTTGACTTCGTTGAGGATGTCAAAATATATTTTTTCATTGTCTTCCGTGTTCCTTCTCCAGTCGGAAGGGAGAACGTAGATATTAAGCTCAAGCGCATCGACCCCCGTTTCCTCTATCTTCCTGGCAAAAGAATGCCAGTCGTTGTTGGAAACACAGTTTATACTGGCGATAACCGGGATGTCTACCGATTTCTTTACCTCTTTCAGCAGATCGAGATATTTGTTTACAGTATTCGATTTTGCAAAATCATAGATATAATCGTAAGCCTCATCATAGTCGTGTACCCTTCTTCCAAGAAGGTTTGACGGCGCACGGGTGAATGTTTTCAGGTTGCCTTCTTCGGTCCTTATGACCTTGTGTGTTTCTAGATTGATCTGTTCCTCAAACACTGATTTGACAACCACGGCACCGACACCACGGTCTGCAATTTCCCTGATGTTGTGTACCGAATTTGTAAGTCCGCAGCTGCCGGCTATGAGCGGGTTCTTTAGCCTTAATCCAAGGTAAGTAGTCAGTAAGTCAGCCATTTTGATCTTTTTATGTCGGTCATGATTTGTTTTAGCAACTTTAAAGATAATAATTTCCGGGTGTCGAAATCATGACAATTGTCCGGATTTGATGAAGTTTTCCGGGAAGAAAATCTTGGCTATATTTGAGTCCTTAATTGACTGGCTCTTATGACAATTTTTCATTCGCTCTTCGACTGGTACATGGCGAACCTCACATACCTGACAGTGGCACTGCTCATGACGATAGAGAGCACATTCATGCCATTGCCTTCAGAAATAGTGATACCCTTTGCAGCCTGGAAGGCGGCACAGGGGGACCTGAATATTTTTCTTGTTGTTATTTTCGGTACCGCCGGGGCCCTTTGCGGTTCGCTGATAAACTATTTCCTTGCCCGTTATCTTGGAAGGCCCATCATTTACAGCTTCGCAGAATCAAAAGCCGGAAAGCTGTTTCTTCTGTCGAGGGAAAAAGTCGAACATGCCGAACAATATTTTGTAAGAAACGGCAAGTCTTCAACTTTCATCGGGAGGCTCGTTCCTGGAATAAGGCACCTCATATCAATACCTGCCGGCCTGGCAAGGATGGAAATGAAGCATTTCATTTTTTACACCGTGGCAGGGGCCGGCATATGGAACATAATCCTTGCCGTGATAGGATACTATCTTTATGAGGTCAGGGAAAAAATCTTTCCCTGCCTGGGCTGGATCCTTCTTGCCTTTGGTGCCGGATTCGTGGTCTTCCTGGTCATCCGCGACAGGAAGAAAAAACGGGGACAGGTCTGATTGCGGATTCAGCCTGCCCGGTTTGCTATTCGTCGCGATGGACAATATCGGGTGAGAATGCAGGCAGGCATACTGCAATATATTCTGCCCCTCCTTCAAAGGGAGTGCTGTATCTGACCCATTTTCCCGCCTCAGCCAATACGGCTTCACCTGCGCTGACCTTAAGATCACCTTCACTTGTTGTCACCTTTAGGGAGCCCTTAAACACAACGGTGTATTCATTAAACTCAGGGCACTGACCCGGTTCTTCCCATCCCATGGGGCTTTCCATTCTTGCAATGCTTACTTCCCGGGTTTTGCTGTTCACCATTCCAAAATATTCCCTGATGATTTTATTTCCGGTACCCGCTGCCATGATCACTGACGGGGTTTTAATTATTGTTGCCATAGTTTAAATAAGACTGGAATTAGAATTTTATGTTAAGGTATTAATTTCATCCCTGAGAGGAAAAACCGGAAATGCCATTTGACCGGTTATGATGATTTTTTCCCTGTCTTCAATCTTCCAGATACCCGAATTTTCCCTCGTAATAGTCGTTGAATGCTTCCTGGATTTCGGCATCAGTATTCATCACGAACGGACCATATGCAGCAACCGGTTCATTTATCGGTTCACCGCTCAGGATAAGTACCTTGCTTTTCTTCAGGGCCCCGATTACAATTTCTTCACCTTGGTTACCAAAGTATACGAAATTATTTTCATCAGCCGTCTTTTCCTCATTAAGCCTTATTTCACCTTCAACCACGAGCAAGCCGGTGTTAAAGCCAGCCGGGAAAGTAAACCCGGCCTTGCCGCCTTCTTCAATTACCGCGTTGAACATATTAACAGGCGTAAAGGTGGATGCAGGGCCTTTTACATCCATATAATCACCTGCGATCACCTCGACATATCCCGATTTCCCTGGTAGCACAGCCTTTCCCATGGCCCTGTTTTCAATTGCCTGGTATTTGGCCGGTGTCATCTTGAACTTTGCAGGGAGGTTTACCCACAGCTGTACCATCTGAAATGGCCCCCCTCTCGCTGAAAATTCCTTCTCGTGGTACTCCTTATGCAGAACACCGGCCCCGGCGGTCATCCACTGCACATCGCCCTGGTGAATAACACCGCTGTTTCCCGCGCTGTCGTGATGTGCCACGCTTCCCTGGTAGGCAATTGTCACTGTTTCGAACCCCCGGTGGGGATGGACACCAACTCCTTTTGGCTTTTCAGAGGGAGGAAGGATTCTCTTTGATTCGTAGTCCATCAGGAAGAATGGGCTCATGCCTTTCAGCCCTATAATATCCTGGGAAGGGAAGAAGTTATGAACCCTGAAACCGTCACCGACCATATGAGCCAGGGGAGGAGGGAGTACTGCTTTTATTTTCTTGAGTGTGCCCATGACCAGTAATTTTTAAGAAATCGAGTAAACAATTGATTTTACCTTCTGCGCCCACTCATGATGGCTCATCTCACCGGCTATTTCCTTCCAGCCAATGGGCCGTCCAATAGTAACCGTAACTGTGGAATTTCTCTGTTTCATCATTTCGCGTGGCAGCAGCATTGTCTCAATAAACATCTTTATACCGAGAAATGTTCTCAAGTTCGCCACGCAATAAAACAGGTTGGAGTTTCTCCCGCTTATATGTACGGGTATTATATCTCTTTTATGTTCAACAGCTTTGGTAATGAATGACTTTTGCCACACATTGTCGGAGATTGTTCCTTTTTTCCGCCTCGAGACCTCCCCGGCAGGAAATATGAATACTGGCCTGTCGGAATCGTAAATTTTCTTCAGACCAAGCGCCGCCTCGCGGGAAGTTTTTCCGAAGACATTAAGACCAAAAATCAGCGGGCGCATATTGGGAATCTGGTACAGCAGCTCATTTGCCGGGGAAATGATATCCGGAAAAATTCCTCCAATACCGTCAAAGAAAGCAAGGGCATCAATCCCGCCTACGGGATGGTTGGATGCAAAAATAAACCTTCCCGCGGGTGGAATATTTCCAGCATTTTTTATGACAACCTTCACGTTCCATCCTTCAAGGACATCCTTCACGAATGCGACTCCTTCGAGATGCCTGCTTCTCCGGATTGTCTCATTCATCTCATCTTCATGAATGATTTTCCTCATGAGCCCGATCATGAAGCCCGGAAGCGACCTGAGGAATCTGTTGTTCCCATTCCTTATCGCCTTTTCAATATCTATAGTCTTTTCCAGGGAACCGCTCCTGATTATTCGACAACCTCCGCGTGATCGAAATGCCCGTTGCTGACATTAACCCGTGTATGCCGGACCCTTCTTACCCCCTTGCCACCGAAGAAACCCCAGCCTCCGCTGCCCAGGAGGAACCCAAGGGCATAAAGGCCGCCATTGTTGTTCTGGGCATACATCGTGATCTTCTGGTCAAAAAGCATGGCCACGAAGTCGAAGGGAGCAATGAAGCCATGCCAGAGCCCGCCGAAAAAACCATACTGGTGTCCCTTGAGGCATAGATCCACATTTTCCCTCTGGGCGCATCCTGAAAGTACCAGTAAAACCAGTGCTCCGGCAAGCAGCCAGTATTTGTTTATTGTCATGTATCTTTTCATATTGTCTTATTATGTTTTCAAATTATATCTCAGAAGATTGTCTGATCGACGGGCCGGCCCGAGTGCTTCTTCTCATGGTCGATCAGCCACCTCTTTCTCCAAAGGCCCCCGCCATACCCGGTAAGATGTCCATTTTCGCCAATTACCCTGTGGCAGGGGATGATAATTTCAATTTTATTCATCCCGTTGGCATTCGCAACTGCCCTTACCGAGCTGCTGCCACCCAACGCTTCAGCCTGCCTGCCGTACGACCTGGTTGTTCCGTATGGTATTTTCAGGAGCTCATCCCAAACATGCATCTGGAACACTGTTCCGGTGTACTTTACCGGAACCATGAAGGATTTTCTTGTTCCGGCAAAATACTCCATCAGCTCATTTTCAGCCTGGTCGATAACAGGTGACGAGCCTTCCGTGATATCCTCCCCTGTGTATTTCGCCAGTATTTTATATTCCGTGCCCAGCATTTTCCTGTCGGTAAATTCAAGTAAGCAAAGACCGTCATTTACCGATCCTGCAATCATATTACCCAACGGGGTCCCGAAGGTTCTTGTAATGATCATCCGGTTATTTGTTGAATCTTGACAGGTCCGATTTTATAAACCTGGCGTTTCTGAACCTGAGGCCCGACCAGTCTTCATCAACGGCCACCTGCCTTACCGGGTAAAATCCGGCGTTGATAAGGCCTTCCCATCCGTGGTCGCGGTCAATATCGGATTTGTATTTCCCGGAAGTCTTTTTCGGATAGGCAAACCAGAGTATCCCGTCGGATACAAGGTTGTGAAGAGCCAGGGGGGCAAGAACCTCTACTTCCCTCACCTGTTCCGCAAATATCAGCATGAATTCATAAGGGTACCGCGGATCAATTTCATTATCGGTTGTAATATCGGGGAAGCTCATTTTCAGGCTGGAAACGAATTCATCAGTTGAATTTATTACGGCTATCCGCTTCTGCCCTTTATAATTAAGCTTTGCCAGCAGTTTCTCCATCCCTGGTGTTTTTACATGGCTAAGGTATCAAAAATAGTGATCCATTAGGATATATTAAAAAACAATTACCTTTGCTTAATCAAAACGGGGTGCCTTAATATTACGGGCTGAGATCATACCCTTAAACCTGATCCGGGTAATGCCGGCGTAGGGAAAAGAGAGTATCCATTAATTCAGCGTATTAAGAACCCCGGGAGGGTAACTTAAACAATTAACGAAGCTATGAAATACAAGCTGTTATTCGTGATTGCCGCCATACTGACCTCAACCTTGGAGGTAGTAGTGGCACAGAGGACCGTTCCCGGGATACACGGTCATGTATATGATGAAAAAGGCGAGCCCCTTGCCGGGGCAGGGATATCGGTTGCAAATACACTTTCCGGTACCTATTCCGGGAGTGACGGGAGCTATGAAATAAAACTCAGGGATACCGGAAAGTACACAGTTGTTTTTATTTTCCTGGGGTATGAAAAGCTGACAAAAGAGGTGGAAGCCACTGGCAGTGTTTCACTTGACGCCGTTATGACCAGGGCACTCCTGATGACCGATGAGGTCATAGTAAGCGCTACCAGGGCCGGGACAAAAACACCCGTTGCATACTCGGGAGTTTCAGGAGATGCCATCAGGAGACAGAATAACGGGCAGGATATTCCTTATATGCTTTCGCTTACGCCTTCACTGGTGGAAACATCGGAAGCCGGGACCGGCATTGGCTATACCAACCTGAGGATAAGGGGTACGGATGCAAACAGGATAAATGTGACGATTGACGGCATACCGCTGAATGACCCTGAATCACAGCAGGTCTTCTGGGTCGACCTTCCCGACCTTGCCTCATCGGTGGCTAATATGCAGGTCCAGAGAGGGGTGGGAACTTCATCAAACGGTTCAGGAGCCTTTGGCGCATCGGTCAATATTCTGACAAAAAGCCCCGATACTTCGGCAGTCGCCGATATAAGTACGACTGCCGGGTCCTTCAATACCCTGAAAAACACCATAGTTGCCGGAACAGGTCTGATAAAGGGGCGTTTCGCGCTTCAGATGAGATATTCGGATGTTAAAAGCGACGGTTATGTGAAGAGAACATCGACTAATAACAGGTCAGGAACGGTTTCCGCAATATACCGGACAGCAAACTCGCTTCTGAAAGCAAATATCATTATCGGGGAGGAACACACCGGGATAAGCTGGTGGGGGGTGCCATCAGATTCCCTTTCAACCGACAGGAGATTTAACCCGGCCGGGATGTACACCGACCAGGCGGGTGCTGTTAAATTCTATAATAACGAAAGCGATAACTACTGGCAGAATCATTACCAGCTTATTTACTCGAGGTCGTTAGGAAGGTTTGTCAGCCTTCATGCCGCTTTCCACTATACAACAGGCAAGGGATACTATGAGGAATATGCTGAGGACCAGAATTACGCCGGCTACGGGTTGCAGAATGTGAAAACAGGTGATTCAACCCTTACTTCAACCGACCTTGTCAGGCAGAAATGGATGTCGAATGACTTTTACGGGGTTGTCTATTCCTTATCGGTAAAGAAAGGGAACCTCGATGCGGTTCTTGGCGGATCGGCAAACCTGTACAAGGGAAGATATTACGGGAATATTATCTGGATGAGGAACGCCGGCACATCTGAAAAGGATTACCAGTGGTATTTCAACAGGTCAGGAAAAAGAGAGTTCAGCATTTACGGCAGGTTGAATTACAGGTTTTCCTCTTTGCTGTCGGGATTTGCCGATATGCAGTACCGGAATATCTTTTACAGGCTTTCAGGTATCGATGAGGACTTCGTAAGTCTTAAGCAGGAACATAACTACAATTTCTTTAATCCCAAGGCCGGGCTGTTCCTCTCCGTCTCTTCCACCCAGGATGCCTATATTTCCTTCTCTGTTGCAAACAAGGAACCGACCAGGTCCGATTTTGAACAGGCGAAAGGTGACCCTTCCGCCACACCAAGGTCCGAGACCCTTTACGATGCAGAGGCCGGTTACAACCTCAGGGCGGGGAGGCTTAATGTAGGAGTAAATCTTTACCATATGTTTTACAACGACCAGCTGATACCCACCGGTCAGCTAAGCGATGTCGGATACCCGATCATGACTAACGTGAAAAAAAGCAGCAGGACCGGAATCGAGCTGTCGGCCGAATGGAAACCGGCCCGAATATTCGACTGGAAGGCGGGAGTTACACTGAGCAGGAGCATAATTCCGGGATACACTGAATACTACCTTGATTATAATACAACAGACTGGAGTTCAGTTTATAAAAGCAAGGATTATGGAACCGTTGAAATCGCTTATTCCCCGTCAATTACCGGAATGAGCGATATGAGCTTTACCCTCTCGCGAAAAATTAATATCCATCTCGCGTGCAAATATGTGGGAAAGCAGTACTTCGACAACACGATGAGCGAAAACAGGAAGATCGATCCGTATTTTGTGAGCAATATTATTGTAAACTTTTCAGCACCGGTGGGAAAAATGAAGGAGCTTTATTCGTCACTTTATCTTAATAACATTCTGAATACCATGTACGTAAGCAATGGGTACGGGGGGCTGTGGTATGAGAACGGCGTCGAGAAGACATGGGCCTACTTTTTCCCGCAGGCAGGCATGAATTTCCTGTTAAAGATCGGTTTAAGATTCTGACAGCAACGATGACTGTTCCGGGATGGATATTAAATAACTGGATAGAGATCTTCGGTGCTGTAACCGGGATCGTTTATGTTTTCCTTGAAATAAAGCAGAACCTGTGGCTCTGGCCCGTGGGAATCGTTACATCTGCCGTCTACGTCTGGATATTCCTTCATGGGAAGCTTTATGCCGACATGAGCCTTCAATGCTACTATCTTTTAATAAGCGTTGCCGGCTGGTACTGGTGGATGAGAGGAAGGACAAGGAGACGGAGGGACGAAGAGACGGAGCGACAGGATGAAGGGGAGAGGCATGAATTGAGGGTAACCAGGATAAAACCAAGACTGGCATTGATCCTGCTGGCCGTATTTGCGGGACTATACGTCTCCATGTTTTTCGTGCTCGGAAGTTTCACCGATTCTCCCGTACCGGGTTTTGATGCGTTTATTACATCTCTTTCGATAATTGCAACATGGATGCTCGCCCGCAAGATATATGAGCACTGGTTCCTCTGGATAATCGTCAATCTGACGGCTACCGGGCTTTTCCTGTACAGAGGACTTTATCCTACCGTGGTTCTTTATGCCGTTTATTGCAGCATGTCGTTTTCCGGGCTGAGGGAATGGAGAAAGTCCCTCGGGTAAAAGCAGAGCTGGCATTTTCGGGATAATGAAAAGTCTGACCGCAAGATGAACCATATTAATATATATGTATATCCAACACTTATTAATATGTACAATTTACACTTAGATTTTATGGTGAAGAGCTTCTGTACTACATTGAATCGGGGTCAACTCGATCCTGAACGGTGCTGAATTTTATTTAGAATGGATATAAATATACAACCGGCCCGTTACCGGGCGATTTTTGTTTTTTTTGTAAAATCGTAAATTTCAATCGTTTGCGTAAACATTGATCGGGGGTAATTTAATTTTAACATTTGAATGCTCATTTTAGTAGGGCAGGGCGGTTGTTTTTTAAGATTTATTTTTAATATCTTTGATGATTAAGCAGGCGAAAGCTTGCGAGTGATAACCTAACTCTATTAACTAACTATCTAACTAACCTGTTAAAAAACGATTGACTATGCAAATTTCTAAAAACGTACAGCGTATTGCGCTGTTTATGCTCAGCATGGTCTTTTCATTGGGTTTTGTTTTTGCCCAGGAGAGGACCATTACCGGGAAAGTTACCGCTGAAGGCGAGGGTGCTTTACCCGGAGTGAATGTTGTAGTACAGGGTACGACAATTGGAGCAATTACCGATGCTAATGGTACATTTACAGTAAAGGTCCCGGGTGCGGGAGCAGTACTGATCTTTTCATCCATCGGCTATGTTACCCAGAGTGTCACAGTAGGTGCACAGGCTACCATCGACGTTGTTATGGTATCCGACACCAAGGCCCTGCAGGAAGTTGTAGTTGTAGGTTATGGTACAAGGATGAAGGAACAGCTGACCGGTGCAATTTCGACGGTCAGTGACAAGGACCTCAAGGTTTCTCCTGCTCCGAGTACTGTAAGCCGTCTCCAGGGTCATGTATCCGGGGTTACAATTACAAACGCCAACACACCTGGTGGTGATGCTACGATAAGGATCCGTGGCGTCGGCACCATAAACGACCCAGATCCTCTTTATGTTATTGATGGTGTTCCGGTGGGCCCGGGTAATAACATCAACCCTGATGACGTTGAATCAATATCAGTTCTGAAAGACGCTTCTTCGGCAGCTATTTACGGAACAAGGGGTGCAAACGGTGTAATCCTTATCACAACCAAAAAAGGTGCTAAGAACCAGAAAGCTACCGTTTCTTTCTCCGCAAAATATGGTTTCAAATCAGCAGCAAACAAGTATAACCTGTTGAATACGCAGGAATATGCAAATGCAGTGTGGCTCGAGTTCGCGAATAAAGGTATTGCACCTAACACGTTCCAGTATGGAAGCGGTGCAACCCCGGTTATTCCTGACTATATCATCCCGACAGCTGCAATGAATGGTGACCCGTCAGTAGATCCTTCACTTTACAGCTATCCCAACTATACCATTGTTAAGTCCAGCAAGCCTGGAACAGACTGGTATAAGGAAATATTACAGAACGGTGTTGTACAGGATTATAACCTTACAGTATCAGGTGGTAATGCCAACACCATTTACTCATTGTCGACAAGCTACTACGATGAGAAAGGTATTGAGAAGTACACCGACTTCAAAAGGTACAACTTCCGCCTTAACATGGAATCACAGCTCAGCGATTTCTTCAAGGTGGGTCAGTCACTCCAGACAATCTTCATCGATCAGAAAGGCGACTTTGGCGACAACAGTGAAGGTGACCCGATTTCACAGGCATACCGTATCCAGCCCATCATCCCGGTTTATGACATCGCCGGTAACTTTGCCGGTTCAAAGGCAAAAGGTATGGGTAACGCAGGTAACCCGCTTGCACAGCTTTACCGTGCTGCCAACAACGACGGCAAATGGATGCGCGCTATCGGAACAACCTTTGCTGAGGCAACCCTTATGAAGGGCCTTTCAATTAAAACCCTTCTTGGTTACAACGTTGGAATATGGAACTCGAAGAGCTACGGAATGACATCATTCGAAGCTTCCGAGCCTGCAACAGTTAACAGTTTCAGCCAGACTGAGAACTACTCTATCTTCTGGAACTGGGTTAACACCCTTAATTATAATGTTACAATAGCCGGACAGCACAAAATCAGCGTAGTTCTGGGTACGGAAGCTTCAAAGAGCGATTACCAGGAATTCGGCGGAAGCAGGAGCCAGTATTTCAGCACGTCACCCGACTATATGTACCTGAACTCAGGTGAAATCAACAAGGATAACTACGGTTATGGTACAAGGAGCTCACTCTGGTCACAGTTCGGCCGTGTCAACTACGACCTGATGGGTAAATACTATGTTGAAGCAACAGTACGCCGCGACGGTTCATCAAGGTTCGGTAAAGACAAGCGTTATGGTGTATTCCCCGCTGCATCCGTAGGTTGGACAATTTCACAGGAAAACTTCATGAAAGGTATTTCCGGGAACTGGCTGAATAACCTGAAGATCAGAGCCGGTTGGGGTACCGCCGGTAACGACAGGATCGGGGATTACAACGGTTTCAGCACATATACCACGAACAACTACACAGCTGCTTACGACCTTACAGGTTCAACTGGTTCAGCTATTGCAGGTTTCATACCTTCAACAAGGGGTTCAAACAACGTGGGCTGGGAAACGACAACCACGATCAACGTTGGTCTCGATGGCAAATTCCTTAACAATACACTGAGCTTCTCTCTCGATGTATGGAACAGGAAAACCAGCGACATGCTTTACCAGCTTTCAGTTCCTGAAGTTCTTGGTCTTGCAACACCTCCCTATGTTAACATAGGCGACATGACTAACAAAGGTTTCGACCTCCAGCTCGGTTACAACAACACCGCTCTTAACGGCAAGCTGACCTACGGAGTAAGCCTGGTTGGTTCACACTATAAAAACGAACTTACCAAGATGTCGAACAACCCGAATGAGATCATTTACTGGAACACAAGGCAGGTTGACTACTCGGCAGCCACACAGGGACATGCATTCCCGGAATTCTACGGGTACCAGGTTCTTGGAATATTCCAGAGCAATACCGAAGCTTCCAACTGGGTTCCTGAATTCGGTGGTGCATACAATACCGCAGGTCACTTCAAGTTTGCTAATGTGAACAAGGATACCGTTATTTCGTCAGCTGACCGTAAATTCATAGGCAGCCCGCATCCGAAATTCACCGGCGGTCTTAACATAGACCTCGCATATGCAGGGTTTGACCTCAACCTGTTCTTCTACTCAAGCTATGGCAACAAGATGATCAACTACGTAGCACGTTGGATCGACTACGGACAGTTTGACGGTAACCTCAGCAAGGATGCCCTCTACAATTCATGGACACCGACCAATAAGGGTGCAAGGCTTCCGATGCTTGACCAGAGCTCAATCTCACAGTACAACTCAACAGCATTTGTTGAAGACGGTTCATTCCTGAGACTGAAAAACTTCAGGCTTGGTTATACCCTTCCCAAATCAGTTCTTGATGTTCTGAAGATGAGGGATTGCCATATCTACCTCCAGATGACCAACCTGTTTACGATCACCAAATACCGTGGTCTTGATCCTGAACTCAACTCATCAGGTATGTCAATGGGAATCGACCAGGGCGCAGTGCCAACACCACGTGAGATTTCATTTGGTATAACCCTTGGTATTTAATTGGTTTAATTTTTAATACGGAATAATGATATGAAAAAGTTAACAATGATATTGGGCATTCTGATCATTGCCCTCTTTGTTTCATGTTCGAAATCATTTCTGGACCAGGTTCCTCAAGGGGTGACTGCCGATAATGTTTTCAGCAATGCTAAGGGTATTGACGCCCTTCTTACCGGAACGTACGCTATGGTGAAAGGAAGTGCTCTCTGGACCGTTTCCTGGGGTGCATCCATTCAGAACTGGACCTATGGTTCCGTCGCTTCTGACGATGCTTATAAAGGATCGGAAGAAACGGACCAGGTTCCTGTAAATGAGATCGAGACGTGGACCGTCCAACCTACCAATAACTATCCTGCTGAAAAGTGGAGACTTAATATTGGTATGGGCGTGAACAGAGCAAATATTGTACTTAATACAGTTGCTGCTTCAACAGGTCTTTCAGACGCACAAAAAACAGAATTCATTGCTGAAGCAAGATTCCTCAGGGGTCTGTTCTACTTTGAATCATGGCTGGTATTCGGCGATAAAATTCCTCTCATCACCGAGGACAAAATCGACCAGGCTAATACAATAACCAACACCAACGCCGCAGGTGCAGTTTGTGACTTCATCGCAGCCGACCTTAAGTTTGCTTATGATAACCTTCCTGAAACACAGGCACAGGTAGGACGTCCTACCAAGTATGCCGCCATGGCTCTTTGTGCAAGGGCATACCTGCAGGAACTGAGGTATTCAGATGCAAAACCGCTTCTCGACAACATCATCAACAGCGGTAAATATTCACTTATGCCAAACTACCAGGATAACTACCTGATTGCTTCAAACAACAACGCTGAATCAATCTTCGAGATCCAGGCTTGCGTGAACGACATCAGTGAATCACTGAACGCTGAAATGGGTATTGGTCTTAACTGGCCCCACGGTTCAGATATAGGTATGTGCTGCGGCTTCCACACTCCTTCGCAGAACCTTGCAAATGCTTTCAAGGTTGATCCGGTTACCGGTCTTCCATTGTTTGATACATTCAACAATACCGACCTGGCAAATGATGAAGGTATTCCTTCTGCAGCCGTTTTCAGCCAGGATACCATCACTCCTCTTGATCCACGTATCGACTATACAATGGGCCGCAGGGGTATCCCGTACATGGACTGGGGTATCGACCGTGGTATGGACTGGGATCGTAACCAGGCATGGGGTGGACCGTATATGCCATGCGAAAAGCCTTTCTTCCTCAAGTCACAGCGTTATACCCTGTCAACCACAACAGGATGGCAGACCGGTATCAATGCCAACAACTACAGGTATATCAGGTATGCACATGTACTCCTCTGGAGAGCAGAATGCGCAGCTTATGAAGGCGACTTCGCTACAGCCAGAACATATGTCAACATGGTACGTAACAGGGCCCTTACAGGTAACCACGTGATGGGCCGCGTAAGGATCAACCAGCTTCCTCCATCGGTTTACCCATGGGGACCGGCAGGTGCAGTTGACTTCACAACACCTGCAGCCAACTACCAACTGGGGCTCTATGCCGCTGGTGACATGGCCACCAAGGACAATGCCATGAGAGCAGTTCAGTGGGAGCTTCGCCTTGAATTTGCAACAGAAGGTATGCGTTTCTTCGACCTGAGAAGATGGGACAAGCTTCCTGCAGGATCGGGCCATGTTGATATGGCTGCAACTCTCAATGCATTCGCAACAGCTGACCAGAGAATCAGGGTTGTGATGAGAGGTGCCAACTTTACGGAAAAGGCTAAATACCAGCCTATTCCACAGGGTCAGATCGACCTCGAACCGGGCGTTCTTACACAGAACCCAGGCTATTAATAGTTAGGTCTATATAGAATCACGAGGGCCGCATCGCGGCCCTCTTTTTTTTCATGCTGAGTTTCAAACGGGCCGGGTCACTTTTGATTCTTTTCTGTAATTTTGTTATTTTCTCCATGCAAATATTCAACATGAATATAAAAGATGAAAAAGGTATCCACCCCATTTCTCCTGTTTATTGTACTGATCCTGATTATTTCCTGTTCAGAATCATTTCTTAAACAGGTCCCGCAAGGTTCAACTTCCGAAAATATTTTTTACAATGAAAAAGGTATTGATGCACTACTTACCGGAACATATGCAATGGTTAAAGGGAGCTCCTTGTGGGAAGTCAGGTGGGGTGCATCGATCCAGAACTGGATATATGGATCGGTAGCCTCAGATGATGCCTATATCGGATCTGACAGAACCGCCCTGGGAACAATGAATCAGATCGAATGTTGGAATGCTTCACCTGATGATAGCAATCCGGCTGACAAATGGAGGTTGAATATTGGCATGGGTGTAAACCGGGCAAACACCTTATTAAATATTATATCCAAG
>Ga0335069_10007473_pt1 | contig 15774 bp, 16 predicted proteins | sample Lox_Sample_11_FD_206714 | JGI IMG/M metagenome (GOLD analysis project Ga0335069, IMG submission 206714) | Soil microbial communities from Loxahatchee National Wildlife Refuge, Florida, United States - Lox_Sample_1.1 | ecosystem: Environmental > Terrestrial > Soil > Wetlands | place: USA... | reverse complement strand
GATGGTGCGATTCGGCGACAAACTTCGCTTCGTCAAGGAAATCGATCCGGCCACACGCAGCTTGCTGGTACCGAGCATGTTATTGCAGCCGCTGGTCGAAAACAGTATCAAGCACGGGCTGGCGAATAAAGTCGACGGTGGAACGATTCGCGTGCGCAGCTATCTTTCCGAAGGGCGGCTGCACATTGTAGTTGAGGACGACGGTTTGGGAATTCCGGAAGCCAAGCTGGCAACGCTGTTTGAGCGCGGTATTGGCGTAAACAACGTGAATGAACGCTTAAAAGTTCTGTTCGGAACCGGCTATCGCATGTGGATCGATAGCCGTGTCGGTGAAGGTACCAGTACGGGAATCGAAATCCCAGAACAAACTAGTGGTAATTTGGTTGGAGTTGAATTGGTGGGTAGCAGCAAGTGAGCCCGCCGTTCCAGGAACCATAGGAGCGCTCCTTGAGTGATTTGAACTACTCGCTGTTGCTGCCCCGGGCCGACAGGATGCCGCGGACGATCGCGGATCGTACGCGGCGTGTTTACGACGTTGTAGCTTCCATTTATCCGCTGAGTACGTTCTTCTTTCACTCGAAGGCCCATGACTGCGCCTTGCGCCACTCCGGAATCCGCGATGGCATGCGCGTGCTGGAGGTCGCCACCGGCAGCGGAGAAATGTTCCGGCGGCTGGTGAAATCGAATCCGCGCGGCGCCACATTCGGTCTCGATTTGTCACCTAACATGGCGGCCCGCACGCAGCATCGCGCCCGCCGCGAATTTCCCAAATCGGAATCTCACTGCGGAGCCGTCGACGTTCGCGAGCTGCCGTTTCGCAACTCTAGTTTCGATGCCGTGATGTGCTGCTATCTGCTCGAGCTGCTGGCGCGCGAGGACATGGTCCGCACGCTGCACGAGATTCGCCGCGTGCTTCGTCCAGGCGGATCCTTTTCGCTGGTGGTCATCGGACAGAACGGCCCAATGTTCAACCGAGCGTACAAGGTCGCGGGTTCAATTGCGCCCGCGTTTTGGGGCCGGCAGGTGGAACGGAGCGTTCCAGGCATGCTGCGCACCGCCGGATTCAAAATCGAGACCGACCGCTTCGTGCGCCAAGGATTCTATCCCTCGCGCGTCCTTGTCACAAGGTAATCAATAGCGCACAGGCCGCTGGCCGCGGCTCAAAACCGGGAAAACGCGGCTTGGACGGAGGCGGCCAGCAGGTCCGTTGTGCGCGTTAAATCAATAAAACAGATATTTGCGCCACTGATCGTCGCTCTTGCCCAGCAAACGCATCAGATGCCGGCTAGTGTGTAGACTGAACGGACGCGGCGCTCGCGCGAGTCTCATGCCTGCTTCTTCTGGCGTTCGGCTACCCTTGCGGTTATTACACGGATGGCAGCACGCTACCAGATTTTCCCAGGTGGTTTCGCCGGCACGCGAACGCGGAATCACGTGGTCCAGCGTCAGCTCTGCCGAGTTGTAGGTCCGCAAGCAATACTGGCAGGTATAACGATCGCGCATCAAAATGTTCTTGCGCGAAAGTGAGCGAGTCTGGTGCGGGATGCGGCGATATTCGAGCAACCGAATCACGCTGGGCACGCGAACAGCGTGACGCGCCGAATGAACCTGGCCCGAGCCATGTTCCTCCGCCGCCGCGACGCCCTTCAGCACTAGGACGAGCGCGCGCCGTGCGGCGCAGACGTTAATCGGTTCGTAGCTCGAGTTAAGCACCAGTACGGGCCGGTGCAAGCGTTCTTGAGCGTTCCCAATCATGGCGAATCAACTCCCTGAACCCGCGCTTGCCGCGGTGATCGCAAATTCAATGGGCGCCCGACGATCCCGCCGGGCAAGAGCTAAGAAAGTGACGTGTGCCGCGCCCGCGCGTTTCAACGCACGAGCGCAAGCGCTGGCCGTAGCTCCTGTGGTCAGCACGTCGTCGATTAGTAAGACACGCTTGCCGTCGAGCCGCTTGCCGCGCCTCACTTCGAACGCCCCCGAAACATTCTTGCGCCGTTGCGCGCTGGTCAATCCGGCCTGCGGCGCTGTGGCTTTCTTGCGCCGGACCACGCTTTGGATAGGCGTATTCCAACGTCGGCCGATTTCCCGAGCCAAAAGGTCAGCTTGGTTGAATCCTCGCTGCCATCGCCTGCGCCAGTGCAGCGGCATCGGCACGATCACATCGAAAGCCAGCTCGCGCGGCAGGACTTGAGCGAGGTATCGCCCCAACGGTCGGCCCAGCGTCTGAACGCCCTCAAACTTGAAAACGTGAATCAGATTTCGCAGCGTGCCATCGTACGCGCCGAAAGAGTAAACCTCGTCGAACCCGTTCACGCCCAGGCGGCACAGGGAGCAGAGCCCCTGTTCATCGAGCGGCGCCGCGTTTACAAACGGCGTGCGGCAGGCGACGCAAAAAAACTCAGCCTCAAATATTTCCGGAGCGGAGAGGCAGGAGGAGCAAACGGGAATTCGGGAAACTTCGTGGAGAGGTTGTTGGCAGACCCGGCAATCATCCGGGAAGATTAGGTCGAGCAGACCGCACATCACCTTCCGCGCCGCACTTACGGCGCCGCCGGGCATTCCAGCCAGGCGAGTGGATAAAGGCAACGGGCTACTCGAGAAGACCCACCTCCGCCTACGTTTTCATATTACAACATTCAATATCGTCCTTGATTACAAATAGAATAAGCTGAGGCGCGGCAAGCCCGCGGATTCCAATAATTTTCGATCCAGGAACTGCCGCTCTAGCCGCGCGAGCTGGTCCGCCGTCATTTTGCTGCGATACGGTTTCAGTTCGCGATCGAGCGATTGTCGAGCTTCGAATAACGCGTCGTCAGTGGCCGAGGCGCGCAGCCGCGCGATCATTTTTTCTTCAATGGCAGACAATCGCTGTTCGAGTTGCTCGAGATCGCCGTATAGGGCCTCCAGATCGAATGCCTCAAGCGACGCTGCAAGCTCCTCCATCCCGCTCTTTCGCAGCGCTTCGGCGTTAGTGGCGACGAATCCGCGAACATCGTCGAGTGTGAATGGCGGAGCCGCTGCCTTGCGCGGCCTCGGAGCATTCTCCGCCATGGCTTGCGCTTCAGCCGCGATCGCCTGAGCGCAAAACGCGAGCGAATTTACCTTTTGAGTCCGCGCGCGAGCGGGCTTGGCTCGCCATTTTTCGAACGCCGCATCGATCCCTCGCAGAATCGCTTCGAGCGGCACTCCGGCATTCTTCCACGTTTCGATCAGCGCCCAATCAAGTGGCGAGATGAGAAACAGGCCAGTGCCGCGCGCGATCCGAAAGTGTTCCTCGATTTCGGTGAAGTAGTTGAAGTAGTTCGAAGGGGCCGGCTCCTGCATGCTTTGTCGTGTGGATTAGGCGCAGTTGCGTTCCCAGACAAAGCGCAGCCCTTCGAGCGTCAGATCCTCTTCGTACTTCTTCACCCACTTCGATGACCGCGTGATCATGTGCCCCTGTCCGCCGGTCGCGACGGTCTTAAGGTTCGGACCAAGCTCGCCTGCGAGCCGCTCCAAAATGCCGTCGATCATGCCGACAAAGCCGTAATACAAGCCCGATGTGATGCTGCCGACCGTATTTGAGCCGATCAGCTTCTCGGGCTCGCGGAAATCGACCATCGGGAGCCGCGCCGTACGCGCGAACAGCCCGGAAATCGACATTCCGATTCCCGGGCAGATGATCCCGCCCAGGAACACGCCATCGCCGGAGACGATATCGAAGTTGATCGTCGTGCCCAGGTCCACTACCACGACCGGGCCGCCAAACTTCGTGTACCCCGCGACACCGTTCGCCAGCCGGTCCGCACCCACCTCACGCGGATTATCGTATTGAACGCGAATGCCAAGATTTGTTGCGTACGTCAGAAACAGCGGCTTACGACGGAAATACCGCTCCGCCATGGCTTCGAGTGGCTGATCGACGGCCGGCACGACGCTCGAAATGATCACTCCGTTCACCGCGGAAAGGTCGAGCGATGAGAGAGAAAATAAGTTGCGGATCAGGATGCCCCACTCATCCGCGGTCTGCTCATGAATGGTGCGCAGCCTCCAGCGGCCGGCGAGCTTCTCGCCATCGAACGCCCCGATCGTGACGTTGCTGTTGCCGACATCCAACCCTAAGAGCACGGCCGCACGCCTCCCGCGAGCACAGTCGAAATTTCGCCATTGTCTTTGCGAACGGTAAGAAAACCGTTCGAATCGAGCCCCTGCGTGACGCCTTCAAAATCGCCCTCCTCCACGTGCACCCGGCGGCCGAGCGCGTAGCTTGAAGAAGCTTCGAAGAGCCGCAGGATTTCGGCGGGCTGCTTTGCGCAGTAAAGATCGACGGCTTCAATCAATGCCGCGAGAACCTCCTCGCGCGTGGTCTTAGCGCCCGCAAGCAGCAGCGACGTGGCTTCGAATTCCGATGGAAATTCAGTCTGGCCGATGTTGATGCCGATCCCGGCGATTATTGCGCCGTCATCAAGTTGCGCTATGATGCCTGCGCACTTCTTGCCGTCCACGAGCACGTCATTGGGCCATCGAAGATCGGGCTTGAGTCCGGTTTTCGCGATCGCATCTCGCGCCGCGAGCCCAAGCGCAAGCATGATCACCGGGATCGGTTGGGGGATGCGCAGCACCATCGATACATACAGGCCCGTGCCCTTTTCAGAATGCCAGGAACGTCCATGACGCCCGACGCCCGACGTCTGTTCATCCGCAACGACCACGGCTCCATCCGCGCAGCCTTCGCGCGCGAGCCGCGACGCGGCGGTCATCGTGGAATCGAGGGTATCGAACCACTCCACCGGATGTCCGGCGATGTTAAGCTGCCGCAAGCGCTGCTCGGTTCTTTGCAAGTTGAGCCTCGTATTCGGCTTTCTTCTGCCGCATTCCAGCGATCACTTTTTCCGGCTTCTTCGCGAGCGATTCGGTGTCCGCGAACTGGCGCTCCAGGTTAGCGAGCTGCTTCTCGATCTGCTCGTTCTCCTTCTCGAGCCGCACACGGTCTACCGGGATGTCCAGCTTGATTGCGAAGGCTCCCTGCTCGAGTGAGAGCTCAACATTCGCCAGCTTCTCAATCGACTGCCGATTTCTGGCAATGAAATCGTATTCTTCGCCATCCGCCGATACTCGGGCGTCCAGGATTCTGCTGCGATCGATCTTATTCGCTGCGCGATTCTGCCGAACCTCTGTGATGACCTGTTGCACCACGCTCATTTCTTTCTCAGCATTGTCAGCCATCTGCTCAGCAATCGGATACCGCGCTAACGCTATCGATCTCCCGCCGGTCTCCAGCCGCTGCCACAGCTCCTCGGTGATAAACGGCATCAGCGGATGCAGCAGCCGTAGCGCTTTCTCATAAACGACGTACGCGTAGCTCCAATCGGTATCGAACTTCTTTAACTCCAGATACCAATCGCAAAACTTATCCCACCAGAAGTGATACAGCGTATCGGCCGCTTCATGGTATCGGTGCGTCTCGAAATCCTTGTTCGCCGATTCCGCCGCCGCGTTCAACCGGCTATTGATCCAGCGGTCAGCAAGAGAAACAGGCTCTCCCGACCCCTCCTTCGGCTTGCTGAACAGCAACCGCGACGCATTCCAAATCTTATTCGCGAACGCTCGCTCCGCGTCGAGGCGCTCCTTACTTAACGCGATATCCCCGCCCGGCGCCGCGCTCACCAATAATCCGAATCGCACGGCATCCGTGCCAAATTCGTCGTTGATCACCAAAGGATCGATCACGTTCCCCTTTGTCTTCGACATCTTCTGCCGCTCCGCATCGCGGACCAACCCGTGAATATGAATCTGGCGGAACGGCACCTGCCCGGTCATCTCCAGACCGAACATGATCATGCGAGCAGCCCAGAAAAAGATAATGTCGAAGCCGGTCACCAGCAGCGTCGTCGGATAGAACGCGCGCAGATCCGGCGTATCATCCGGCCAGCCCAGCGTCGAAAATGGCCAAAGCCCGCTCGAAAACCACGTATCGAGCACGTCCGTTTCCTGCCTGATCTCAGCCGATCCGCAGTGCGCGCATTTCTCCGGCGTCTCCCGCGCCACGGTCACCTTTTTGCAATTGCCGCAATGCCACGCCGGAATGCGATGCCCCCACCAGAGCTGTCGCGAGATGCACCAGTCGCGGATGTTGTACATCCACTCGAAGTAGGTCTTCGACCAGTTCGCCGGCAGGAACGTGATCTCGCCCGTTTCGACGGCCTTGATCGCAGGCTCCGCCAGCGGCTTCATGCTCATCCACCACTGTTTCGAGACCAGCGGCTCCACGATGGTCTTGCAGCGATGGCACTTGCCGACGCTTAACTTGTACGGCTCGATCTTCTCCATCAGGCCGAGGTGTTCCAGGTCCGCCACCACTTGCTTGCGCGCCTCGAAACGATCCAGTCCCGCATACTTTCCAGCCGCGGACGTCATCTTGGCGTTCTCATCGATCACCTTGATGCTGGGCAGATCATGACGCTTGCCGGCTTCGAAGTCATTCGGATCGTGAGCGGGCGTGATCTTCACCGCGCCGGAGCCGAATCCGAGCTCCGCCATCTCATCCAGCACGATCGGAATATCGCGATCGGTCAACGGCAGCCGCGCGGATTTCAGATGTAACTCCGCGGCGCGCGGATCTTTCGGATTGATCGCGACTGCGGTATCGCCGAGCATCGTCTCCGGCCGGGTCGTCGCCACAACCAGCTTCTCGGAGGACCCGTTCACCGGATAAACGATGTGCCAGAGATGCCCTTGCACCTCCTCATGCTCCACCTCGAGATCGGAAAGTACCGTTTGGCATCGTGGACACCAGTTGACGATGTAGTCGGCTTGGTAGATCAGCCCCTTCTCATACAACCGGACGAAGGCCTCGCGCACGGCTCGCGACAGCCCGGCATCCATGGTGAATCGCTGGCGTGACCAGTCGCAGCTTACGCCCGCGCGCTTCATCTGATCGACGATGCGGCCGCCGTACTGCTCTTTCCACTGCCACGCGCGTTCCAGGAATTTTTCTCGGCCTATAGCGCGCTTGCTGGTGCCCTCCGAAGCAAGCTGGCGATCCACCATCAGCTCCGTAGCGATCCCGGCATGGTCGGTGCCCGGGAGCCAAAGGGTCTTGACCCCGGTCATGCGCCGCCATCGGATCTGGGCGTCGATGATCGAATGCTCGAACATGTGGCCCATGTGAAGCGAGCCGGTAACGTTCGGTGGCGGGATGGCCAGGGAGAAGTAGGGCTGCCCGGGTTCGGCCTCAACGTGGAAGATCTGCTCGTCCACCCACCATTTGGCCCAATGCGGCTCGAACCGCTGCGGTTCGTAGATCTTATCGATTTCCATGGGGAAACTACGATTTTAACAAGTCAGTCCAGCTTCTCACTCAGCAAGCGATCAAGCGGACCAGACGACACACGTTGAGCACGGTTCGCCATATGCGGCGGGATCCCAGCCGTATACGCGGATCATCAAATCGCGGTCCAACCGGCGCGATGCTGCCCGCAAGAAGATTTCGCGATCGCTGGCGTTGGGGTGGCGAGCGCGTTCGGCCATTTCGCTGATTTTGATTGCGAAGTCGGTCAGCTCGAAAACTGCCTTCAACTTTTCGCCGGGCGTCATCTTCCGGAGCTTCTCGATTGATGCCTTCATGGTCTCGGGATCGATGTCGCTAAAGTCGGGCGGATGGGTCATCTAAAATATCATCATGACCTACTACGGAGCTAAAGAACTGGCAGCATCGTTCCGCACGGTGCGCAATAATACCATCCAAATCGCCGAGGAGATCGGTGAGGAGCATTACGGCTTTCGCGCCACGCCGGAAAACCGTAGCATCGGCGAGACTCTGCTGCATATCGCCAATCTCCCTACCATTGCCTACGAAGTCCGTACCAAGGGCGTGAAAACCCCTCAGGACTTCATGGCGATTGCCGGACCTCTTTGGGAGCAGGAAAAGAAGCCGCATTCGAAGGTTGAGATCCTCAAGAAGCTCGCCGAAAGCCGGGATCACTTCGCCGGTTGGCTGGACGGCCTGACGGAAAGTTTCTTGTCGGAGTCCGTGGAGCTACCGCCTGGAACCGGCAATCCGCCCACCAAGAGCCAGTTCGAGATCCTTCTCGGCGTTAAAGAGCATGAGATGCATCACCGGGGCCAGCTCATGCTGATGGAACGCATGATCGGAGTCGTCCCGCATCTCACCCGTCAGATGCAGGCGCGGATGCAAGCGATGATGCAAGCTCAATCGGCGAAGCAGTAGTAGCGCAACTTACCGTGTTGTTGAGCTGGGGCATGCTAGGCTCATGAAAGCATGCCCGGACCCCGTGTTGGGGTGGTAGGCGCCGGCGTCTTCGGCAGCAATCACCTCAGAGTCATTCACTCTTCGCAATTCGCGAGCTTATCAGGAGTTTTCGATATCGACGCCGGCCGGGCCGCGGAAGCCGCCCGTTCGAGCGGCTGTGCTGTGTTTTCATCTTTAGAGGACCTCGCTCAGGCTTCCGACGCGGCCGTCGTCGCCACGCCGACCGTCACCCATTCCGAGGTCGGATGCCGCCTGATGGAGCACGGCTTGGATGTTTTGGTCGAGAAGCCGATCGCCCATACGCCCGAGGCCGCCCGTAACTTGGTCGAAACCGCGCGCCGCACACGCCGCGTCCTGCAGGTAGGCCATCTCGAGCGCTTCAATCCGGCCGTAATCGCCCTCAGTTCTGTGGTGACAAAGCCGCTGTTCTTTGAAATTCACCGCTTGAGCGAGTTCAGCCCGCGCAGCCTGGACGTCGACGTGGTCCTGGACCTGATGATTCACGATATCGACATCATCCTCACGTTGACCGGTGAAATGCCGGAGGAGATTCGCGCCGCGGGCATTTCCATTCTCACGTCCAAGGTCGACATCGCGAACGCGCGGCTACAATTCCCCGGCGGCTGCGTAGCCAATATGACCGCCAGCCGAGTTTCCACGGAGCGGGTCCGCAAACTGCGCCTGTTTCAGCCGCATGAATACATCTCGCTCGACTACACCCGCAAAGACGCCGTCCGATTCCGTGTGAAACCTCCCATGGCGATCGACTTCACCCAGTTGCCGGTGACCAAGGATGAGCCCTTACGGCTGGAGCTGGAAGCCTTCTTCGCCAGCGTCGCCTCCCGCGATGACCCGCCAGTCACGGGCGAACATGGCCTTAAGGCACTCGAGGTTGCAACCGGCATACTTGATAAAATTGAAGTGCACTCCCGCCTGGTCGCTCAGGCATTGCAGGGAGGGTAAGTGCAAACGGCGCCGCCAACCTCTGAACCTGTAGAACTCAATCTGCTGCGCGAGTGGCGAGAGCCGGTCACCACCAAGCGCTTCGCGCGAGATCTCGTCGGTTCCCTGCTTGTCCATGCGGCGATCCTCGCATTCCTGCTGCTGGTACCAAATGTGACGGACTACCATCCTTCACCCGAAATCCTCGCCGAATTTCGGCATCCAACCATCCTGGTTCTGCCGCCGTTGGCAGAGTTGACTCAAAAGGCTTCAAACCAAGGGAAGGTTCTGAAGCAGCTCGATCTTCGCAGCGCGGTTCAGGCCCAGCCGGCGCAGGCTCCGCACGTTCGCCAGTTCACGCCTCCGCCCGGACCGCCGAGCCGAGGCCCCGATCCAGCCGCGCTTCAGACATCGATTGTCGACGCTCCGCAAATTCAGACTGGTCCGATCGCCCCGCCGATCTCCGGGTTCGGTACAGCGACCTCCGGGCTCTCTGGAACTCCCGCGTTTCCCGGACCCGCGCGCCCAAATCCAGCCGCGCCGAAGGCTCCTACAACGCCAAAGATCCCGGATCCCATCCGTGACGCCCTGCGCGGCGGAGGAGGCGGATTGATGGTCGGCGACACCGCGGATGACTCGCCGCGGGTTGCCGGCGTGGCGCCATCGGAATGTAACGAATGCAGCGCCCTCCAACTGCTGAGCGATCCGAGGAACGTCGATTTCAAGCCCTACCTGCTTCAAGTGCTCGCGAAAGTAAAACGAAATTGGCTAACGGTAATTCCCGCAAGCGCGCGCTCTGGCCGCCGCGGCATCGTGGTACTGAAATTCGCAATTAATAAGCAAGGCGCCGTACCCAATTTGGAGTTCGCCTCACCCACCGGGACCGATTTGGACCGCGCAGCCGTTGCGGGTATCAGCGCCTCAGTTCCCTTCCCCCCCTTACCCCCCGAATATGGGGGTGACCAAATCCGCTTGCAGATGGCATTTTCCTATAATCTGCCAACCCGATAGCTTAACTCCTTATGAATCGCAAGTTTATCGTCGCTATTCTGTTGTTCGCCGCACTCATTGTCGCGGCATCTTTACGGCTCGACGGCCGCCCCCGCATCGCGGCATTGCTAGTCCTAGGGTTGTTCGCGGTCAAGACGCTGCTTGCGGTACTGAAGCAATCCGTCGGCTAGGGACCGGTCATACTCCACGTCGGAGGTTTATTAGACCCTCCCTAAGGTAAACCTTCGAGATACTTCTACGCCCCTACCCCTTACCCTGCTATTTACTGATGTTTTCGTTTGAAACGTTTTGGCCCGAATTGGTGAGGTACGTTTCAATTCGGGAGCGAAATAGAAAACTGCTGTTCCATTGTGGTACGGGGCAAGCAGTGTGGGGGCGGAGGATGCAGGCCGGAGACTAGGCTGATAACGAAGCGGGCGTCAGGTTTCTCACTCATAACACAGGGACAGTTGAAGTCGAGGAATTTTGTCAGCTGAGGTCCGCGCATTTGTGGCCTGGTGCTTGCATCATCCTTCGTGTCCGCAGAAGCCAGACAGGAGATGCAAAAAACATGATGGCGATGGGCTATAAATCTGCTGCCGCGGCAGCGCCGGTTCCGGTGACACCGGTTGGAACACCCGGTCCCGCTCAGCTCAGGCGGGTCCGCAAGACCGCCCAGAATCACAGCGTGCCGGTGAAGCCGATGGCCACTGCGACCGCGCTGCACTCAACCCAGCATGCTACGCATCCGCGCGTGGTGGCGCTCAGCCCCGCGGCGAAGCTCGCGCGGCGGGATCGCGTGGTTCTGGAGCATCTGCCGCTCGTCAAGGCGATTGCCATTCGCGTTCACGAAAATCTCCCCGTTCATGTGGATCTTGACGATCTGGTTCACGCCGGAATTCTCGGTCTTTTCGACGCGGCCAGCAAATTTAACCCGGAAAAGCAGGTGGTATTTTCGAGCTACGCCAAGCATCGTATTAAGGGCGCGATTCTCGACAGCCTGCGCCAGCTCGATTGGGCATCGCGTGACATGCGCCGCCGCCACAAGCAGGTGGAAGCCGCAACCCGCGATCTCGCCGCCACCCTACAGCGGACCCCGACCGAGGCCGAGATCGCCGAGAAGCTCGGCATGGACACGGAACGTTGGCGGTCGATGATGTTGGACCTCCGCAACGTCGGATTGATCTCTGCCTCGACCCGTTCGAATGAGGGAGAGGAACTCCCGGCGCCTGATTTTCCCAGCAAGCCGGAAACGCAGCCGGATTCGATCTGTGCTCGCGAGCAACTTCGCAGCGTCTTGGGCATCGCGATGAAGGCGCTGCCGGAGCGGTATCAAAAGGTCGTGCTGCTGTACTACACCAACGAGATGACGATGAAGGAAATCGGCGGTGTGCTCGGGATCAATGAGAGCCGCGTTTCGCAGATCCACAAGTCGGCGCTGGAGAAGATGCAGACCGCGCTCCAGGCCAACGGCATTACCTCAAGCCAGGCATTTTAAAGCCGCGGAACTGACAGTATCGCCCGGGGACGTTAGAATCATCTAACAGGTGCCTCCCCCGTCGGCGAAGCCGTCTCCAACCGGCAGAACGATTACCGTCCGGCAATTCTTCTCGAAGACCGGTCTGCTCTCGCAGTGGCATCCCAGCTTCGAATATCGGGATGGCCAGCTCCAGATGGCCGAAGCCGTCGAGGGCGCGCTCGCCGAGAAAAAGCATCTCATCGTCGAAGCGGGAACAGGGACAGGCAAGACCCTCGCCTATTTGCTGCCCGCGATTCTCTCCGGCAAGCGCGTCGTCATCTCAACGGGCACAAAGAATCTCCAGGAGCAGCTCTTTTTTAAAGACATTCCCTTCCTGGCCCGGCATCTAGGCCCGTTGCGCGTGGCCTATATGAAAGGCCGCGCCAACTACGCTTGCCGCCAGAAGATTTACGACGCGGAAAAAGAACCGATGATCGAGGGCCTTGAAGAGGTCGCGGATTTTCAGATCATCCGCCAGTGGGAAAAGACCACTGAAACAGGCGATCGAGCCGAGATCAAGACCCTCCCCGAACACTCCGCCGCGTGGGCCAAGATCGATGCCCGTTCCGATCTGTGCACCGGCCAAAAGTGTCCGCAATTCGAGCGCTGCTTCATCACGCTGATGCATCAGCGGGCGCAAGAGAGCGACATCATTATCGTCAATCACCACCTGTTTTTCGCCGACATGGCGATGCGGAGCGATGAGCGTGGCGCAATCATCCCGGATTACGGCGCGGTGATCTTTGACGAAGCACATGAAGTCGAGGACACGGCTGGCCAGTATTTCGGCGTGTCTGTTTCCAGTTACCAAATCGAGGACTTCGCGCGCGACGTCGCGGCCTTGGCTCACCGAAAGGAATTTGGTTCGCAGGAGCTCGATCGCACGCTCATCACGCTCGGCGATTGCGCGGCGCGGTTCTTCGGCCTACTTGGCGGCGGGGAGGGCCGTACCGGATTCCGCTCGCATGAGGCGTTTCTCGAGAAGAACGAAGAACAATATCGCGACGTGCTTCGCGCATTGGAGCTGGTCGCTCTGCAACTTGAATTACTGAAGGCGCCGATGGAGGAGTCGCTGCTGCTCGTCGCGCGCTCGAGAGACTTGGCGCGGCGGTTCGAGTTCTGGATGGAATCCGGCGACCGGCGCTACGTGTATTGGATTGAGCGGCGGGCTCGCGGAACGTTTTTGCAAGCCACTCCTATCGATGTCTCGCAGATTCTCGATGAGCGACTGTTCGATGCGGTGGACACAGTCGTGCTCACTTCAGCGACACTCGCGGTCGCCGGAGGCTTCGACTACACAAAGGAACGCTTGGGGCTACGCACCGCGCGCACGCTGGTTGTGCCGAGCCATTTCGATTACGGACGGCAGGCGCTTTTGTATGTGCCCCAGTCGCTGCCGGATCCGCGCAGCCCGGCTTTTGCCAACGCCGCCGCAGAGGAAATCATCGAGCTGCTGACGCTCAGCCGGGGCCGCGCGTTTGTATTATTCACCAGCTACCAGCAGATGCGCTTGATCTACGATCGCGTGTCGCTTGAGGTTCCTTATCAAACCCTGATGCAAGGAACCGGTCCGAGGAATGCACTGCTCGAGGAGTTTCGATCAACGCCAAATGCCGTGCTGTTTGCCACTTCTTCGTTCTGGCAAGGCGTCGATGTTCCGGGCGAGCAGTTGAGCTGCGTGATTATCGACAAGCTTCCCTTCGCCGTCCCGAGCGATCCGGTGGTTGAAGCTCGTATCTCAGCAATCAAGAACGAGGGCGGCGATGCGTTTCACGCCTATCAGGTACCGCAGGCGGCGATCGCTCTAAAACAAGGTTTCGGAAGATTAATTCGAAGCCGGTCGGATCGCGGAGTCTTGGCGCTGCTCGATAACCGGATCACCAAGACTCGCTACGGCCAAATATTTTTTGACAGCCTTCCGCCCTATCGCTTTACGACAACGCGCAAAGATGTGGAGAAGTTCTTCAGCGTCCGAAAAACTTAGCGTTGCGGGGACCGAAATCGGTCCATTTGTCCGGAAGATCGTCGATGGTGAAAATGGCGGAAACCGGGCAAACCGGAACGCAGGCGCCGCAGTCGATGCATTCCACCGGATCGATGTAGAGCATGTCTTCCTTTTCGAAGGTCGGTTCGTCCTTCTTTGGATGAATGCAATCCACCGGGCAGGCGTCAACGCACGCCGTATCTTTAGTGCCGATGCAGGGTTCCGCGATCACGTAAGCCATAAATATGTCTCTATCTTGGGGAGCGTTTGGAACGTCTCGCCGCGCCAACAGGGGTGAACATCTACGAATAGCACACCAAGGCCGAGGGCGCAATTAACGCGCAGCGAACGGTAGAGAACTGGTAGGGACGGGCAGATTCGAACTGCCGACCTGTCGCTTAGGAGGCGACCGCTCTATCCATCTGAGCTACGTCCCCGAAGCCTTGATTGTACCAGCGTCCCAACGTTTCAAGCCTTTGCGGGCGATATCGCGGCGATAATGCATCCCATCGAAATGAATCTTCGAAACGGCCGCATACGTGTTTTCGACCGCAGTCCGCAAGTCCTTTCCCGAGGCGGTCACTCCCAGTACCCTTCCACCCGCGGTCTCAAGCCCCTTTGCGCCCATCCGTGTACCGGCATGAAAGACTTCCGCGCCGCAGCCTTCGATCCCCGTGATTGCGTCTCCGGTACGAACCTGGCCCGGGTATCCGGATGCCGCAAGCACCACGCAAACTGACGGCTCCACGTTCCATTCAAGAGCCGCGCCGCGAAGCGTTCCGGTCGCCGCGCGCATTAGCGCCTCGCCGAAGCCGCCCTTGATGCGATGCATCAGTGGTTGTGTTTCTGGATCTCCCAACCGGACGTTGAACTCGAGAACTTTGGGTCCGTTTGCCGTCATCATCAAGCCGGCATAAAGAAAGCCCGTGAAGCCGGTATGAGCAACCACACGCTCAATGACCGTTCGCATTATCGCGTCGGAGTCTTCTCGGGAAAGAATCCGACCGTCACAGTAAGCTCCCATGCCGCCGGTATTGGGTCCCGTGTCGCCGTCGCCGACGGCTTTATGATCCTGTGTGGCTTCGAGGGGCAGTGCGGTCTTGCCGTCGCACAAGACGATGAAGCTCACTTCTTCGCCGATCAGAAACTCTTCCAAAATGAGCCGCGGGCCGAGCTTAGCAATCGCCCCCTCCGCTTCGTCGCGGTCTTGCGCGATGATGACGCCTTTGCCCGCCGCCAGGCCGTCTGCCTTCACGACGACGGGATAGGCGAAGTCGTCCAAAGCGGTCAGCGCTTCATCTAGACTCTCCGCTCGATGGTAGCGAGCAGTCGGAATCCCAAGGCGGTGCATGAGGTCCTTCGAATGGATCTTGCTTCCTTCGAGTTGAGCGTTAGCTTGATTCGGTCCAACGATCGGACGTCCGAGGGCGCGAAACTCATTGACCACGCCGGCAACGAGGGGCGCCTCCGGGCCGACGACTGTTAGATCTGGTTCGACGCTCGCAGCCACGGCCGCGTAATCCATGCTGGGAGTGACGCCCGCCACTTGGGCGATGCCAGGGTTTCCTGGAGCAGCAAACACATCATGGCCTTCGTGCTTGAGTCGCCATGCAAGCGCGTGCTCGCGTCCGCCGCTCCCAACGATCAGAATTCGCATAGAAGTGCCAGTGTAACCTGTCGCGTTAAAATGGCGACAGATGCCCGCGCAGTATCAGGTCATTGTCGTTGGCGCCGGCCACGCCGGCTGTGAGGCGGCGCGGGCGTGCGCTCGCTTGGGCTTGAAAACGGCGATGGTGACTATGAACATCGACCTGATCGCGCAGATGTCTTGCAATCCCGCGATTGGAGGCATTGCAAAGGGCCATCTGGTACGGGAAATCGACGCGCTAGGCGGAATCATGGGCGAGGTCACGGATGCGGTTGGAATCCAATTCCGCCTGCTCAATACTAGCCGCGGCCCAGCCGTCTGGTCGCCACGGGCGCAGTGCGATAAAAAGCAGTATCGTCTGCGTATGCGGGAATTGCTAGAAAAAGAGTCGAATCTCCGGATCGTCCAAGCGGAGGTCGCTCAGTTGACGATTCGCGGCG
>Ga0335069_10007472_pt1 | contig 15777 bp, 16 predicted proteins | sample Lox_Sample_11_FD_206714 | JGI IMG/M metagenome (GOLD analysis project Ga0335069, IMG submission 206714) | Soil microbial communities from Loxahatchee National Wildlife Refuge, Florida, United States - Lox_Sample_1.1 | ecosystem: Environmental > Terrestrial > Soil > Wetlands | place: USA... | reverse complement strand
CGCATCGACGCCATTGAAGATTTCCTCGGGCGCGAAGCATTCACTTCCACCTTGCCGGCCAGGGGGCGCTTGCGAGCCCTCCGAGCCACCAGCGATACCAAGTGACGGGAGGCAAGGAAGGGGGGGGCCTCGACGAGGGCCAAAGGGCCAGGGCGTGCCCCCGTCGAGGCGGGGGGAGCTAGGCTTGCGCCGGGTGCGATAGCGAACGGTTCGTGGGGCGTCCGCTGGCTCGTGACGGCGACGTACTGAGTGCCTGCAGCAGGAACGCCACGTACGGGTACGCGGCCCGCAACTGCCGCTGCGAGAGTTTGACGGCGCGGAGAAACTTGCGTGTCAGGACCTGGCTGCCGCTGGTGCGCGTCGCAGACCGCTGCCCGTGCGATGCAGATCTGTGTGACGACGCCCCAGCTTGCACGTGTTTGCTGGCGTTCTTCTGCAGTCCCGTTCGGGTCATGTTTCCCTCCATGGCGAAACAGGTTTCTCGAAGCGCGGCGTACTCTGCACACGGATGTCCACGCAGTGCGGATCCGCAAAGGTGCGCGCGACAACGTCTTCGAGGTCGTCGCTGGGAACCTTCAGCGTGACGGTGACCTCGTAGGCGCCCTCAGACCAGACCATTCCTCACCTCCATTGAGAGCATGCGACAGCTGACCAACGTTTCTCCGCACCCACGGGTTGACGCCGGCCACAGATTTTTCCGCGCCCGTTGAGCAAGTCCCGCTGCCAAGGTCCGCTGCGCGCCTGCATCCAATCCTGCCGAGCCCTGTTTGAACGAGAGCCATTGACCGTGGGCATCTTCTACGCCATGGATCGTCCGATGCACATTGCTCTGTTTCTTCTGCTCGCACTGCTTCCTACAGCGACGTCGGCGCAAGAGCACCTGCGGCTGTCGACGACGACCAGCACCGAGCAGTCCGGGCTCCTACGCGTCGTCTTGCCTCCCTTCGAGCAGCGCTTTCGTCTGAAGGTCGACGTCATCTCGGTGGGCAGCGGCAAGGCGCTGAAGTTGGCGGAGAACGGCGATGTCGACGTCGTCTTGTCGCACGCCCCCGAGCTCGAAGCGGCGTTCATGCAGGCCGCCTACGGCGTCAATCGACGCAGCGTCATGTACAATGACTTCATCATCGTTGGACCGCCCAACGATCCGGCGCAGCTGCGCGGCACGACGAGCGCCGCGGCTGCCTTCAAGAAAATCGCAGCCGCACAAGCGATGTTCATCTCGCGCGGCGACGAATCGGGGACACACCAGAAGGAGAAGGAGATCTGGAAGGCAGCAGGAGTCACGCCGAGCGGTACGTGGTATGTGTCGGCCGGCCTGGGCATGGGCGAAGTCCTGCTGATGGCCAACGAACGCCAGGCGTACACGCTGTCCGATCGCGGCACCTATCTGACCTACAAGCAGCGCGGCGATCTGGGCATCATCGTGCAAGGTGACCCCGTGCTCTTCAATCCCTACACCATCACGGCGGTGAATCCGGCGAAGCACGCCCACACGAAATACATCGAGGCGATGCAGCTGATTGCATGGTTCACCTCGCCGGAGGGTCAGAAGCTGATCGGGGACTACAAACAGGAGGGTGAGGTGCTGTTCCATCCGACGGCGGTGCCGCCGGCGAGCGCCCCGACTCCCTGAGGTCGGTCGTGTCGTTCGTTGAAGCCTTCACGGCGGCAGTCCGCCTGCTCATGACCTGGGATCCCCAGGTTGTGGCCGCCGCGGCCGTGTCGCTGCGCGTTTCGCTGCTCGCCACCGTCTTTGCGACCCTGCTCGGCGTTCCCATCGGCTTCGCGGTGGCGGCACGCGACTTTCACGGGCGCCGGCTGGTCGAGCTGCTGCTGAAGACCCTGACTGCGTTCCCTACGGTGGTGGTTGGCCTGCTGACGTACACACTACTCTCACGCCGCGGTCCGTTGGGTGCGCTGGGTCTGCTCTATACCCAGACGGCGATGGTCATCGGCGAGACCCTGCTGATCACACCGTTGATGGCGGCGCTGACGCTCGCCGTGGTTGGCGGCGCAGACCCGCGCATCGAAGAGACGGCGCTGACGTTGGGTGCGTCGCGCCTGCGCGCAGCGCTCACCGTTCTGGCCGAGATGCGGCGCGGATTGCTTGCCGCTGTGGTCACCGGGTTCGGGCGCCTGGTCTCGGAGCTGGGCGTGGCGCTCATGGCCGGGGGAAATATCTTGGGGAGCACGCGGACGATGACCACGGCGATTGCGTTGGAGACCGGCAAGGGCGAGTTCGCGTTCGGCTTTGCACTGGGCCTGATCCTCTTGGCAATTGCCCTGGCGGTGAACATCGGAGTAGCGGCATTGGCACCGGCGCGCTGAGACGACGGTTGCATGGCTGCGCCGCTCTATCGCCTGCGCGATATGCGCGTGGAGTTCGCCGGACGCCCAGCCCTGCACATCGCGGCGCTGGACATCGAGCGCGGCCGGGTGACGGCGCTCGTTGGCGCCAACGGCGCCGGCAAGACGACGCTGCTGCGCGTGCTGGCATTCCTGCTGACGCCAACGGTTGGCGCAGTGGACTTCGACGGCGCCCCGGTCGTGTTTCGGGCGCGTACTCTCGCACGCCTGCGCCAGCAGGTCACCCTCGTCGGTCAGACACCGCTGCTGTTCCGGCGGTCGGTGCGCAGCAACGTGGAGTACGGGCTGCGGGCGCGCGGCAATGCGCTCGCCGGCCGGGTCGAGGGCGCTCTGGCGCAGGTCGGGTTGTCCGACTTCGCGGAGCGGCCCGCCTGGAAACTCTCCGGCGGCGAATCGCAGCGCGTCGCACTGGCGCGTGCCCTGGCGATCGACCCGCTGGCGTACTTGTTCGACGAGCCCACGGCGAATGTCGACCGCGAGCACGTCAACGTCATTGAAAGGCAGATAGCGGCGCTGGCAACTACTGGCAAGACCGTGGTCCTGACGACGCACGACCTCGATCAGGCGTATCGTCTCGGCGAGTCTGTGCTGTCGCTCGTGGCGGGCCGCATCACCGCCGCGCCGCTGGTGAACGTCCTGCGCGGCACGACCACCCGCTCGGGAGACGAATCGTATTTCGAAAGCGACGGGCTGCGCATTGAAGTCGCCGCGGGGTCGGCGCCACGCGCCATCGCCATTGATCCGGAGGACATCCTCGTCTCGCGAGAGCCGCTGCACTCGAGTGCGCGCAACAGCTTCGCGGGGACGGTCGTGAAGGTGCAACGCGACGGCACGGCGGTGATCGTCACCGTCGACTGCGGCCGGCCGCTGGTAGCACGCATCACGCAACACTCCTACGCGGAGTTGGGACTCAACATCGGCACGCCGGTCTGGCTGACGTTCAAGTCGTTAGCCATCCATGTCCTGAGCGCATGAGAGCGTTGCCGCTGCCCGTCTGTGGCAGCAGTCCGTCGCACACGGTCGCATCCCCCACCTACCTTTGCCCAACCCCCGAAACGCGCGTCACTGAATCATAACGCAGCCGCAACCTGAGCGTCATGTAAACGCGCGCCCGCGTCGCGTCTTGACGCGCGAGATGTCCAAGGTCCCACGAACCAGTGAACGGGACGAGTCTCGCGCATCGCGGCGAGTCCGTGGCGTGCGGGGTTACGAGCTGGGGCGCCTGCGGATCGACTTCCATGCCTACCAGGTGTGGGTCGGCGGTCGTTCCGTGCACCTCATGCGTCGCGAGTTCGAGCTGCTGCGTTTCTTCGTGCAGGCAGCCAACTGCGTCTTCGACCGCACGCAGATCCTCGCGCACGTCTGGCCAGGGGCGCGGGTCAATCCACGCACGGTGGATGTGCACGTCTACCGGCTGCGCAGGTCCCTCGAGCGCGATCCCGAGCATCCCGAACTGTTCGTGACCGTACGGGGAGTGGGCTGGCGCTTCGACGAGCAGCCGTTGCTCGAAGCGCACGACCCGGCCCACTCGGACGAAGACCATTCGCATGATCGACCACTTGGGCGCGACCTGAAGGTCACGACTCACAACCAGAAGGGGGGCAGACATGTATAGAGCGAAGGTTCGGCTCGGCACCATTCCTGTGTGTAGAAAGGTAAAGGATGCTTTGCGGCACTGCATTGCGCTGGCCGTCGTGGGAGGTCTCTTGGTGCTGGCGGCAAGCGCGTCTCCAAGGGTTTCGATGGCACAAGGCACGGACCCGAACGGTAAGGCCCCCATGTTGTGGACCGACCCGCAGACAGGCCAGGTGTTCACGAAACCTGGTCCGGGGCGCGTCCCGTTCAACCCTTCCGGTGCACCGCCCAATGAACAGTCAGAGAGCCAGATCGAAGCGTTGCGGCGGGATCTTGATCAACTACACCAGCAACTCCAGAAGGGCGGCATTCAGCTGGGTGCGGTCAACGTGAAGCTCGGGGGCTTCATCGAAGCGGCGGGAATCTATCGAACGCGGAACGAGGTTGCTGACGTCGGCTCGGACTACAACCTGGGCATTCCGTTCAAGATCTCGCCGTTGGCCCACGAGAACGAGACCCGCTTCTCGGCACGTCAGAGCCGTCTCTCGTTGCTGACCACTGGCGATGTCTCTCCCGATACGCACCTCGCTGCCTATTTCGAGACGGACTTCCTGAGCTCCGGGTCCAGTTCGAACTCGCGTGAAAGCAACAGCTACACCCCACGCATGCGGAATATCTATGCCACCGTTGACAAGGACAACTGGGGTCCCCATCTGGGCGGTCCCACCTGGGGATTCCATTTCCTCGGCGGTCAGAACTGGAGCCTGATCACCACCAACACCGTGGGCATCATGCCGCGCCAGGAGCAGATTCCGCTGACGATCGATGCGCAGTACGTCGAAGGCTTCAACTGGCTGCGTGTTCCGCAGTTTCGGGTCGTGCAAGATTTCGGTGACGGCTTGTGGGCGGGCGTATCGGCGGAAAGCCCGCAAATGGTGACGTCGCCGATCACCCCCCCTGGGAACACCAATTTCAACAATCCCGGCAACCCCGCCGGTTTGAACAACCCCTCGACCACGTACTCGACGGACTACATTCCCGACTTCATCGGCAAGATTGCGCTCGACCCAGGCTTTGGTCACTACGAGTTCAAGAGCCTCATCCGTGTGTTCGAATCCAGGACGGGAAACACGCACAACAGCACCCTGGGCTACGGCTTCGGCGGCGCAGCGCGGCTGCCGCTCATGCCGCCGTACGTCGAGGTGCAGCTCAGCGGTCTGGGCGGGTATGGCATCGGCCGCTACGGCTCGGGCCAACTCCCCGATGCGGCCTTCGATGCGAACAATACGCTGGTCGCGATCCCCGAGCTCCAGGGAATGGCGGGTATCCTGTCTCATCCATGGCCGGGCAACGATCTCTACGTCTATGGTGGGTGGGAGCATGCCGACCGCGCCGGGGCGCACACCACCTCCGGCTACGGGTCGCCCACGCTGATCGTGAGTGGTTGCAACACCGAAGGTGCACCGTCCAACACGTGCCAAGCGGAAACCAGAGACCTCAAACAGATCACGGCGGGTTTCTGGCAGGACATCTACAAGGGCAGCTACGGTCGCTTCGTCTTCGGTCTCCAGGGCGGCTACATCTGGCGCGACGGCTTCTCCGGCGTCGGCGGTACGCCGAAGACGGACATTGGCATCTTCATGACCTCTTTCCGCTACTACCCGTACGCGTGACCCAGCGCGCGTAGCGTGCTTCCGAACCATGAGGGGACTGACCATGAGAGACTTGCGCTTCCCAGTCGTTCTGGCGATGGCCGCGTGTGCACTGCTGGTGACACGGGCGAGTGCGCAGATGCAGCTCAATGGCGCCGGGGCAACGTTTCCCTATCCAATCTACTCGAAGTGGTTCAACGAGTACGTCACCGTCGATGCCTCGGTACGGTTCAACTACCAGTCGATCGGCAGCGGCGGTGGCATCAAGCAGATCACGGAGCAGACGGTCGACTTCGGTGCGTCCGATGGGCCGCTCACCGACGAGCAGCTGAAAGCGGCGCCAGGACATCTCATGCACTTCCCAACGGTCATGGGCGCCGTTGTCCCGACCTATAACATCGAAGGCATCTCTGCTGCCTTGAAGTTTACTCCCGAAGCGATTGCAGGAATCTACCTGGGCAAGATCACCAAGTGGAACGATCCGGCACTCACGGGAGCGAACCCCGGCGTGCCGTTGCCCAACCAAGACATCGTCGTCGTCCACCGTTCCGATGGCAGCGGCACCACGTATATCTTCACCGACTATCTGAGCAAGGTGAGCCCTGAGTGGAAGACGAGGGTGGGAACCGGCACGTCGGTCAATTGGCCGGTCGGGTTGGGTGGCAAAGGCAACGAGGGTGTTACCGGCCTCGTGAAGCAATCACCGAACTCGATCGGCTACGTCGAGTTAATCTACGCGCTGTCCAACAAGCTGCCGTTCGGCGACGTCAAGAACCGCGCCGGCACGTTCGTGAAGCCGTCGTTGGAGTCGGTGACGGCTGCGGCCGCAGGATCTGCGACGGCCATGCCCGATGACTTCCGCGTGATGATCACCGACGCTCCCGGATCCGATGCGTACCCGATCTCGGGCATGACGTGGTTGCTCGTGTACCAGCAGCAGAAGGACGCGGAGAAGGGGCGCAAGCTCGTACAGTTCCTCAACTGGATGATGCATGACGGCCAGAAATATGCGCCGGCGCTCGACTACGCTCCTTTGCCCAAAGAGGTCGTACAGAAGGAGGAACGGGCCCTCGGCCGGATCACCGGCCCAGACGCAAAGCCACTGCTGACCCGATGACGGCAGTCAAGGGAATGCGGTCGCCGGCGCATCAGTTCCCCAAGTACGGATTGAGGGCGCGGCTTTCGATGTAGTCGACGTCGGCATCGATCAACTCGGCGGCGGCGGTCGCCAGTGGCTCCTGGATCGCCGGCGGCAGGACGCCATCGTAGATGCGCGGCGCTGCCATATACGGACTGATGCTGACGCGCAGCCAGCCTGCAGGTGCACCGGCATCGTCCCGCAGTTCGGCGAGGTAGACGCCCCGCACGTCGAGCACGGTGGTGGCGTACCAACTCAGAACCGCGGGATGGAAGGTGCCGGCGATGCGTTCGAATTCGCCGCTGTGCAGCTCGGGGCCGTTCACCGGTTTGAGGGTCAGGGTGATCGCACCGTGATTCCAATGGGCTTCGACGCGGCCGATTACCGGTGCGCTCGGATCCGACGCTTGCCGCACCGTGACGTGCGCGGGGTCTTTGACCCAGAACGCCGCAATCGTCTTGTCGTTCGCCCGCAGGAGATAGGTTGGTCCACTCGCGAACGGCAGCGTCGGCGCCGGGACGAGTACGGCGGGTTCTCCGCCTTGCGCGCGGTCAACTACGATGCCGCGGCTTTCGACATGCGCGGCAAAGTCCACCCGCGGGTCGACAGGAACGTCCAGTTTGGTTCTGCATCCGCCGCCGATTCCCACCGCGACCAGCAGGAGGTCCAGCAGACACAATCGTGCCCCCAGCATCGTGGAGCGATGTGTGGAGTCGGCATGCGGCTCGGTTCTGGCCTGTGGGACGTTTCCCAAATCCTGCGACACGGACTCGATCCCTTGCCGATGGACGACGCGCCACCGGCATGATAAGTTCCGCGGTACGCACTTGTCGGAAATGGACGACGCTGAATATCGGCGGCGAATGACCGTCAACTTTAGTATGCGGCGCGTTTCTGACTGCCTGCCAGCGAAGATAGCCCTCGTCGTCTTCTTGGCACTCACGGTCTTTGTGAGCGTGGTGCGTCCGCTGACCCGTCCCACCGGCCGGCTCTACGCGCGCTTCGGCGTGACGCGGATGAGCCTGCTGACCGAGCCTGCGGGCAACGAAGAGGCTGGTGTTCTGCCACCGGCCGACACTGCCGGGCAGCTGCTGGGGCCCTGCCTTTCCGTCGGTGTTCTCCTGCTGGTGCTGAAGACGCGACGTGTCGCGTTCCAGCCCCTACGGGTGCGTCGCGCAAAACGCCCGCCCCGCCGACCTGCCAGCTCTCTGCTCACCGACCCACGCTAACCTCCGACCCCCTGGGGTCGCCGTCTGCACGTTTGTGCCTCTGGGACTTCGCGTCTCGGCGTGAGGCCCAGAGCGTTTACTGACCACAGACCTTAGCGCTTTGGAGGATAGCCCATGGACCCCGGTCCATTTCCATACAAGGAGTTCACGCAGGTGGCTCTAAGTTACTTGAATCAACTCTACTCGGCATCCCGACGGCTCAGCCCGAGCCCGGCGGATGCTGACGACCTCGTGCAGGAGACCTACACGTTGGCCTTTCAACACTATCGCGAACTGCGCAGCCTGGCGCATTGCCGCGCCTGGCTGTATCGGATCCTGCACCGGCAAGCAGCGACGCGTTACCGCCGCGAGCATTCCGGGCCGCAGTTGGTGCTGGTCGAGGGCGGTGCCGAGGAGAACGACCTCGCACCGCCGGAGATGCCGCTCGACCAGGACGTGTTGGAACGCATCTCCGTCCAGGAGATTCGCCGCATCATCGAGGCTTTGCCCACTGACCTACGCGTCGCGGTGACGTTGTGCGATATTGAGGGGTTCACCTACGCCGAAATCGCTGATATCACTGGAACCCCAGTGGGAACGGTGCGGTCCCGGATCGCCCGCGCCCGTGCCAAGCTGATGAGCAAGCTCAGAACGCATGCGGAGGACTGCGGCATCATTCGCCGCCGGATGGGATGAGGGAGTGCCCCGCCTTCGAAGACCTGAGCGCACTGGCCGATGGCGAACTTTCCAGCCATCAGGAGCGGCAGGTGCGTGAACACCTCGAGCAGTGCACGTCCTGCCGCGCCCAGCTCGACGGGCTGACAGGGCTCAAGCGGACTGTCGGCAGCGCCTACGAGGGCGAGACGCCCTCGCCGGCGCTGCGGCGTGCAGTGCGGGCGGGAACTGCCAAGCGGCGCCGCCAGCGATCGTGAATCACTCGAGAAGAGAACACCGCGATGGCCCGAGGCCCGGGCCATCACGGTGTGTCGATCCCGCGCCGGGGGATGACGCGGGCGGGGGCGCTCAGTTGCCGAGATAGACGTCGACGGTGTGGCTGCGGACCGAACTGATATCGGAGTTCACCAGCAGCACCGCGGCCGCCGCAAGCGGCTCCGGCACGCTTGCAGGAAGATTGCCTTCGTAGACGCGCCGCGCATCCTGGTACGGGCTGCTGCGCACACGCAGCCATCCGCTGTTCTCACCTTGGGCGTTGCGCAGTTGCGCCACATACATTCCGCGGAGATCGAGCACCGTCGTGTCGTTCACGCCGAGGATCTCGCTGCGCGGGTGATCGATGCGGTGGAACCGGCCGAGCTGCAGTGCTTGTCCGTCAGCAGGCTCCAGCGTGAGGCGGATCGCGCCGTGATCCCACGTGGCTAGGACGCGGCCGATGAGCGGCCCAGACGGATCGGCGGTGCGCCGCACGGTCGCGTGTCCGGAGCCGTCCACCCAGAGCCCGGCGAGCGTCTTGCCGCCGCTCTTCAGCAGATAGTTCGGGCCACTGGAAAAGAGCGATCCCGCAGGCACGAGCACAGCAGGTTCTCCGTTGGCTACGTGATCGAAGACCAGACCCTGGGATTCGAGGTGTGCACTGAAGTTGACGTTCGCATCGTCAGCCAGGGCACGCGGCGGAGCCGCGTAGCATACCATCGCAACAAGGCCCGCAAGAACGCCGACGACGTACCGGCAGCTGCGCCGCCCCGTACGTGCTAGTGCTTGCTGGCCGCACGCATGCAGCTGCCGCAACGTTGCACAAGCTTTCGCAGTCATTGGAAGTTCTCCTTTCACGACGGATCCACACATCCTTCCTCTTGCCGTCATACCCAGGTTGACGTTGCCGAGCGCCAAATAGTTCCCACCCCAGCGGCCGGACGCTGCAACGCCGAAGACACGAGACGGAGAGAACTTTCGGGCCGATCGCGACGTCTACACAACAAGCGGCGCCGGTATGCCGTAGACAGATGAGTAGTTGCCCGGCATTTGATGAACTGAGTGCGTCGATCGACGGTGACCTCTCCCCCGCGCGCGAGCTGGCGGTGCGCTGGCACCTCGACATCTGCTCGACCTGTGCGCGCTACGCGGAGACGGTGGTGGCGCTCAAGCGCGCCGTCGGACGAGCGCACAATCGCGAGCTACCGTTGCCGGCGCTGCGTCGCAGCGTCAAGGCGCGTCTGCCGAGATTTTAAGAATCACGCGAACTCCCTATGTCTAATTTCTCACTGCGTTTCCCGCACACGATCATCGTCGGTGCGCTGATCACCATCCTCCTGGGACTCATCGCCTTCTCGAAGATGCCGGTGGATGTGTTTCCGAACTTGAAGATTCCGGCCGTCGTGGTCGCGACCTTCTATCCGGGCATGCCACCGCTCGAGATGGAACGCGACATCACCACCCGCTTCGAGCGCTTCTTCACACTGGGCACCGATATCGAACACATCGAGTCGCGCAGCTTGCCGGGGGTCAGCATCATCAAAGTGTTCTTCCAACCCGACACCAACATCGATACCGCCGCGGCCTCACTGTCCAACCTGGCGATGGCCGACCTGCGTCACCTGCCGCCGGGCACGCTGCCGCCCCTGGTGTTGAAGTTCGACGCCTCGTCGCTGCCGGTGACGCTGGTGACCGTGTCGGGGCAGGGGTTCTCCGAAGCGCAGTTGCGCGACCAGGCGCAGTACAATATCCGCAACCAACTCGCGACGGTGTCAGGATCCTCGGTGCCGCCGCCGTTCGGCGGCAAGTACCGCCAGATCATGGTGTACGCGAACCGCGAAGCGCTGCAGGCGCGCGGCTTGACGTTGATGGACGTCGTCCACAAGCTCAACGACGCCAACCTGATCATCCCTGCCGGCGATGCGAAGATCGGCGACACCGATTACTTCGTCGACACCAACAGCCTGATCGAGGATCCGGAACGCATCAACGACGTCCCGGTGAAGGTCGGTGGCGGGCAGGCACCGGTGTTGGTGCGCGATATTGGCCACGCAGAAGATGCCGCCCAGATTCAACAGAACATCGTGCGCATCAACGGGCAGCGCTCCGTCTACGTTCCGGTTCTCAAGCAGGGCAACGCCAATACGATCGCCGTCGTCGACGGAATCAGGAACATACTCCCGAAGGTATTCGGCTTGCCGGAAGGAATGAAGCTGCAGAGCATCTTCGACCAATCGGGCTACATCCGCGCTGCTGTGGAAAGCCTCGAGCACGAAGCCGGTTCCGCGGCGGTGTTGGCGTCGCTGACGATCTTGATCTTCCTCGGCAGCTTCAAGTCGACGTTTGCAATCTTTCTGTCGATCCCGTTGTCGATCCTCGCGGCGACCTTCGGTCTCTACTTGAATGGCTCGACGATCAACGTCATGACCCTCGGCGGTTTTGCGCTCGCGATCGGGCGGCTCGTCGACGACTCGGTTGTGGTGCTCGAGAACATCGATCGCCATCTGGTGATGGGCAAGTCACCGGAAGACGCGGCCCGTGAAGGTGCGCGCGAAGTCGCGCTGCCGGTGTTTGCCTCGACCATCACCACGGTCATCGTCTTCTTTCCCGTGATGTTCCTGGCCGGCGTCGCGAAGTACCTGTTCAGCGCCCTGTCGCTGGCCGTCGTGCTGTCCATGCTCGCCTCGTACGTCGTGGCCATGACCGTGATCCCGATCTACTGTGCCCGCTTTCTCACCGCCGAGGAGGCGCATGCGGAGGAGACCGGCGAGGGCCGCGGATTCCTCGGCGCCTTCAACCGAATGTACGAACGCTTCGCCGGTTGGTACGCCGGCAGGCTGCATCGCGCCCTCGACCACAAGTTCATCGTCATCGCCGCAGTCACCGTGCTGTTCGTCGTCACCATGTCCGGCTATCGTCTGATTGGCACGGAGCTCTTCCCGCGCACGGACGCGGGGCAATTCATCATCAACGTCCGCGCCCCGCGCGGCTCGCGCATCGAGGTCACGGAAGGCCTGACGGCGCAGATCGAGCAGGTGATCCGCAAAGTGATCCCCGCGCACGACCTGTCGATGGTGGTCTCCAACCTCGGACTCGCGCCGGGCTTCTCGGCAATCTATTCCGCCAACGCGGCAAGCGACTCCGGCTTCATCATGGTGAGCCTGACCGCGGACCACGAGCGCTCGACCTTCGACTACATGCGCGAGCTCCGCCACGCGTTGCGGGAGCAAGTGCCGCAGATGCGGACGTTCTTCCAGTCCGGCAGCATCATCGATGCGGTGTTGAACTTCGGCCTCGCCGCACCCATCGATGTGCAGTTGAGCGGACCCGACTACGACGTGTTGCACGAGGTTGCGGCGACCGTCGAGGGTCGCATCCGCAATCTGCCAGAGGTCGCGGACGCCTTCATCCCGCAGGAGTCGGGCTATCCATCGCTGGACGTGCGCGTCAACCGCCTCAAGGCCGGCCGCCTCGGGCTGACGCAGCGCGACGTGGTGACCAACATCATCACCGCATTGACCTCGAACCAGATGATCGCCCCGTCAATCTGGATCGATCCGAAGAACGGCAACGACTACTTCTTGACGGTGCAGTATCCGGAGCAGGACATCACGTCGATGGACACGCTCCTCAACATTCCGGTGCTTGGAGCGCACGACGGTGCCGACCACGAAAACGCGCTGCTGTTGCGCAACGTGGCGACGGTGACGAAGGAGACGCAGCCGGCGGAAGCCGCCCACTACAACATCCAGCGCGTTGTCGACGTGCTCGTATCGCCACGCGGCGAGGATCTCAAAGGGACGCAGGCGGCGATTCAGCAGGCGCTCGGCCAAATCAAGCGGCCCCATGATGTCGCCGTGACCTTTCGCGGTGCCGTCGCCGCCATGCAGGCATCGTTCGCCAGCTTCGGCTTCGGCCTCGCGACCGCCATCGTCCTGCTCTACCTCGTCATGGTGGCGCAGTTCCGCTCGTTCGTCGATCCGTTCATCATCATGTTCGCCGTGCCGATGGGTCTGATCGGTGTGGTGGCGGTGCTCGTGGCCACGGGCACCACGCTCAATATCGAGTCCTTCATGGGCACCATCGTCATGGTCGGCATCGTGGTGTCGAACTCCATCTTGCTCGTCGACTTCACCAACCAACGCCGGCGTGGCGGCGAGGAATTGCGCCGCGCCGTGGTCGAGGCATCGCGCATTCGCATGCGCCCGATTCTGATGACGGCCTTGGCGACGGTCGTTGGCCTCCTGCCGATCGCCATGAAGCTGGGCGCGGGCTCGGAGGCGTCGGCGCCGCTGGCGCGCGCGGCGGTAGGCGGACTCACGGTCTCCACCGTGCTGACGCTCGTGCTGGTGCCGGCGATCTACGAGCTCATCTACGCGCGCTATCCGCAGCGGGGGGCGAAATGAAGCAGGTCACAGCGGCAATCCTAGTCTGTACGCTACCGATGTTGGGAGCGATCGGCTGCTCACGCGGCAACGCCGACCCGACGCAGGAGGTGACGACGCCAACGGTCACCGTCGTGCAGCCACAGCGCGCCGACATGGTGCGCGCCATCACCTTACCCGGCGACTTGGTCGGCTACTACCAAGCGGACCTCTACGGCAAGGTCAGCGGCTACCTGAAGAGCATCAACGTCGACAAGGGCGATGCGGTCAAGGCTGGGCAGGTGCTGGCGGAGATCGAGGTGCCCGAGCTGCAGCAAAAGCTCAGACGCGCGCGCGCCAACCTCGAGGTGAAACGGCGGACGTTCGATCGTCTCCAGAACGTGTGGAACAGCGACAAGCGCCTCGTCGCACGCGAGGATGTGGACATTGCAGAAGGACAATTTGAAGAAGGGCAAGCCGAGGTCGAGGAGCTGGAGGCGCTGGTGAGCTACACACGCATCGTGGCGCCGTTCGACGGCGTTGTTACGGGACGCTTCGTGGATCCGGGTGCGCTCATTCAAGCTAGCGGATCGCAGTCGGGCTCCGCCCAAGGGGCGACCGGACCATCCAGGGCTGGCGTGTCGCCGGTAGTCAGTCTGGCAGACCTGAGCAAGCTGCGCGTCTACATCTACCTCCCCGAAGACGAGACCAGCTTGATTCGCGTCGGCATGCCCGCGACCCTGACCCTGCGTGAGTTCCCGGGACGTCAATTCACCGGCACGGTCACGCGTTTCTCCAAGGCGCTCGATCTGGCGACGCGCACCATGCTCACCGAGGTCGATCTCGACAACCCGAACCACGAGCTCTATCCGGGCATGTATGCCGATGTCTCCCTGGAACTGGCTCGGCATCCCGACGTGCTGCAGGTGCCGGTGACCGCGGTGGAGACCGAGAAGGGAAGAAGCTTCGTCTACGTGGTGAAGGGTGATCGGCTGGCGCGCCTGTCCGTGACCACCGGGCTCGCCACGCCCAACCGCGTTGAAGTCGCGTCCGGACTCACCGGCACCGAGTCGGTCGTCAAGAATTTCAGCCCGGCGCTGCGCGATGGCGAGAAGGTCCAGCCGTTGATGCAACAGGCCGAAGCCGTTGCCAGCGCCAGCCATTAGACCATTAGGCGACAGATGGAGACGAAACCTCTTGGCGCGTTGGTCGCCGGCCTTGTGGTCTGCCGGCTCTGTGTCGTCCCCCCGGTCGTTCATGCCGCGGACGCTCCCCTCGAACCGGGCGCGCAGTTGACACTCCGTACGGCGATCGACCTCGCGCTGCGCTACCATCCCGCACGCTTGGCCGCCCAGTCCGAAGCCGGCGCCGCACACGAGCGCATCGGACAAGCGCAGGCATACCTGTTGCCGCAGGTCTTCGGCGGCGCGCAATACCTGCGCGGCACCGACAACGGCATCGGCGATACCAGCTACGTTCCCATGCTCGGCCTCGCACGCCTGCCAACCAACGGGCGTAACGCGAACTCCACCGACACGTTCGACAACTACGTGATGAGCGTCTCAGCGTTCCAGTACCTCTTCGACTTCGGCCGGACGCGTGGCCTGATCGACCAGCGCCGCGCCGAGGCTGACGTGGAGCGGGCGCACCTCAGGTTGATCGAGCTGGGGCTGGTCTTCGACGTGACCAGGAGCTACGCAAACCTGCTGGCGGCCAACCAGACCGTCAGGGTATACGAGAAGGCCGTCGCGCAGCGCCAGGAGCACCTGCACGAGGCCGAGGTCAAATCGCAAGCCGGATTGAAGCCCGAGATCGACGTGTACACGGCGAAGGCAGAGCTGGCGCGTGCCAAGTTGAATCTCGTCGACGCGCGCAACGCGGTGGATACGGGCAAGGTGGCGTTGGACAACGCCATGGGGCTGGGCGCGGGCGCGCCGGAATACAAGCTGGCCGAGGTGCTGACCTACGAAGAGATTACCGAGCCGCTCGAGAGCTACCTGGCAGCTGCCTTTCGGCAACGGCCCGACTTGCAGATGCTCCAGGACGAAGCGCGGGCTGCGGGTGCGCAGATCCAGGAGTATCGCAGCGACTACCTGCCGACGCTCGGCGCCACCGCCGGGTACAGCGCGCGCGGTCAGGAACTGCCCGCATCCAACAACTTCGACGTTGGTGTGCTGGTGACCTGGCCGATCTTCAACGGCTTCTTGACGGACCACGAGTTGGCGGAAGCCAAGCTGCACCAGGAGGCCGTCCGCCACAGCATCGAGGACATCCGCCAGCGCATCTTCTTGCAGGTGAAGAGCGGCTTCCTCGACTGGCAAGCCTCGCTGCAGCGCATTCACCGCGCCGAACAAACCGTGGCTGCGTCGCGCGCGGAACTCGACCTTGCAGAGAAACGCTACGAAGCCGGACTGGGGAACATCATCGAATTGACCGACGCGCAGCGCCGCTTCACCGAGGACGAAGCCGGGTACATCAGCGCGCTTGCCGGTTTCTCGATCGCCAAGGCGGCGCTCGACCGCGACACCGGCTCCGGACTGCCC
>Ga0335069_10007470_pt1 | contig 15778 bp, 10 predicted proteins | sample Lox_Sample_11_FD_206714 | JGI IMG/M metagenome (GOLD analysis project Ga0335069, IMG submission 206714) | Soil microbial communities from Loxahatchee National Wildlife Refuge, Florida, United States - Lox_Sample_1.1 | ecosystem: Environmental > Terrestrial > Soil > Wetlands | place: USA... | reverse complement strand
CCGCCTCTGGATTATTCGGCGTCCTCCCTCTTTTGTTGTATCGACCCTTTGTTGGAAGACATCTCCACCGCTGACCAGCTGGCGCAACAATCGGCCTTGATCGTCGTATTCGTTGGTCCACACTGTGTGGCCGTTAATGCTTTTCGCTAGAAGCTGATGGTTGCGATCGTACGCGTAAGTAGTCCTTCTGCCAGCTGACTCAACCCCAAACAGATTACCTTCTGTGTCGTAGGTGTATCGAACATCTCCTCCGACGCTCGATCGTGCTCGGACTATCCGTTGCTGACTGTCGTATTCAAGCTGAATCGACGCGCCGTCCAAGCTGATTCCTTTGAGTCTTGAAGTGCCTGTTTCATATTGATACATTACACTCGCGGTGCCGGTCCGGACACTAACCAGATTGCCGGTAACATCGAACCTCCATTCATCGCCGTTTGAGAACCAGAGGGAATAGCTTTTCTCAGGATTCGGATAGAGTCCACGAAAGACTGATGAAGGCTGTTTCGGCCTGAAGCCAATCCGCTTCCATTCCTGATCAACGAAGTGCTCCGTGAACTCCTGGTGCAACCCGCCGAAATCATCGGTCAGATTGAACCTTTGCAGAGAAACCGCGGTTCCGGGAATTCCGCTGACGGATACTGTGCGGGAGTCCCCCTTTGCAGCAGCTGCCAGAAAATACAAGCGCGGCAACAGCAGGCTCCAGCTGCGTCCGAACGGAGTCGGCGCAGTATTGAAGGATGTATAGGACCGAAGAAGTTGAACCCTGTTGCCGGCAGGGCTTGCGACGGAGATGTCCGAGCTGGAGATCCGGAAGCTGCCGTAATCCGGCTGTGTCGCCGTAGGGATAGTTGCGGTCGATTGTGGGCGTCCGTCGATAGATAGTTCCGATGGGTCGCCGGATGCCATTTCGCCTTTCAAGACGGAGGCCGCGAAGGCATCGGCGCGACTATCACGGGCCTTGAACGTTACGGGCGCTCCTAGGTCAGTGCCTCCAAAGACAGAGTGCGTTTCCGTATGCGTCGCGGAAACTGTGCGCCAAGTGCGCGATTCCGAGTTCGATACCGACGGAGTCGTTCGCGGTGTTTTGTAGGGCTGTGCCTCCAGGTCGTCGACCCACAAGGGATCGATTTGGATGCCCGCCTTCTTCATCCACTTTGCAATCGCGTAAACCTGCGCCAAACGCTTCAATTCGCCGTAGATCATGTTCTCCTTCGCAAAGTCGTCGTAGTTTTCGCTGAAGTGCTTGGCGAAGTATTCTGCGGACGCGTCCTTCTCTCCAGATGTAGGAAGACAAGGCGAGCTGGAAGTGCCACTCGCGCTGACAGGCCGGTTTGCGGAAACCAGCTTTCCGCCAACCCACCGCATGGTCTCAGTGCAGACCTTGATCTTTGTTTCGTCGAACAGGACGCCTGTGCCATCACTGCTGACGCGCAGTTTGATGGTTTCCGGTACGAGCCAGAAGCGGCTCCATAAGTGCGGCTTGTAGGCGGAATCGTTAGCGGCCTTGCCTAGCTCAAGAAGATTGAAGTAACCTTTGATTTGCGATTGCACTGGCGCTTTGGTGATGTTGTCGCGGCCTACGCTGTAGGTTTTCATGACCCGGTCCGCCTCAAACATTACCCAGCCAAAATGTGTGTTCTCCGTGCCACCAAAGAAGATCACGTTCATAGTAGGCCCCCTGGGATCACGAGGATCCGGATCGATCGTCATAGAGGGCTCAGCTGGCTCACTTGAATAGGCTGCACGAAAAGCCACGGCAAGGTCGTCCAAGCGCATTTGAGGGAGTGAAACGTTTTTGTCGCCGACCAGAACCAGGCGACGCGTCTTGGGAGCGAAGACAGCCCCTTTGATATCGCCCAATGTGCCGATGAGTTCGGCGGCTTTGTCGAGACGGACACCTCCAACCGGAGCGTTGGCACTGGTAACAGAAGGCAATACGTCGGTACCAGAAAGTGCGGCTGCGCCAAACGTGCCTAGCGCGTCATTCAAAGCCGATTGGGTAACGCCTTGCGCCAGGTCGCTAGTGAACCCAGAGGCGATCGACTGAGAAAGATTGCCGATGAGGTTGTTCAGACCGTTGATGCCTTGGAAAGGGGCCGTGTAGGCGTTGTATTTGGCTGCATCGATGGTCTGCTGCGGGATTCCGGCCGCGAGCATTCCGGTCTCGAGAGCCTGTTCGCCAAGGCCCGCTGCCGCCAAAGGCAAACCGACGCCGGAGACCGCTGTCGATCCCCAGGTTTCCGCGGCCCCAAGAGCGGACGACGCAATGGAGGTTCCAAGCTGTATCTTGGCGTTTGTTTGCGCGACCTGTCCCTGTGCTTGTGAAAGGTCGTAGCCGGCAACCAGCGGGGATAACAGTCCTTCACCTGTCGCGAAGGTTTGACTGACATTCCCCAGAGCAGTGGCCAGGTCAGTTCCTGAAAGCAATGTTCTTACGGCAGACTGCGCGACATCGGAGTTCGAAGACACTGCTGAAGCCACATTGCTAGTCGCGCTCAGAACGGACTGAGCTGGAGCAAGTAGGGTCGAGGCTGCGCTCTTGACCGCGTCTATAAATGACGGCCCGGCTGGATCTGAGGTTTGAACCTGAGGCGGCCCAGGTGTGCTCCAGTTGTCCGCAAAGTTCTGCGACAGGCTTGACCCGGAGAACGACGTCCCAGTGTCGATCACCGGAGCGTCGAAGGTGAATCCTCCGCCTCCATCATCCTGTAATCCCGAAGGGTCGCGCCGATTGATCGGATCGTTGGAAGCGTAGACGTATCGATTCAGGCTGCGCGGGTTTGAAAGGTCACCCCTGAATGGATCAGCGCTGATAAACCTCCCGATCGCCGGGTCGTAGTATCGTCGTCGCAGGTAGAGCAATCCAGTATCTTCATCCCAATTTTCGCCGGCAAAGCCACATGACCCGACCGGCGCCTCGCGCCCGGCATTCAGAAGCTTGCCGAACGCAGTGTACTCGCATTCCCTCACGAGTTGTCCCTGCTCGTTCATCACGAACCGTGTCGAGCCCATTCGGTCACCGAGGTAGTACAAGGTTCTGCCAGTTTCGTCCCGCGATCCCACTTTCGAGTCGGCCAGAAGATATTGAGTCGAGGTCCGACCGCTCTTGTCGAACACCACGAACGGTTGAGGCAGTCCGCCGCTCGGATCATTCAGATAAACAGATGTTTCACCGTCGGCTTCACGCCCGATCCGGTTACCGAGACCATCGTATGTGTAGCGGACCGTTTTGGTTCCGCGAACTGCGACGAGGCGATCGTCCACGTCGTACTCATATCGCGTGGTTTTTCCAGTCTCTCCGTCTCTCTTGAAGACAAGATTGCCCGAACGGTCATATCTATACGTAGTAGCCCCGCTGCTTAGGAGTCTGCCATTCGCGTCGTACGTGAAAGTCTTAGTCCGTCCATTGGATACCTCGGTTTGGCGGTTGCCCGCTGAATCATAAGTGTATTCGGTGCGATCGCCGTTCGAGCTCCTCGCCAAAGTGAGCCGCCCTAAAGGATCATATTCGTAACTAAGTGTCTTTTGGCCGTTACTGGTCTTTTCGTTGATCGTTTTAACCTTCCCATCCGGCCGGTACGCGTACTCGAATGAGGCGATCAGGCTTCCGTCCGCCTGCTGGTGTAGAATCGAGACCACTCGCCCCGAAGGCGAAAACGTAAAACTACTCCGCATTCCGTTAGGAAGTTGCCTCACTACAGAACCATGTTCGTACGTATAACTCGTTCGGCCATAGCCGTCGTCCACACTTGTGAGTCGGCCGAGGATGTTTCGCGAATATTTGATTTGGTAGCCGTTTGATGCCGACAGCGACTTCACTCGCCCCCACGGATCATATCCATAGGCTATGGATCTTCCGTCGGCCGAGATGATTCTGTCTATCCGTCCGAATGGATCTCGCTTGAGCTCGGTTGTCCCGGATGGAGCCCGCACTGAGATCAGATCTGACGCGGGATTGTACTGCAGGCTGACGGTTGAAAGGAATGATTTCTTGATTTTGGTCAGGCGACCTTCTCGGTCGTACTGATACTCGATCGTATTGCCATTGGGGGTCGTTCGGCTCTGAAGGCGCCCTTCAGGAGTGTAGGTCAGACTTTCGGCTTGCGACGCGGCCATGTGTTGGGACCGATAGCCGAGGATAGCGAGTCCTAGCAGTGCCGACGCAACTATAGTAATCGTCCATCGCTTCATAATTATTTCTCCTCATCGAATATGTCGTTCTCTGTCGAAAGCAGATCTCGACCGGCTGAGCTGGCAATCCATCTCTGGTGTGGCGCGCCGGCGCTAGCCCATCTCATCTGCACATCGAAATCACAGAGGCAATTTCTGGGGGAATGTTCTCCCCCCAGAAAGCGCTTTCCGAAGCCCGTTAGCCGGCGGCGCGGGCCGAGCCCTTCAGGATGGATGTGACGATTTCGCGGCTGGAGCGAAGTGCTTCTCCGTTTAGGATCTGTTCCAACCTGAACAGTTGCTGCTCGCGAAATCGGTTTGCTGCTATTCGAGACCGTTCATCCGCTTCCGCCCACTCTTGCTGCGCGACGCGCAACTTCGACCGGGAATCGAGCAGCTTTGTGCGGCTCGATTTCTGGACTTCGTCCAGTCTTGCGGCCTCCTTGTGAGCGCTTCGGTAAGCACGGCGTCGCCGCAGCTCCGATAGGCCAAACAATGAAAACATTGCCCCGTCAAGGGTCACGAAGATGCTCACCGCAAGAATCGCTTTTTGGGTTGCCACGCGGTTCTCTCTGATTTGTTCGGCTGATAGCTGGGGGCTGCTTTTGTGCTCCAGAGCGTGACGCATCTCTGTTACTCGTTCTCTCGCATCGGCGAGAAGACCCACGGTCCAAATGTTCCCCAAGCCTAGAGTCACCATGCACACCAGCATCACGGTGGTGGTCAGCCATCGCATGTATCCTGTAATGCTGTCGATGCGCTCCCACGGGTCTTCCACCAAGCGACCCAGCACCTTGTCCATAATGACCAACGCTGTTGTCGGGGCTATGGCTAGCGCAATTCCCAGCACGGACCACTGCTGGAATCCAAGGATATACGGGAGCGTAGCAAGCGTTAGCCCGAATTCGGCGGCAAGGCAAACGAGAACGCAGACAAGGAACACAATTCCCATGAAGCCATTGCCTGGTTTTGCTTGGGCCGCCCTTGCTTGGGCGGCGCCGGCCTTGATGGCTGCGTCATCGAACACGGCCTGGGCATCTTCCGAATCTCGTTCCGCGCCACTGAGGCGCTCGAGGATTTCCTGCCGGTTTGCGAAGGCGACCTCCGCAGTATCCGCCTCGATAACCGATCGCACCTGGCGAACGACCGGGTCGGCGGCTGGCGTCATGAGAGAATCCATCAACTCAGCGGAATTGGTAATAACGATCTTTCTGTTGTCGTTCATGTTGGCTCCTCAATGAAATTTGCCGGCTTACGGCTTCGTGCATCCCGGTGTGGCCATTGCGGCGGCTGTGGCGCCACGACCTCGGTGCAATTCGTAAAGACTCACCAGGGCTTGCTCGCGCTCAGCGAGCCAGCGCTCCGCCCATGCCCGGCGCTCCAATTCGGCTTCCAACCGATCGTGGGTCTTCACCAGCGTGCGGGTCATGCGGCCCGCCTGGTGAGCCGCTGCCAGATAAAGAACGTAGTCCCGGCAGTGGGCGATTACGGCCGGAAAGCGACTGTGATTCAGGCCGATCGCGACGGTGATCGCAGCGATCAGAGCTGATTCGACGTAGGATACACGGACTCCCAATTCTGATAGGGCCAGGCCCGTGATCAGGCCGAGCAGCCCGATTGTCAATGGCCTGTGCCACGGTCCGCCAAGCACCCGGGGCGATGCCGACGCGCTTTCATACTTGGCGCGATACGCGGCGACGCGGACGTCATATTCGCTTTTGCGGTTCGCAGTGCGGCTTGCTTTCTCCTCCAAAAGGCGTGGTTCAGGCCCCAATTGGAGATAGCCCTCAATGGTCGCTCTGAGTCGAGGAGAGATTGTACTCGTGAAGTGATCGGGCACGGCACTATAACCCTCGATGGAGCCACTTTCAATCGTTTCTCCTTCGAGAGATGCGAAAGCCCGCTCCATGGCGTCGATCGCGCGCGTTGATTTGTTATGCGTCCGAGTTGTGAACATCGATATTGCTCCTTCGTTCTGGGGTGGTGGTTACAATTCCGTATCGAAGCGCTCCAGCTGTGCACCAAGAGTTCGGAACAGCGTTTCCCAAAACCTCTTCAGCGCTTGACGGCTATTGGTTTGACGCACGGGTCGTCCGTCTAGCGAAGGCAGGAGACAGATGACGCGGACACCGGCGAGCTGAGTATTCATCCAACTGTGATTGCGAGCCGTAGTCTGGATCACTTCCGATATGGTCTGGTCAGCGAGCACCAGCTTCTCGAAATCCACTCCCTTGGTACTTTGGAGCATGTCCGAAACGACTACCACTACGGGAACGTGATCGGCGTCCTTTTCAACGCGATCCACGACGCTGAAAAGATCGGTCTCCGGCGACGTGGACGACTCGGATAGAACCTGTTCAATATTGGTCCGGTATCCTGCGATCATCTCACCGAACTTTTCCTGGGCAGAGCTAACCTCGTCGTAAGGGGCGCCGTCTGACACTGCCGGCGAATCGCTCGCATAAACTGCTTCTGCACTTGCCGTGTTGGCATGAATCTTCCGGATCGTAACGGCGTCCCCCTGCCGGAAGCGGTCCGAGAAATTCAGCAACCTCGCTTTCCAATGAGCACGCTGTAACTCGCTGATTGAGCCCGAACCATCCACGAAGACCTGGTAGTGCGTGCCGAGGCTGGCGGCTGGGCCGCAGGCCGTCAGGAGGATCGCGAGAACCAGCGCAAGAAGAACCCTGTAGGTCATATCTGTTTCCTTTCTGTGAGCCAAGATGGATCGTCGTCCGGCCGGGCGCCGCACATAAGCTGAATACCGCCCGAACGAATCTGCCAGTTACTACACGATTTGTGACGATACGTGGCCGAAACCTTGCGGTTTTCTGCCATTCGAATTCGGCGGCAAGGTCTCCCGCCTCCTGATTGTCGGGGCATCCGGACGAGGTTCGGCGTGAGCCTGACGTAGCCGCGCTGGCGGGTAGTGTCTTACGTTAAGGGGGTCCAAACCATCAGCAATAGTTCTTGATGTCGCCGGAAGCCTGATGTGTCATCAGGTCGCGCTCGGACGTATGCGCGCCTGTATTCGGAGGATCTCTTCGTTCTTGGGCTGAATTTCAAGCGCCTTAATGCATGCCTGCTCCGCTTCTTCCTGCTCGCGGAGGGACTCGTGCGCCAAGGCCTTGCATTTCCAAAGCCCGAACCGCCTTGGCGCTATATCGAGAGCCGCCTTCAGCTCACTGAGAGCGCCAGGCGCGTCACCTTGCGCAAGCAGAATAAAAGCGTGGATTTCCTGGAGAGGCACTTCCCGAGGAGAAAGACTCAAGCCGATGGACGCGGAAACCAACGCCTCCGCGAGGTTGCCCCGCTGATACAAGAATTCGGCATGGTTCTTGAGGATTCTCGGGTCGGAGGGAGACTGACGCTTGGCTTCTTCGATGTACGCCAGGGCGTCATCATTTTGGTTGAGGTCACGACACACTAAGGCTAGGTTGTTCAAGATGTCAGGATCATCGCTATTGCCTGCAAGAGCTCTCTTAAGGCTCTGCAAGGCCTCATCGTTACGGCCTAAACGATGTAGAATCGCGCCCTGATTCTGCCAGACATCAGCGTTATTATGGTCTGTTTTCAGGGCATTCTGACAACATCTAACTGCATCGTCAAACATCTCTAAGACCTGAAACGCCACGGCCCGGTTTTGCCAATAAGAGGAGCCTACCTGCAATGGAACAGCGGGGCGCGGCGGGCGACGATCAAACTGTTTCTGAAGGATGTGTCCTATCTCGTCGCGTACCTCGTGAAAACTTCGCGGCCGCTCCTCTGGCGCTGGCTCGACGCATCGTAGGATCAGATTCCAAAGCGATTTTGGAAGCTTGAAGTCTGCCATTGAATGTGCCAAGTCGCGATGGGCAAACCTCCCGTCTGTCGGCACCTGTCCAGTGAGCATTTGGAAGAACATCACGCCAAAGCCGTGAATGTCTGTCCGGGTATCCAAGACAGACGTACCATCGTATTGCTCGGGTGCCATGTAGGACTTTGTGCCCTGCGGCGTCGTATAGTCCCATTTCAAGTCGGAGCTTAAGGCTACCAACCCAAGCCTCATCGCACGAAGGTCAGCGAGCTCGTGTGCCAAGCCGAAATCGCCAACCTTAAGTGTGCCGGTACTCGTTAACAGGCAGTTCGAAGGCTTTACGTCGCGGTGAACCAAACCGATCTCGTCGTTTGCGAATGCCATGGCATCGCAGAACTGGAGGGCTAACTCCAAAGCCCTAGTCAATTGGAGGCTCTGCGTCCTTAACAGATGCGCAAGATCGCCACCTTCAACGAATTCCTGAACGATGCACGGGAAATCCTCAATGACTTCAATCCACTCGGCACTGACGATATTGGGATGCGGAGGCAATCGTAACCAAATCGCACCTTCTCGCGTGAATCGACTACGATCTTCTTCGCTCCACAAAAGCGTCGCCTTGAACGTCTTCAGTGCGTAGATGCGAGCGTCGTCGTGGTCGCGAACCTTGTAAACCGCGCCATAACCACCGAGAATGGGAGGGGCAAGAACGGTCCAACGATTTCCCGTCAAGCTGCTGTGCAAGACTTGGTCTTTCTCAAAATCCTTCCTGCCAGGGGGTGCTTTCGGGAGACCACGCCATTGCTCGGCAATCTGACCATTCACTTCCCTGTCTTGGGACGACGTATTTAGAATCCGCGCCCAATCCAGCGCTTGACGGGCTGCCTCCCACCGACCTGTAGCGGAAAACGCCCTCGCCAGATTGATGTGGGCCTCCGGAAGCCTATGGGCCAGGGCGGCGGCTGCCGCAAGGCTCTCGAGAGCTCGCTCCCCATGACCGGCAGCAAGCAATTCTAAACCGGCATCCCGCAACTCCCGATAACGCGGGATGTCCTCGGGGCCGGACTCCGGCATCGTTGCATCGTCGGGGTCATCGCGCCACGGCGCCCACTGGAGTTTAGACCAGCGTCTAATTAGATGTTCGAACATTTCAGTCTAAGGGCTGACGCCGCAGGCGGCGGCGATGCTCTGCGCGGCAGACCATTCGTTCGGGCTCACTCGAAATTTCTGGCTCATGTGCCCGTAGCTAAGACGATCCGTGTACATCCAGACGGCGGCTTGCTTCGCAGCGACCGACAGATTAGCCGCGCGGCGGGTTATGCAGGCCAGTGTCGGATCGGGTGCGTCAACAGAAAAAGTGGCCGACGGCGATGGATTATCCTTTTCGAACGCCGCGCAAAACGCGGACAGAAACACCACCACCGGCGAAGAGCCCGTAAGCGATATTCGTGACGCCGGTCGAATCAGTCCGCCTCCGAGGTCGATACCACGTACGCCGCTGACGACCATATCCTGTTCGCCGCCGCTGGAATTGCGGAGCATGGTGCCGGGCGGAACCGTGACTGTCACGGGGCCCTTCGCGCGCTTTTGGACTTTTAGTTTGATCGAATCGCCGCTGCTCGCGCCGGTCCCCATGATCTCGGCATCGATCTTGCCGCTGGCGATCGCCCGCTGCAGAGTAATGGGGGCGGCCACGGCACTGCCGCCCGACTTGCCGGACTGCGCATGGCCGCCAAAGGTCAGCGCCAGGCATAGCAACACGGACGCGACCACGTTACGCAGGAACATGGTTGAAGAACCTCCTGTTTCTTACTACACGATTCGCTGGCTTTGCTGAGAAGAAGCACTAGGAAGGCCGTTTTTGATCTCCGTCGACGAGTGCTCGTACAAAACTACAGTAATGTTGTCTTGACCGCCCGCCGCGAGCGCCCGGTTTAATAGTATATGCGCCAATTCACTAACCGTGCCTTCGGACGTCAATACATCCTTTATCTCTGAATCGGGCAACTCGTCCCACAATCCGTCCGAACACAAGAGGAGGCGGTCGCCTTGGGCAACCTGTACTGATCTGAAATCTGGTTCGGTTCGCCCGTCGAACCCGATTGCTTTGTAAAGGGTACTTCGGCCCGGGTGCAACCTAGCTTCTTCCCACGAGAGCTCACCTCGCAGAACAGCCCTGGCGATGGTGGAGTGGTCATTCGTTAGTCGAACCAGACTGTCGTCGTGGCACAGGTACGCACGAGCGTCCCCTAAATGTCCGACATAGAGAAGATCGCCGTCGAAAGCCGCCGCAACGACGGCCGTGCCCATGCCCGCGCACACCAACTCGGCCTTCGCTCGTTCTAGCACGCGACTCTGAGCTTGATCGAACACACGACGCAAAAACTCCGGCGATGATCGGATCTGGCTGCTAAGCTCCATGAAGGCTTCCGCGGCGATGAAGCTGGCGATCTCTCCGCTCTGCTCGCCACCCATTCCATCGGCGACAAAGAATGCTTCCCGTTCTGGTGCTATACGAAACGTATCTTCATTTGAAGAACGGACGATTCCGGAGTCAGTGATTGCACACAACCGCGGATGGGAATTTGTGGTCCGATGCAACGACGACTGCGCGACAACTGGGGCATTATCGCTTGCTGGAGCGCCCGCCATCGGACCGCATATACAACGAACCGCCCCGGACAGCATCTGGCTTAGCTTTTGCATATTAATCTCATCTTTAACTCCGCCCGGCTCGAATTTGCTCCAACAGGGCGTCCTGAAATTGCTCGGCGGTCTGGAAGCGTCTTCGTGCGTCTTTATGACATGCTCGATCAATCCCTTTAATTAATCGAGCGGCGAGGTCCGGCCGCCACTGCCGAAGCGAGGTACGTTCTCCGGAAAGGATCTCTTCCCTGATCATCGCCTCTGTTTGCATTTCCGAGAACTCGATAGGCGTATGCTGACTCAATAGCCAGTAGAGCGTGACCCCTGCAGAGTACACGTCTGCCCTTTCATCAACCTCATGCAAACCATCAATCTGCTCTGGAGCGATAAAGGGAACAGTGCCGCAGAACGATCGTCCTTTCGCGGTGAGCACGATACCGTCACCTCCTTTGAGCAGCCCGAGATCAGTGAGCTTCGCTTGCCGCCCGGATCGAGAGCCGTCGGATTGGACCAGGATGTTGTCTGGCTTAAGATCGCGATGCACCTTGCCGGCTTTGTGCAAGTATTTTAGGGCTTCGAGAACCTCACAGAGTAGATCTATCTTCTCAACATCGGTTAATTTTCCAACGAGTCCAGCAAGGCTTCCCTCGCGTGCTAATTCCATCACGAAATACGGCACGCCTTCGGCGTCGACGTTTCCATGCACAAATCGAATGATATTAGGGTGGCGCAAGCTCTGCAGTTCATACATTTCTCGATCGAAACGCCGTGCCTGTTCATGATTGGTCCGATGCTTCAGCGCCCAGAGTCTGCGGGACGGTCGATGATAGACGCGATAGACGGAGCCAGCGCCTCCAGTCCCAATCAAATCGCCGCTGATCTCGTACGGTCCGAATGGCGATGCAGCGGCGCTGCTGCTCGGCATCGCGCAATTCTCATGAGCATAGACGCTGACGTCCGCAAGGTCGTCGGTTCCGCTTCGATTTACAGGGACGACCGGCTCCCCGCAAATAAAACAGGCGAAATCATTGAAAACCAATGATACTGTGGCTGTCGTCTTTGCTGATGTCGTGCCAAAATCAAGGATGTCGCCATCGGCCAGAAGGCAGTGGTTTTCTACCAGCACGCCGTTGTGCTTCACAACGAGATTCGACCCCGCGACCATCTTGAGGGCACAACCCTGTGGCGATAATTCTATATATGCCTGCCGCCGGCTCACAGAGGTATCGACGGCCGGCAGCGGCACATCCACCTCCTTGCCGCGACCTATCAGGAATGATCTGAACTCAGCCATGCATACCCTGCGCCCCTCGTCTGGGCCCGCGATGAACTCTAAAATGAGAGAAGTAAGACCCATTGGCATCCTCACGTGCGATCGGTCGTTTTGTTTCTGAGCCGGTCTTCCAATTCCCGTATCAGCCCATTCAGTGCTGCATCGTCGAGCTCGTGAATTTTGGCGCGGCATGACGCACAAATCGTAAATTTCTTCCATTTCGTGAGAGATGCGGCGTCGAAGTGCCCGTCGCAGCGCTGGCACTGCGGGAGGTTCTGAGACTCAGCTCCACCTTCTCGATTCGTGAGATCCGACTCCCCGCGCCGCAAGTCGGGAGCGGATGAACCGAAGACGTATTCGTAGGCATGGAAAGCAATATGGGCACCATCAGACAGAAGCACTGTTTCGCCGGGCTTCAACTTCCGTAGACGGGTACTCGCACCCTCGCTCACCGAAGTGCCATGGAAGCTGTGGTTGTCGTGAAGATAAAACTGGCCCCCGCGATAGCGAATCTCGGCATGGAAGCGGCTGACCACACGACGCTCTTTGTCGGGTATCACGAGATGGATCTGCCGCAACCCAACTCTCGGTTTGCGTCCGATCCGAAAGACGCGCCCGGCGACGGGATAGGTTTGTGAGGTCCGGCCGACTTCTGTTAACGTCGCGCTCTCGGCAGGCGATGACAGTCTGGCAAAAAGCAAATAGCCGCCAAGAATGAGAACGGCAGCAAGGCACCCGATTGCGGCATACACCCAACCAGAGCCGCCCCCGGCAGGCGACCGCCGATCGGATTGACGCTTCGGTTCGACCGGGACACGTGGTCGCTTTAGTTCCTGGGCAATATCGGCAAACACGGGCGCGATACGTGCGGGCTTGTCAATCAAGAACGGGAGCCCCATCGTATTGACAGACAAGGTCTGAATTAGCTGAAAATCGGCGGTATACGTAAATGCGATGCCGAAGACAGACACCCCCTCCCGGACCGCCTCGGCTGTCACCGTGCCCTGAAGCCATGTCGTGCGCTCTTTATTGGCTTCCTTAGAACCCAGGTCGATGGCTCCGTCGGTAAAAAGGACGAGTGCCCGCTTGACCTCATCGCCCCGTCGGCCAACCGAGCGTATTTCATATACCCCGCGCTCAATGGCGCCCGCAATGTCCGTCCACTGATCGCTGTAATCGATCTGATTCAACGCGCCGGAAAAGTGCGCGGCGAAATCCGGACCTGATTTGGCCTCCAGGCCCAACGCAGCACGCGCATCACGCCCGAAAACGATTAAACCGATCTTGGTGGTCTCAGGAAGCTGCGTCACAAATGCCCGCAGCGCCGGAACCATCAGGCGCTGCGGGTCGTTCGTCCTCATGCTCTTCGAATTGTCCAGAACGACTACGATGTCTAGTGGTCCGGGAACCGCGGTCTGCCCTGCTAAAGGAACCGACATTAGCAGGGTCAGCAGGAAGAGCGCCGGCCGGATCGGACGTTGCTGACTTAAAGAATGTAACGAGCGCGGCATCGAGACGATCCCCAATGATGAAAACTAATTCGCCAGGAACGTGGCGACCAGCAAATCGCATTCGCGTTCCGCCTGTGTCATCGATTCGCAATCCCTGGCCAACAGCTCCGTGGCGATCGTGCGAAACTCCGTGAACGCCGATCGGAGCACGCGGCCGCACGCTTCTCCGGACTCATATCCGAACTCACGCGCAAGGTCCTCAATTTTCGGCAACCCCTTATGTCCGTTATGGCTTTCCATCGGATCGAGATACCGCGCGACGAACACTTGATATCGGGGAACCACGTCATTGGCCTCGCATACTTCCCGAAACTCTTCGAGAGCGGCTGTAAGAATCCGGTACTGATACACGCGTTCGAATAGAGTCTCGGGTGTATCCGTAGCCTGAGGCTCCATCAACGGCCCGTAGGTGTCCAGAAGCACGCTTGTCGAAATCAGACCGCCCTTCGGGAATGCCTTCTGATTGGTCTGCGCGGTGGGGCCCCAGGTCGCATGGCGTCCCTCGTTGATCACGGTATTCTTGAAGACGGTGATCAGCCAACTTCGAAAAGTTCCCTTGTCACGGTCTGCCCGACCGAGAGGATTCTTTTCCCAACACTTCAGGAAAAACGTCTGAAGCATCTCCTCGTAGTCCTGGGGCTGGCGGCCCCTAAAGTCCATGCGCGCCAGCGCCAGTAAAGGCGCGCTGTACATGTTCACGATTTGGGTCAGGGCTGCGCTCCGCCGGTCGTCGTCGCCGCTGTTCAGCTCCGGAACCAGCTCCCATCGCGTCTGTGGAAATGGCATTTATTCTCCTCTTCTGGACCGCCGCTGTCGGCGGTCCCGCCCCAAAAATCTCCGGGCTCATTCCCTACTACACGATTTCGTGAGGGCAACCTCGGAACAACCTCACGAAGATTTGCGCCGGAATCACGCCGCCTTTCCGATCCCATCCCAGCGTGCCCGGCCAAACGGCGCGTCCAGGGGGCCTTTTTGTCCTGGGCTCCATCCTATGAAAGATAACCCAACGCGGTGACCGGTGGCGGAGTCGATGGGAGGCGGCTAGGCTTCGGCTTCTCCTGCTAAATGGCCGATCCAGGCCAGTTGCCAGACCCGCTGCCGTACAGCAATTGTTAAGGACAGGGGGCGCCCGACCACCGCCGCCCCTCCGACCCCGAACGAGACCAGGCGTCGAAGATGCCGAATTAGGCGCTTGAGATGGCTTTCAAAAAAGGCACCTCCTTGCTTGAGCCGCTACCGCGCCCGGCAGGTACGATAGATGGTCTGAGCCGCGGCCCAATCGCTTGCCGTCACCCCGAACTTCTCGTTCATGTGCTGGTACGTGATGTTGTCGGTATACATCCAGACGGCCGCCTGCATTGCTTCAATCGATAGCGAGGAACCCTCCCGTGCGAGACAAGCGACCATAGGGTCGGGTGGTCCAAGACTAAATGTCGCCGTTTCGGAGGGATTGTCCTTTTCGAATTCCGCGCAGAAGGCGTTAAGGATATAGGTCGCTACTGCACCGATGAGATGAATCGCTGATGCCGGGTGCATCAGCCCATTACCGGCATCTTCCCCGGAAATACCCGCAACGACCATGCTCTGGAATCCGCCGCCATTGGCCGCCAATTTTGTCCCTGGCGGCACGGTTGCATCTACTGGCCCGTCGCCCGCCTTCGGTCCCTTTCTGACCTTGAGCTTTATTGAATCGCCACTGCTGCCACCCGTGCCTTCAATGGAAACAATGAGTTTGCCGGAGGACACCGCCTCCTGAATCGTCTGCTGCGCTTGGGCCGGCACGGTGATTGGGGCCGCACACAAAACCGCGAGCACCAGAACCTGTCGAAGCGCGCGATATAGGCGTTTCATTTCTTTCTCCTTCAGTAGCTCCTACACGAATAGCCAACTATACTCCAAAATATGTGCTGCGAGAATGACGGCGGATCGGCGCGTCGAGCGTCGTTGAAGGTGCCGCTGGGTCCCACGCGTCCGCAAACCCGGCCCTTGAAAGGGACGCATCGAAGCCTACGCGGTTCAGCGTTCTGAGGGTGGAAGACATGGTTTCGATGACCTTCGGGTTGCCACACCTCCTGAACCGCCCGAAGCAAACGGCCCTGTGAGGCGACGAGCCGGGTACGGTTAACCGTCGAACGGCCCTCGGGTGCAATAGCACAAAATCAGAAAGACGTCGGGTGCGCGCCTATGCGAGTTCCACTCGAGTACAAGACTCAGGGCTGCTGCCCGAACTCGATCGGGCGTGTACCAACCCTGTTTGGCAAGCAGGTGCCTGGCCTGACGCCCTCGGGGAGCGGTTCTCGTGCGACTTTATCAGAACGCCGCATCGAAGAGGCCGGCCGCTTCACAGTGTGGCTTCATCATCCAGTGGTTGCAGAACTTTCG